>Ga0307374_10012629_pt1 | contig 11807 bp, 12 predicted proteins | sample OX3MG_FD_202532 | JGI IMG/M metagenome (GOLD analysis project Ga0307374, IMG submission 202532) | Soil microbial communities from Risofladan, Vaasa, Finland - OX-3 | ecosystem: Environmental > Terrestrial > Soil > Coastal area > Acid sulfate soil | place: Finland: Risofladan, Vaasa | collected...
GCTTTCCTTACAAGGAGACACATTTCTTCGATTTTATCCAGTTTCTCTCATTTATTGCTCAGCTATGCAATCTCGTTGCGCATCCCGTGGGATTAATGTCTGACTTGGCTCCCTTTGATCGGTGCGCAACATAGGCTATTTTCAGCAAATCGTCAGGCGAGATCGGAAAGATATAATACGTATACTCGCCAACCTTCGTCTTAATCGCAGGGACATTGATATCAAGGCCAGGAATGTGTTTTCCACCAAGCATATCAGCTAGCAACTGATACCTGGCAGCGTGCCTTAGATGAGCGACAAGTTCTTCATAATACTGGAGTTCTCGTTCCCGAAAGATGGCAATGTCTCCATTTTTTGCTCGGGCTTCATCTTCTTCTGAGACGAGCGTCTCGGCTGCGACAAAAAGCGCCATTGCTATCTGACGTTTTTCTCCAGGCCTCTTCAAAAGCGGATATTGCTGGCGCACGCTCAGCACAAATCGTTGACGCGCAGCAATACAGGTGTCGAGTATGGGTTGTAGCGGTTGACGAGCATCCTGCTGGCACCAGACAGCGACTGCGACCTCTTCGTCGATTCCAACGACATCTATTGCAATGGTTTGACTCTGTGGTATTTTTACATCAGCAGTGAGTTGAGCGTACCCATCTCCATTTAAATACAAAAAGCCCATTTTCTCAAAGAGCGTCCAGACACGATCTTCAAGCGCCTCTTTCCCAACTTTCTCTTTTTTCACTCGTGCGGAATGCTCATATCTCTTTTCGACGACCCACCCTTGTTCCTCATACTCTCCTATGGAAGAGGCATTGACTGTTTTTTCGATGAAATGTCGGCTTCTATGCCGCGCCAGGCTCCTCAGATTATCAACAAGTTCAATATTTCCCAGTTGTACCATTCTTCCCTTTTCCCTTCAATTATGAAACAAGCACTCTGTAATCTGGCGACGATGTTTGTTTGATGCGGCGATGGTGGAAGCGCGCGAAATACTCTCGGATTGAAAATAGTCGTAGAGTGCATGAATAGATGCATGGTCAGCATTACTAATTAGCACCTTGCATCCTCGCTCTGCCAGCTTCTGTGCGACTGTTGCCAGACGGATTTGATCTTCCCAGGAAAAAATACTGGCATTGTACTCAATAAAGCCATTATTGCTATGTGCAACGGTATACGGCGGATCAAAATATACAAAGTCGCCTTTTTGTGCGCCACTCACTGCTATCTCAAAATCTCCATGAGACAACTGCGCTGGCGATAAGAGAGCACCGATCAGCCGTATGTGGTTTGGATCACAGATGGGGGTATTTCTGGTGCGCCCATAGGGAACATTAAAGTGTCCTTGCGCATTCACGCGATGAACGCCATTAAACGCAAGCTTCATCAGATACAAAAAGCGAACCGCCCGTCCTACGGCATCTTGTGGTACGCTTTCGCGAACAACGTAATACGCTTCTTTCGTATTTTCAAGCAGAGGTAAAAGAGTAATAATGTCTTCTGGGTGATCACGTATTTGCACATAACAGTTCATGAGCTCTTCATTGCTGTCAGAAAGGAGTGCGTTTTCTGGCTGCAACGCAAAAAACAACGCGCCACCTCCAAAGAACGGCTCATAGTATCGATTGAATGTGGTCGGAGTATGAGGAAGAATGTGTTTGAGCAACAATCCTTTACCGCCCGCCCACCGTATCAGTGGCTTGTTGTTCTCTACATCCACCAACGCATACTTCATTTGAGGAAGAGGTGTTTGAAGTTTCATACCTATCCCTTCATTTCGGATATGCACTCTTTCAGAAAAACGACATTCGCTGAAATTCATGCAATCTGTTATTTTATAATTGTAAGTATATTACAGATACTCTTTCATTACAACAAGAACCGCTTTTCGTCATGTTGCCATGCTGTCAATTGGTGAATCCAACAAATGAAGGCAGTCTGAAAGAAGAACGATTCGTGTCGGCAGAACAAAGGCGCAGCAAGCGATTGCATAACAGCAGGCTTATCAATAAAGGGCTGGCCAGTCGGCAAATGTGACGCTCACTCATGCAGATCGTCGCAGGCCTGCGCCTCTCCACCGCGAACATGCGGCCTTTTTCATCAGGCGCGGGTTCTACCTCATCGCTGGCACTCATGAGAGTTTTCAGCGCTACCAGGTGCAACACGAAGCGGCGCAGGCAGCGCACCGTCGGTCCCTGGTTGTGTTGTGCAAGTCGTGCATGCCTGTGGTCTCTAAAACCGCTCTGGTTCCGAGTGGAGAGCGTTTTTAGAGAGGTTTTAGAGTGCTTTTCGACCGTTTGAGCTTGTGGAGCTGGAGTGAGTTGAATCTGCCGGATTTCTTCAGATATTTGGGAAAGAGGTGTCTTATCGAAGTTTTCCAGGCGAGTGTGCAGGACTCAATTCCAGATGTTCATCGATAGTGTTGATATGCAGAGCCCCTTTTTGCCATAGGGTTGTATGTGCATGGATCTCTCAAGATGAGTTATCCATTATAAGGACGGGGTTCGACCGGGAGCCTGTTTCAGATATTTCACCATCCTGGCCAGATATTTGGCACGAGTGGAAGGGGCCAGATGGGCGAGCGCTTCGTCTGAGTGTACGGTGCCTTTGAGTAACTGCCCGAGCAGGACCTTTGCGCCAAGCGCCGTCCCTCGTTTCTCCGGCGTGTAGACTGCCGGCAATTGATACGGCTCATAGCTTCCTCGCGTTTGACCGAGGCCGAGGGCCTCGACATGGACGGAGACGCAGGTATCATGCTGATCGCAGATAAGGAGCGTGATAGGCCGCTCATCGCGTCGAAGGTGCAATCGCCGTTCATAAAAATCAAAGCTATTGACCAACACATGCGCAATGTACGGCTCGCCGCGCATCGTCACAGCAAAGGTAAACTTCCCAAGCTGCTCCTCAATGGTCGTCTCGCGACTCAGCAGTTGAATTCGCCACCCATAGAGGATGCCTTGCCTGCGCCGCTCCCAATCTTTCTGCTTCATACTCGCTTTCTCCTTGTGTCTAGCGCTACTCACACCTGCTCATGTCTCTCGCAAGCCCGATTTCTCTCAACTCAACCATACTTTTCAACGCCTTTATCTAGTCGGGTATGCTCGGCTTCAAGCTGCTGGCCCAGCGCGTCCACCCTGGTCTCAATGCGGCCATAGGCAGCATAAGCTTCTTCCAAGATGCTGTGGTAGGTCTCGATTCTCCCTGGGAGCAAGAACTCAGGCCCCTCCAGTTGGTGGAGCTTTTCCAGGCTTGCGTACAGTACCCGAAATGATTCGAGCAATTCATCGATATCATCCATATGCAGCGCTCCTTTGTCTTCGCGAAGACAAAATCAAGTGCGATCAAGAATGGCTTGAATTTCGCCTGCTAGCTTAGTCAACGTTTCTCGTTCATGCTCAGATGGTACTTCGTTTCCAATGAGGCGCTTATAGCGTTGGAATCGCTTGAACACCTCCTGCACTTGCCCTTCACGCTCGGTCGTCTCAGAGAGAGGTACATGCAATGTCGTGGGTGCTGGCTGCGTGTTCACTACGTTCACTATAGGAGATACTGGCTCGACCGGTGCATGAACATGAGCTTCTCTCGCTTCAGAAGGCATAAAGTGAGATGGAGCGATCACCAGTTGCTCGTTCTTTTTTTCCGTATGGTTGTGCAAAAGAGCGGCGGTGTTTGTTGGGGCAGGGGGAGCTGACATTTTATGCTCTGTGTGCGCCTGCTGCGCCTGCGTTGTTGCCAGTAGCGTTTCAACGTCAATTCTGACACCCTCTGTTGTGCGTTCATTTGCCAGGAATCCCGTAATGATTGGAGCGCGGAGTCGTCTGGCCTCTTCAGGAGCAATGCGATACCTTGGGTCATCCAACCGGTGAAGATAGCCCGCTGCTCGCATTCCACTATTTCCCCTTCGCCTTCGAACCATCGCGAGGATGTCAGGAGCGAACTCAACGAGTGCGACGCAGTCTTTAATTCGGCCTCGATTCTTCATACCTAATCGGCTGGCCAGTTCTTCCTGCGTCCAGCCAAACGTATCCATAAGCTGTCTGTAGAGTCGCCCCTCTTCAATAGTCGTCAGCTCTCTTCTCGCGAGATTTTCCTGAGCTGTTGCCAGGCCCACTTCTTCCTCTGAAAATTCGACAACGACAATAGGAATTGTATCTAATCCCGCTTCTCTTGCTGCATCCCTCCGCCCATGACCACCAGCAGGCAGGAAGTATTTCCCTGGCAACGTGGGGTGACGTTGGACAGGGATCGGCGGATGCACTCCCCTCGTTTTGATAGAATAAACAAGCTGGGCAAACTTCGCTTGTTCCTCGTCGTTGTCGGGAGCTATTTCCTCTCGTGTTTGAAACGGGCTGTCGAGGATATCCTCAACAAGCACCTCAAGAACTTGGTACTCTGTTTCTTCCTCGATGTAGCCGACAATCCCCTGCTCAGACATGCGGGCAAGAGGATCGAACCGTTTTCTCGTCTTTGCCATAACATTTATCCCTCATTGGTCGGGACCGCCTGCGCGGCGAGTACCCTAGCAGCAGCGCACTTTGCGCAATCATCCAGGCCAGCGAGTTTCCCAGCATAGCCAACCAGTTGCAGTGCCAGAGCAAAGACCTCCTTTGCCGCCCGGCTCGACCGACTCGTTTCGTAGATGGTTTCCTGGTTCCCTTGGGATGCGGGAACAGCCGCATCGGTGTGTACACTCAGCGTGACGTCATGGGGGCGTGCTCGCCAAATGCTGGCGAGATAATCCACGGTCATTCCCCTCTGATGATTTACATTAAAAGGGACGATCCCACTGACCTTGATGGTCTGTCTCTGAGAGCGGAAGCGCCGCCCGACGTCCTCGACCATCAGCGCCAGCCCTTGGAAAGCATATTCTTCCAGCTCTACAGGAACAAGGAGTTCCCCGCAGGAATAGAGCATAGCCCATGTAAGCGCGTTGGGATTGGGAGGATTATCATATATCAGAAAATCCAGATGTGTCGGAGGGGTGCGGAACTCTTCTACTGTCGTTCGCTCTATCTTAAAATCTCGGATAGAAATGACAGGAGTGCTCCACCAGGGAAAAGTGTGGTTCGGGGAAGTCGGGTCCAGCGAAGCGCGTAATGTTTCCACATGCTCGCTTAGCAGATGCAGTTCTGAATTCGCATGAATCCTCTCAACAGCCCGATTCAAATGCATATCTGCGGGGACGATCCACAGGTTGTGTCTGGCCTGGTACATGGCCTTGATGAGGGGAATATCATCACAGATGACGTTCGTTAAGGTGGGTTTCGTGTAGCGGTGAGGTCGAGTCAGACCGCTCGAATTTGCCTGATCGTCACCATCGACGAGGCCGACTTTATAGCCCAACATAGCCAATGCACTGGCGAGCATAGTAGCCAGGCTGGTTTTTCCCGTCCCGCCTTTTTTATTGTACACACTGATCACTCTCATAGATATCGCACAAGCCTCCTATTTTCATGAACGAGAAAACGTTGTCTTCGCGAAGACAGAACAACAGAAGTCCTCCTCCTCATGTAGATTGTCTTCGCGAAGACAATCCTTTGGAGACAACTGTATTGTATTCCTGTGTTGCTCTCCTGTAAACTGAAAACGAACGCGCACTAGCAGAAGCGGCGTAATTGGTTACGATAGGCATCCACTCTCCTTCGAAATGCCTCCAGCAGTTCTTCGATATCATCCATAAAATCTCTACACTTGGCCAGTGACCTCTCTTCTGTACTCTTCCTCGGCTCGCGGCATCGTGTCTTTGGGGACGAAGGTAGCGTCGAACACCTGAATACCATATATTGCGAGTTCACTGATGAGTCGATGATTCTCGCTGAGCAGCTCCTGTTGGTCAAGATCGATCTGACCTTGTGGGTGGTAGAGCGCTCGCTGAGAAAGGGGAGGACGTTGACGTGTCGTCACACAATGCAAGCAACTGCCTACCCGGATGCTGCCATCTGAGAGGACTGCGACATGCAATTGTGTGTACTGCTGGGGATCGCTCATATTATTCCTCACTTTCTTTGTTGCGGAGCCACTGGTGGAGGATCGCATAGGCTTCCGCTTCGTACAACATCGGCTCACGCGGCCAACTAGCAAGCCCACATCGCTATGGAGCAGCCCGGCCCGCTGGCATATCTGGTCAAAGGCACTCCCCCGCTCGTAGCCCTGATGTGATTGCTGGACCAGGTGAAAACCCTGGAGCAATCGCTCATCGTCTACGTTGAGCGGGGCATAGATGCCGCCCTCACGCGCCTGCTTATCAGCCAGTGGCTTGCAGGGACGCAACAAGGCCACGCACCGGCGCGAGTTCTCCCGTAAAGCTGCCTGATCCTCCTTAGACATCGTGTAAAACTCAAATGCTGCCATCGTCTTTTCTCCTCACTCAAACTTTTTCTACAAGCGAGGCACGCTCTTGAGGCGGGAGCTTCCTCTCAAGATGAGTTTTCGTCTCGTTCTGTTTCTCCATAGTGAAGGACCCATTTGCTCATAAAGAGAGCTACCGGGGCCATGTCTCTCTGAGAAGGTCAAGGCTATCGCCTGGATCATCGTCATGGCCCCGGTAGCTCTCTTTATGAGCAAATTGCCCATTCACCTCAAAGGCCACATACCCACGATACCCACCAGTGACTACTCCAACCCCACTTGTAACAATATCAGTATCCAAACGAGCAATAAAACCACCTTTCGTACGATAATAGCCCTTACGCAAGAGAGGGACTGCTTCTATCTCACTCTTCTGGAACGCCCTCTCTATCTGTTTACTCATATCATTCCTCACTTTCGACGAGCGGTAGAGTTGTTGGGAGGTACTGATCCAGGAGCTGTTCGCGGTGATAGCGGTTGAAATGCCGCCAGAAGAGGGCTTTTAGTTGTTCGTGAGAGTATGTATCCGTCCAGATGGTCGCATACCATTGTCCGACCATGCCGGATTCATCGAAAATCAGTCGATTATAGGCATCTGTTACGACCAGTTCAAAGTCCAGGAACGATGAATGATCCCCACCCCCATGTCGCTTCTTCTCGTGGCAATAGCGTTTCCATAGCTCAGGGAAAAACGCTACCAGGGTCTGGCTGACACGCTCAAATTGCGCATCCAACTCAGGTTGCTGCGCATCTAGCTGTGCCCGATGTGCCAACACCTGCTCGGCGATCTGGATCGCCTCGACCGGAGACAAGAGAAGAAGGTGATCTTTCTGAGGTTCCTGCCCCTCCTCAAGGTCAAGGCCATCAGTACTGTAAAGCGTCACACCGCCTTTGCCGATGAAGCAGCGGTGGTTCACTGTATCGAGTTGAGAAGTACGCTTGGGCTGTTCCATGTGATTCTCCTTTCGTTTCATACCTCTATTGAAGCAGAGTGCTTTTGCTATTCCTTATAAATAATCCTGGGCCTCGCAGATCACTGACGAGCCGAGGGAAGGCGAGCTGTAGGACAGCTAGCGGTTTGGTGAGAGAAACCGCTAGCTTTTACAAAGTCCTTTTGGTGCGCCGTTTCGCGCTCTGGCCACCTGGTGCGCCAAGTTCGAGCGATCGCTGTTTCCTCGGCTCGTCAGTGATCTGCGCGGCCTCAACGGGCGTCATCTCCGCCTGGCGTCGTGTGCGCTGGAGAGGACTCAAGCCGAGTTCGAGCAAGGTGACGTCCGCCTCTTTTCGCACCCGCTCGATCACTGTGCGCATGCGTGTGGTATCAATCCTGGCGAGCCCTTTGCGGGCTTCATCGCGTTCCACCTGCGACGGCAGGACGCTGCGCAGCTGCGCGATCTGCTGCTCGACGTGCTGATCCCCGATGAAGTTCAAATGCTCTAATCGCGCCACGAGATCGCGCAGCCGCTCTGACACGGGGCCGCGGAGCATACCGCCATTCTCGTCCAGGCTCTCCAGGGTCCGGTTGCACACCTCGGCCACCAGTTCGTTGATCTGGGCGACAATGCCGGTGTAGAACTCCTGCACCAGTTGTTCCTTCTGTCGTTTGGCCGTCGCCAGCACATCGCGGTCCATGGCTTGCTGCCGCTGGATCTTCTCACGCTCGGCTTGCAGCTTCAGGTAGGTGAGTTGCTGCTCCTCGCGCTCTTGCTGGTTGAGCTTTTGCCATTCCACCTGACGTTGCGCTTCTTCCAACCGCTGCCGATCCGCAATAGCGTTCCGTTCGGCGCGCTGCTGCAACGCCTCCAGACGTTGCTTTTCCTGAATGCTCTCCAGTTCGGCCCGGCGCTGCGCCTCGATGGCTTCCATCTCGGCCCGGACGTGCGCGTCACGCAGCGCGCGAGCGCGAACGACCTGATCCGCTTCCTGGATATCACGCGCCAGCAAAGACGGGAGCGGAATGTAGCCAAGTTCCACGTCGTACTCAAAGGCATCAGCCACCGTCTCCCGGTCGGGGATATGGCCGCGGATGGAGGAGAGGTAGGTGTCGATAAAGGCGGCTCTGCCCTGCTCGGCCTTGAGATGCTGATACAGGTCCTCGAAGAGTTCGCTGGACAGCTCCTGATGTTCGCGCACGACGGCGGCTCCAAAGGTGGTTTGCATCCAGGCGTCCTCGGCCAGCGTCCGATACGCTGCCATGACCTCCTCGACGATCTCGTCGTAATGCGCAAGCACGTAGGCCTTCTTCTCCCAGAACTTCTCTTCGTGTCGGCTGTTTTCCTCCTTCCAGGCTGCGTAATTGCTGGCCGGGATGAACGAGCCCCAGTGTGTCTTGAAGGCGAAGCGCTCCAGGCAGGCACGCGCCGCATTCTCGATGGTCGCCAACTCCTTCTGCAGCTCAGTTGGCAGCAGGCTGTGTCTGCCCAAGGTGAAATAGTCTTTGATCACTTGCTGCGCGGCCTCGCTCGTGGTGATCCCCAGCTTCTCCAACCCCAGGGCGGTCCCGCCGCGTTTGGGCGCAATCGTCGCAGTAAAGCGTGGGCGGCTAATATGCATGGTGGCAATGATACCCTCGGACATGCGCTCAAGGATCTGCGTCACATCCTGGCGCTTTCTGATCCGCCTCGGCTCTTCGGCGATCTGCTGCGCCATCGCGGCTATGGCCTGCTCTACATCCTGTGGTGGATCAGATGGCCCTCCCTCCCTGGCTATCTCGCCCACCTGGTCAAGCGGAGTCGTTGGTTCAGTATGTTCTTGCATTTATCTCTCGTTTCTTTCAAGCACCAGATGTGTCTCGACCTCAGCCAGGATATCGAGGTTTGCACGCTCAGCAAGGCCTTCGTTGATTCTATAAAGTTGCTGGATGAGGAGCGCGACGATATTCTCCGCGACATCCAGTGCCCTATCCTTCCCAGGCTCCCTTGTGCCGTGAAGCAGCAGGTCTTGCACCAATGGGGCAAGCGACTGGAGAAGCTGCTCAGACCTGTCCAGCGCTGCCAGGCCTGTACGCACGAGTGGTGTCATATCTGTGGATGCTGGAAGGTCTTCTTTCCCTTCAACAACAGAGCCGCGCTCTTCAAGCCGCTCTGAGGGTGGCGCCGGCGGCGCTACTTGTGGAGCGAGTTCAATAGGGAATGCATCACGGATTGTGATCGGGAACAACGGCTCCCCATCATCAACCCGGCGAAGCACTCCCCGACGGTCGGTGTAGACCTCAATTTCCAGCACCGTCTCCGCATCCACATGGAACAACAGGAAGCCAACGCCGATCCCGCTGGTACGGAGTGCCTGTCGCTGTTTGGGAGTTCCTTGAAGTGTTGCTTTCATACGCTATTCATTCTTTCCGTGTCGTGCCCCGTGTATTGAGCACACGCATGACGCTCCTATAACGTATCCCTACGCGCTCGGCGAGCCTGTGGGGACTGCGTCTCATTCCGTTCATCCAATTCGTCGCGGGCAGGCTTGCGTACTGCTCGCGCCAGATCTCGCAGGTGCGCAGGGACCAGGTCCAGGTCGTTGCAGTGGAGCAACGCCAGGCGCGTCATGCTGTCAATGTCCTGCGTCGATGGAATGATCCGCGCGTAGGCTTCCTGCAAGCTGCGTGCAATACTCCATGTCTTGCCCGACCTTGCAGCGAGCTGCATCGCCTTGCCGACCACGCCCTCGATTTCTGCGCCGGTGTAATCGGCCATCTGGTCGGCCAACTCCTGGTACTCCTGCTCTGTCGGAAGGCCAGAGATGTTCCCGAACGCCTGCACGGTCAGCACCTGCAGGATACTCGCGCGCTCGTGCGCATCCGGGGCCAGGATCGGGATTTTCTTATCGAATCGGCCCGGACGGAGCAATGCTGCATCGAGGAGGTCCGGGCGATTGGACGCACCGACCCAAAGTAACTTGCCCCGCAAAGTGGTGTCTGACATGATCTCCATCAAGCGTTTGAACACGCGATTGGAAACGCCACTATCCCCGCTCTCCCCTCTTCCCACGGCCTGGTCAATCTCATCGACGAAGACGATGCAGGGCGTCATGGCCTTAATAGCGGACAGCGCCCGCTCAAGCCGTCGTTCTGTATCGCCAACGAACTTGCTAAAAATTTTGCTTGGTTGCAGCTCGACAAACGTCACACCTGCTTCTTTGGCAAGCGCTCTGGCCAGGCGCGTTTTGCCAGTCCCTGCTGGCCCCATAAGTAACACGCCTTGAGGAACGAGCCTCAAGTCTCCACTGGTCATCGGTCCCACCACGTTTTCCAGCAGGTCGTCTTTGATCTCACTCATCCCGCCCAGGCTCTCGAAGCCGAATTCATTCTCCACGACCTGGAGTACCTCTTCAAATTCAGAGGCAACAATTTCATCTTTGCGGGCTTTGACCAGCGCGCGAGAAACTGGCTGCTGCTGGAAGCTCGCACGCAGCACAATATCCTCCAGGTCGATGTAGCGCAAGCCTGTGGTCAGCCTCGCGATATCTTCATATGTGATGCCATCAGCCAGACGGACTTCATTTTCAGGGTTCTCGATCAGTGTCTTTGCAAAGGCTGCGCGTTCCTCAAACGAGGGAAACGGGACTTCAATCTGCTCCCAGCGCGCACCGCTTTTGCGCAGACGCTCATTGAGATCATGCAAATCCGAGGCGATCATGACCACGATATGTTCGTGCTGCCCAATAGCAGCGTCGCGCCCCCACTCCACGGTGGTCACCAGCGCCGTTCGATCTTCGGGGGACGCTGCCGCCTCGGTTGCTGGAGCGATCGTTTCCGCGTAATCGAGGACGACGGCCACGCGAAACGGCGCGGGAGGCGTCTCCTCAGGTTGGCGCGCTTTCGCCTGGTCACGCGTGGCGTGGAGCAACTGATTGAGTAGGTTGAGCGCGGCAAGCGGCTGGCGTCCGAGTTGATCGACCATCGCCAGTGGGTCGGCTCCCGCACCTCCCGCGCCAGCCAGCGCATTCATGCCAGCGGCAAGACCTCCTCCTCCGGATCGCGAACTTGCGCCTGGCTGCGATGAGATAAGCCCAACCACTTCGGCAAAACGTTTCTTCATGGTCGCTTTCGGGAAGAAAAAGCCGCCTGCGCGGTGCCAGTAGACCACCACATCACGCTCGGCAAAGCTGGCCAGCAGATAATTTTTCAGCGATTGACCGGCAACCCCGCCGACGTAATCTTGCACGTTGCCATGGATTAAAAAAGCATGCGCAATTCCCGAACGATAGCGGGCAGAAAGTTCTTGCGCCCAGAGAGGAGCCACCTGTTTCGTTTTTGTCATCGTTTTTGTTGTCCTTTTCTCAGTTAGCCATTTGTTGCACCAAACGGCTAACTTCTGTATGGAGCGTGCTGGGAGGATCGTCCTCGTATCTGGCTTCCCAGCACGCCGAACCTTATGGGCATACATATTCCTGAGTGATCGTCACCTGAACGCCGAGCGCCGCGAGTCGTTGGATCATCTCGTCGCGGGCAAAGTCGAGTTCGCTATCGCCCTGGG
>Ga0307374_10012631_pt1 | contig 11806 bp, 10 predicted proteins | sample OX3MG_FD_202532 | JGI IMG/M metagenome (GOLD analysis project Ga0307374, IMG submission 202532) | Soil microbial communities from Risofladan, Vaasa, Finland - OX-3 | ecosystem: Environmental > Terrestrial > Soil > Coastal area > Acid sulfate soil | place: Finland: Risofladan, Vaasa | collected...
GACGACGTCTTCCGGAGCACCGACGGAGGCGCCCACTGGGGAGCTCTAAAGGCGCAGGCGGTGTTGGACGGCTCGCTCTCTCCCTGGATCAACTGGGGAGCTGCGGCGCCGAGATTCGGCTGGTGGCTGGGAGCGCTGGCGCTGGATCCGTTTGATCCCGGTCATGTTATTTACGGCACGGGCGCCACGATCTGGGGATCCAACGATGTTACGGCCGCCGATCATGGCGGCGCCACCCACTGGTCTGTTGCGGCTCGCGGGCTGGAAGAGACCGCCGTTATCTGCCTGATCAGCCCGCCTGCGGGTCCGCACCTGATCAGCGGACTTGGAGACATTGGCGGATTTCGTCATGATAATATGAACGTCTCGCCGCCGGAAGGGATGTGGACGAACCCGGTGATGAGCACCACCGACAGCCTCGATTTTGCGGAAAACAAGCCAGAGGTCGTCGTGCGCGTGGGACGCGGTCCCCGCGGCCAGAATGGCGCCATTTCGATGGATGGCGCCCGGACCTGGACGCCATTCGCCGGCGAACCGGCCGGAAGCCGGGGGGGCGGCTCAATCGCTATCTCTCCGGACGCCGGAACGCTCGTCTGGGCGTCGGGCGGCGCGGGCATCTTCTACTCTCGCGACCGAGGCGCAACCTGGACTAAGAGCGCTGGCGCGGAGGGCGGCAGGATAACCGTGATCGCTGACCGATCTAAACCAGATACGTTCTACGCTCTCGCCGGGCAACAACTGCTGATAAGCAGTGACGGAGGCGCCACGTTTCCACCGGCCGGAACGCTTCCCGCGGGCGCCAGGCGCGTATTTGCCACACCCGACCGGGCCGGTGATCTCTGGGTTACGGCGGGAAGTCATGGCGTCTATCATTCCACCGATGGGGGAAAGAACTTCACTCCGGTCGGGAATGTTCCCGATGCGCAGGGATTCGGTTTCGGCAAAGCCGCGCCCGGCCGCGACTACCCCGCTCTCTACCTGACCGGGCAAACGCTCGATGGCGAATCCGGCGTATACCGATCCGATGATAACGGACAGACCTGGCTGCGGCTGAACGACTTCTCGCATCAATATGGTTACAGCGGCCAGGTCGTCACCGGCGATCCGCGCATCTACGGCCGGGTTTACATGGGCAGTAATGGACGGGGCGTCCTCTACGGCGATCCGGCGCGATGATTTGACACAAACATCCATCCGACCTATAATGGGTGAGTGGTTCGACTTCGTTTTTAGACCTTCGCGGGAACTTTTGCCGCGTCTTCTGGTCAGCGCGAGGTTTTCCACCTCGCGGCGGAGACGTCCGGCAGTCGTCGTTTCATTTATTGTGAAAAGGGAGAATAGTCATTGGCCCAGGTTCAAGTCAGGGAGAATGAGAGCCTTGATGGCGCTCTCAAGCGCTTCAAGAAGCGGATCGAAGAGACCGGTATTCTGAAAGAAGCCAAGCGCCACGAGCATTATGAGAAGCCTTCAGATCGCCGGCGCCGCGCCGACGCCGCTCGCCGGCGTAAGCTCCGCAGCGAGCAAGAGAAGAACAAGTAGCCAGAGGTTTTCGATTTTTACGAAGTTCCCATGCTTGAGGTCCGCTCATGCTCAGTCTTGCTGACAGGCGTAAGAGAGAGCAGCCAGGGAGCGGCATTCCACGGCTGACAATCCCTCTCACGCGCCGATTCTGGCTCGGCTTCGTTACGGCTGTAATCCTCTCCTTCTGCCTGGCCAGCAACCTCCAGTCCCCTCGCTACACACTCCACGCGGGCGATGAAGTCCCGAGTGACATCCGCGCGCCGGTCACCGCCGCCTATCTGGACGCGTCCGCCACGGAACGCAAGAGGGCGCCTCAGAAATCCGTTATCTCGCTGATACCCGATCGCGCGGCCCGAATCAGCGCCCTGGAAGACCTGGGACGCGCCACCCGCCAACTGGCTCGCGCGCGGCTTTCTCCTGCCCCGTTAAGTGCGCGCGGCTCCACCTCCGGGCTCGCCAAATTGCCCGCTGCGCTCACCGAGTCGCTGCTTCGGGTCTCGCCGGCCCGGTTCGAGGCGATTTCTCGTCTTGCTTCCGCCATTCTCGCTCTGGAGCTTGCCCAGCGCCCCATTACCTCGCAGCCGGGTGATCTCGACCTGGCGCGGCAGGACCTCGTGACCCGTGCGAAATCCATGAATACGGATCCTGCCATTGCTGCGCCGGCCGCGGCGCTGGCAGGGATCTTCATCCGCCCCAGTGTCATTGAGCAGTCGGCGCCGGCGCCGAGGCAGCCGGTCACCCGGTCGCCAGTTATCGTGGTGGTGCATCAAAATGAGCTGCTGATTCGTAAAGGAGAGCGGGCGTCTCAGGCCATCATTAAGGAACTGGACAGCCTGGGACTTAATGGGAGACCGATGGGCCTTCTCTGGCGGCTCTGCCTGGCGGCTCTCTCCATTGGCAGCCTCCTGATGGTTGTCATCTTCATACGCATCTATTTCCCGGCGCTTTATGATGATACCCGCCGTTTGAGCGTCCTGGCGTTTATCGTGCTCTCGGGTGTCGCCGCGCTCCGCTTCTCCGGATATGTGCTTGGACTGCACTTCACGCAGTCACAGTACGGCTTTTTTGCTTTGATGTGGGTGGCCGCGGCGGCCATGCTCATCGCGACCATGGTCCGGGCCGAAGTGGCCGTGCTGGTGGCCGCGCTGCTGAGCCTGCATACGGCAATCCTGCTCGACAGCCAGCTACAATTCGGAGTGGCGACGTTCTTCAGCGCCCTCGCCGGTATCTATAGCGTGCGCCATATCCGGAAGCGAAGCCACGTGCTGCGCGCGGCCGCTATCCTCGCCGGCGTCAATCTGCTCAGCGTTTCGGTTGTTACCGTCTGGACCGCCGGACCGATGGTCTCCCATCTTACAATCAACCTCTGGGTCGCCGTGAAATGGGCGCTGGCTGCGGGGCTTATGGCGCCGTTCCTCTACTTCATTGGTGTGGCGATCTTAGAGCCGATTTTTGGAATCACCACCGATCTTACGCTGCTGGAGCTTTGCGATAACCATCAGCCGCTGCTGCGCCGCCTGGTGCTGGAAGCGCCCGGCACCTATGCTCACAGCCTCGGAGTGGCGAGCCTGGCCGAAGCGGCCGCCGAGACCATTGGCGCTGAAACGCTCTGGGTGAGGGCGGGCGCGCTCTATCATGACATCGGTAAGATTACCCGGCCCTACTTCTTCATCGAGAACCAGCAGGGCGAAAATCTGCATAACAAACTCAGTCCAACGATGAGCGCTAAGATTATAACGGCGCACATCGCCGATGGCGTCGACCTGGCGCGGGAGGCCCGGCTGCCCGATCTGCTCGTGGATTATATCCGTCAGCACCACGGAACCAGCCTGGTCAGCTACTTCTATCACCAGGCGATCATCATGAGCGACTGCCCGGGAGGTATCTCCGAGAGCGCATTCCGCTATTCGGGGCCAAAGCCCCAGAGCCGCGAGGCTGGAATTCTCATGCTCGCCGACATCGTGGAGAGCACCATGCGCTCAACGACGCGCAAGAACCCCGCCCGGATTGAAGCCACCATTGCCCGGGTGGTTCAGCGCGGTCTCGCCGATGGTCAGCTTGCGGAGTGCGACCTCACGCTGCGGGAAATTGACCAGATTCAAGCGGCGTTCGCCCGGGTGCTGGCGGCCATCCATCACTCCCGGATGGAGTATCCCACAGCCGAACCCGCGGAAGAAAGATGGCTAGCCAGTGCCGGTGCTGATCGATAAGCAGGTCTCCGCAAATAAATGGAAAAAGCGAGCCGGGGCGGCGCTGGCGCGGCGCGCGGTGCAGGAGACGCTGCGATCCGAGGCGATTCCGATCGCCAGTGAAGTCAGCGTGACTCTTGCTGAGGATGCGCTTCTCCAACAATTGAATCGGGACTATCGTGGCGTGGACGCGCCCACCGACGTGCTCTCTTTTCAACAGGAAGAGTCGCCGGGTGAAAGGTCCGATTTGGATCAGCCGGCGGGCGTCCCCGGCCCGCCGCGCGCCCTGGGCGATATCGTCGTCTCATTAGAAGCGGTGGAGCGCCAGGCGCTTGAACACCAGGTCACTTTTGAGCGAGAGCTTGTGCTCCTGGTGATTCACGCATCCCTTCATCTACTCGGGTATGATCACGCAGAGGCGCCGGAGAAGGCGCGTATGTGGCGGCGCCAGAATGAGATTCTGGAGCGAGTCATGGGTCGGAGCGGTTCTTCCAATGCAACAAAAGTCTGTCCTTCATAGTATCAGTCATGCAAGTGATGGTCTGGTCCACTGTCTGCGAACCCAGCAGCACATGCGTCTGCATTTTGTGCTCGCGTTTCTCGTCATGATCACGGCGGCGCTCCTTCATGTGACGGACTCCCAGCTTCTGGCTCTTCTTTTCAGCGTAACGCTGGTGATCGTGGCGGAGATGTTCAACACCGGTATCGAAGTGATCGTGGACGTGATCAAGCCCAACTACGATCCGAACGCCAAGATTATCAAAGACGTCGCGGCCGGCGCGGTGCTGCTGAGCAGCTTGAGCTCTGTTGTCATTGGAGCGCTGGTATTCATCCACAGCCCGGTTATTCTCAGCCTGCGTCAGCACGGCAAGCGAGTGGAGTTTCCTTCCAGTTGGCCCGAGCTCTGTGTTGAAGGTCTGCTGATCCTCTTTATCCTCACGATGGCGTGGAAGATGAAAGGCTATCAAGGAAGTGTTCTGCGCGGCGGCCCAATCAGCGGCCGGGCTGCGTTCACTTTTTTTGCCCTTGTTCTGATTATTATGAATCCTGCGGAAGACGTGCGTCTGCTCGGCGTGGCTATTCTGGCGATCGTTTTTTTGCAGGGGACCGTTGTTACTCGAAGGTACAGCTTACGGCAGGTCGTAACCGGGGCGCTTCTGGGTATAACGGTACCAGGATTGGTGTTTGCGGCTCATTACGCCTTCGCTAGAGCGGGTGGCGAATCTGCCGCCGCTGACAGCGTTCAGAGGCGGCCGGCGGGCGAATTATCGGCGCCGCGTGCACGCGGAGAGATTCATACAGGTCATACAGGTTCTGGCCAGCGTAATGCGTCAAGGCCCGGTAGAGCCTGATTCCGGGCGGGAGATTGCCCTTTTTGCGTTCGATCTATATAGCTGCGCTTGCGGTGCTTCCGCCCACCGGGCATCAAGGATTCGCCGGCGGCCCGGCAGGGCATGCCGTATCCACCCATCATCTCACCCCCACCGCGTGGATCGCCTACATGGTGGTAATGCTCCTGCTCCTCGTGCTCATCGCCTTCTTCTCCTCGGCGGAAACCGCTCTTCTCAATGTGCGTGACAGCCGGATTGCGCAGTTGGTGGAAGAAGGCAATCGCCGCGCCATGGCGGTGGAGCGGCTCAAAGCGAAGGGGCAGAGGATGCTCGTCACGATCCAGATTGTCGTGACCCTGGTCACCACGCTCGCGTCCTCGCTCGCGACTTCTGTGGTTCTGGAATCGTTAACCGGCGTCAGCCGGGCGGTCGCCATCGCCATCGCCACGCTTTTCGTGCTGCTTATCCTCTCGCTCTTTGGCGAAATCACGCCCAAGAACTGGGCGCTCGGTAACTCGGAGCGTTGGGCGCTCTTTACCGCTCCTGTCGTCCTCGTCACCAATAACATTATCGTGGCGCCGCTCTCGTGGGCGCTGGAGAGCCTTTCGGCGGTCTTCATTCGTCTCTTTGGCGGCGCCCCTAGCACGGCGCCGGCGTATGCCACCGAGCAGGAGATTAAACTGATTGTGGAAGAGGCCGCCGGTTTCGGTGAGCTGCAGCCGGAAGAGAAAGAGATGATTCACAACGTGATGGAGATTCCCGGCATCACCGCCCGTGAAATCATGACCCCACGTATTCAGGTCATCGGAGTCGAAAGAAACACTCCGATCGACGAAGTGGCCGCGGTAATTGTCCGGGAAGGGCATACCCGGCTGCCCGTCTACGATGGCACTATCGACAATATCATCGGCATCCTTCATGCGAAAGATCTGTTAAGCGTGCTTGCCCAACCGGATCAGCCGGCGTCCATTGAGCAGTTGATGCGAGCGCCGATCCAGATTCCCGAATCGAAGAAGGTCGATAAGCTCCTCAAGGATTTTAAGACCGAAAAGTCACAGATGGCCGTTGTGCTCGACGAACATGGCGGCACTGCAGGCCTGGTGACGATGGAGGATGTGTTGGAGGAGATCGTTGGCCCCATTGACGACGAATACGACGAACCGGAGGAGAAACCGATTCAGCACGTTTCTCCAGGCGAGTATTTAGTGCTGGGAAACGCTCCTCTGCCGGACGTCTGCGAACTTCTCGATTTCCGGGTAGCCGATGAAGATGAACACGACACTATCGGCGGATTTGTCTTTGGTCTCCTCGGCCGGGCGCCGGAGGTCGGCGATAGCGTTGAGTACGAGGGATGGCGATTTATCGTGGAGGATGTCGAAGGAAGGCGCATTGAGCATCTTCGTATGATACACTTACAACAGCAGCAGCACGCGGCCAACTCCGAAACGATTTTTAAGCCCGAGGTGCACGCGTAGAAGAAAGGATGAAGGGTGAAGGATGAAGAATGAATCAAAAGCACCGAACATCTCGCGCCCCGGACCTATCCCCCGGCCCCTTCCCGAGGCGGGAAGGGGAGTCCGACCTATCCCCCGGCCCCTTCCCGAGGCGGGAAGGGGAGCCGTAGCCCGCGCGCTCTCCTGCGTCCTGCGTCCTTCGTCCTTCGTCCTCCTTGTCCTCGCGGTTCTGGCTGTGGCCGGCTGCGGCGGGCAGAATAACGGAACCAGCGCCGGATCGACCACGGGAACCGCGGTTACCGGTCATCCAAAGAGCGCCGTGAAATATACCTTTGCGCTGATCCCGAAGAGTGAGAATAATCCGGTATTCTCGATCGCTGAAAAGGGCGCGGAACAGGAGGCGGCTGCGCTTGGTGACACGAAGGTGATTTACAAGGGAACCGAGACCGGCGCGCCCGCCGACGAGGCCCGGATTGTCTCCGAAATGACCAGCGAACGGGTATCGGGAATGGCGATGTCCGTGATCGATCCCAATGCGGTTCGGAAGCCGATCGATGACGCGGTTGCAGCCGGGATACCGGTTATGTGCTTTGATTCGGACGCGCCCGATTCAAAGCGGTTCACATTTTATTCGGTGAGCGACGAACAGGTCGGCAAGCAGCTTGGGAACCTTCTCGTGATGGCCGTGGGCGGCAAGCAGAACATGAGCGGAGAGGTCGCCATTATGAGCGGCCAGCCGAGCGCCCCCAATCTCCAGGGCCGGGTGAAGGGCGCGCTCTCAGTTCTTGCGCAGTTCCCGGGGATCAAGGTTCTCCCGACGGTCAATTGCGATGACAATATTGCGAAGTCGGTGGAGGAGGTGCGGACTACAATGGCGGCGCATCCGAATCTGCGCGGCTGGATCATGGTTGGCGGTTGGCCTCTCTTCGCTCAGAAGGCGCTGGATCCGATTCCCAATTTCAACCGCACCAAAGTGGTTTCTGTCGACGCGCTCGATAAGGAGTGGCCTTATCTTCAGAACGGTCAGGTCTACTGCCTTTTGGGCCAGAAGCTGTTCGGTTGGGGCCAGGTTAGTATAAAAACTCTGCATGATTATGTGACCGGCAAGAATAAGAACCCGCCCGCCTTCATCAATTCGGGATATGACCTGGTCTTCAATAACCCGACAGCCGCCGACCAGGCGCTGGCCAAAGGGAACGTGAAAGTCTGGAGCCTGGACGATTATAAGAAGCAGTGGGCTGAGTGGAACAAGGCGAGCTAACTGGTCCGGATGCGGCTGGCGGGACCGAGATCCTTCGCTTCGAGCGAATTACCCGCCGATTCTTTGGGGTGCGGGCGCTCTCGGATGTCTCTTTCGGGGTGCGGAGCGGACAGATTCACGCTATTATGGGCGCGAATGGGGCCGGCAAATCCACACTGATGAAGATCCTGGTGGGGGTCCACCAGCCGGACTCGGGCCGAATCTTTCTTGCGGGCAGCCCGGTGGCCATTCCGAACCCGGCCGCGGCACGCGCTCTTGGAATCGACATCGTCTTTCAAGAGATCGAGCTGGCGCCCAACCTGACCGTGGCCGAAAGCCTGTTTCTGAGCCGCGAGCGAACCACGGCAGGGGTGATTCGGGCCGGCGAGATGCTGACCGCAGCGGCCGGCCTGATGGAACGGCTGGGCCTTGCGCTTCAACCCGACGCAAAGATTGAGACCCTGAGTGTCGCCGAAATGCAGCTTGTGCAGATTGCGCGGGCGCTCTCGGCAGACGCGCGGATCATCATCATGGACGAGCCGACGAGCTCCCTCACGGACGTGGAGGTGGAACGGCTGTTCACGATTCTGCAAGGATTGCGAGCCGCCGGCCATACTATTCTCTATATCACGCATAAGCTCGAAGAAGTGTTCAAGCTCGCGGACACCATCACCGTGCTCCGCGACGGACAGCATGTCGCCACGTCGCCGGCGGCCGAGTTTACCCGTGGTGACCTCGTTTCGATGATGATTGGAACCACTCGCGCCCGGGGCCTGGAGCGGCACGAGGCGACGGCGCCCGGCGATCCGGTGCTGGAAGTGGCGGCGCTGACGCGGGCGGGCAAGTTCTACGATATCAGTTTTACGGCGCATCGCGGTGAGGTGCTCGGCTTCTTCGGTATCGTAGGCGCAGGGCGCACCGAGATCGCCCGTTGTCTCTTTGGGCTGGACCCCATCGATAGCGGTGAGATCCGGCTCGACGGCCGCCCGGTAAAATTTCGAAGCTCCTCCGACGCCGTGCGAGCGGGTCTCGCTCTGGCGCCCGAAGATCGAAAGCTGCAGGGCCTCCTGCTCGAAGAGAGCCTGCTTCACAATATGTCGCTCGCGGCGCTCCCGCGATTGACGGTGGCGGGCTTTGTTTCGCCCGTTCGAGAGTTCGCGCTCGCCGGCCAGTACATTCGCGCCCTCGGTGTGGTCTGCTCAAACCTGCAGCAGGAAGCGCGGAACCTTTCGGGCGGTAATCAGCAGAAGGTTGTCATCGCGAAGTGGCTCGCGACCCGGCCCCGGCTCCTGATCTTGGACGAGCCAACGAAGGGAATCGACGTGGGCGCGAAGGCCGAGGTATACCAGTTGGTCCGGCAGTTGGCCGGTGAAGGCATGGCCGTGATTCTGATCTCGAGTGAGCTCGATGAAGCGCTGGGTCTCTCTGACCGCCTCATCGTAATGCACGAAGGGCGCGTGACAGCGGAGCTCAACCCGACCGATACGACCCGGGACGAGGTGATGCGCTTTGCTGTCACCAGATCGGAGCGTCTTCCCGACAAAACGTCGGGAAAGCTAACGATCCGAGGAGGAAACCCATGATTCAGGTGCTGGTGTCCGATCTCGGACAGGTGGTGCTCCCGTTCGACTTTTCGCCGACGAAGGAGTTTATGCGCAGCCGTTCCGCGCCCGGCGAGATCGATCCCTGGACCGGATTGTTCGATCTCCACGAACGTCTTAACTTTGGAACCGGCGGATGTCCGGCTCGGGAGTTCTATGAGCATATCGTTCTAGAGCTGAAGCTCGACGCCACCTATGAAGAGTTCTGCCGCGCCTGGTGCGATGTCTTCGTTGAAGATCACGCGGTAGTGGATCTGATCCGGCGCGCAAACGTGCAGCATCGCTTTCTCCTCTCCAACACCAACGTTATACATTGGGATTGGATTCTGGCGAACAACGCGGAGATACTGCAGGTCTTCGACCGGCTGGTTGCTTCCCACGAGGTGGGCGCCGCCAAGCCGGACCCGGCCATTTACAAGCACGTGGAAGCGATCACCGGCCTGCCCTCGGCCGCGCACCTTTTGATCGACGACCTCGCTCCGAATATCGAAGGCGCCAGGGCCTGCGGCTGGGATGGCATTATCCACACCGACGCCAACAACCTCGAAATCGAGCTCCGGCGTCGAGGGCTTCTACGGTAGGCACGAGCGCGGAGGCCCGCGCCACGCGAGTTCCGACGACTTCGTCGCCCGGGCGCTTAAAGCCCTTCGCTATGTTCGGCCGTCCCTGCGGGACTTCACGGCCGGCCAATATGTCGGCTTGACTCATCCTTCATCCTTCATCCTTCATCCTTGTCGTGTTAGGGATCCTAACTCATCGCCAGCGCCGCGGCGCCGATGACGCCGGCTTCGTAACCCAGCCGGGCCAGTACGATGCGGCACGTACGATACGCGGCGGGAAAAGCGAGATTGTGTACAGCCTCCCGGACGGGGTCCAGCAGCAGCGCTCCTCCACGCGACACGCCGCCGCCGATAATCACCACTTCGGGATTGAGCGTGTGGAGGATATTCCGGATGGCGATCGCCAGGCTCCGCGCGATCTCATCCCGCAGAGCCATCGCGGCCGGATGGCCGGCGGCCACAAGGGGGAAGAAATCCTCGGCGAGCGCCGGGCGGCCCTCCCATTCCAACGCCAGCTCAGAGATCCGGCGAGCGATGGCGGAGCCCGAGGCGACGGCCTCCAGGCAGCCGCGCTGTCCGCAGGTGCAGAGGGGGCCATCGGGGAATATCGTGACGTGCCCCAGCTCGCCGGCGATACTTCCGGGCCCTCGCCGGAGCTGCCCACCCAGTATGATCGCGCCGCCGATTCCGGTGCCGATATTGTAATAAACGACATCGCTGGCGCCCTGCCCGGCGCCAAAGCGCGCCTCGCCCAGGCCGCCGGCGTTGGCGTCGTTATCGAGCGTGACCGGCAGTCCGCTCATCGCTGTCAGCTCATCACGGAGGGGGAAATCATCCCAACCCGATACGTGATGCGAGAGAAGAACGCGGCCGGCGGCAAAATCCACCGGGCCCCCGAATCCCGCCCCGAGACCGGTTACCGTGACGTCCCGCTCCCGGGCTTCCGTCATAAGTTCCGGCAGCAGCCGGCTCAGACTCTCGAGCAGCGCTCGCGGCCCCCCCGAACGGTCAGTATGCCCGCGCAGAATCTCAATCGCCTCGCCCGCCGCGTTCACCAGGGCTGCGGTATGATTCGTGCCGCCGATATCGACGCCAATGGCGGCGTTCGCGGCGTCAGGGTTATCTGCTGAGCTATTCTCCAGGCGAATCATCGCCTCATCTTCCCTTTTTTCCTCTGCGCCCTCTCTCCTACGACTCCGTGCGCTCTGTGTTGAAAGGAACCGACCTAACATCTTCGAGCGTAAAGATCGGATCCACGACATAGCCGGCGTCGCGCAGTTCTTGAACGCCGGTAGACTGCCGATCCACCAGGCAAAGAACCCGCGCCACCCGGTACCCGGCGGACTCCAGCGCCTGAATCGAATGCTTCACCATTCCCCCGCGGGTGATCACGTCTTCAACCACCGCAACCGGTGATCCGGGCGGAAGCATGGGACCCTCTACGAGCTGGCCGGTCCCATGATCCTTCGTCTCCTTCCGGACGATGAGGGCAGCCAGCGGCGTTCCCTCTGAATAACTGAGAGCGCAGACAGCTCCCACGATCGGGTCCGCCCCCAGCGTCGGACCGGCGATGGCGGCGATATCAAGACCGCGGAGCCGCTCCAGGATCTCCTTCGCCAGCAGGTAGGCCCCCTCCGGGTGCATGGTGACCTGCTTGCCGTCCAAATAATAGCGGCTCTTCTCCCCGGAGCGCAGCGTAAAATCCCCCTCCCGGTAAGCCAGCGTCCGCAGCAGCCGCAGCAGCCGTTCCCGGTTATCCAATGCTCCCTCCAATCACAACCCCTAACTCGGCGTAGCCGAAACAAAAGTCCCGATTCTTGCGCGTTCTGAACGCAATTTCACTGATAAGATACTACGCTTTTTCCCTGCGCCGTCTGGGAAAAAGTGGCCCCTGCGGGGAAGTCAATGCA
>Ga0307374_10012632_pt1 | contig 11805 bp, 11 predicted proteins | sample OX3MG_FD_202532 | JGI IMG/M metagenome (GOLD analysis project Ga0307374, IMG submission 202532) | Soil microbial communities from Risofladan, Vaasa, Finland - OX-3 | ecosystem: Environmental > Terrestrial > Soil > Coastal area > Acid sulfate soil | place: Finland: Risofladan, Vaasa | collected...
ACCCTTTTGTTTTTTGGAACCGCGGACGGGGACCGGCGAGGACGCCGGCGCTACAGAACTTGTTGGTTTTTTCAGCTTCATCTTCTCCACCCGAAAATTCAATCCCGAACCTGGAGCCCATTGCTCCTCGAGCGGATATTCCGGCGCTTCCTCATACTTCACATGCAAATCGGCGAGCTTCTTCCCCGCCTCCGAGATCGCCCAGAAATCCGGAGAGATCGGTATGCGTGGAAGTTCCCGACGCAGGTTCGCCGCGTATTTCGTCCGGTATTCCGGATGGTGCAGCAGGCCATAGACGTAGTAGAAAATATCCCACTTCCCCAGGGTGTGGGTCGAAGTGGTACTTCGACTCTTCCCTTTGTGGGGCGAAATACCATTTCGCCCCACACGCGCGGTGAATTCCCCCAGTGCCCAGTCCGTGATGTTCTCGCGGCGGTGGCTGCCGTCTTCGTCGTACGTGTAGAAGGGGAAGCATTGGGAGGGCTATTCAATTCCAACGTCCGCATCAGGTGGCATTATAGAGTCTGAAGCTGAATTTATTTCAGAAGCTGACCGGGTAATCGAAATCCTTTCGTGGCCGTCAATAGTCATCTCAATCAAGCCATCCTTCGATGAGCAATGAAGATCACGGGGAGATTGAGGATCTGTTGTCAAGAGGTGTTTTATCGGGTCTCTAATGTAAAATTTCAGAAACGTCGACATCGTCTTTCCTGCCAATTGTTCGAGGTGTTGCCAAGCCTCTTCTCCGACGAAGACTTTTCCATGACACCTCTCAAAAGCAGCGATCAACTCGGTTAATTTTGCATTTGGTGTGGAATCCAAACAAATTAAGATCGGCCGGAATCCGCTCTCTTTGCAGTCAATGGGGAAATCAAGTTCTTCTTTCCATCGCCCTTGGCCCGAAGCCGCAATGGTAACTCGAATCTTGAATTCATAAGCAAACTTATTCAAGATACAATCAACTTGTCGCCCTTTCTTCGGATCAGCATGTCTCCGAACCGGACTTTTCGCGGAAGGTGCTGGTGTGCCCCCGATTGCGAAAGCAATCACAGGTTCAAAGAGATAACCCGTTTCTTGTCCTGCCCGATTATCGATATCGAAGAACCACTTCCGCCATGCAAGGAATGACGATAGAGCTACCACGCTAAGAGATCCATACTGAAGAAGTGACCGAGGGCCGACTTGCTCCAAAGTAGGAAATGATTGAGTGCTCAAAATGCGCTCGTACTTAAGCCTCGCTTTGTGCAGAACGGCAAGGCAGGCGAAGTACGTATCAGCATCCCTAACATGATCGAGTAGTCTCTCAAACAAAAGCTCTGCATCAACATTCTCGATCCGGAGAAGGGAGGGACTCTCTCCGGAGTAGAAGTTAGGCACGGACGCTGGAAGCTCGGGAAAATGCTTGAGCAAATCGAGATCGCATACAATTCTTGCCACTAAAAATGCACACGAACTGTCATCAAGCCCCACGGCCTGATCGCCGGAACCCAAGGCTCTCGCTCGCTGCCAAATTGTTTCCTGTGCTTTGGTTAGACCCATTCGAGTTCAAAAGAAGGTTGGTGGGCAACAAGGCCAAATCGTTCATTGATGAGGTCAACCACTTGAGCAAGCGCTGGACTCAAACCAGAAGCATGAGTAGCGACGAAGCTTAACAATTTTCCACCTTCATTCTCGAAGCGATCAGCGCGACGCAGATCCAAAGCCAAAGACTTTGCGATTTGCTCTGACAATAGTGGCGGAACGGCATTGCCGATCAATTGCAATTTTTCAACGGCACTACCAGCAAAGATGAAATCAGTTGGAAATGTTTGAAGTACAGCACATTCACGAATTGTGAGTGGCCGATTCTCCGTAGGGTGTAGAAACTCGTGTTGTGATCCGCTCGTGATAGCCTTCGATGGTTCATCACCTCGCAGTCTTCGAATCCCGGCTGGGGCACCACCCCGACGATCCGAGGGGGTTCCATCCATAACGCGGCGGAACGCTCTGCGCTCGTAGCTCTTGTGCCACATCGATTTGGGAAGGTCTCGCATGGATTGTCCAGGAAGCAAGAGTTGCGACCTTTCAATGTCTTCTGCATTCATCGATGGAATGGTGTGATCTGTCACGAGTCCATTCTCATGGGGTGAGGCCGGCGGGAGGCCAGACAATGCGTCAAACACAGTCGGTGTAAGCAATTCCGAATTTGATCGTATTCGATGAGCTCCTGGCGCGCCATAAGCGGAGTGAGTCGGTTCAGGAAATGATGGTGCCCATCCCAGACCTCCAATTGCGATTACTCTTTTTCGGTGCTGCGGTACGCCGTAATTAGCCGCATTTATTTTTCGAAGGTGAATCTGGTAGCCAGATTCTATAAGAGGTTCAAGCAATTCAAGTACAAATCGACCTGCCGATGCAGTTAAGAATCCTTCCACGTTCTCGAAAACAAACGCGGTTGGCTTGACTCTAGCAACGAGCAGACTAAACTCCTTAATCAGACTATTCCTCCGATCTCCATCTTTTCTTAAACCCGCGGAAGAAAAGCCTTGGCAAGGTGGGCCTCCCACAATAACAGAAGGCGTATCAACCTCAAGGTACGAAGATATACTCTTGTGAAATATCTCCTCGCCGAGATTTACCCGGTAGGTCATAACAGCAGGCGTCCAATTGTCGTAGGCCGCGACGGTTGAGAATCCCGCTCGTTTGAAACCGAGTGACATTCCTCCAGCGCCAGCGAACAAATCGATCAAACTGAGTTCATTCATAAGCTTTGTGTGTGACCGTAACACCTGAAGAAATAGCAGACGTTCGGACATTCTTACGAATGAAATCGGGATTATTGAAGACGGTGGAAAAGAGCCTTGACGTGAGTAAATGCTGGACGAGCATCTCCTCGATGGCTTCGTCCGAAAGATTGGGATTGATGGATGCGCGGCAGAGCGTGGCGAAGACCTGAAATGCATCGCGGAATTTCGGATTTTCCTTTTTCTCGACCTCGATCATCTCGATCACCTTGCGGGCCGATTCGGGAATGCGCTCTTTGAACTGGTCGGCGGTCTGCTGCCAGTTGGCCGTGTCCTCGGCGCGGTACTGGAGAAAATCGGTAACGCAATTCGCTAATTGCTCCGGCTTGGTGAGATCGTATTCCTCCACCACGCTACCGTCCTGAACGAGTATTGCGAGCGCGGGCGTCTGAAAAAGAATGTTGGTCTTGGGATAGCCGATCGAAAATTTCTTATCGACTTCTTTGCGGAGCTTATCGCCTAAGTCCTTCGCTTCCCAATATCCTTTTACTTCGGACCACGGATCGAGCACCGCGCCATCGACCGAACCGGCGTTGCCGTTCTTGAGCATGAGGCCATACTCCGCAATGAAGGACCATCCGAGCTTGCGCGCGTACGTAGTGAGGATTTCCTGAAACGCGGCGCGAACAGAGGTCTCTTTCGTCGCGCCGTGCTGGGCGAACTCGGCGAGCGCGGTGTAGTATTGCCGGATTGGCGCTTGCGATGGTTTAATTTCGAGGGTCGGCATATCGTGAAGTCGAACAGCGTGCGGGAATAAGAACCTTTGGGCATTCAGTTAAGCGCCCATGAAATTCAATTTCCTCAGTGTGTGTGGGACTGTTTTTGGTAAATCTTCCTTTCTATTTTGGGAGCGAAATTTTGGGAGCGAAATGCCATTTCGCCCCACACGCGCCGCCCGGATTTCACGCATCCGCCGAAATGTTTTCGTATATTGCAAAATGGCGATTGTGAAAGCAAGCAAATCTGCCGCCGTTCCGATCGAGGGTGCGCTCGATCGCGGCTTTACCCGCGTCGGGCGGTCGCGCATTGCGGGCAACGGAGTGTTTGCGAAACGTCGGATTCCGGGCGGCAGCCGCATCATCGAATATCTGGGGGAGCGGATTCCATTGGCGGCGTTGCTTTCCGAGACGGTCGCGGGCGCGGCAGCGAATGTGTATCTCTTTCGGCTTCGTCACGATACGGTGATCGACGGCGCGCGGAACGGCAACGACGCGCGTTTCATCAACCATAGCTGCGAGCCGAATTGCGAAGTATTTATTTTCAACGACCGCGTTTATATTTACGCGATGCGCGACATTCTTCGCGGCGAGGAATTGACGTTCGATTATCAGTTAGGCCCGGCTATTCGAGCGCCGAAGCGGGCGGTCGATCTCTCGGCGTATGCCTGTCACTGCGGCTCGCCGAACTGCCGTGGTTCGATGATCGCACGCCCGCCGCGCGCGAAAAAGAATGCCGCGAAAAAGCGGAAGCCTGCTTGAACAATTTGAGAATTCAATTTTTTTTCTTTGATTAGCGCCGTGGCCCGGGGAGATATTTGCATTCTCCGCCACTGTCATTCCCGCGAATGCGGGAATCCAGACCCCACGCGCCTACCAAAGCCGGACCTGGATTCCCGCATTCGCGGGAATGACATGCTGAGGACTATTCACTGACTAATTTTCCACTTTTCCACTAACAAACTACAATCATGAGCAAGAAACAATCAAAGAGAGTAAGAGCGAAGGCCGCGCTTGCGCGCATGCCACGCTCGAAGGCAGCACTCGCGGGCGCGCTCCTTGCGCTTCCGATGATGGCCACCGCACCCGGAGTCATCCAGAACGCCCGCGCGCAGATTAAATCGACCGTGCCGTTCGTCAAGGGCGCCACGGCCCTCAAGTACGAGGACGCGTGGGATAAAGTAGCCGCGCGATATACTATCGTCGGAATGGAACACGGCCACACGGTCTATCGCAAGGCCAATGGCGAATACTTCTGGATCGATCCGGCAACCGGGGATTTCCAGCCGGTCGCGTCCGCGATCTATATGAAGTATGCCTATATGAAGCACGCCCTGAATAGTAATGAGGTATTCAAATTCAGCAGCCAATGGATCAAGGACAAGCAAGCGAGCAACGTCAAAATCCTTGGCGTCGATGCCGCGGGCCACGTCATCCAGCAGAATGCCGCGGGGCAGCACTTCTATCTCAATCCCATGACCGGGGATATCGTTTATGAGAATTTTGATTATAAGAAGTGAGCTTCACCACCGATAGGAGAGTGCCGCCGCGAATCCGGCCTTGGTGAGCCATCCACTATTTTGAGGCAGCAGTTCGCTCGCCTCGAACAAGAGATCGAGATCGATAGAGCTTGCGGCGGAGAATTCCGCGCCAAGCGATTGATGCGTAAGGAAGCCGTCCGTCGAGCCGCCAGCCATCACTTCCGCGAATGGGCGGATCGCGGTGGCTGCATCGCCGAGCGTGTAGCGATAGCTCGCACCGAGCCAGTAGGCGCGAGTAAGGATAGGTATGTTCGCACTCTGGAGTTCGCCGAGCACATTTTGATAGGTTTGTCCATCATGCACGAACGTGGTATCGTGAAAAGAGATGGAGTTTGTCGTCGTAGTGGAAGGCATATTGAATGTTTCTTCTCCAGCAAGAATTCGAACGGAAGAATTTTGAGAGAGAGAATATCCGAGTGCCAGGAATGCGTCGCTGAACGAAGTTCGGCGATATGAAACATTAGAGCTAAATTGTTGCGAAAGCGCGCCGCCAACCGTTGCGAAAAAATTGCGTTCCATTTCTTTTTCGGAATTCGGAATCGGAATTGGAATTGGGGAAAAGGAATGTAGATCAGCGCCAATGCGGTGGAAAGGAATCGCCTGCCGTGGAATAGCGAAAGCGGTAAGCAGCGCGTTTGTGTTATCGGCATCAGTGGAATGTAGCACCGAACCTTCAGGTTCGGTGAAAATGGGTTCTGTGGAAATTGCGCGATCATTCGCCGAAACACGGGACGCATGGGTCCCATGGGACTTATTGGCTAAAGGCAACGCAGATTTTGCATTCGCGAAAGTGCTTTTTGGTGCATCCGCAGCGGGGAATCTCGCCGAAAGCGCCCAGTATCCCACGGCGACCATTCCACCGATGGCAAGCGCGCTCAAAAATCTTGCAAAGAGCGGAATCGTGAAACTCGGGCGTGCCGGTGCGGCCGCGATCAAACGGGCCATCTGCTCGATGGGCGGCCGCACTTCGCGAGCGCGAAGCACATTCAAATAATCTCGATACTCTTTGTTATACATAACGTTCCTTCGCGAGAAGTAAATATTTCATTTCCTTCGGCTGCTTTTTTTCTATTCGTTCCGGGTTCACTTCCGGCGTTTTTACGCCGAGCGCCTTCGCCAAGCGTTCCCGACCGCGTTTCAAGCGTGATTTCACGCCGGAGAGCGTACCACCTTGCAGGTGCCGAATCTCTTCGAGCGGTAAATCCGAAATATCGAACAGCACGACCGTCTCCCGCATTTTTTCTGGCAGTGTATTTAGCGCGTCCATGACTAATCGGATTTCCGCCGCGGTTTCCGGCAACGGATTCGTGTCCGCGATTTCTCGCGCGAAGGATTCGTCGAACGGAATTTGGTTGCGTTCCCGGTAGCGGCGGCGTTTATGCAAACGCGAAGCTATTTTGATAAGGTAATGAAGGAATCGGTTATCGGTAATTGCGCGGTCGAATTGCTCGAAGGCTTGCAGCACGGTGGCGCTCACTAAGTCCTCGGCATCCATCTCATCTCGCGTAACGGCCAGCGCATAGCGCGAAAGCCGGTCATAGACCGGCTCCAGCATCTCGAGAAATTCGCGCTGGCGGGCGTCAGTCATGCAAATTTGCGCATGATAAATGTCTATTTCACGATGTACGAATGAAGTTCACTATACGCGCTCGAAGGTTTATGGAGATAATGGGCCATGCCCGATGACGCAAATCCTTTTGAGAATCCTTCGATGCGTACATACAGTGTGTCGCCACGAGAGGGCCAGGTTCCGATGGGAATATAATTTAGATTGACAGTATCGGAAAAAGATTGATTTATGGAAAGAGGCAACGGTCCCCAGCCAAAGGCAGACGTACCCGCGATAGCTTCCATGTGCGCTCTAATCGAATCTTTTCCGACAAGCAAAATGAATTGTGGTGTATCACTTCCATGTATGATTCCCGTCAGCGCCAATAAATTTCCATGAAAATTCGAGTCTATATTTCCCATGGTATCCTTAAGGGTCATGGAGGGCTGGCTTGCCAAAAAAAAGACGGAATCCCTTGGCAAAATTTCCAGAGTGGGATCTTCTATAAAGGCTGTTCCCGCACCGCTGAAATGATAGCTTGGGTAGAGTGTCGTATCGAATCCATTCTTCGAAATGATGATATCATAAATCCCAGCAGGCACATTGTCGATACCCCAAGTGCCGGTCGAATCGGTTATCGTACTGAAGGTTGTTCCCTCGATTTGAACGGCCGCGTCGCTTTGCTGCAAGAGCGGATTACCATCGACGCCCAGCAGTGTCACCTTGCCGCGAAACGAGCCGAGATCGGCGCCACTCTGGACAACGTTTGGACTCGTGCAGCCGCCCACGAGCGCGATGGCGAGAAGGATGGAAAGCGTAATTTGAATTTTCATGGTGTTGTTTGGATTAATAACACCTGAACATGACCGAAGTTACAGCGAAAGTTTCAGGTATTCTATGTGTGGGACGATTTGTTAAATCGTCCCCGGGGGCGAAATACCATTTCGCCCCACACCATTTGGGAAATGTTGCACCGATTTCTTAATCTTGCTGTTAGGCGCGGAGATTGCTTCGTCGTCCCTCCGGGACTTCCTCGCAATGACATCACCGATATTCGTTATTCGTAATTTTTAATTCGTAATTGCCAAAGCTTCTTTCCACCGAAGAACAACTCGTCGAACCGCGTGAGTATGCGTCGAACGGTAACGGTCATGATCCTGCCCGCGACCTGACGCTCGCCGATTTCCTTCCTAAAAGCGAATGGACGATCGAGGATGCCGTAGAAACCTACAACATCGACCGCTGGGGTCTCGGCTATTTCGGCATTAACGACGCGGGCCATGTGACGATCTCGCCTTCGCGCGAAGCGGGCGCGACGATCGACATCATGGATGTCCTAAAAGACGCCGAGGAATGGAATCTTCGGTTCCCACTTGTCCTTCGCTTTCAGGATTTGCTGCGCGACCGCGTTGTGACGCTCAACAAAGGCTTTCAGGATGCGATCAAAGAGACGAATTATCAAGGGCAGTATTTCGGCGTTTTTCCGATCAAGGTCAATCAGCTTCGAGAAGTAGTTGAAGAAATCGAGGACGCGGGACGCCCGTTTCACTATGGCCTCGAAGCCGGCTCGAAGCCGGAACTATTCGCTGCGCTCGCCACGCATTCCGATAACGAATCGGTCATTATTTGCAACGGCTATAAAGATACGGCCTTCATTCGCACCGCCTTGCTCGGCAACAAGCTCGGCAAGAAGGTGATCATGATCGCGGAGAAAGTCGAGGAGGTGAAATCCATCCTCGAAGTGGCACGCGAGATTGGCGTGAAGCCGATCATTGGCGTTCGCATTCGGTTGGCTGCAAAGAGCACGGGAATTTGGTCCACCTCCGGCGGCGAATCGGCGAAGTTCGGGCTTTCGACGATGGACTTAGTCGAGGCGATAGAGTATCTTCAAAAAGAAGATGCGATCGATGCGTTGCAGCTTGTCCATTTCCATATTGGCAGCCAGATTCCCGACATTCTTTCGATTAAACGCGCCACGCGCGAGGCGACGCGTTATTATGCTAAGCTCGTGAAGATGGGCCTCACCGGCATTCAATATATCGATGTCGGCGGCGGCTTAGGCGTCGATTATGATGGCAGCCGAACGAGTTTTCATTCCTCCGCGAACTATACGATGGAAGAATACGCGGCGGATACCGTCTATAATATCATGGACGTGTGTGACGAAGAATCGGTGTCGCACCCGCATATTATTTCGGAGTCGGGCCGCGCGATCGTCGCGCATCATTCTCTGCTCGTCGTGCAGGTCTTTGGCGCGATTGAAAAAACAAAAGCGCAATACGATCTCACCGTGAAGCGAAGCGATCACAAGTGGGTGAAGGAGTTGCAGAAGATTCTGGCGCGGCTCGAACAAAATCCGCGCGAGGCACTGCACGATACGCTGCAAATTAAGGACGAATCGCAGAATGCTTTCGATCTTGGCATTCTCGATTTGCGCACGAAGGCAAAGATCGAAACCTTCTACTGGCACATCGTCGAAGAGATCGCGGAACTATTCAAACGCCGTCTGGAAGATCCGAATATCGAAGAAGAGATTCCGGAAGAAATTGCCGATCTTACGCCACACCTTGCCGATCAATATCTCTGCAATTTTTCGGTCTTCCAAAGTTTGCTCGATCATTGGGCGCTCGGACAAATTTTTCCGATCATGCCGATCCATCGGTTGAACGAAGCGCCGGCGATCCACGGCACGCTCGTCGATATTACGTGCGACTCCGATGGTAAAGTCTCGAAGTTCGCCGATATTAAAGACGTTCGTACCACGCTTCCGCTGCACCCGCTTCAATATAATGGGAACCCCCTCCTTTCCAAGGAGGGGGCAGGACGCATCGCCCACGATGCTGGTGGTGGTGCGCCGGAGCCGTATTATCTTGGCATATTCCTTACCGGCGCGTATCAGGACATCATGGGCGATCTGCACAATCTCTTTGGGCGCGTAAACGAAGCGCATGTCTTTCTCGACCCCGACGAAGAATCCGGATTTTATATCGAAGAGACGATTCCCGGCAATTCCATCTCGCAAGTCTTGGAACTCACGCAATATCACGAAAAGGAACTCGTTCGCCGCATGAAAGTGCAGATCGATGAAGCGATCAAATCCGACCGCCTCAAGCCCAACGAAGGAATGCGTATGCTGAACGAGTATGAAAAAGGATTACTCGATCATACCTATTTGACGTTCAATGGGAAGGGATGATTGAAGTACAGCCAGGAAGATATTTTAATGCTTGACAGTCAAAATCTTACTCACGTTTCCCCAAAAATCATTCGAAGATCCTATCCTATCGAGAGAATATCTCGTTGGCGCTTCTTTTGCCACTAGCTACACAACGGTGATTCCGCGTATTAATACTTGAAACGCGAAACAGGTATTCCGATGAATTTGGAAAGGAAATTGGTATGGTAGGAAAGCGTAGTATACTTAGAAGCAAAATACGTCGTGCTGCGTATGTGGCAGGGGTGTTGATTTCTATTGGTGCAGGGCACGCGTTTGCGCAGCCTACACCACAGCCGGTGGACGCCCGAGCCGAGCAAAGGGTGCAGGTCTGGAAGACGGAACTTAATCTCACGGCCAATCAGGAAAAGCAAGTGAGAAATATTATGCTCGAACGAGAGCGTCAATGGGATAGGGACCACCAGAAGCTCCTGGCTGCCGCATTAGTGGACCGCCCAGCGCTCCGTGACGCGCAACGCGCGCACATGCAAAGTTTTCGCGACCGCCTTCATGCCGTGCTGACCCCGGTGCAACAGAAAAAGGCTTTGAAACTTCGAGAAATGCGAATTGGACGGAGGCGTGCGCACCGCCGCCCGGGATTCGGTGGCGGGGGAACTGGCCCCATGAATGGCGGGAGACCGGGTCCAAACCGTTAGGCTCGTTTACGTTGCCAGCACCTTCGCCATTTGAAATAAACTCAGGTCCAGTTCTTTCTTTTTTGTTGCTACCTCGGCGAGTGGGGTGAAGACAATCTCGCCTTTGTGAACGCCGACCAAAATTCCGTGATTGCCCAAGGCTATTTGGTCGATGGCCGCGATGCCAAAGCGCGCGGCAAGGATGCGGTCGGAGGAACTGGGAACTCCGCCGCGCTGCACATGACCCAGGATCGTGGTGCGCAGATCGAATCCTAAAAGATCGCGATGCTCGGCGAGAAATTTTGTGAGTTCCGTTGCATTCGATGTTGCGCCTTCGGCGACGACGACAAGCGCGTGGTTCTTGCCGCGCCGGTAGGCTTCGAGAATTGCGCGGGCTACGTCATCCCCTTTCATCTCGACTTCGGGGATCACAATCGTTTCCGCGCCGCCGGCAATGCCACAGATCAGCGCCAGGTATCCGCACTTGCGGCCCATAACTTCCACGAGCACGGCGCGCCGGTGGGAAGATGCGGTAACTTTTAGCCGGTCAATCGCTTCGAGCGCGATATTCGTCGCGGTATCGACGCCGAGCGTAATGTCCGAACCATAGAGATCGTTATCGATCGTGGAGGCGATGCCGATAACGGGGAAGCCCAGCTTCGAAAGTTCATACGCGCCGGCCTGCGTTCCGTTGCCGCCAATAACAACAAGCGCATCGATCGTTAGCTCTTGTAAATTTCGGAGCGCACGCTCACGGCCTTCCGGTGTTTTGAATTCCTTGGAGCGCGCGCTGCCCAGAAACGTCCCTCCTAATTGGATAACCCCGCCGACATCTCTCGCGCGAAGCCGCAAGAGGTTGCCCGCGATGAGGCCTTCGTAGCCATCGCGAACGCCGAACATTTTCATCTCTTTGTCGCACCCGGCGCGGACGACCGCGCGTATCGCGGCATTCATGCCGGGCGCATCGCCTCCGCTCGTGAGCACCGCGATTCGATTCATACCGTACATGCCATTCGATTCATAGGTTACAAAAATACCATATTTACAGGAGATGACTTTCTGTATTGCGAAAATCGTGCGCGGAGGGGTGGATTAAGTTCGCTATTTCACACATGGGCGTAAAAAAGTTCGTATATTGCAAAAGTTTTGTGAACAATGTCATCCACTTTAATTCAAAAAACAATGAAAAAAGCATCCATTCTTCGTTTTAGTCTTCTATCGGCCGCGCTCTGCCTTGTGTTACTCACGGGTTGCAGCAAGAAGAGCGATACGGCGGCGAATTCGGATTCCTCGAATAACACGAACAGCGCGAACAGCGCGAACAACGCGAACAACGTGGCGAACGCGATGAGCCAGGCGATGGGCGC
>Ga0307374_10012633_pt1 | contig 11805 bp, 5 predicted proteins | sample OX3MG_FD_202532 | JGI IMG/M metagenome (GOLD analysis project Ga0307374, IMG submission 202532) | Soil microbial communities from Risofladan, Vaasa, Finland - OX-3 | ecosystem: Environmental > Terrestrial > Soil > Coastal area > Acid sulfate soil | place: Finland: Risofladan, Vaasa | collected...
CGAGCAGAAAGTCGCGCGTGAAGGGCTTGGGAATGACGATTGCGTCGAAATCATCGCGGCCATTTGCGCTGCCTCCCATGTACCCGGACATGTAGACGGTTCGAATCTCCGGGCGCACTACGGTCAGTTTTTTCGCGACGGACTCCCCGCTCATTCCCGGCATTACCATGTCCGTCAAAAGGAGGTGGATCGGGCCGATGTGTTTTCGGGCGGTTTCGATCGCTTCCAATCCGTTGCTTGCCTCCAGCACCGTGTAACCATTGTCCAGGAGCAGATTCCGGGCCAGAGTGCGGAGAGACTCTTCATCTTCCACCAGCAGGATGGTCTCCGCGCCCCCGCCGGTGACAGTCACGTCGTCGTTCGGGGCACGCGGTATGACATGCCCGTGAACCAAAGGCAGGTAAACGGTGAACGTCGAACCGAGGTCAGGCTCGCTGTGCACCAGAATGCATCCGCCGCTTTGCTTCACGAAACCATAGGTGGTTGCCAGACCCAGGCCGGTTCCCCGCCCTTGTTCCTTGGTCGTGAAAAACGGCTCGAAAATATGGGCTTGCGTCCTCTCATCCATGCCCACGCCCGTATCGGTTACCGACAGGGTGACATATTGCCCCGGTGCCATCGTCGCGTGCTGCAGCTTACTTTCATAGTCGCACTGGAAATTGCCGGTCTTGATCTGCAACCTCCCGCCACTTGGCATGGCATCCCGCGCATTGACGGCCATATTCATAATGACCTGTTCGATCTGCCCCTGGTCGGCCTTCACTTGCCCCAATCCGGGATCCAGCGAAGTTTCCAGTTCAATATCGTCGCCGAGCAGCCGAGGCAGCATTTTTGCCATTTCAGAAACCACCGTATTCAGGTTCAGCAATTCCATTTCCAGCACCTGCTGGCGGCTGAAGGCCAGAAGCTGGCGCGTCAGCGCCGATGCCTTGCTGGCCGCTTTCTGGATTTGATCCACGGGGTTCAGCAGGGCACGGTTCTGGCCGGCCTGCTCGGAAACAAGTTCGGCATAGCCAACAATCACGCCCAGCAAATTGTTAAAATCGTGGGCGATTCCGCCCGCGAGGCGGCCAATGGCTTCCATCTTTTGTCCTTGCCGCAACTGCAATTCCAAGGCCCGCGTTTCCGTGATGTCTTCGATAAACCCTTCGATAATATCGACATTGGCTTCCGCATTTCGAACCAGATGCGCACTGCAGCGGACCGGGAAGGTATCTCCTCCCTTCCGCTTCCAATCGATCTCAATTCCGTGCACACAATCCTGATTGTTAATCCAGGACGTTGCGGCCTGCCGCTCATCGGGGTCGCGGTACACATCGGTTTTCATATTCAGGGACAGGACTTCCGCCTCGGTGTCGTATCCGAGCATGCGAACAACGGCCGGATTGGCCATCACGATTTCACCACCCAGCGTTGTCCGCACGACGCCATAAGGAGCATTTTCAATAATGGATCGAAAAGCGGCTTCGGAATGACGCAAGGCGTCTTCAATGGACTTGCGTTCGGTAATATCCCTGAGAATAGCGGAAGTTCCCACGATTTTGCCGTCGGGACCCTTTAAGGGAGAGACGGTCAGGCCGACGTGAATGAGGTTTCCATCTTTTCTTACGCGCACCGACTCGTGGTGAGCCACGGTGTCTCCATCCAGCAGCCGCAATACGTTTTTGACAAGTTCGGCGCGGTATTCGTTCGGAATGATCGAATTAATGGATTTCCCGATGATTTCATCTTCCCGATACCCGAACATTCGCACGGCCCCCGGATTCCAGGCTGTAACTGTCCCATCGGGGGTAATCGCGACAATGGCGTCATCGGAAGATTCGACGATGGCCACCAGCCTGCCCAAGTCCGTTTCCCGGGACCTCCGATTGCTCACTTCTTCCTTCAACGTTTCGACCGTACGGGCCAGTTCCACGGTGCGCGCCGCCACTTTCTTCTCCAGATGCGCATTGAGACGGCGAAGCGCGATCTGCGCGCGTTCGCGCCCCTTGACTTCCCTCATCAGACTGCGCGTTGCGAATATCGCAATGCACACCGCCAATCCAATCGCCAGCAGGACCAGCAGGGACGAGATCTGCCGGGCTGTCTCATAACTCGCGTCGCTTTGCGCCTTTTCCTGATTTAACCGGCCTTCTTCAAATACGACCAGCGCATTCCAGTAAGCGCGATACCGATTCAACAGGGGAAGCGTCTGGTTCGCCATCATCTTGCTGGCTTCTCCGGGCTTGCCCTGGTCAGTCATCAAATGCAACATTTTCTGAAAGCTCTTGCTGAATTGCGGTTTTATCTGGGTAATTTTTTCTAGTAGCTCTTTTTCCGCATTGGATTCGGATCCGGATTCGATGAGTTTAAGGGAACGAATTTCCCTTTTGTCATTTTCAGACATTTGGGCCAGATCCCTGGAAATCTCGCCTTTGCTCCTGGGCTCCATGAAGAAAACGTGCATGACGGTTCGATAGTTGGAAGTGAAATACGAACCGCCCTGGCGAGTTTCCTGCAGCCTTCCCTGTTGCTGTCGGTAAAGCCTGGTAAGACCGGCATTCATAAGCCCCATTTCACTCAAACCCAGCCATCCGACTCCAATCAAAAGGGCAATGAGGAATCCAAACGCAATCCCCAGCTTGACTCCGGTGGAGCCGTTTCTCATGGTTGGCAATTCCTTTCCCTTAAGAATTGGGCAGATGGCCGGGACAGGCTGCGAGAGGCATTAGCGTCCCAAACGGCAGTTTCCTACTTCTTGATCATGCACGGCAGCAGCAGGCCGTGCAGATGAATCTGTTAATTGTGGGGTAAATTACCTATCGACTTAAATAGTACGGTAGTTACTCGCTCCGCAAGAGTTACCCCATCATTTCATTTTCAGTGCGTGGATAATAGCTTTCCGGCCGTAATCGGCACCCGCCAGGATCCAGGATCCTGGACACATAGCCTCTGGAGCCTCAGCTTGCTGTGGCCTCAGATCCCACCTACCGCTTGGCAGCGTCATCCCAGTCCAGATATTGACGTACCACGAGCATCGCAGGCATTTTTGTTTCATATAACCAGCCTGTTTTGTTTGAAATAGCGCCTGCTCACTCGACCAGGGCACTCCGCAGGGCAAGGCTGAAAAACTTAATCGGGCAGCTGAAGCCATTCGGGTAATTACCGCCCTCGAACAGAACGGTTTGACCCCCTATGCCCGGCATGTTATAAAAGTGAGCTTTGTACGGCCTTGGATCAAGGGTCTGGGTGTCCTTGTCCGATCAAAATACCGGACAGGGTTTCATAGCAGGGGCAAAACCAAGCACTACTGTCCCCATCACGAAGTGGCGCCTGTACCAAATCCGGCCAGCCATTGACACCGGCCCTGATTCAACAGGCTCAGGACGAAATGGTGTGCCGGAAGCCGAAGCAAGCAACAATCAAGGTTGAAGAAAACTTAAGATTCACGATTTTCGACGGAGGATCACAGATGTGTACCTGGCTCGCGGGCCTATGCTCGCTTCGAAGCCGATTCACGAAAGCGGGCGCGGCAATCGCCGCACTGACCTTATTGAGCGCAACTGCTGCCATGGCTCAAGAACCTGCTGCAGGAGAAGCAAGCCTGAAGCTTCCCGACCTCTCCCAGGTTAATTTCCTGGGAATGGACGGTCACCGCCTGCTGACCATCGGGATATTGTTCTGCATTTTCGGCCTGATGTTCGGCATGACCATCTACAACCGGCTGAAGAACCTGCCGGTACACCGCTCGATGCGTGAAGTTTCCGACCTGATCTATGAGACCTGCAAGACTTACCTGATCACGCAAGGCAAGTTCCTGCTGCTTCTCTGGGTCTTCATCGGCATCGTGATTATTCTGTATTTCGGCGTGCTGTCCCCAGTGCCGGGCAAACCGATCAGCACGACCCTGCCGATTATTCTGGCATTCAGCCTGCTCGGAATCGCGGGCAGCTACGGGGTCGCGTGGTTCGGAATCCGCGTCAATACGTTCGCGAACTCGCGGACGGCGTTTGCGGGCTTGCGCGGCAAGCCGTACCCCATCTATCAGATTCCCCTGGAAGCCGGCATGAGCATCGGCATGATGCTGATCAGCGTGGAACTCCTGATGATGCTGATTATTCTTCTATTCATTCCCGGCGATTACGCGGGCCCCTGCTTCATCGGATTTGCCATCGGCGAATCCCTGGGCGCCGCCGCGCTGCGCATTGCCGGCGGCATCTTCACCAAGATTGCCGACATCGGCTCGGACTTGATGAAGATCGTGTTCAAGATCAAGGAAGACGACGCGCGCAACCCCGGCGTGATCGCCGACTGCACCGGCGACAACGCTGGAGACTCGGTCGGGCCGAGCGCCGACGGATTTGAAACCTACGGCGTAACCGGCGTGGCGCTGATCACGTTCATTCTGCTGGGCGTCAAGAGCCCGACAGTGCAGGTTCAACTGCTCGTATGGATCTTCGTGATGCGCATCGCCATGCTGGTCGCCAGCGCGGCGGCATATTTCATCAACGGCGCGGTCGCCAAGGCAAAATACGGCACGGTCGACAAAATGAACTTCGAGGCGCCGCTCACTTCGCTGGTTTGGCTCACTTCGATCATCTCGATCCTGCTGACGTTTTTGATTTCTGCGATCATCATTCCCGTGCTGGACGGCGACAGCACACAGTGGTGGAAGCTGGCAGCCATCATTTCCTGCGGAACCCTGGCCGGCGCAGTGATCCCGGAACTGGTGAAGTCTTTCACCTCCACCGAATCGCGGCACGTCAAGGAAGTGGTCCGGTCGGCGGAGGAAGGTGGAGCGTCGCTGGGCATCCTGTCCGGCTTCGTGGCGGGAAATTTCTCGGCCTATTATCTGGGAATGGCGATGATGGTGCTGATGTCCATCGGCTATCTATTCTCGGGCATGGGACTGTCGTCGGTAATGATCGCGGCTCCCGTCTTTGCCTTTGGCCTAGTCGCTTTCGGCTTCCTGGGCATGGGTCCGGTAACGATCGCGGTCGATTCTTACGGCCCGGTCACCGACAACGCGCAGTCCGTCTACGAACTCTCCCTGATCGAGCAAGTTCCAAACATCAAGGAAGAGTTGATGAAGGATTACAACTTCTCCCCGAATTTTGAACGCGCCAAAGACCTGCTGGAAGAGAACGACGGGGCCGGCAACACGTTCAAGGCGACTGCGAAACCCGTATTGATCGGAACCGCCGTGGTCGGCGCCACCACGATGATTTTCTCAATCATCATGGCGCTCACCAATGGCCTTACCGAAAACGTCGACAAGCTTTCCCTGCTGCACGCCCCCTTCATGCTCGGCCTGATCAGCGGCGGAGCGATGATCTACTGGTTCACCGGCGCTTCCACGCAGGCCGTGACCACCGGCGCCTACCGCGCCGTCGAGTTCATCAAAGCGAACATCAAGCTGGAAGGCGTAGAGAAGGCTTCGGTCGAAGACAGCAAGAAAGTGGTCGAGATCTGCACGCAGTACGCGCAGAAAGGCATGCTGAACATCTTTATCGCGGTGTTCTTCGCCGCCCTGGCATTCTCTTTCCTCGATCCATTCTTCTTCATCGGCTACCTGATTTCCATCGCGATCTTCGGCCTCTACCAGGCCATCTTCATGGCCAATGCCGGCGGCGCGTGGGACAACGCCAAGAAAATCGTCGAAGTGGAAATGAAGCAGAAAGGCACGCCGCTGCATGACGCAACCGTAATCGGAGACACGGTCGGCGATCCTTTCAAGGATACTTCCTCGGTGGCGCTGAATCCGGTCATCAAATTCACCACGCTGTTCGGATTGCTCGCCGTCGAACTCGCGGTAAAACTCACGGTGCAGGCCGGCAGCACGCTGACGCACTCGCTGGCCGCCGCGTTTTTCATCGTTTCTTTCGTCTTCGTGTACCGGTCGTTCTATAGCATGCGCATCAAGCAAACGCAGGCTTAAATCGTTCGCCTCCGCAGGTGTGAAAAAAGGGAGACTCCGCAATCGGGGCCTCCCTTTTTCAATTTCCCTTCCGATTCGGGTCTTCCGAGACCCCGCCGCCATTGCGCTTCCCCGCCTTGCTCCATCGCACGGCCACCTGTGGTAGGATTCCGCCGACTCTCACAGGAGGGCCACATGAATCCAAACCAACCTACTCGCAGGCGATTCCTGAAAAACGGCGCCGCGCTGGCCGGCCTGGCCGTTGGCGCGGCCGCGGGATCGCGCCCTGCCAGCGCCGAACCGGGCGAGGAGCGCATCGATGAATTGCACAAGCATGGCGAACGCTCCCACTTCGTGCAATCGGTTCGCGCGGGTAGCATCAACAATCCCGAGCGTCGCCTGCCGGGCGAGCCGAGCGACGTCGCGCTGAAAACTCCCCTGCAGGATTCCACCGGAATCGTCACGCCGGCCTCTCTGCATTACATCGTTTCGCACGGATACGAGCCGCCGGACATCGACCCAAAGCAGCATCGCCTGCTGATTCACGGCATGGTCGACCGCCCGCTTCTGTTGTCTCTGGAAGATCTGCAGCGCCTGCCCTCGGTATCCCGATTTTATTTTATCGAGTGCCACGGCAACAGCACGACGGCGGGACCTGGCGGCGCGGCGCGCCGTTCACCCGACGCCACCGTCCAGCAGACGCACGGGATGACCAGCTGCAGCGAATGGACCGGAGTGCCGCTATCGCTGCTCCTGAAACAAGCGGGAGTGCAGAAGGGCGCCACCTGGATCATCGCCGAAGGGGCCGACGCCAATAAGCACTCCAAAAGCATTCCCCTCGGGAAAGCCCTGGACGATGCGCTGGTGGCCTACGCCCAGAACGGCGAGCCGGTTCGCCCCGAACAGGGTTATCCCTTGCGGCTGGTGGTTCCCGGCTGGCAAGGAATCAACAACGTGAAATGGCTTCGACGGATTGACTTGGTGGACGAGCCTTACATGGCCATGATGGAAGTCAGCCGGTATCCCCGGCTCTTGCCGGACGGAAAATCTCGCTGGTTTGAATTTGAAATGGGACCGAAATCCGTCATTACTCGGCCCTCGGGCGGACAACGTCTGCCCGTTCCCGGATTTTACGAAATCTCCGGCTTGGCCTGGTCTGGAGCGGGAGCCATTCGCAAAGTGGAGGTTTCCACCGACGGCGGACAAACCTGGAAGGACGCGCGACTCCAGGAGCCGGTCATCAGCAAGGCGCATACGCGGTTTTCCCTGCCCTGGAATTGGGATGGCGAACAGGCCCTGCTGCAATCCCGCTGCACCGATGAGAACGGCGTCGTCCAGCCCACCCTGGCCCAGGTGGCGGAACACTGGGGCACGAGCGTGGATTATTTTCGGGAAACGTCTCTCATCATCAGCGACCTCAACGCGATTCAACCCTGGAAAATCAACCGGGACGGGAGCGTGAAAAATGCGCTTTTCTAAATTGCTCGCCGCGACGGCGGTGCTGGCCGCATCCGCGGCGGCGCAGGCGCAAATGCCTTCTTACAAAAATGTGGGCCGAACCCCGACGAAACAGCAAATCCAGGCCTGGGACATTTCCATCGGCCCGGACGGAAAAGGACTGCCGGCCGGAAGCGGCACCGCCGCGCAAGGCGCGCCAATTTACGCGGCAAAGTGCGCGGTATGCCACGGCGCGGACGCGCAAGGCGGCAAGATCGGCCCTGAACTGGCCGCGGACAAGGCCGCCTTCAAGACGCTCACCACGCTGAAACCGGTGAGAGTCGTCTCCACCTACTGGCCGTACGCAACAATGGTGTGGGATTACATCAACCGGGCGATGCCGCGGAACCAGGGCGGAACACTTACTGCGAACCAGGTCTACGCGCTGACCGCGTTCATTCTCTACAAAGGCAGCATCATTCGGGAAAGCGACGTAATGGACGCGCGGGCACTGCCGAAAGTACAAATGCCGAATCGCAACGGATTTGTCCCCGCCCGATTCTCGGACATTCCCGACGAACACAAACGCGGCTGCCGCCAGGGCATTTGCCCGTAAAACGATTTCTCGAATTCTCAAACCGAAACTATGCCTTCGACCTAGGCCTTCAAAAGACGCGGGAATTTTGCCGGGCTGTTATCGAAACCCGGAAAAACCGCGTTCAGGTTGCTGCTGCCGAGGTGCCCGCTGATGACTTCGCCCAACACCGACCGAAAATCCGTGGTGAGCGCCAGATCGCGGCCTTGGTTCAATTGATCCGGCCCCAGACCCGGCCACTTCCCGTAAACTTTGCCGCCCTTCACCGGGCCGCCCATTACAAACATGCAGTTGGCGTGACCGTGATCGGTGCCGCCATCGCCGTTTTCATGCGCGGTGCGGCCAAACTCGGACATCGTCACGACAACAATATCCTCCATACGGTCGCCCAGGTCCTGGTGCAGCGAGGCGAGGCTCTGCCCGAGGTCGCGCAGCAGATTGGCCATCTGTCCTTGCGCGCCACCTTCATTCACGTGGTTGTCCCATCCCGTGGTATCGATGAAGCTGACTTCCATCCCGATATCGGCCTTGATGAGCTGCCCGACCTGCTGCATCGTCTGGCCCACGCGGCTTTTCGGATACGCGGCGCCGTTTTCAGGCTGGAAGCGCGCGGGGTCGGCCTTGCGCAGCATGTCGATGGCTTCGAATGTTTCGGTGCCCGTGCCGCGCAGGACGTTGTCCACAGTCTGCGCGTAGAGCGCTTCGAATCCGCCCTGCACCGCCTTCGATTGGCTCATGACGCGGAACTGGCTGATGTTGGCCAGCGCGATGGCAGGCGCGGTGCCACGCAGCGTGAGGGGAAGGTTCGGCCCCATGGCCACGGCGCGGAAGGGAGAACTGTCTTCTTCCTTTTGGCTCTGCACCGTGCGATTCAGCCAGCCGTCGTCGGTGGATTTCACGCCCGGAGTGCCGGATTCCATAAAATCCTGCGCGTCAAAGTGCGAGCGCGTCATGTCGGGAGATCCGGCGGCATGGACGATGGCCAGTTGACCGGAGTGAAATAACGGCCCCAGGGGAGCCAGGCTCGGATGCAGGCCGAAAAAACCGTCCAGATCGACTGCCGCGCCCTCCGCGCCCTGCTTCGGCTGCGGGATCGCAATCGTGGGGCGCATGCGGTAGTAATTCTGCTCCCCGAACGGCACAACGGCATTCAGGCCGTCTGCGGCGCCGCGCTGGAACAGCACGATCAGCTTTTTCTTGTTGGGCATCGGCGTCGCTGCCACGGCTCGCTGCAGGAATGCGGGAATCGTGCTCATGCCGATCATGGCCACGCCGCCGCTTTTCAGAAAAATCCGCCGGGAAACATTCATAGTCGTTCTCCTTCACAATTGCGTTGAAACACGAATCAAAAAATCACCGCACAACAAATCTCGATCCTGCCACTTCCAAAAAGACACCAGCCGCAGCCTGCGCCACTGTCGGTCACCGCCGCTGAAACTCGGGCGATCCCAGAACCAGCCCCGCGATCATGGCCGTATTCACTTGTTTCACGGGATCGTCGAGGCGGGCCTGCAAAATCTGGGGATCGCTCAATTGCTTTTCCAGAGTGTCGCGCGTTTGCGCGGAAGCATCGCCGCCCAGAAACACATCGATAGCGCGGTCCAGCGCGACGTGTGGATCGGTGGCCGCCTCGCTTCCCAGGATCGATCCCAGTTTGACATGCACCCCGCGAAGGCGATTCGCAGTCAACGCCAGAGAAAAATTCATGCGATTGAGCAGCGCGCCCGTGTTCACCCAGGTATCGGCCGTGTCGGAATACCCGTTAGGGGGCACGCACTGGTAGAGCGGCTCACCGATGCGGGTGGTCCACTGCACGAGCAGGAACGGCACGTTCACCTCCGCGCCGACCGCGCGCGCGGCCGACGCTACCAGTTCGAACGGCGTCTTGATTTTTGCCTGGTAGGCGGCTTTCGACCAGAATTCCGGCGAGTAGATCATCGTGCGGAGCACTTCGCGGATGTCGCCATCGGATTGCAGAAATGTCTGCGTCATGCGATCCACCAGAACCGCCGGCGGATTGTCGGAAACGAAGCGCTGCGCGAGTTCGAACGAAATGTGGTGCGCGGTGTGAGGATCGCGCGCGAGAATGTCCAGCACTTCCTCGCCGTCTTTCATTCCTCCGGCGTGGATTCTATGTCCGAGAACCGTTTTCACGCTGTTGTCGTGCAGGCGGGCGTTAAAGAAAAATTCCGGATCTCGCCGCGGCTGCCGGATCGTCCATCCGGTGAAGGCCTTGGCGACATTGATGACGTCGGCCTGGGTATAGCCTCCATCGACGCCGAGCGTATGAAGCTCCATCAGCTCGCGGCCATAATTTTCGTTCAGCCCGCGTTTCGGTATCTGCTTCCCGCTCGCTCCGGGATTGGCCGGATTTCCATTCGTCCGGGGATCAATAGCCGGGAATCGGGAATTTGTCCCCATTCCTCCAAAGCCCCGGCGTTGCTGCCGGAATTGCCGTTCCTGCTGCAGCCTGTTCCAGGCAACGGGATCGGCCGAAAGCCAGTTGTCGAGAAAGAACAGCATCGCCGGACTCTTCGCCGTGGCTTCCAGCAGGTCGCGGAATTTCCCCATGGCGTGCGGGCGGATGGCATCGCGTTCGTACGCGGTAATCAGCCAGCGGTCGGGACCCTTGGCGGCGTACACGTTGAAATGGTTGTACCAGAAATCCACCATCATCTCGTTCAACTGGCGCTCGCTATAAATGGCCCGCGTCATTTTCGCCATCGAAAGCTCGGCGACAATGCGCCCCGGGGTGTGGATCTGCTCGTAATTGAACATGGGATTGCCGAAGCGGATCTGCCCCTGGGCTCCTCCCTTGGCCTTCGAAGTATTCGCGTTCGGGTCCATATCGCCGGCGGCGGAATTCCGCGGGCCCTGCGCGCCGTTGTTTTCATTGTTCGCCCGTATCGACTGTCTAATGGAGCGGAGACGCTCCTGCTGTTCTTTGCGGTATTGCTCGATGGAAACGCCCTCGCGCTGCGCAGCGACTTTCGGCGTTGGAAATTCGTTCAGAAGTTGGGTGGACGACATTTTGAGCGTGGGAAAGCGCTCCAACCGCGCCTGGAGCGCCGAATCGTCTATGGATTCCGGATGCAGCTGCTGCTCGATCCAGTTCCGCAGTCCCATTTTCTTGATGCGCTCCATGTCGCCGGGACGCGGGCCAAAACCCAGGCGATTGAGCGCCTGCAGGATGGCCTGGTCTTCGGTGAGCGATCCGGTGGGCAAGCCCTTCAGAGCCTTTGAAGAACTCGCGGCCTTGTTCCTGTCCTTGGCGGACAGCAGGCAGGGCGCCGCACATGCCATCGCGGCAAGCAGAAACATTGCAGCAATCCGGTTGAGACTATTCCTCGGTCCCTTTCTGGGATCTTCATTGGGACTTTTACTAAAACTTCCGCGGCGGTCGGGCTTGCGTGGAGTGGTTCGGATCATCTTTACCTCGCTCCCTACGCGGGTATTCCAACGACAATCGCGCCGGGGTGTGTGCTTGGCGTCATACGCTATGTTAACCCGTAGCGGAGGGGAAAGTTGCAGTCCGGGAAATGGAGTGTCTTGAAGGTACGCAACGCAAGGTACGCGCCCCGGAAGATCAGCTCAACGCGACTTGCCCGGCTTCCGGAAGAGGCGGCCGCTGGCGAGAGGATCGGAAGGCGTCCAGGCTCCAGACGTCCCGCGTTTCGTCATGACGCAGAATGAAGTAGTCGCCGTCTTCGGTGCGGACGCGAAAGTAAATGGCATCGGGCGAATACCACTGATCCTGCACTTCGGCGATTTCGAAATTATGCCCGCGCAAGGTGAACCGGACGGGGCGCTGATCGGCTCGATACCCGGCATAGCATTCGACTCGCATTTCGCTCATCGCTGCCTCCCGTGACCGAAT
>Ga0307374_10012634_pt1 | contig 11805 bp, 10 predicted proteins | sample OX3MG_FD_202532 | JGI IMG/M metagenome (GOLD analysis project Ga0307374, IMG submission 202532) | Soil microbial communities from Risofladan, Vaasa, Finland - OX-3 | ecosystem: Environmental > Terrestrial > Soil > Coastal area > Acid sulfate soil | place: Finland: Risofladan, Vaasa | collected...
GGCGAACCTACTCTGTCGTGGTCGAAATGTCCAAAGTGCGGGGCTCGGGTAGCGCGCCGAGCGGGCCGTTGACCGCGGCGATGCGCTGGATCGCGGCCGGCCGCGGGCGGGCGACCGAGCCCTGCTCGAACGCGACGATCGCAAGCCCGGCACAGGCATCGATCAGCTCACCCGGGCGCAGCAGGAACTCGGGATTGCGCGGCCGGCCGAAGCGCTCGTTGCCGAGCGCGAAGGTCTCGTAGATCAGCACGCCGCCGGGCGCCAGCGCACCGATGATCGCCGGAAACAGCGGGCGGTAGAGGTAGTTGGTGACGACGATCCCGTCATACCCGCCGCCGAGCGGCCACCGCGCACCGGTTTCGAGATCGACCGCGACCACCTCGCAGCGCGGCCCGGCCAGCGCGGCCAGCACCGCCGTGTCGCGATCGGCGGCGCACACCGCATAGCCCGCCGCCAGCAACAGGCGGGTGTGCCGGCCGCCGCCGGCCGCGAGGTCGAGCACGCGGCCGCCGGCATGGATTAACGGCAGGAACCGCACGACCCAGGCGGAGGTAGACGGTTCGGTCGTTGCCAGCACTCCATCCCGCCGGTTGATGATTGCCCTCAACGTACATAAATTGTCGTGGCAGGAGGTCAGGTTTATGATCCGTTTCGCGTTGCGGTGCGCCGCCGGCCATGAATTCGAAGGATGGTTTCGCAGCGGCGAGGGGTTCGAGGCGCAGCAGAAGGCTGGCGAGGTGGCCTGCCCCGAATGCGGCGACAGCGGCGTCGAAAAGGCGCTGATGGCGCCCAGCATCGGCAAGGCGCGGCCGCCGGTCTCTCCGGCGCAGATCCGCGCAGCGCTGGTCGAGTTACGGCGGCAGGTCGAGACCAATTGCGACTATGTCGGCGAACGCTTTGCCGAAGAGGCGCGCCGCATCCATTACGGCGAGGTCGACCCGCACGGGATCTATGGCGAGGCGACACCCGAGGAATCGCGCGAACTGGTCGACGAGGGCATCGAGATCGGCCGCATCCCGTGGATTTCGCCGACCGACGCGTAAGCGCCGCCAGGCGAAAGGGTCAGCCCCGCGCCGCCATCAGCATGTAATTGACCGACAGGTCGCGGCCCAGTTCCCACTCGCCGCGGGCCGGTGCGTAGCCGACTCCAGCAAGCCGCGTGGCCTGGAGTCCGTAGCGGCGCAGCCCGAGCACGAATTCCGACGGCCGCACGAAGCGGCGCCAGTCATGCGTTCCACGCGGCAGCCAGCCGAGAATGTATTCGGCGCCGACGACGGCCAGCGCAAAGGCGCGCCGGGTGCGGTTGATCGTGGCGCCGATGAACGCGCCGCCGGGCGTGGCGAGCGCCCCGATGGCGGCAAACAGCGCGTCGCGGTCGGCGACGTGCTCGATCAGCTCCAGCGCCAGCACGACATCGAATGATGCGCCCTCGCCGGCGAGCGCCTCGGCGGTCGTCACGCGGTAGTCGATCTTGAGCCCGCTCGCCTCGGCGTGTTCGCGGGCAACCGCAATTGCCGCCTCGGCGGCGTCGATTGCAGTGACGCGAAAGCCGAGCCGCGCCATCGGCTCGGCGATCAGCCCCCCGCCGCAGCCGATATCGAGGAGGCTCAACCCCTCAAACGGCCGCAGTGAGCTTGAGTCGCGGGCAAAATGCGCGAGCAGCTCGCGGCGGATGAAGCCGAGTCGCACCGGGTTGAGCCGGTGCAGCGGGCGAAACTCGCCGGCCGGGTTCCACCAGCCGGCGCTTTGCGCGGCAAAGCGCTCGATTTCCTCGGGGTCGGCGGTGCCCGCCATGCCGCGCCTTTCGTTAAGGTGGCCGTCAGGCTCGCAATGGAGTATGCGAACACGATCCGGTATCGGCAATAACGCGCGTCACGAGAGCAGAATGCCACGCATTGTGCAGAAATTCGGCGGCACCTCGGTTGCCAGCATTGAGCGCATCAGGAACGCCGCCGCCCGGGTCAAGCGCGAGGTCGATGCCGGAAGCGAGGTCGTCGTCGTCGTCTCGGCGATGGCCGGCGCCACCAACCAGCTCGTCGCGTGGACGCGGGAGATCAGCGAACTGCACGATGCGCGCGAATACGATGTCGTCGTCGCCTCGGGCGAGCAGGTGACCGCCGGGCTGATGGCGCTGGCGCTGCAGGATATCGGCATCGACGCACGGTCGTGGCTCGGCTGGCAGGTGCCGCTCAAGACCGACGGGGTTCACGGCAAGGCGCGCATCGACGAGGTCGACACTGCGGAGATCGAACGCCGCTGTACGGCCGGGCAGGTCGCGGTCGTCGCCGGGTTCCAGGGAATCGGCCCGCGCGGCCGCGTCACCACGCTCGGCCGCGGCGGCTCCGACACGTCGGCGGTGGCGCTGGCCGCGGCGCTCAACGCCGACCGTTGCGACATCTTCACCGACGTCGACGGGGTCTATACCACCGATCCGCGCATCGTTGCGAAAGCCAGGAAGCTCGCTAGAATCACCTACGAGGAGATGCTCGAAATGGCGTCGCAAGGCGCCCGGGTGCTGGAGACGCGCTCGGTGGCCATGGCGATGAGCCACCGTGTCCGGCTTCAAGTCCTGTCGAGCTTTATCGATGTTCCCGGCACGCTCGTCGTCGATGAGGAAGAAATCGTGGAAAAACGTGTCGTCAGCGGGATCGCCTACAGCCGCGAGGAAGCCAAGATCACGGTGGCACGGGTAGCCGACCGGCCAGGCGTCGCGGCGGCGATTTTCGGCCCGCTCGCCGACAGCGCCATCAATGTCGACATGATCGTGCAGAACGTGTCGGAAGACGGGCAGACCACCGACCTGACCTTTACCGTTGCCAAGGCCGACCTCGAACGGGCGGTCGCGGTGCTCGAAAAGCAGCGAAAACAGATCGGGTTCACCGCGCTGCGCCCTGATTCGGACGTGGTCAAGATCTCGGTAATCGGCGTCGGCATGCGCAGCCACACCGGCGTCGCCAAGCAGATGTTTCAGACGCTCGCCGACCGCGGCATCAACATCCAGGTAATCTCGACCTCGGAGATCAAGGTCAGCGTGTTGATCGCCGCCGAATACACCGAACTGGCGCTGCGCGCGCTCCATACCGCCTACGGGCTAGACGAGGTGGAATGAAAGACGGGTTGCCGAGCGCCGCGCCGGGCGGGCTGGAGCCGGACACCGCAGCGCTGCGGGCCGATCTTGACCGCCTGTGGGCTCGCGGCCGCCGCTTTTTCGGCACAGAGCTGGCGATCATGGGCGGGGCGATGACCTGGGTGTCGGAGCGCCACCTGGTCGCGGCGATCTCCAATGCCGGAGGGTTTGGGGTCATCGCCTCGGGGTCGATGTCGCCCGACCTGCTGGCGGCGGAAATCGTCGCCACCGCAGCGCTGACGCAATTTCCGTTCGGCGTCAATCTGATTACGATGCACCCGCAGCTCATCGCGCTGATCGATGTCTGCCTCGCCCACCGGGTCAGCCATGTCGTGCTGGCCGGCGGCATCCCCACCGCCGCGGCGATCGCCCGCGTCCGCGATGGCGGAGCCAAGGTGGTGTGCTTCGCGCCGGCGCTGGTAATCGCCCGCAAGCTGGTCCGTTCGGGCGCCGATGCGATCGTCATCGAGGGCAGCGAGGCAGGCGGCCATATCGGCCCGGTGTCGACCGCGGTCCTGGCGCAGGAAGTGCTGCCCAATCTGACCGACGTGCCGGTCTTTGTCGCCGGCGGCATCGGCCGGGGCGAAGCAATCGTGTCGTACCTCGAGATGGGCGCAGCCGGGGTCCAGCTCGGCACGCGGTTCGTGTGCGCGCACGAATCAATCGCGCACCCCAATTTCAAGCGCGCCTTCATTCGCGCCGCGGCGCGCGACGCGGTCGCCTCGGTGCAGGTCGATCCGCGCTTTCCGGTTATCCCGGTGCGCGCGCTCCTCAACCCGGCGACCCAGCGCTTTAGCCAGGTGCAACGCGAGGTCATCGAGCGCTACAACCGCGGCGAGCTGACGCAAAAAGAGGCCCAGCTCGAAATCGAGCATTTCTGGGCCGGGGCGCTGCGCCGGGCGGTCATCGACGGCGATACTGAAGGCGGCTCGCTGATGGCCGGGCAGAGCGTCGGCATGGTTACCGGCGAGCAGACCACGCGCCAGATTTTCGATGAGCTGGTGGCACAGGCGCTCTCGTCGCTCGCCGCCCGCCGGCGCCGCTCCGAATTCGCGCTGCCGACCGGTGCGGCGGCATCCGGCCCAGCGGGGGGCCAGGACGCCGCGGGATGAACGACGCACCGGCGAGCGCCGCCCTGCCTGCCGGCGGAAGCGCTACCGGGACTGCCGAAGAGCATGCGACCGGGATCCGCCGGCTGTTGCGGCGGCTGCGTGACATCATGGCGCGATCCGGCACCGCGCAGGAGCGCCTCGACCACATCGTCGCCCTGGTCGCCGCCGAGATGGTGGCCGAGGTGTGCTCAGCCTATGTGATGCGCGCCGGAGAAGTGCTCGAACTGTTCGCCACGGTAGGGTTGCGGCCCGAGGCGGTGCACCGTACGCGCCTCCATGTCGGCGAAGGGCTGGTCGGCGTCATCGCCGCAACCGCCCGCCCGCTGGCGCTGGCCGACGCGCAGCAACATCCGGATTTCGCCTATCGCCCAGAGACCGGGGAAGAGAGTTTTCATTCGCTGATGGGGGTTCCGGTGCTGCGCGGCGGGCGGGTGCTCGGCGTGCTGGTCGTGCAGAACCGGACGCCGCGGCGCTATACCGAAGACGAGATCGAGGTCGCGCAGACCATCGCGATGGTGGTCGCCGAGCTGATCGCCAGCGGCGACCTGGTAAACCCGCTGGAGATCGCCCAGGGCCGCGGCGGCGCGCTGCCGGTGCGACTCGACGGGATCAGCCTCAACCCCGGCTTGGCGATCGCGCCGGCGGTGCTGCATGAGCCGCGGCTGGCGATTCGCCAAGTGGTCGCCGAGGATGTCACCATCGAGCTCGACCGGTTGAACCGGGCGATGGCGGCGATGCAGCGGGCGATCGACGAGCTGGTCGCGACCAGCCATCGGCTCGGCGCCGGCGAGCACCGCGACATCATCGAAACCTATCGGATGTTCGCCGCCGACCGCGGCTGGATCGGCCGCATCACCGATGCGATCAAGACCGGCCTGACCGCGGAGGCCGCGGTCGAAAAGGTCAGCGGCGAGACCCGCAGCCGCATGTCCCAGGTCGCCGACCCGTATCTGCGCGAGCGGCTCTTCGACCTCGAAGACCTCGCCAATCGGCTGCAGCAGTTTCTTTCCGGGCAGACGCCGGGTTTCGCCGCCGCCGAACTGCCGCCCGAATTCGTCCTCGTCGCTCATTCGATGGGACCGGCCGAGCTGCTCGACTATGCGCATCGCCGCGTCGTCGGCCTGGTGCTCGAAGAGGGTTCGCCGACCGCGCATGTCGCGATCGTCGCCCGCGCCTTCGACATCCCGGTCGTCGGCCGGGTGTTCGATGCCGCCGACCGGATCGAGCCGGGCGACATCGTCGTCGTCGACGGCGATCACGCGCAGGTGCTGATCCGCCCGAGCGAGGACATCCAGCAATCGGTCGCCGAGACCGTGGCGGCCCGCGCCCAGCGGCAGGCGTTTTACGACACGCTGCGCGATGCCCCGGCGGTCACCCGCGACGGGGTCGCGGTGTCGCTGCTGCTCAACGCCGGGCTGCTGATCGACCTCGCACACCTCTCTGCCAGCGGGGCCGAGGGGGTCGGGCTGTTTCGCACCGAGATCCCGCTATTGACCCGCGACGCGTTTCCCGACGTCGCCGACCAGACAGAGTTCTACCGCCGCTGCTACGAACAGGTCGACGGCAAGCCAATCGTCTTTCGCACCCTCGATATCGGCGGCGACAAGATGCTGCCCTACCTGACCAACGCCGCCGAAGAGAACCCGGCGATGGGGTGGCGGGCGATCCGCATCGGGCTCGACCGGCCGGCGATGCTGCGCCAGCAGCTGCGCGCGCTGGTGCGCGCCGCCGCCGGGCGCGAATTGCGGGTGAAGTTCCCGATGATCGCCGAGGTGGCCGAGCTGGAACGGGCCCGCTTCCTGCTCGACCGCGAACTGGCGCGTGCCCGGCGCGAAGGGCGCACCCTTCCGGCCGTGGTCAAGGTCGGCGTGATGCTGGAGGTGCCGGCGCTGTTATGGCAGTTGCCAGCGTTGTTCGAACGGATCGATTTCCTGTCGATCGGTACCAACGACCTTGCCCAGTTTCTTTATGCCTGCGACCGCAGCAACCCGCGGCTGGCCGAGCGCTACGACCTGCTGTCGGCGCCGATGCTGGCGCTGTTCCGCCAGCTGATCGAGGCGTGCCAAACGGCCGGCGTGCCGCTCAGCATGTGCGGCGAGATGGCCGGCAGCCCGATCGCCGCGATGGTGCTGATCGCGCTGGGTTTCCGTACGCTATCGCTGTCCGCGACCGGGATCGGCGCGGTCAAGGAGATGGTGCGCAGCCTCGACGCCGCCGCGCTCGCGCGCTATCTCGACGAAATCGGCACCCGGCCTGACCATTCGCTGCGCCCGCGGCTTGAGGCGTTCGCCCGTGACCACGCGATCGCCATTTAGGCTCCGGACCGGAGCTGGAACAATGACCCGCGGCCGGGAGAGCTGCGCTAGACGCAACCCTGCCTTGCGCAAGTTCGTCACGCTGTTATAGTCATCCGCGAACGATCCGGCGAACCGGCCACCGGGAACACCTGGGACCGGAAAGCAAACCGCCGGACGGTCTGAACAGGAGATGGCCATGGCAACGTCGGGATCGGCGGTGCAGGTTCCATGGTACAAGGAACCCACCAAGGACCAATGGTACGCCTATGTGGCGGCGTGGCTGGGGTGGACGCTCGATGCGTTCGACTTCACCGTATTTCTGCTGATCATGCATCCGATCGCAGACGAATTTAAGGTCTCGATGACTTCGGTGACCTTTGTCTTTACTATTACATTGTGGATGCGGCTTATCGGCGCCACGATTTCGGGGTGGATCGGCGACCGGGTCGGACGCAAAAAGCCGCTGATGATCGCCATTCTTGGCTATTCGGCGTGCAACTTCGCCGCCGGCTTCTCGCCGACATTCCTTTTCCTGTTCATTGCGCGCGCGATTCTCGGCCTTTTCATGGGCGCCGAGTGGCCGGCCGGGGCCTCGCTGGCGATGGAGAGCTGGCCGCAGCGCTCGCGCGGCTTTATGGGCGGCGTGCTGCAGGGATCCTGGGGCCTCGGCTTTCTGATGTCGTTCGCGATCTATGGACTGTTTTTCAATTTGATCGGCTGGCGCGGCATGTTGTGGGTCGGGGTGCTGCCTGCCCTGGCGGTCGTCTATGTGCGGTTCTTCGTCAAGGAGCCCGAGGTCTGGATCGAAAACCGCCGCATCCAGCGGATGCAGCAGCGCGAGGTGCGCGCTCCGCTGCTGATAATCTTCAAGCGCGGCATGATCCTCAACACGCTGAACTGCTGCTGGTTCATGGCCAGCGGGTTCGTTCTCTACTATTCGATCAACGTACTGTTTGCGACGCACCTGCAGGTCGACCTGAAGATGTCGGCGGGAGCGATCGGCGAGATCGGCGTCGCCGCAAACCTGGTGGTGTTCCTGGCAAGCGCCTCGTGGGGCTGGGTGGCCGACAAGTACGGCCGAAAGGTCGCGCAGATCCTGCCGGCGCTGATCGCGATCCCGATCGCGCCGCTCTACCTGCTGACCAACAATTTTACCCTGATCTGGTGGGCCTTTGTAATCCAGGGGGCGTTCGGCAGCGGCGGCTTCGCCAGCCAGGCGCCGGCCTACCTCGCCGAACGCTTCCCGACCGAGGTGCGCGCCACGGCCGCCGGGTTCTGCTACCACCAGGGCGCCATCTGGGGCGGTCTGGTGGCGCCGATCCTGGCCTACGCCGCAACCGCCTATCACCTCGGCTACGCCATACCGATGTTGGTCGGCACGATCGGCGCCGCACTGAGCTTTGCGATCGCCATCAGCTTGGGACCGGAGACAAAGGGCAAGGAACTCGTCGCCGACGTAGTCCTCGCCTGAGTGACGCTGCCGGCGCGGCGGCATGAACCGCCGCGCCGGCCAACCATGGGCGGGCGGTTTCCCGCCCGCTTTTCGACCGTTGCGTAACGAGAGTTGCGTGGCGTACAGGTCTCTATTGCGTTCTCTGCGTTGCTGCGCCTATAGTTACTCCCAGAACAACGTCCGTAATGTTTGCTCCAAAATTGAGCAACAAATCGGCATGGAACAGGGGGGCGAGGCACATGTCTGTAGCAGCGTCTAGGGCGATGGTTCCGTGGTACCAGGAGCCGACAAAAGATCAGTGGCTGGCGTTCGTGGCTGCCTGGCTCGGCTGGACGCTCGACGCATTCGACTTCACGATCTTCTTGTTGATCATGGTGCCGATCGCGAACGACTTTAAGGTTCCGCTGGTCGACGTTCTCGCGGTCTTTACGGTAACGTTGTGGTTGCGCCTCTTGGGCGCCACCGCCTCCGGATGGCTGGCCGACCGTATCGGTCGCAAAACCCCGCTGATGATCTCGATCCTCGGCTATTCCTTGTGCAACTTCGTCGCCGGGTTTTCGCCCACCTTCATGTTTCTGTTCGTGTGCCGGGCCGCGCTCGGCATTTTCATGGGCGCGGAATGGCCGGCCGGCGCCGCCCTGGCGATGGAATCGTGGCCGGCGCGTTCCCGCGGGTTCATGAGCGGCATGCTGCAGGGCTCGTGGGCGCTCGGCTTCCTGCTGTCGAGCGCGACCTATGGACTTCTTTACACCGCATGGGGCTGGCGCGGCATGCTGTGGGTCGGCATCATTCCGGCGCTCGCGGTGCTGTACGTGCGCAAGTTCGTCAAGGAACCCGAGGTCTGGAAGCAAAATCGCGAGAAGCAGCGCCAGCAGAACCAGGAATTCCGCATACCGCTGCTGCAGATTTTCCGACTGCGCATGCTGCCGAACACGCTGACCGCGTGCCTGTGGATGGCGAGCGGCTTTGTCACCTATTACACGGTGTTCGGCCTATTCGCGACGCATCTGCAAAAGGATCTGCATTTCGCGCCGGGCACGGTGGCGCTGCCGATCGCGCTGGCCAACGTCGCGACCTTCCTGTCGAGTTGCTTCTGGGGTTTCGCGGCCGACAGGATCGGGCGGCGCTGGGCGATGATCATCCCGGCGATCATCGGGGTGTTCGTCACGCCGTTCTACCTCGGCTTCTTCACCACGAGCTATCCGATCCTGGTGACCGCGTTCACGATCCAGGGCCTGTTCGTCGGCGCGATTTACGGCCAGAACCCGTCTTACCTGAACGAGCGGTTCCCGACCGAGGTGCGCGCGACGGCCGCCGGGTTCTGCTATCACCAGGGTGCGATCTGGGGCGGGCTGTGCGGCCCGATCCTCGGCGCCTGGGCGATCACAATGGGCGGATTTGCGATCCCGATGCTGATCACGACGATCTGCGCGCTGGCTGTGTTTGTGCTCGCACTGCTGGCCGGACCGGAAACCAAGGGCAAGGTGCTGATCTCCGACATCCAGCTCGCCAGCGCCGGCGACGATTAGCCGGCCGCGGCGCCGCTGCCGCACAAAACCCCCGCCGGTGCCCCGGCGGGGGTTTTTCATTCCGTGCCGGTGGGCGCCTATGGCGCCGGCTGCATCGGGATGTTGACCGGGCTTTGGTAAGCGTATCCCGACCGCCCTTCGGTGATCGTCGCCATGCCGAGCGCGCTGCCGGTGGCGTGCGACACCGCGGTAGCCTCGGCAAAGCCGGCGCGGCGGCAGGTGATCGAGACGTCATCGCCGCTGCGGCTGACCATCGCGATCCCCGGCGTCGACGCGACATCGCCGATTTTCTCGCCGTGGCGCGTCAGCGTGCAATTTGCACCGGGCGGCATCGTGGTGACCATGATCTCGGCGGCATCCCAGTGGCCCGAATAGCAACCGGAGAGCGCGAGAGGACAGGCGAGGGTAAGGATCAGGGAAATCCGCATGGCGCGCAGGCTGCCTCATCGGCCGGGGGGAGACAAGCCCGATGGTCAGCGCGCGACAAAGCTGCGGCCGATCAACTGGCGGTGGACCTGGTTGGTGCCTTCCCAGATCTGGGTGATCTTGGCGTCGCGCAGCAGCCGTTCGACCCGGTAATCGGCGATATAGCCATAGCCGCCGTAAAGCTGCACCGCCTCGGTGGCAGCGCGCATCGCCAGGTCGCTCGCCCGCATCTTGAGCATCGACGCCTCGACTCCAATCCCGCTCTCGCCGCGGTCAATCAGCCCGGCGACGTGCCATAGCCACGATTCGCACATCGCCAGATCGGTTGCGAGGTCGGCGAGCAGGAACTGGATGCCCTGGAACTCGACGATGCGGCGGCCCGACTGGCGGCGCTCGTTGATATAGGCGACCGCGTCGCCGAACGCGGCGCGGGCAATGCCGAGCGCATGCGCGGCGACGCTCGGCCGCGATTTGTTGAGCGCGGCGAGCAGCAGCGCCAACCCCTGCCCCGGCGCACCGAGCAGGTTGGCGCGCGGCACCCGGCAATTGTCGAAGCCGAGCGCCGCTGTCGACGAGGCGCGATGGCCGAGCTTTTCTTCCTTGCGGAGAATGGAGAACCCGGGAGTACCTCTTTCGAGGTAGAGCGCGGTGATCGCACCGCGCCCGTCCGGGATTTCGCTCCATTTGCCGAACAGCAGAATGAGGTCGGCGACATCGCCGTTGGTGATGAAGATCTTGCCCCCGTCGATGACAATGTCGTCGCCGTCGGGGGTAAAGCGGGTCTTCATTCCGGTCGCGTCGGAGCCGCTGTCGGGCTCGGTGATCGCCAGCGCGCCGAGCGCACCCGCCGCGACGCGCGGCAACAGGCGCCGCTTCTGCTCGTCATTGCCGAAATCGATCAGCGGCTTGACGGCGTGGAAATTGGTCGCCCAGATGATCCCGGTCGAGGCGCAGGCGGCGGAAATCTCGCGCACGCAGGCGAGATAGGCGGCATAGCCGAGACCCGCACCGCCATATTCCTCGGGCACGAACATCGCGTTGAGACCGAGGGCATTTATCGCCTCGACATTGGCCCAGGGAAACTCGCCGGCGCGGTCATAGCCAGCCGCGCGCGGCGCAATCTGGTCGCGGCACAGCGCCTTGACGCTCTCCAGAAGCTGGCGCTCTTCGTCGCTGAGCGGCGGCAGCGCATCGAGCCGGTCGAACAGCGGGGTCATCATGTACCCTCTCCGCCCATTGGTGGAGTGTCGACCAGCCCGGGTCGGTCACTCATCCCGCCACACCGCCTTGCGCTTCTCAATAAACGCCGCCATGCCCTCCTGCGCGTCGCTCGTCTGAAAGGCGAGCGTGTTGAGGTCGGCCTCGCGTTTCAGCCCGTCGTCGAGCGTGCCGTCGAGCGCGCCCATCACCGCGTCACGCGCCAGCGCCAGGGCCGGCAGGCTGTATTGGGTGAGGTCGCGCAGATACGCCTTGCCGGCCTCGACCAGATCGCCATCGACGAGGCGATGCACGAGGCCGATGCGCTCGGCCTCGTCGGCCATCACGGTGCGGCCGGTCATGACAATGTCGAGCGCGCGCGCCTCGCCGACGAGGCGCGGCAGGCGCTGGGTGCCGCCATAGCCGGGAATGAGACCGAGCTTGATCTCGGGCAGACCGAGCCGGGCGCTGCGCAGCGCGAGGCGGAAGTTGCAGGCGAGCGCCAGTTCCAGCCCGCCGCCGAACGCGTAGCCGTTGATCAGCGCGCAGGACGGGATTTTAAGCCGGCCAAAACGCGAGACGATGCGCTGGCCGTTGGCGGCGTCGGCGCGCTGTTGCGCGAGGCTGCGGCCGATCAGCTCCTTGATGTCGGCCCCGGCGCAAA
>Ga0307374_10012635_pt1 | contig 11804 bp, 12 predicted proteins | sample OX3MG_FD_202532 | JGI IMG/M metagenome (GOLD analysis project Ga0307374, IMG submission 202532) | Soil microbial communities from Risofladan, Vaasa, Finland - OX-3 | ecosystem: Environmental > Terrestrial > Soil > Coastal area > Acid sulfate soil | place: Finland: Risofladan, Vaasa | collected...
CTCACGTTCCAGAAGTGATACGCCCGATTTCGCCATACACTCCTGTAAACCAGAGGGTGCCATCCGGCCCGGAGGTAATCGCGTAAGGAGTGCCGTTGCCGGTGGGCAGGGGAAACTCGGTGATGGCACCTGCAGGCGTGATCCGCCCAATCCGGTTGTCATTCGACTCTGTAAACCAGAGATTGCCATCTGGCCCGGTGGTAATCCACGACAGACCACCAACAACGTTGGGTGCAAGAAAACCGCTGAATGTCCCGCTGGGAGTAATACGTCCAATCCAGCCGCCCTGTATGACGTTGCCTGCGCCGACCATGACGGCTGTAAACCACAGGTTCCTATCCGGTCCCAGCGTGATTGCGCCAAGCTCGCTGAGACCGCTGGGCAACGGAAACTTGGTGACCGTTCCGTCAGGGGCTATGCGCCCAATTTCATAGGTGTCGGGGGAACCATAAGGACCAGAGTCACCCTCCGTGAACCAGAGATTACCATCGGGTCCCGCCGTGATACTGTTAATGCTGGCGCCGTAGGTGGTAGGTACCGGGACCGGGAACTCGGTGATAGCGCCCGCAGGCGTGATCCTCCCAATAGGCGTCTTCGCATTGCCTTCTGTAAACCAGAGATTGCCATCCGGACCGGTGGTGATTTGGAAAGGACCGCCAAGAGGTACGGCATCATCCGGCGGTATAGGAAACTCAGTGAACGTCCCGCTGGGAGTGATGCGCCCAATCTGGTTTTCCTCCGCGAACCAGAGATTGCCATCTGGCCCGGTAGTGATCCCGTTAAGATGCTCACCACCGCTTGGCACAGGAAACTCGGTGATGCTGCCCTGGGGCGTCATGGACGCAATTTGACCATTCTCGGTAAACCACAGGTTTCCATCCGGCCCTAACGTAATCCCGCCAGCGTTGTAGATGGGGTTGGACAAAGGAAACTCGGTGATCACTCCCGCTGGGCCGGATGGCACATTGACCGTGGGTATGGTGGGAGCAGTCGTGGGAACATCGGGCAATGTGGGAGCAGTCGTGGGCAAAGTGAGAACAGTGGAGGAGGCCACCTGAGAACTGGTGCTCTGCGAGGTGCCGCTTGATGACGACGAAGAGCTTCCTGGCCCCGTACACGCGCTGCACAGCATGATAAGTGCGATAACGAACGCGAGCCATAGGGCGTTCCTTGGACTCAGTAGACGGCTCCGAGAGGTAGCAACCTCTTTCATTATCCGAGACATATGTAAGGTACTCCTTCCTTTTCTCGCAAGGACTCTTTTGCCTTATCCTTAAACCTATATGATTGGCTGTTGAAAAACAAACTGCCTAAGCTCTTACGCTCCGCATTGACCCCAGCCCTGACCGGCAGCATACGTGTCACACAGGTAATTAGCGTCGGGTACAGGAGGCTCCCACGTCTGATAGAGCAGGTGATTACCCTGGTGTACCAGAGTGAACCGATCACCCGGCTGCCAATCGCCAGACGAACACCCATCATTTGCAGGCGTGTACCAGGAATTCTCTACCGTGCCAACAAGACTGCCATCAGGCATCACCGTAAACGTGATAGAGTCGTTGCCGTTACACCAATCGCCAGACGGCGAAAAGCCATCGTGCCAGATATCCTGTCCAGTACGATCCGATTTGATAGTCAGGTCATACCCATGTACATGCCAAGCACCAATGTAAGAATCGAATACCGCCGTAGGAGCGAACTCGATTGATGCTAAGTATTTTTTGATGGCGTTAACTGTAGCCTGCTCCACTGTTTGGTTATGCGGCAAAGCGGAGTGCCAGCAATTTGCATGCCAGAAGGTTGTAACAGCAGCACTGCATGTAACTACCATTTGGCCACCACCTTCGTCCTGATGTGCCTGCCCCTGTAGTGCAGACTTCTCGCTGACGATGACATCGCTCTTTACATCCTTTAGCTGTATGTGAAAAAGAGGGACTGTTAACGTCACATCGCCAGCGATAGCTAAAACTGGCACGTCACTGGGCAGTTTTGGCAACTCTTCTATTTCTTGCGATCTGTCTTGGAGACCGTTCAGTGCGTCAAGGTAGGCGCATACAGTGCCGTTTGATACGGTAACCTGGTTCTCCTTATCCGTCACTGGATGACAGAGTGAAGATAGAATCACTCCGAAAAGATTTGCCCAGCCACTACCTAAGTTCGGCGTACCAATGGTGACAACAAGACCCATATCTTCAGCCACTTTTCGGCCGTTCACGGTTTGCGCCCCGGCGTATCGTGCCGCCAGACCACCCATCGAGTGGGCGACTATGACAACCTTGCCGAGGCCGCCCGCTTGGCGCGATGACAGTGCCAGACATGCTATTCGTTGGGCAAGTTTCGGCCCAATGGCAGGGTTATCAACCCAGCCTTTATTTATCTGACTGTAATCGAATGCTGGGAGGTCCACATATATCCCAGACAGTTCGTTCAGGGCGTGGACCATCGAGGATAGATTGTCCTCGCTGCCCCACACGGTTGGGCTGCTAGCCAATCCATGCACCAGGATGACGGGTATGCGCTTGCCGATATTCGGCGCGCAACCAGCATCACTGGCCTGAGCGGGAGTCGCGACGGATATAGTTGCCACCACCACGATAACCACCGTCAGAAATGTTCTCATGGGTCTACTCGCGTTCATTTCGCCTCCGTATAGAAGACTAGCCACGTTCCGTTTTCGAGAACAAGGTGCAGAACATATGTTTGACCATCCGAAGTTGTGGCTTCGATTTGGCCACTGTCGCCATCGCTACTTACCAAGAAGGTATCCGTCTTGAGCTTTACGCTCACGCCAGGTGGTAACATTGGTTGGCCTTGGGCCAGAAAATTGTCGCGTAGCTCTGTTGCCAACGCCTTGGCTTGCTGTTTGATGTCAGGACTGCTGAGCGCCTGCTCCAGGAGCTTGACGTTGGCGGCCAGCATCGTCGCGTGATGTGGCGTAGCCGAAGCACTGGTTGTCGGTGTTCCAGTGGACGATGACGCGCGGTTGGCGCTCGTTTGCAGCCAGAACACGAGCCCCACCACCACTACTATTGCGGCTGCGATACAGCCGAACAACGCCTTGCGTTTCCGCAATTCTTTCACTCTTCCTTTCAGAGAGGCCTGTCGGAGCTTTCCTGCTCCCTCGGGTAGCGCCGGGAGAAGAGCACCGACAGGAATGGGATCACCATAGCAGCCAGCAAGATCAGCACGATCACCACTCCGAGGAGATTATCCATCTTCTTTCCTCCTTTCAGGGTGCCGAGGGCGTTTCGACCGAGATCTGAGCCGACGGGTCACGCTGGCTCAGTGTAGAGGCCACCACATCAAGGAAATACTTGTAGAGAGGGTATCCCCAGATCGACTTCGGTGCGACGGGGATGAAAAAGAAAATCTTCTGCTGGGTGGTCTTGTAGGTCTCGAGGCCGCCGACTTGCAAGCGGGCCTTGCCATCGGAGTCAGATCCAGAAACGCGAGCAGAGAAGGTGCATAGTTCGACGCGGCGATCGAAGCTCGTTATTGACAGGGCGAGACGGTCGGGCGACTCGCGCTCGACATTCACCTGCGCCTTAAGGTTGAGTACATTGAAGTTCAGCGCGTTCACTCCACCGCCTTTTTTGACGGTAGCAGCAGCTTGACGAACAACGTCGAGGGCATCAGACCGAGACAGCACCGTGGTAGCGGCCAATCGGAGCTGAACCTTGGACTTAGCAGTGATAGCCATATTCGGGATATCCTTTCTGATCTGAGAGGACGTGTCGGGGGTAGACTCCAGCGGTTCTTCTGAACGTCAGCAAGGGGCTGAGGTAAACGTGCCAGAATTCCCCCGTTTCGAGATACCTCTCTGAGTAACACTGCTCAGAGAACCTTGGAATAATTGCATACCGCATTACTGCGAAGAGGCTTTTCGCCTTGCTTGTTTTCTAATCGAAAATAGAATTTATTGTTGATTTGGGCCAAATCTAGACATCTACTAATTCTAACGATGGCGATTGTTAATCATAACTCCTCAGTTCTCCTATCGACTTGCCAATTTGTCAAAGGAGAGTGAGAATAGCTCGCGTGAAGTGCCTGCAGAGGACCATTCCGCAGCCCTGACCAGGCAATTGCTTCCTCCTCTTCAATCTGCATCCGTTCGTTCATATCCAGGCGGAAGGTTCCATATGGTGCGCCCTTCCCAATCGTACTCGGTAAAAAGCGCTGAATCCACCTTCAGCTGGTGAGCGACGTAGTCAACCATGGATCGGGGAATCTTATGTTTGGCGGTGGGGAAACGCCCCCTCAAGTTGAAAGCATTTGAGCAGGAGTGCAAAGCCGAGGCGCATTGCCCCAGTCTTATTCCCGAGGAGTTCGAGTTCGGGAGGAACGAGGGTAAAATGTTCAATTAACTCTTCAATATCCCAGGTGCGTTTCATACCATACCCTCACCTCACGCGTGCTACTTTTGCCCGAACTCTATCAAAGAAACGCTATTCGAGCAAACATTCAGAGGCCGAGCGGGACTTTTACCCTATCATCTTCCTCATAGCACCAATAGCCAGAGGCATGAGGGAAGGGGGGTCGGAAAGAAACTGGTACCAGACATCATTTTCTGGTACCAGTTTTCTGTTACGAGATCATTACGGTGGAATGGCTTTGGGTGATGCTTCGGTCACTGAGTACAGAAATACCGTAAGAGGTACTTTGCTAGTAGTGTCACGTTCGCTCATTTAGGGCCAATATGCTACTCGTAACTATATATATGTCGCATCTGAGACACGAAATATAACGCATTTTTGGATATGTTTCTGAACAACGAACCTACCCCTACGGTACAACATGTATGAAATATACGGCATTTACCTGATGCTGTCTTGACAGTATTTGCTCTAGTATCTAAAGGTAGAGATGAATACCATACCATACAAGGAGGAGTTCAGCGCATGCAGCATTTTGTCCCTGAGATCGTATCGATCGCCGAAGCCTGTCTGGGCGGTCTGCGCGGGCGCTCGGCGCTGCTGATAGGATCGGAGATACAGCGTCAGCCATATAAAATGCTGTTGCAGCAGGCTGGCATCAAGAGTATCTACCAGGAAGAGACTCCTCAACGCCTCACAGCGCTCCTACCGTATACGCAATTATTGATGAATATGCCTGATCTCTCTCGCCAGGGTGACGCGGTGCCAAACTTACAAATCAGCGCGGCAGCCATCGCGCAGGGATGCGCCGGGCGTCGCACGCCCCTGGTCATTTTTGATCTTGCCGAAACCTCGTCCATCGAAGAATTGGCGGGTCTGCTGCCCGCGGTCTGCCTGTACACGCCCGATGATCTGCGTTCAATCCTCGCCCGGAAACTGTTCAGAATGACCCTTGTCTGATATAATAAGGCCATGATGCAAGAAGAAGAGAACCTGACTCCCTGTGTGACCGTTTTACCGCTTGAGGCGGCTCAACCAAAAAGTGCAAAGATAGAGGTATAACAATTTAACCATGAGTACTACTCTTGTTCATCCAAAAGATTTCACACAAGCGCTTTTACAAAAACAGCTGAATCCAGTTATCCAGGTTCCCTGTACATATTTTAAACCTTTCATCGATTATCTTCTGGATACCAACGCAATTGAGGTTATCTCACCCGTAAATGAAGCTGTTGCCATGGGGATTGCCGCGGGCAGGTACCTTGCCACAGGAAATATCCCAATCGTTGCTATCCAGAACTCCGGACTTATGAATACGCTTAACGCGCTTACTTCGCTTCAGCAGATTTATGAAATGCCCGTTTTTTATATCATTACCTGGAGAGGTGAGGGAGGTAAGGGTTCTGATGTTCCCGCGCATGATGTTACTGGAGTCCAGATGGAGCAGATTTTAAATACGTTTCTTTTGCCTTATGAGATTTTTGATCCGCTTAAATACATAGACCAGATTAATGCTCTCGTTACCAAAGCTTTGGAAACAAAAAAACCAGTTGCGCTTATCCTGAAGAAAAACACGTTTGAGCCATACGAAACTACTGAGATGGCCTCCAAATATCCAATGAGCAGGTATGATGCAATGCTTCAGGTAAAAGAAGCGTATATGGATGAGGCGGTTTTTCTCTCATCCACGGGGTATCCTTCCAGGGATTCTTTTACCATAAAGGACACGCCAGATTTTTATATGGTCGGTTCAATGGGACATGTTTTTGCGGCTGCTCTGGGACTTTCTCCATTTAGCAACAAAAAAATTGTCACTTTGGATGGAGACGGGTCTTGCCTGATGCATCTTGGTGGCCTGGCTTCTTTTGACCCAAAGGTACATACCAATATAATCTATATAGTTTTTGATAATGAGAGTTACGAGAGCACAGGGGGACAGCCCACAGTATCTTCTGTCGTTGATTTCAAATCTATTGCAAAGGCTTTCAGGTTCCCCAAATACCTTTTGGCAAGTGATAAAAAATCCTTACAAGAATGTTTATCACAAATTGTGGGAAAACCAGGCTCAGTATTCCTACATATTAAGGTCAAGACCAATATTGTAGCCTCAGGAAAACTCCCCTCCGACATATATTCCTGCGTGGAAATAAAAGATCGTTTCATGGATGATTTCAGCAAAGCGAAAGTTCCGCCCTCGTCGTAAGGACGAGTCATTTATGGAGAAGAAGGGCCTGATGCCTCGACTTTTAAATCGCCCTGGGTCCTCGCCCGCTATAAGGCACAAATCGCCTGAGTTTGTGGTATAATAAAGCGAACTTGTTCTATTACTATGAGGCATTTTATACATGGAAGTCATCAAAATATCACCGCGTGGCTATTGCTACGGGGTCGTAGATGCATTACAAATCGTTCGTCAGGCCGCGAAAGACCCTACGCTTCCCAGACCTATCTATATTATCGGACAAATTGTGCATAATCGTCATGCTATTGAAGAATTAACTAATCTCGGCGTAATCTCGCTGGACGGCCCTGACAGGGCCACTATCCTGGAGCAGGCCACGACTGGCACCGTCATCTTCACCGCTCACGGCGTTTCTCCCCTGGTTAAACAGCAAGCGCGCGAGCGCGGCCTCAACTGCATCGACGCAACCTGTCCTGATGTCACCGTCACGCATGATCTTGTGCAGACGCTGGTAGCCCGGGGCTACTACATGCTGTATGTCGGCAAGAAGGGGCACCCCGAACCGGAAGGGGTGCTGGGCGAGGTGCCAGGGCATATCAGCCTGGTAGAAACCGAAGCCGATGTGGACGCGCTGCAGCTGACAGCCGAACAAGAGCAAAAAATCGCTATATCCACGCAGACAACGCTTTCACAGTGGGATACCAGGCGCGTCATCGAATACATCAAGAAACGCTATCCACGCGCCGAAGTGCATATCGACATCTGTAAGGCCACGCAGACACGCCAGGAAGCCGTCGCCGCTCAGGCCAAAGGAGCAGACCTGACGGTGGTAGTGGGTGATCCGCGCAGCAACAACACCAATCGCCTGGTACAGGTCTCAGAAGAACTGGCAGGCGTTCCGGCTGTGCGTATCGAAGACCTCTCACAACTGAAAACAGAATGGCTGCAAGGCAAGAGACGCATCGCTGTCACAGCCGGAGCATCGACCCCCAGCCAGTTAACGCGCGAAGTCATTCGCTTCATCGAACAATACCAGCCAGAGGACTAAAAAACATTTTCGTACAGGGTAGGGGGGCTACTGCGTAGCGGGACCCTCGCGGTCGCCCTGCTAGCTTTGATATACCTGGCAATGTGGAGGAAATTTATTCATTATGAAAACATTACGGCAAGCCTTTAGTAAATATTCCGAGGAAGAGCTTGAACAACTGGCACAGTGGTGGGGAGTGGGTGAAAAACCTGCTGACGGTTGGCTGCATCATCCTGGCACGCTGGCGACGGGTATGCATAATCCCATCGCGGCTCGTTTCGCCTGGGAACAGCTTGATACGGATGCGCGCCAGGTCTTACATACGGCGCTGACCCTGTCCACACCCGATGGCGTGTTACGCGACGTACTCTACAAACTATCCAAGCACGTATCGGGTGAGAGTTTTGAACGCGCTGTTGCCACCCTGCAACAACATCTCCTGCTAGTGGATGAGCAGATCATTGCGAAGACGGGACGCGCAGCTACAACCGCGACGTTGACTAAGGTCAAATCTCCTGCCGAAATCATCACAAGACTTGGCGTACCCAAAGACATGACCGATGTGCTGGTACTGGTTGAACGCGAAATCTATACACCAAAGCAGGATCGCTCTGCGCTCAAGTTGGAACAAATCCTGGCGAGTTTGAACGCTGATGCTATCAGTATGATCGGCCAGCGCTATGGCTTCAATCTATATGACTATTACTCGCGCACCGACACACGCGCGCGGCTGGTTGGGCAGCTCGTACAGCCGGAAGTGCCGTTATTTGCCTGGGAACAGTTTGATGCAGCCACACGCAGACTGCTTAAATGGCTCTCCGATCAAGACGGCATGGCCACCATGCAGGCTGTGCGCGAGGCTACCGGCTATGATAATCCCACGCTGGCAGGCTCCATTCGCTCGCTTGAAAACTATGCTATCGCCTTTGATACCTTTATTGAGCACGAGCGCAAGCTCTTTGTGCCGCGAGAATTGCTGAAGAACCTCAAGAAGGCGGTGCAGATCTCCGAAATCGAGGAAGAAACGGGACCTGCCAGCCTGGTCGAAATTGAAACTGAGCCAGCCACAACGTACCAGCTGGGTCCAATCGTGGTGTATGACATGGCAACCATCATCGGGGCTATGTACCAGCAAAACATTGAACCAACACAGGCCGGCTACGTGGCAAAGCGCATCGCTAATAAGCTCAATCCCCTGCTCCAGATCAAGCCGCGTATCACGTCCGATTATAACGACAATGAGTACCTGACACTTGATATGCTGTATAACGTCGCCACTGAAATGGGACTGGTAAAGCTTTCCCACGCTTCCAGTAACGCCACGAAAGCGCGCTACATCGAAGGCGCGGGGTTGAAAGAGTGGGCGCAGCAGGATACGCAGGGCATGGTACGCATGCTGCTGGAGTCCTGGCAGCAAGGCGCGCGCTGGGTTGATATCGCGGGAGCAGCCTATAACCCCTATTCCAATGACTCCTATTATATGGATCACAAATCCGGGCGCAAAACTCTGGTTTCCTACCTGCAAACCTGCACTCCCGGACGCTGGTATACGGTTGCATCGCTACTGCGCGTCATCAAAGAAAATGATCCCTACGCGTTGCGCCAACGTTATGCCTACACGGGTGTCGCAGGCGTTCGCAACGCGAAGGCCATTCTCGCGAAGTGGTACCAGGTTGACGGTGAAATTTTTACCGGGCTGCTATCTTCTACCCTCAATGATATGGGTATCGTCGCGCTTGGCTTCGAGCAATCCGAAAGCAACGCTGAGAAGAAGCCGGTCAATCCCACAGCTTTTATGGTGACTGAACTCGGCGGGGCAGTCCTCTCTTCATTGCAAGCCCCCCCGGCGCAGCACGACATGCAAGAGCCTAAGCGCACGCTTATCGTGCAACCTAACAGTGAATTGCTGCTACTACAACCTGATTGGCCGACGCTTTACAGCCTGTTGCCTTTCGCGCAACTCAACCAGGCGGGCCTGGTGAGCCGCATGACGCTCACGCGGGCTTCTTTCCTGCGCGCTTTAGGAGAGGGTAAGAATATTGAACAGCTCCAGAGCATTCTCCAGGAACGCAGTCAGAAAGAGGTGCCACAGAATGTGGCCTATAATCTTGCCGATTGGGTACGCGCTTACAAAGAAGTCACCTTCTCGCAGGTGTACTTAATCGAAATACCCAGTGAAAACCTGGCCAATGAAATCGTTGCTTCGGGCAAGCTGAAATCTTTTGGTCTGCGCAGGGTCGCTCCCTGTGTGCTGGTCGCGAACAATGAAACCAACCTGCAAGAATTGCGCCGCGCCTTCGAGAAAGAGGGGATCGTGGTGCATATCCTGGGCGATATCATCGCTCGAGATAAATATGGGGCTACCTCCCGTTGGAGATAGCCCGCACTTCATGTCGCTTAGCGGGAGACTTTCATTTGCGGCAGGCATCGATGATCTGCATAGCCTGCTCACGCGCGTCAAGCTGGATGAGGGTTAGCACCTGCTGGAATATAACGTGATGCAGCAGGTTGCTGCGGAACTTTCGTTCCTGGTCGCGCTCTTCATGTTCGCTACTCTCCTCGCGCGTATTGCTGAGGTGTTGTTCCAGCTTGCGCAATTTCAGTACGAAAAAGGCCAGGCGCAATAGTTCAAAACGTCGTTTCTGCTCCACTGTTTCCAGCGTACTATCTGTAGGGAATGAGGGGTAGGAAGGCCGCGTCGCCATCATAGCATTTTTCTGGACGGTCTCATTACTTGAGCTAAGGTTCATCATGTTTTAGTTCTCCTGCTGGCTTCTCTCTGGTACCATGTATATCGCGCTTGCATCCCTACATTGCGTGTTTAATTCTCTCTACTAAGCATTCTATCAGCCAGAAAGGGAGATACAGTGAAGATCGGGTAGGGATATGGTTGAGAATCAAGCAGGCCTCGTTAATGTTCTGCAACGCAGAAGATTACTGTGGTCCAATCAGCGTATGGCGGATCAACATGAGATGGGTCAGGGGACCAAGGCCGCCAGGAACAGGCGTCAGGAATGAGGCAACCTCTTTGACGCCGGCGAAGTCGATGTCGCCTACGACTTTCCCGTTGATCGGGTTGATACCGGCATCCAGTACGATTGCCCCTGGTTTGACCATATCGGCAGTAATACTGGCAGGACGCCCGATGCTGACAACCAGGATATCCGCGCTGCGCGTGATGCTGGCCAGGTCTTGCGTGTGCGAGTGACAAATGGTCACGGTGGCATCCTGGCGCATCAATACGAGCGCGGTCGGTTTGCCACCGATATTGCTGCGCCCGACCACAACGGCATGCTGTCCGGCGACTGAAATGCCAGCGTCCTGGAGCACGGTCATGATGACATCAGCGGTCGAGGGAATAAAACTGGGAAAACCCAGCAGGAGATTACCCGCGTTGCGCGGCCCCAGTCCATCGACATCCTTTTCAGGACGCAAAACTTCTGTTACCACCTGTTGCTGGATATGGGATGGAAGCGGCAGGAGCAGCGTCACGCCATCAGTATGAGGGTCATCGCTCAACGTAGCCACTTCAGCGCGTAGTTCGTCCTCTTCGATCTCGAATGGATAGGCCAGAGTCGCGCAGCCCAGACCAATCGACCGGCACGCACGCGTCAATTGCCTGCTGTAGACCTCGGCAGCCCCATCGTGTCCCACGATGATCTGCGCCAGGCGCGCCGAACGATGCTGCTGCTTATGGAACTGTCTGGCCTCGCTTTGCAGTTCCGCCGTCATGCGCGCAACCAGTTGCCTGCTGTCAAATATGGTAGCCACCATGAATCACCAATCTCCCCAATCGTTTTCTTTCAGCGTTCATTCTATCACAGGCCCTACCCACCTGGGGGATACGATTGGCATGTATATGAAAAATGCGTTAAAATGCCACAGGCAACTGTTCAAACTGTTATCCTGTGGATTGTATAGATTAGAGAAATTGGCACTAGCCTGGCCATTCGGTACCATAGATATGCGAGAGAGAGGAAGTTCATGGCCGCTGACTGTTCATTTGATTTAGTATCGCAGTTTGACGAGCAGGAACTTGTGAACGCGCTCGATCAGACGCGGCGTGAAGTGCAAACCCGCTACGATCTGAAAGATACCAAAACGGAGATCGCGCACGCTAAGGACACGATTACCATTCTGACGGATAGCTCGCTGACACTGAAAAGTGTGCGAGATATTCTTGAAACGAAGGCAGTACGCCGCAATCTATCGCTGAAAATCT
>Ga0307374_10012636_pt1 | contig 11803 bp, 8 predicted proteins | sample OX3MG_FD_202532 | JGI IMG/M metagenome (GOLD analysis project Ga0307374, IMG submission 202532) | Soil microbial communities from Risofladan, Vaasa, Finland - OX-3 | ecosystem: Environmental > Terrestrial > Soil > Coastal area > Acid sulfate soil | place: Finland: Risofladan, Vaasa | collected...
GCAATGGAGCGCATCTCGATGACGTGCTGGTTAGGCTCCAGATAGAATTCCACATCATCGACGGCGTTTTCTGGCTGGTAGTAATACTTGGAAGTAGACTCTGTTTTATCGGTTATCGGATATTCGATACGGATGTAATTGCGATGATTGGAGACGATGCGCCCCTGGCCCACCACTGTGGCGGCGATGAGTAAATCACTTCGGGCCTGGTCACGGGTGCTGGTATAGACCAGTGGTGCGATATGCAGATTGGGATCGCTATCCTGGGATGAAACACAATCGCGCTGCTGCGGGCAGGAAGCCAATTGTCCCTGGCGCACGCCGAAAGTGGGTGTGAGGATGGTGCTGCAGCCGCTGACTGCCAAGACTGCTAGAAGCACCAATACCCTGCGTTTATTCATGCTTGAATCCCACGCTCGTCCCACTTCTGAATATAAAGGACTATTTTATAACCAAATGTCATGCATGGGCATCATTGCTTGAGCAAACGCTTGAATGCCCGCTCGTCCAATTGCGTGATTCCTAGCTTTTGGGCTTCAGCAAGCTTGGAACCAGGTTCCTCGCCGACCACTAAATAATCGGTTTTTTGGGATGCGCTCCCGCTCACTTTACCGCCCAGTGCCTGGATACCGGCTTTTGCATCATCACGCGTCATATTTGCGAGCGTCCCCGTCAGTACAAAGATCTTACCGCTTAGAGGGCCCAATCTGGCGTGTAGCTTACCGGTGTGTTCTAGCCACTGAACCCCAGCTTTGCGCAATGCGCTGATGACCTGTCGGTTATGAGGTTCCTGGAAGAATGCAGCAATAGATGCGGCTACCACCGGGCCCACATCCGGTACCTGCAATAGTGCGGCTTCATCTGCGCCTATGAGCACTTCCAGGTTTCCGAAATGTTGTGCCAGTACCCCTGCCGTGGTTTCTCCGACTTCGCGGATACCAAGTGCGTACAGGAAACGTGCCAACGAAGTTCGGCGGGCGTGATCGATGGCATGCACCAAGTTCTTTGCTGATTTATCACCCATGCGTTCCAGATCTGCGAGTTGCGCGGCAGTAAGACGGAAAATATCCGCCGGGGTATGCACCAGTCCGGCATCCACCAACTGATCCACCAGCTTTTCACCCAATCCCTCAATATCGAGTGCGCGGCGCGAGGCAAAATGTCGAATCAGCTCTTTGCGTTGTGCGGCGCAATACAGACCGCCACTGCAGCGCGCCACCGCTTCGCCTTCCAGACGCAGGACTTTGGAACCACACACCGGGCAAGTATTTGGTAAGCGCAAGCGCCGGGTATTCTTCGGCCGTTTGGCCAGCACCACCCCAACTACTTCCGGAATCACATCGCCCGCGCGTCGCACGATCACCATGTCACCGATGCGCACATCCTTGCGCTTGACTTCATCCATGTTATGCAGCGTGGCATTGCTGATGTTGGCGCCACCGACGAACACCGGTTCAAGCCTCGCGACCGGCGTGAGCGCGCCGGTACGTCCCACCTGGAATTCCACTGCTCGCAACAAAGTCATGGCTTCTTCTGCCGGAAATTTATGTGCCAGAGCCCAGCGGGGCGCACGCGCCACGAACCCCAGCTGCCGTTGCAGATCGAGTCGATCTACTTTATAAACTACGCCATCAATCTGATACGGTAGCCGTTCGCGTTTGGCAGCCATTTGCTGATAGAACTTCAGGCAGCCTTCCAAACCGCGTACCAATTGGTTCTCCGGGTTGGTTCGCAGACCCCAATCCCGAAAACACGCCAATACTTCGCTATGTCGCTCCGGCAACGTGCTGCCCTGCACCTGTCCCAAGGCATAAGCAAAGAACTCCAAAGGACGGGAAGCCGTGATGCGAGCATCCAGTTGACGCAAACTGCCGGCAGCGGCATTGCGCGGATTGATGAAGGTCTTTTCGTTATTACGCGCGGCTTGGGCGTTGAGTTTCTCGAAGCTTTTTCTGGGCATGAATATCTCGCCACGTGCTTCGAGCAGTGATGGAACCCCCTCACCCATCAGACGTAGCGGCACAGAAGGAATCGTGCGTACGTTCTGGGTCACGTCCTCGCCTATGGCGCCGTCACCGCGGGTGGCTCCACGTGCCAGTACGCCGTCTTCATAGACCAGACTGATGGCGAGGCCGTCGAGTTTGGGTTCCGCCGTATATTCCAGTTGTGCGTGTGTGTCGAGCCGTTCGTGTACGCGCCGGTCGAAATCCAGCACTTCCTGTTCATCGAAAGCATTGTCCAGCGACAGCATGGGCACTTCGTGACGCACTTCACCAAATTCAGCGAGTGGTGTGGCGCCCACACGCTGCGTGGGCGAGTCGCGCGTCACCAGTTGTGGGGATTGATGCTCCAGATTTTTCAGTTCACGCATGAGCCTGTCATATTCACTATCGGATATTTCCGGCGCATCCAGCACGTAATACTGGAAGTTATGATGATTGATTTGATCGCGGAGCGCGTGAATGCGTCGTTCTGCAGCGCTTTGACTTGTCATGGCGCAGTTTCCTGCTGGAAAGGCATGTCAGACGGTTGATAGCACGGGCATGACTACGGGCCGCTTACCCTGCGCTGAAATTCCAAGATACGTTCACGGATACGCTGGGCAGCCTGGGTCGTAAGGATACTGTGGGCATCATCAAGAACATCGCCATCCAACTGGCGGGCCAGGGAGCGTGCAGTGGCCAGCATATCGGCGCAGGCGGCCACTCCGTTCTGCGGTCCAGGCAGCAGCAGGAACAGCGTGACACCTGGAACCCGCATCTCTGGCAGTATCTCTGGATCCAGCACTCCAGGTTCTACCATATTAGCGACGCTGAATACCGATTGCTGCATATCATTATTATTCAAGCGATGGAATACCTGATATTGACCGTAGCGTAAGCCTGCTGACAGCAAAGCTGCAAGCACATCGGCACCCGCAAACCCATTTTGCTCACGGCAGGCTACATGCAGCGCGAGAATCAGTTGTTCAGTCTTTGGACTGGAATTTGTATCAGTGATTTCGGGTGCCACGCGTGCGACTTTCGAACCCTGGATGGGTGGCATGGCTAAACCAGCCGCCGTATCAGAAGCTATATCCGGTACATTTGATTCCTTTAGCGTCGGGGGATCCCGGCGGAATTTTCCCGAGCGGGTCTTTCTCTGGCGGGAAAGCAGATAAATCACGGCGATGAACACCACGCCGATGAGGATGAGAATCAGGCGTAGTTCCCACATTTCACATGGCCGCTATGCGAACCGCTTCATCCACATCGACAGCCACCAGCCGCGAAACTCCTGGTTCCTGCATGGTCACACCAATCAGTTGATTCGCCATCTCCATGGTGCCCTTATTGTGCGTGATGAATACAAACTGAACCCGATCCGTCATGCCGCGCACCAAGTCGCCAAAGCGGCCGATGTTGGCCTCGTCCAGGGGAGCATCCACCTCGTCAAGCAGACAGAACGGCGCGGGGTTGAGTTCAAAGATGGCAAATACCAGTGCCACCGCCGCCAGTGCCTTTTCACCGCCAGAAAGTAAATGGATAGTGCTGTTACGCTTGCCCGGCGGCCGTGCCATTATTGTTACACCCGCATCCAGTAGTTCTTCTCCGGTGAGCTCCAGGTAGGCATGACCACCGCCAAAAAGTTTCGGAAAACTGGTTTGCAGCCCAGTATTGACCTTGTCAAATGTTTCCTTGAAGCGCGTGCGTGTTTCCCGGTCAATCTTGCGAATAGCATTGCCCAGTGTGTTCAGTGCTTCATTGAGATCCGCCAGCTGTGAATCCAGGTATTGTTTGCGTTCTGAATATTGCGTAAATTCCTGAATTGCCGCCAGGTTTATCGGACCAAGACGCTCGATACGCTGTTCGACATTGGCTATTTTTTCCTTCCAAATGTCAGCATTGCCATCTCCTGGCATGCCCTTCAGTACCTCCTCCAAAACATACCCATCCTGCTGCAATTGCTCTACCAAGGTCGCACGACGCACACGTGCTTCTTGTGTGCCAAGACGCAACTGCTGAACCTGTTCGCGTAATTCCTCGGCTTTACGCTCACAAGCGTGCCGCTGCTGTTCCAAATCCAGCACCTGCTCTGCAAAAGTCTCAAGCTTACGGCGTGCCTCCATCAAGTCGGAATCCATACCGCTGCGCTTGTTGAGCAAGCCTTTGAGTTCTGATTCCAGTTGGCGGGCAGGTTCGACTGCATCTTTGGCAGTTTGTAAAAGGCCGGAACGGCGATTCTCCATCTGTGCGAGCTGCATTTGCATGCGGGAAAGATTCTGTTGGGTGGATTCCAGCAACGAGCGCTGGGATTCCAATTTGAGGGCTATGGCATGCGCGGCTTCAGCATCGATTTTGGCGCGGCTACGCGCTGCCTCTGCCTCGCTACGCAATTTATCACGTTGTTCCAGCAAGCCAGGACGACGTGATTCGAGTGACTGCATGGAATCCAGCGCGATCTCCATTTGCCTGCGCGCGGCTTTGAGATCCGTTTCTATGCTGGTGATCTGCCCGTTATTTTCACCAATATCCGCATCCAAGCGTTCAATACGCTGCGCAAGCTGCTCCAGACTGTTGTTGGCGGTTTTAAGTCGCGCAGCTGTGTCAGCCTGTTGACGATGCGCAAGGTTGATCTCTATCTGAGCTTGCTCGCGCTGTGACTCTAATTCCTTGATCTGCTGGCGGATCAGTTCCAGTTGTCCGGCCTGCTTTTCTACGTTGCTTGACACATCCACCAATGCCGACTTGAGCTTCTTAAGGTCCTGTTCACGCGCGATCACACCCGCGCGCTCATCCTGATCACGGATGACACGTACCCAATGCCGCCCCAACCAGATTCCGTCGCGGGTGATGACCGACTCACCTGCCGACAAACGCGGACGCGCCGCCAGGGCCGTTTCCAGGCTTTCCGCAACCCTAACCTCACCTATCAGTCCCTCGAGTGGCACAGGCGAGGTAATTTTGCTGAGCAGGCTGCCAGCAGCCACGTCTTTACTTGTGGCTTTTTCCACAAAAGAGAGAGATCCGCCTGTTAGGGAGGCAAATTCTGTTGCATTTTTATCAAATTCGTCCACACACACAGCTTCCAGGTGATAACCCAATACGGTTTCGACGGCGCGTTCCCAACCTGGGGTAACGCTAATTAGTTCTGCCAGTCTCGGGTTATCTATCAAGCGTTGGCTCTTGAGCCATTCCGTGATTTGCACGCGGCTTTTGCCTAAGGCTGCTTGTTGCAAAGCTTCCAGTGAAGCGAGTCTGCCGCGATGGTCCTCGAGTGTGCTCCGAAAGGTGTGCAATTCTTGTGTCAGGCGCTGATCCTCGTCACGGTGGGTTTCCAATTCCTGCATGACTTGATCAAAATTTTTCTGACGCTGTGAGCGGGCCGCGTCCACTTCCAGCGCCATGTGGTTAATTGAGGTGATTTCGCCTTGTAGCGTATCTTCTGAAATACTGTTGCGTTCCTGCAGTAATTTATTCCTGCGTTGCAGTGCCTGGTCCAGTTGTCGATCAAGGTGTTCGATGCGTGTCCGGTCTACCTCCGCACTCTTGGATTTTTCCCCGGCTTCCCTATTGAATAGTTCCCACTGCTGCTGCCATTCCTGGATCGCATGATCCGTTCCGGCTAGCTCGGCAGTCGCTTGCTGTTCTTTCTGAACGGCGTGTTTGTATGCTGGCTCAAGCTCCGCAATTGCTGCAGTTGTCCTGGAAATCTGATTCTGATCGCGATCGATATGGCCTTGTATCTCGCTACGGTTGCCTTCCAGCTCTTCAGTGTCTTTCTGCTGCTGGCTACGCTGCTCACGTATATGCTGCAGCGATTGCTCGAGCCGGGCGATGGCCGTCCCGAGCTCGTAATAATGACCCTGTACTGCATTCAGGTTATCGCCTGCCTGATCGTGATGCTGCCTGGATTTCTCCAGCTTGCTTTCGATGTTGCGTTGTTCCGCCAATCCAGCTTCAAATTGGGTTTCATGTTCACGGATATTATGATCCTGATCCTCTACTTGGGTATCTAATTCCCGCCAATGCAATACCTTTAGTTCAGCTTCGAGACGGCGTTTTTCATCATTCAATTCCTTATAGCGTTCGGCAGCCCGGGCTTGACGGTTTAGATGCTGCAGCTGCTTGTTGATTTCTTCCAGAAGGTCATTCAAGCGTTCAATATTCTCGCGGGTATGGTGGATACGATTCTCGGTTTCACGGCGCCGTTCCTTATATCTTGAAATACCGGCGGCTTCTTCCAGAAAGACACGTAACTCTTCAGGTTTTGATTCCACCAGTCGGCTGATGGTGCCTTGTTCAATAATGGCGTAACTGCGCGGTCCGAGCCCGGTACCCAGAAACAGGTCAGTGACATCGCGGCGGCGGCAACGGGTGTTATTTAGAAAATAGTTGGAGGTGCCATTGCGCACCACTTCACGTTTCACGGAGATTTCCGCGTAATTGGCGAATTGGCCGCCGACAGCGCCATCAGAATTGTCGAAAATCAGCTCGATGGAAGCGGCGCTGACAGGCTTACGGGCACTTGAACCGTTGAAAATCACATCAGCCATGGAGTCGCCGCGTAATTGCTTGGCGGATAATTCGCCCATCACCCAGCGAACAGCGTCGATGATATTGGATTTACCGCAGCCGTTGGGACCGACGATGCCGACGAGATTGCTGGGAAATTGGATGGAAGTGGGATCCACGAAGGACTTGAATCCCGACATTTTAATTTTACTGAGTCGCATGCTGGGTGGTGGTCATCAAATGGCCAGTCCTGGCCACGTAGTGTAAAGTATCGGCGGCTGAAAACGCAGTAGCGAGCGGACCATGTCCACCCTGCCAAGCAAATCTTTGGAAACCTTTCCCAACCCGCGCGCAGGACGGGATTATACCATCCGCATCCGGATTCCCGAATTCACCTGCCTGTGCCCGAAGACCGGTCAGCCGGATTTCGCCGAACTGCTGCTCGAGTATGTCCCCGATCGTCTCTGTGTTGAGCTCAAAGCGCTCAAACTGTACGTATGGAGCTATCGTGGCGAAGGCCATTTCCATGAAGCCGTAACCAACCGCATCATGGACGACCTGGCAGGTGCCCTGCAGCCGAAATACGCTCGGTTGACTGCCGAATTCAAGGTACGCGGCGGTATCTACACCACGGTCGTGGCCGAGCACCGGCAATCGGGCTGGCAGTGCCCTGAGCCCATCTCCCTGCCCTGAAGCGCTACGCCCATGCTGGAAGAATTCATCCATGGCGCTGGTTGTTTGTTCCACGGGTTCGGGTTCCTCCTGCGCCCCGGGATAAAGCGCCATGTCATCATTCCATTGCTTATCAACATCCTGTTGTTTGGCTGCGCCATCATTTATGCAGCCGACCATTTCGGCGTCTGGCTTCAGCATTTGTCAGCCATGCTTCCAAGCTGGCTCAGCTGGCTGCCTTCCTTGCTATGGCCGATATTCGCGCTTGCGGCGCTGGTGGTGCTTTTCTATGCGTTTACTCTGATAGCAAACATTATCGGCGCACCCTTCAATAGTTTCCTTTCAGCGCGTGTGGAATCCCTGATAACCGGCGAGATACCATCCAGCGGCCGCAGCATGGTCGCTGACATTATCATCAGCCTGCGCGATGAACTGAGGCGAATCCTGTATATCCTGTGGCGTGCTTTATTGATCGGGATATTGGGCCTGCTATTATTTTTTATACCGTTGTTTAACATACTCACGCCACTGCTGTGGCTCCTGTTCACTGCCTGGATGCTGGCCATGCAGTATTCCGACTACCCACTCAGCAATCACGGCGTGGATTTTACCGCCCAGAGTCCACTCCTGAAACAACAGCGAAAACGATTGTTTGGTTTCGGAGCCGCCACTGCCCTGTGCACACTGATCCCAGTCGTGAATTTCATCATCATGCCTGCCGCGGTGGCGGGTGCTACCCTGTTGTGGATAGAAGCAAACTTGCCAACTGCCAAAGCGTTCAACACATCACCGTGATAGCCAGAATCGGTATAAGTGCAACTTGCACTGCGGTTGGCAATCCGGTATAAACTGCCCCCGCTTTATTTCCATGTAATCAGGAGTTTTCAATGCCGGCTAAGAAAAAGGCGGTTAGCACACCTTCCAAATCTAAGGCCGCAAGAAAGCCAGCCGCCAAAGCTGTTCCCAAATCGCCAATAGCGAGAAAGACAGCTGCCAGACCGGCAACAGCTGCACGCCGCTCCCGGCGCCGGGTCAGCGATGTCTTCCAGGGATTCACGCCTTATCCGCTCAGGAAAGGCGAGCCTTACATGAACGAGAATCAGCGAGGTCACTTCCGCAATATTCTGCTCGGCTGGAAAAAGGAGCTCATGGAGGAAGTGGATCGTACTGTGCATCATATGCAGGATGAAGCCGCCAACTTCCCGGACCCCAACGACCGCGCTACCCAAGAATCAGAATTCAGCCTGGAACTGCGCACCCGGGACCGGGAACGTAAACTAATCAAGAAGATTGACGAAGCCCTGGCTAGCCTGGAAGCCGGTGAATACGGTTACTGTGATTCCTGCGGCGTGGAGATTGGTATCCGACGCCTGGAAGCACGCCCTACCGCCACCCAATGCATTGATTGTAAAACCTTAGATGAGATACGCGAAAAACAGATGACCGGTTGATTTTATAAAACAAAGAATCGGGAGTGCTGTATAAAAAAATACTCTCTCTGCTTTAATACATGACATCGCCCTAGTATTCTTCATTGCCTTCTGTAAGGCTAATAGCACTGTTACATTATCCTTTGGGTTACGGCACTTTGCCCCGACCATCTCAGAGTTTACCTAAGTATCGCGGGCGTTTTGCGCCTTCACCTACCGGTCCGCTGCACTTCGGTTCGCTGGCGACAGCGCTTGGCAGCTATTTAGATGCGCGTGCCCATGGGGGTGAATGGCTATTGCGCATTGAAGATCTGGATCCGCCGCGAGAACAGCCTGGAGCCGCTGATGCGATCATGAGGGCGCTTGAGACCCATGGGCTGCATTGGGACGGGCCCGTACTCTACCAGCATACCCGCCTAGATGCCTATCAAGCCGCCGTTGAGTATCTGCTGGGGAAAAACATGGCTTACCCCTGTACGTGTAGTCGCCGGGAAATCGCCGACAGCGGTATGCATGGCTTGGAGGGGCCGGTGTATCCGGGTACCTGCCGCAATCGTCTACACAACGATATGCAGACCCCAGGCATTCGTTTACGGGTGCCACTCGATGAAACACTCTCTTTTCATGATGTGCTTCAGGGCTCTGTTAATCAGCATCTGGCAAAAGATATTGGTGATTTCATCGTACGTCGTGCTGATGGCCATTTCGCCTACCAACTGGCCGTGGTACTGGATGATGCTTTCCAGGACATCAACCATGTGGTACGTGGCGCTGATCTACTGATCTCAACCCCCCGTCAAATTTACCTTCAGCATCTGTTTGGCCTGACCCCGTGTTTATATATGCATCTGCCGGTAGCCCTGGACAGAAATGGTGCAAAGATCAGCAAACAGGCTCAAGCAGCACAACCGGATGGTAAATCACCAAGCAAGGACCTATTCCGATCACTACAGTTTCTGGGTCAGTCACCGCCTGCAGATCTACAGACAGCTTCGCCTCATGAATTACTATATTGGGCTGTCGCCCATTGGCAGCCAATGTTAATTCAGGGTGTATTAAATCGCAGTCCAACATGAGAATATACATTAGAATAGCATTCTATATATATGATATTATTAATATATTAATTATGTATTTAATAGAATAAATGACATGACCCGCATAGCCGGGGATTCTAGTGTGGTGCCATTGGGTGTTGAGTTTCCATGACTCATTCCAGACATAAGCAGATGATAAAGTTGCCGATACAGGTACTTATGTGATTATCAAAAGTGAATTTACCCCGGCGCGCTGGCTGCAAAACCGGCACTTGCAGACCCTTTTACCCAATGTTTTTTACCGTCGCCCACCCGTCCAGATACGTCGTGAACGACTGGAATTACCTGATGGTGATTTCATCGACGTGGATTGGACCGGCAGAGCAACCGGGCCTATCGTCATCGTGCTGCATGGACTCGAGGGTTCAATAAAATCCCGCTATGCCGCCCGCATGATGCAACATATCCATGGCATGGGACTGCGTGGCGCCCTACCCCATTTTCGTGGTTGCAGCGGCGAACCGAATCGATTGTCGATCGGGTATCACTCCGGTTTTACCCAGGATCTGGAATATTTCACCGGCTTGCTGAAACAACGTGAGCCGCAGACAGCAATCGCTGCTGTGGGTTATTCCCTGGGTGGAAATGTACTGTTGAAATGGCTGGGTGAAAGCCCAAACGCCAGACGTCTGGTGACCGGTGTAGCAGTATCTGTGCCCTTCGATCTGGCAGATGCTTCCCGCGTCATTGAGACGGGTGTATCACGAATCTATAAATGGTCATTGCTAGCCCGTATGCGAAGATCATCCATACGTAAATTCCAAAAGGTTGTACCATCTTTCGAACTACCGGATATCAAGCGGATTCGCACTTTCCGTGAATTTGACGACAAACTTACCGCACCATTGCATGGCTTTAAGGATGCAAACGATTATTATGTGAATTGCAGCAGCCGGTATTTTCTGAAGAATATCAATGTGCCAACACTGATCTTGCACGCTCTTGATGATCCATTTATGAGTCCGGCTTCAGTGCCCCGAGAAGATGAACTGTCCACATCCGTCACATTGGAACTTAGCAGCAGAGGCGGTCATGTGGGCTTCGTGAATGGCTCATTGTTAAATCCAACTCTATGGGTAGGAAACCGGATCAATCTGCATCTACATGAACATTTGATGACTTAATAGATTTTGAGATGCACACAAAAAGAGGGCCGCGAGGCCCCCTCTATCAATCTAAATGTAAAATACCCGACTCAAACGGCATCTACGGCCTTCATGCTAAGCCGGATGCGCCCTTGTTTATCGACTTCCAATACCTTGACCTTGATGACGTCACCCTCGGTGAGTTTATCACTGACCTTTTCGACACGTTCCTCAGAAATCTGCGAGATATGCACTAAGCCATCGCGCCCCGGCAGGATGGTCACAAAGGCGCCAAAATCCATGAGCTTCGCCACCTTACCTTGGTATATGCGCCCGACTTCTACGTCGGCAGTAATATCCTCGATGCGCTTGCGAGCTGCTTCACCAGCGGCTTTATCTACCGAGGCGATCTTCACTGTGCCGTCGTCTTCAATATCGATTGTGGTGCCGGTTTCTTCGGTAAGCGCGCGTATCACGGTACCACCTTTGCCGATGACATCCCGGATCTTATCGGGGTGAATCTTCATGGTGATGATGCGTGGCGCAAACTCTGAAAGCTCCGCGCGCGGCTTGTCGATGACCGCGTTCATCTTGCCAAGTATGTGCAGACGGCCCTCGTGAGCCTGGGCCAATGCCGCCTGCATGATTTCCCGGGTGATGCCGTCAATCTTGATGTCCATCTGCAACGCAGTCACACCCGTGGCGGAACCGGCGACTTTGAAATCCATGTCGCCCAGGTGGTCTTCGTCACCCAGAATATCGGTCAATACCGCGAATTTGCTGCCGTCCTTGATAAGACCCATGGCCACGCCGGCCACTGGCGCCTTCAAGGGTACTCCGGCGTCCATGAGCGACAGACTGGTGCCGCACACGCTGGCCATGGAGCTGGAACCATTGGACTCGGTGATCTCCGAGACCACACGTATCACATAGGGGTAGCTGGCCATATCCGGCATGACTGCCTGGATACCACGTTTGGCAAGACGCCCATGGCCGATCTCGCGGCGTTTGGGCGAGCCCATCAT
>Ga0307374_10012637_pt1 | contig 11803 bp, 10 predicted proteins | sample OX3MG_FD_202532 | JGI IMG/M metagenome (GOLD analysis project Ga0307374, IMG submission 202532) | Soil microbial communities from Risofladan, Vaasa, Finland - OX-3 | ecosystem: Environmental > Terrestrial > Soil > Coastal area > Acid sulfate soil | place: Finland: Risofladan, Vaasa | collected...
GCACCCGTCCAGGGTGTCGAACAGGCTCATGCCGGCGGCGAAGAGGAGGGGCAGGGAGAGGATGGCCCAGAACGGCAGCCCGCTGGCCACGGCGGTCCCGGACAGGACCAACAGCGCCACTTCGGTGGCGGTGTCGAATCCCAGTCCGAAGAGCAAGCCGATGGGGTACATCTTCCACGGCGCATCGATCTTGCGGGCCAACGGACCGAGCAGCCGGTTCATCAGTCCCCGCCGCTCGAGGTGCAGTTCCAGGGCGTCGTCGTCGTAGTGTCCCCGGCGGATGCCCAGGAACAGCCGGATGATGGAGACCAGGATGACCAGGTTCAGGACGGCGATGAGGTACAGGAAGGTCCCCGACACCGATGTCCCGATCACCGTGGTCCAGTGATGCAAACCGGAGCCGTCGCTGTTCACCTGGTGGTCGAGGAAGCGGATGCCCAAGCTGATGAGGACGGCCAGGGCGAACACCACGCTGGAGTGCCCGAGGGAGAACCAGAAGCCCACGCTCAGCGGACGCTTTCCCTCGGCCATGAGCTTGCGAGTGGTGTTGTCGATGGCCGAGATGTGGTCGGCGTCGAAGGCATGCCGCATGCCCAGGGTGTAGGCCAGAATTCCGGTGCCCACCCCGAAGAGCTCGGTCCGGCCCACGTGGTAGTGGTGGGGAACGGCCGCCATCAGCATGGCCGACCCGGCCACCGTCAGGCCGACCACCGTGGCCGCCATGGCACCCACCCTTCGCCACTCCGAAGGGCTCAGCGAGTCGTGGACGCGCCGGATCCGCCCGGTCACGAGGTGCACGCCGGCGACCCCGGTCGGTGGTCGGAGTACATGTTGCGAGGATAGGTTAGGTGCGAATCACTTGCAAAAGGTCGTCCCGGGGACCGGTCGCGTGATTCAGTCCCCGGAGTTGACGGCGCAGCCGGCACAGACCCCGCTGAGTGAGAAGTGGTGCGGATCGATGACGAATCCGGTGTCGCGGCGCAGACGCTTCCGCAGCGGGTCGAAGGTCGAGTCGGGAATCTCCACCACCTTCCCGCAGAGCTCGCACACCAGGTGGTGATGGACGTCATCGGCCAGATGCCAACGCGACGGACCATGGCCCAGGTGGACGTGGAAGGCGATCTCGAGCCGCTCCAGCAGCTCCAGGGTCCGGTAGACGGTGGCCAGATTGATGTCCGGGTAGTGGGCCCACACCGCCCCGGCCACCTCCTCAGCGGTCAGGTGGTCGTCGCTGCGATCGAGCGCCTCGATCACGGCCCGCCGGTCCACCGTGACCCTGCTCCCCGAGTCCCGGATGGCCGAGATGGCCTGGTCCACCCGCGTTGACGGCACGGCGAGCATCGTAGCTGTGGCCAGCCCGGCACTCCTTCGGGTCAGCCTCCGGCACTCCTTCGGGTCAGCCTCCGGCACTCCTTCGGGTCAGCCTCCGGCATTCCTTCGGGTCAGCCTCCGGCATTCCTTCGGGTCAGCCTCCGGCACTCCTTCGGGTCAGCCTCCGGCACTCCTTCGGGTCAGCCTCCGGCGACGGCCGGGACGATCGAGAGCGTCTGGCCGTCGGCCACCGGGGTGGCCAGACCGTCGAGGAACCGGACGTCCTCGTCGGCCAGAAAGACGTTGACGAACCGGCGGAGGCCTCCCCCGTCGTCGAAGATCCGTTCGGCGAACCCGGCATGGGCGACATCGAGGGCCTTCAGGGCCTCGCCCACCGTCGAGCCCTCCACGCTGACTTCGCCGACACCGGCGGTGAGCGTGCGGAGCTGGGTGGGGATGCGGACCTTGATGCTCATCGTGGACTCCTGGCCGCCGGCTGGTGAGCCGGCTCGTACGTGTCTCCCAGGGCCCGGTCGAAGGCCTCCAGGGTGGGGGCGATGGTGGCGGTGGGACCGACCGAGCCGGACAGGGCCTCGACCGTCTTCAGTCCGTGCCCGGTGACGAGGGCGACCACCCGTTCGTCGGACCGGACCACTCCCTGGGCGGCCAGCTTGGCCAACGTGGCGATGGTCACGCCCCCGGCGGTCTCGGCGAAGATCCCCTCGGTCCGGGCCAGCAGTTCGATCCCCTCGACGACCTCGTCGTCGGTGACCGAGGCGCAGGACCCCCCGGAGGACCGGATGGCGTCCAGCGCGTACCAACCGTCGGCCGGGTTGCCGATGGCCAGGGACTTGGCGATGGTGTCCGGCTTGACCGGGCGGATGGCATCGGTCCCCTCGGCGAATGCCGTGGCCACCGGCGAGCACCCTGCGGCCTGGGCCCCGGAGATCCGCACGTGGGGCTCCTCGTCGAGCAGCCCCACCTTCCACAGCTCCTCGAACCCCTTGGCCACCTTGGTCAACTGGCTCCCAGAGCCGATCGGGACCACCACGTGGTCCGGGGCCTGCCACCCCAGCTGCTCGCCCACCTCGAAGGCCAGTGTCTTCGATCCCTCGGCGTAGTAGGTGCGCACGTTGACGTTGACGAAGGCCCAGGTGGGCTGCTCGCTGGTCAGTTCGGCGCACAGCCGGTTGACGTCGTCATAGCTGCCCTCGACGGCGATCACCCTGCCGCCGTACACCGAGGTCATCGTGATCTTGGCCGCCTCGAGATCGTAGGGGATCAACACCACCGACTCCATGCCGGCCCGGGCGGCGTGGGCGGCCACCGAGTTGGCCAGGTTCCCCGTGGAGGCACACGCGGCGATCTTGAACCCGAGCTGCCTCGCCTTGGTCAGCGCCACCGACACCACCCGGTCCTTGAAGGACCCGGTCGGATTGGCCGTGTCGTCCTTGATCCACAGTTCTCCCAGCCCGAGTTCGGCGGCCAGACGGTCGGCCCGGATCAGGGGGGTGAAGCCGGCGCCCAGGTCGACCGGACTGGTGTCCCGGACCGGGAGGAGATCGGCGTAGCGCCAGATGGTCCGCGGACCGGCGGCGATGCGCTCCCGGGACATCGTGGCGGCCACGGCCTCGTAGTCGTACGTCACCTCCAGCGGTCCGAAGCAGAAGTCACACACGTGCAGGGCCTCAGCAGGGTAGGCACGCCCGCACTCACGGCATCGCAGCCCGGAAACGAAGTCCACAGCAGTCTCCTCATCGCTCGGGCATTGGCACCTGGTACGAGTGCCGCCCGCTCCCGCAGACGGTGTCTCGCTCTGGTTGCCGCGGCGTCGCAGGGCCCGGTCCCTCAGCCGCTCTGGATGATGGCATCCATTGTGGCTGAATCTCGGCCCACCGTCAATGCGGGAGCAGAGCCCGGGGCGGGGACCGGGGGTGCGGGCTCGGCGCCCCGCACCCGGTCCGGGTGAGCGATGATGGCACCATGTCGATCGCACCCCCACCCGGCAGGAACGGAGGGCGCCGGTGGCCGGACCCGCCGGAGGCGCGGGTGCTGGCCGAGGCCAAGGCCGAGCGCACCGTGGCGGTGTGCATCCCGGCCCGCAACGAGGCCGCCACGGTCGGGCCCATCGTGAGTTCGGTCGTCACCGCCCTCACCGACCGGTTCGGCGGAGCTCCCCTGGTCGACGACGTGGTGGTGGTCGACGACGGATCCGACGACGGGACCGACGACGTGGCCCGCCAAGCCGGGGCCCTGGTCATCCGGACCGAGTCCCGCTCGGGGGGCAAGGGCCAGGCCATGCGGTCGGCACTCATCGCCACCGATGCCGACCTGATCGCCTTCGTGGACGCCGACGTGACCAACTTCGGTCCCCACTTCGTCACCGGCCTGCTCGCGCCACTGCTCGTCGACGATTCGGTGACGCTGGTGAAGGGGTACTACCGCCGCCCGCTGGGCGGGGCGCCCGACGGGGGCGGACGGGTCACCGAGCTGATGGCCCGACCGGTGATCGACGTCCTGTTCCCCCATCTCGCCGGCATCGAACAGCCCCTGGCCGGAGAGACCGCCGCTCCCCGACGGGTCCTCGAGAAGTGCGGCCTGGCCGACGGGTACGCCGTCGAGCTGGCGCTGCTGGTCGACGTGGCCTCCCTGTACGGGATGGGCTCCATCGCCCAGGTCGACCTCGGGGTCCGGGTCCACCGGAACCGTCCCCTCGCCGAGCTCCGTCCGCAGGCCACCGACATCCTGCAGGCGGCCCTGGCCCGGGCCCGCCTCATCACGCCGGACTGAGGTCGGGGCAGGCCGGCGCCACGGCTCATGCCGGGGCGCGACCGGCCTCGCACAGGGGTCGGACCGTCGCGCTCGTCGTGGCCGCACCGGCACCGGCACCGGCGACCACCAGCGGTGACCCGCCGTCCGCCCGGTCGACCTCCCCGGACCAGGGGCCGGGGGCCAGGTCCGGCGCCACCAGCGTCGATCCGGCCCGCTCCCTGCGACGACCGGGAACCAACATGGCGGTGAAGGCGCCGACCGCGACCACCGCCGCTCCGGCGTAGACGGCCACGGTCATCCCGTCGACATAGGACCGGCCCGAGGCGTAGCTGCCGTTGGAGCTGAAGACGGCGCCCAGCACGGCGATCCCCAGCACCCCGCCCAGCTCCCGGAAGGCGGCGTTGGCCCCGGAGGCGACACCTTCGAGGGACCGGGGCACCGCGCCCAGCACCAGGGACGCCAGAGGCACGAAGAACAGGGTCATCCCGATGCCGCAGACAACGAAGGGGGCCACCAGGTCGGCATAGGGCGTGCTCACCGTGGTGACCGAGGCCAGCCATGCCAGCCCGACGGCCTGGAGGGACAGCCCGGTGACGACCAGGGGCTTGCCACCCCATCGCTCGGCCAACTGGCCCACCACCGGGGCCAGCAGCATGGGCATGGCGGTCCAGGGCAGGATCCGCACCCCGGCCGCCAGCGGGGAGAGTCCCTGGACCACCTGGAGGAATTGGACCAGGAAGAAGATGGCCCCGAACATCCCGAAGCTGAACAGCATGGCTGTCACGTTGACCGAGGAGAAGCCGCGGTCGCGGAACAGCCGGATGTCCAGCATCGGGTGCTCAGACCGCAGTTCCCAGGCGGCGAAGCCGATCAGGCCCACCGCTCCGACGACAAAGGAGGTGAGCACCGTGGTGCTGGTCCATCCGTGGCTGTTGCCCTCGACCAGGCCCAGGACCACCCCGAGCAGGCCGATGCTGACCACGACCACGCCCACCAGGTCGAGGCGTGCCCGGGTCCCCCGGGACTCGGACAGCTTCCACCAGGCCAGCGGGATCAGGACCAGGCCGACGGGGACGTTGAGCCAGAAGATGTACTGCCACGACCAGCCGCTGGTGACGGCGCCACCGACCAGTGGGCCGAGCGCGACGGCGGCCCCGCCGATTGCCCCCCAGATCCCGAGGGCGAAGTTGCGCCGCTCCGGGGGCACGGCCGCACTCAACAGGGTGAGGGAGAGCGGCATGATCATGGCGCCACCGGCCCCCTGGACGGCCCGCGCCAGGACCAGCACACCGATGCTGGGAGCCAGGGCCGCCACCGCTGAGGCACCGGTGAACACAGCGATGCCGAGCACGAAGATGCGCCGGCGTCCGAAGCGCTCGCCCATCGCCGCTGCCGACAGGAGCAGCACTGCGAAGGTCAGGGTGTAGGCGTTGACCGTCCACTCCAGACCGGACAGGCCCGCGTGGAGGTGCTCGCGGATGACCGGCAGGGCCGTCGACACCACCAGGTTGTCCAACGACGCCATGAACAGCGCCATGCCCGTGATGACAACCGCCCACACGCCCCGGGACCTGGTCCGGTCGGCGCCTCCCGTCGCCACTCCCCCGGTCGGTCCCTCCGCTCCGGCCGCCGATGGGACCGGCTGCACGTACAGCCCCGTCCCGCCTCCGAGGCCGGGATCCGCGGTGACCTGGGCGGTGTGCTCGGTCCCGACGTCGGTGCCGGGCCGCCGCGAACGGTTCCGGCGCCCGGCCGCCGGACTGGCCGGGGCGGTCCTCCACCTTCTTACTTGTGAGTGATCACTAGCTGGACGGGGCAAAAAAAGAGGGACGGTGAAGGGCTGATTCATGCTGGAACCTCCTGGTTGTCGGCCTGGTCGCCGTCGTGACGGTCGGCGGCCAGGACCTGGCTGGCGGATCTGATTGCTTCGGCTTTCTCGGGCAGTTGGCACAGACTCCGGGCCCACGGGTCCGGGACGGACAGCAGGTCGATGGCGGACATCACGTTGATCAGCATCCCCATGGCGAAGAAGTCCCGCAGATCTTCGTCGGAGAGGTGGGTCCGGTCGTAGAACACGCCGGCCAGCACCTCGAAGGTGCGCCGGCAGCTGCGTGCGATGTCGGGGTCGGCCGGGGCGGCGGCGAAGCCGTGCAGCTGGACCTGGAGGATCTCGGGGTCCTGCATGAGCCGGAGGTAGGCCTCGCCCATGGCGATCTTGGCATCCTCCCCCTCGAGACCCTCGCCGGCCGCGGTCAGCTCCTCGACGATCCGGAGGCCGACCAGGTCGTAGGTGGCCACGAACAGGTCCTTCTTGGTGCCGAACAGGCGGAACAGGTACGGCTGGGAGATGCCGGCCCGGGCCGCGATGGCCTCGGTGGAGGTCCCGGCGTAGCCGGAACGGGCGAACTCGGTGATGGCCGCGGCCAGGACGGCGATACGTCTCTCCGCTGCGGTCTGCCGGCTGGAAGCCATCATGCGTCTATTGTGATTGGTTACTCACTACCTTGTCAAGTAGGCCCCGCATTGCCTCCGGCCACCGCTCACCGGGTAGCGTCCGTCCATGGCTGAGGACCGCATCCGCCGCGGTGAGGGATCGCTGGCCGACACGGTCCTCGTGTCGAACCGCGGCCCTCTGGCATTCCATCTCGAGGACGGGCTGCCCGTCGCAGGCGCGTCAGCCGGCGGGCTGGCCGGATCCATGCGCCCCCTGCTGGTGGACACCGACGCCACCTGGGTGGCCTCCGCCCTCGGCGAGGCGGACCGTTCGGCTGCCGAGGCAGGGATGATGACCGACCAGGGCATCCGCATCGAGTTGGTCGAACCGGAGCCCGAGGTCTACAACCTGGCCTACAACGTGGTGTCGAACGCCATGCTGTGGTTCTGCCACCACCATCTGTTCGACGCCGCCCGACGACCCCGGCCCGACCGAAGGTGGCTCGAGGCCTGGGAGGCCTACCGCGAGCTCAACCAGCTGTTCGCCGAGCGGGTGGCCAAGGTGGCGCCGGAGGGAGGTCGGGTCCTGGTCCAGGACTACCACCTGGCCCTGATGGGCTCGGACCTGGCCCGACTGCGGCCAGACCTGCGGACGACCCACTTCACCCACACGCCCTTCGCCGATCCCTCCGTCCTCCGCATGCTGCCCACGGCGGTGGGCGTCGAACTGCTGGATTCCCTGGCCGGGTTCGGGTCCTGTGGCTTCCACACCCGGAGGTGGGCGTCCGCGTACCTCGGCTGTCAGGCCATGGTTTCGGGTCCGTCCGGGCCGGGGGGAAGGGACCGACCCACTTTCGTCTCGCCTCTCTCCACCGACCCGGACCTGCTGGACGACTCGGCCTCCCGGCCCGAGGTGGGACGGGCGCTGGCCCGCATCGAGGAGAGGATCGGCGGGTCGGACCGGCAGGTCATCGTGCGGGTGGACCGGATGGAGCTGTCGAAGAACCTCCTGAGGGGCTTCTGGGCCTTCGATGAGCTGTTGGAGCTCCAGCCCCACCGGCGGGAGCGGGTGGTGTTCGTGGCCCTTGCCTACCCCACCCGCCAGGGTCTGCCCGAGTACCTCGCCTACCAGAACGAGGTCGAGTCCACCGTGGAGCGCATCAACCGGCGGTGGGGCGGACCGGGGTGGACACCCATCGTCCTCGAGGTCGAGGACGACTATCCACGGTCTCTGGCGGCCCTCGGACGCTATGACGTCCTGCTCGTCAACCCGGTGCGGGACGGCCTGAACCTGGTGGCCAAGGAGGGTCCCCTCGTCAACACCCGGAACGGCGTGGTGGCCCTGTCCCGTGAGGCCGGCGCCTTCGAGGAGCTGGCCCCGGCCGTGCTGGAGGTCAACCCGTTCGACGTCTCCGGCACTGCCGCGGTGCTCGCCGAGGCGCTCGACATGGACGAGGAACAGCGGGCCGCCGCCGCGGCACGTCTCCGTCGCCTGATCACCTCCCACCATCCCGCCGACTGGCTCCGGGCCCAGCTGGACGCGGCCCGCTGACCGACGGTGCGGTCCGGCCGTCCCCGACGGCGGGAGGTCAACTCCCGGAGTCGCCGGGGCCTTCCCAAGTGCCGGCCGCTCTGCCCTCCCCGCGGGCGGCCGAGCCGCCGGCCGCGGCCAACCAGGCCAGAACCGCGAGTGCCCGCCGTGGACCGGCCACCACGACGTCGGCCGCCGCCGCCACCGACGGATCACTCTCGTCGTCGACCGCGGCGATCGAGAGCGTGCTCATGCCCTCCCTGCCCATGTCGGCCAGGGTCTCGAACGCCGGCAGGTCCCCGAGGTCGTCACCGAAGTAGCAGGCCGCCGAGCACGAGGCGGCCAGCCCCCTGACCACCGAGCCCTTGTCCACCTCCAGGGGCGGACGCAACTCGACGGACATGCGGCCCGGGTGGGCCCGGAGGCCCGACCGCTCCGCCTCGGCCCCGACCGCGGTGTTCACCCACCCCTCGGACCTCGGGGCGCCGCGCCAGTGGACCGTGACCGCCAGGCCCTTGGGCTCGACCAGGACCCCGCGGGGTGCGCCCTGTCGGAGGCGGGCCACGGCGTCGGCGACCACCACGCCCCAGGCGGCCGCTTCCGGCTCCACGGTGATCCGACCGTCGCCCCACGACCGCTCGAGGCCGTAGAGGCCGACCAACCGGACACGGTGCTCGGGGTCCGTCGGCACCGGCAACGCCAGGTGCTCCTCGAGGTAGGACACCGGACGCCCCGAGATCACCGCCACCACAGCGAAGCTCCTGGCCAGCTCCGCCATCACCTCGGCGCTCCCGTCGAGGGGCCGAGCCTCGGAGGGATCCCTCACGATGGGCGACAGGGTGCCGTCGAAGTCGGTGAGGACGGCCGTCGAGGCCGGACGGGCCAGCAGCGGGGCCAGGACGGCACGCAGCTCGTCGGAGATGTCACTTCCCCCGACTCTCCTGTGCCCGGTCATGCGGTCGGCGATCAGTTGACGGTGGACGTCGTGCTGCCGGCGGGGGGGCTGGCCAGATCGGGCCCGACCACAACCAGCACCTCGGCGGTACTGATGGAGCTCACCGGGGCGGACGTCGTGTACGGGACCACGGCGGTGGCCGGAAGGTGGAGCGAGGTCGCCACCGACTGGGCGGCCTTCTGCTGGCCGGCCACGTAGTAGACGTTCGACGTCGTCACCCGGGCGGACGCGTTGACCGGGGGGAGCACGGTCCACCCTGCGGTCTGAAGTTCGGTCGTCACGACGCCGGCGGCCCCGCTCACGCCCGAGGCATTGGCCACCAGAACGGGGACGTGGCTGGGGGGTGCAGTGGTGGTCGTGGTGGTCGGGTGGACCGGTGGGGCCGTGGTGGTCGGCGACGAGCCGACCGCGGTGCCCGACGTCGAGGTCGTCGGGTGGATGACTCCGAGGACCAGCACCGTGGTGACCACGAACGCCGCCAGCACGATGACCGCCCTGGCGACCGGGTACCCGCCGCCACGTCCGCCTGGGCCGGCCGGGGGACGCGCTGATTGCTCGGGGGGTCGGGCCACTGCGTGCCAGCCTGCCAACCCGAGGGCACAGAAGCAAGCGTTTCGGCCTTGTGACCGGCGGGTCCCGGCACGACGGACAGCGATGCTCCCGTGGTGGGTGGGAGGGGCCGTAGAATGCGGACGGCACCGGGTCGGTCCCGGCTCCGGGCCGGTGTGGCGCAGTTGGTAGCGCAGACGACTTGTAATCGTCAGGTCGTGGGTTCGATTCCCACCGCCGGCTCCAGGAAGGGCCCGACCCGATCGCCGACACATCGGCGCCCGGTGACGGGCACGGCGAGCGAGGGTGAGGTGCTGGTGTCTTCGACTGTCAAGGAACCGGCGGTGGGATCGGCCGCCGAGGTCACGGATCGGGGCGAACACGGAATGGTGCGCGCCTGGCGCCGCTTCGCCGTGGCGGGCCGACGCCGCTCGGACCCGTGAGCAGCCCGCGGGTGCCCGGTGGGGTGGTGCACAAGCTTCCCGGAGACCTGCGCAAGGGGCTGATCGCCAACCCCACGGCGCTCGTTGCCTGGAGGGACATCACCCCTCTGGCCCGGAACGAGTTCATCTGCTGGGTCGAGGATGCCAAACAGCAGCTGACCCGAGAACGTCGGATCCGCCGGACCCAAGAGGAGCTGGAGGAAGGCCAGCGTCGGCCCTGCTGCTGGCCAGGGTGCACGCACCGCGAGCGCACCGGCAGATAGCAGTCGACCGGGTCGTCCGCAGCGGCAGGGACACTTCGGCACCTGGTGATACCCCTGCGAGCGGGGCGTCGGGCCTCACGGGACCCACGTATGCCGTCGAGCCCGCCGAGCCACCGCTGCTTGTGGGGATCGGTGAGCCGCGATGTCACGGATGTGTCAGTGCTGCCAGGGCTTCTGCTGCCCCGGTGGTGGGTGCGATCGCAACGAGCCCGCGGTAGAGCTGGACGATGGTGGCGCGATCGAGAGTCCCGGTACGGGCGCGGTCGCAGTGCGCGGACTGGATCGCGGCCTCGATCTGGAACCGGCCGACGGGGGCGCCGAGTGCGTGCGCCCGCCGCAGGAGCGCCTCGCCCTCGGCGATGAGCGCGGGGTCCCACAGTGCGGTGTCCTGTTCGTCGAGGGGAGGCCACGGCGTGCTCGCCCGTGCGGGCGCCCGAGACTGTGCCAGCGTGAGCAGAGCGGCGAGGCCCCACGCCTCGGGCTCGGTGTCGAGCAGGCCAGCGGTGAGCACGGCCAGCCACCGGGCCTCGTCGGCAATCGATTCGCGTATGCGGTCTCCCTGGTCGAGCCAGTCGATCGCGTAGGCGCCGTAGATGGCTTCGAGCACCGCGGGCAGCCGTGCGGGCAGGTCCGCCCGCGTCGGCACCCGGAACGGGATTCCCGCGTCACGGATGCGGCGCTTGGCCCGGACCAGACGCTGTGCCATCGATGCGGGCCGCACCGCGAACACGCGACCGATGCGGGCCGCATCGAAGCCCAGGACCACTTGGAGCATGAGCGGAGTCCGCACCTCGCAGCTGATGGCCGGATGCGCGCATGCGAAGAGCAGCTCCAGCCGCTTGTCAGGGATCGCGTTCGGGTCGGACTCGATGGCCTTCGCCGCGAAGTGGTGGTCATCCAGTGGCGCAGCGGTGCGCACCGCTGCGGACGCGAGCACGTCGCGGATGCGGTTCCGGGACACGGTAACGAGCCACCCCTGCGGGTTGTCGGGGACGCCGGTCGTCGGCCAGGTGGTCAGCGCCCGCTCGAAGGCGTGGGCGAGGGCATCCTCGGCGAGCGCGATGTCGCGTGTCGAAGCTGCCAGCAACGCCACGAGCCGGCCGTACGACGCCCGCGCGACACGCTCCGCGACTGCGCCGGCCACCTGATCGGTCACCTGACCGGCTGCGCGCCCTGCCATGAGCCGTCCACGTAACGGGTCGAGGTCGGTCGGATCTCGATGTGACCCCAGGACACCGATGGCGCCGTCCTCGCCCATTCGATCGCGGTGTCGAGGTCGGGGACATCGATGACGAACGTTCCGCCGAGTTGCTCCTTGGTGTCGGCAAACGGTCCGTCCTGCACGACGAACTCACCGGCGGCCAGCGTAACGGTGGTAGTCGCGTTCGACTGCTGCAGCACCTCGGCGCTCGAGAGCACGCCCGCCTCGTCGAGCGACTGCGCGTAGGCCTGGAACGCACGCATCCCCTCGGCAAGGGCTTCGGGACCGAGTTCCGCGGCGGTCGGCTCGGGATAGTGGAGTAGGAGTGTGTAGCGCATGACTGCC
>Ga0307374_10012639_pt1 | contig 11801 bp, 8 predicted proteins | sample OX3MG_FD_202532 | JGI IMG/M metagenome (GOLD analysis project Ga0307374, IMG submission 202532) | Soil microbial communities from Risofladan, Vaasa, Finland - OX-3 | ecosystem: Environmental > Terrestrial > Soil > Coastal area > Acid sulfate soil | place: Finland: Risofladan, Vaasa | collected...
TCAGCACCGCGCACTGCGCCGGTGCGGCCAGTTCACTCAGGTCGATGGGCATTGCCTGCCTCGCGGGTCACCCACCGGGCGACTCAACCGACCAGATCCCGTCCTCCATGTCACCCTCGGAGCGCCCACCATCAGACGGGATCACTGCCCCGACGCAGTCCGGGCGCCTCCGCTGTCGGTCTCTTCCGGCACCTCGGCCACGATGTCGGCCGCCCACCGGTAGTCGGGCTTTCCGCTCGGGGAGCGGACGATGGCCTCGACGACATGGAGTTGACGGGGCACCTTGTAGCCGGCGATGGCGTCACGGCAGTGGGCCTGGATGTCGGCCAGGTTCGGATGCCGGCCGGCCCGGGGTTGGATGATGGCGGCCACCCGTTGCCCCCATCGATTGTCAGGCGCGCCCACCACGATGGCGTCGAACACGTCCGGATGGGAGCGGACGGCGGACTCGACCTCTTCGGGGAAGATCTTCTCGCCACCGGAGTTGATGGAAACCGAGCCCCGGCCCAGCAGGGTGATGGTCCCGTCCGCCTCGACGCTGGCGAAGTCGCCGGGCATCACGTACCGGGTGCCGTCGACGATGATGAAGACCTCGGCCGTCTTCACGGGATCGTTGTAGTAGCCCACCGGAATGTCCCCGCCTCGGGCGATCTTCCCGATCACACCGGATCCGGGGGCCACCTGGTTCAGGTCCTCGTCGAGGACCACCGTGTTGCCGAGCACGGAGACCGTCGGTCCGCTCTTCATGGCGGTGTCCCCCTTGGTCAACGTGGCCATGCCGTTGTTGCCCGACTCCGACGACCCGACGGCGTCGACGATCACGATGTTCGGGAGGTGGTTGAAGAACTCGTCCTTGACCGGTGACGAGAACAGTGCCGCCGAGGAGGTGACCGCCAGCAGGGAGGAGAGGTCGTAGGAGACCCCCGGGTCGTCGAGCGCCTCGATCAGGGGCTTGCCCATGGCGTCACCGGTGATCATGACCGAGTTGACCCGTTCGGCCTCCACCAGGCGCCACACGGTGTGGGGATCGAACTTCGGGACCAGGATGGTCCGATTGCCCACGAAGCTCTGGCCCATGACCGACCACTGGGTGGCGCCATGCATGAGAGGGGCGATGGGCAACAGGGTGACCTGGCCGTTCATCCCCTTCTCGACCATCTCCTCGGGGCGCTGGACCCTGGTGTTGGTGGACGGGTCGACGCCTCCGCCCAGGGCGTAGAAGACATCCTCGTGCCTCCACACCACCCCCTTCGGCATCCCGGTGGTCCCCCCGGTGTAGAGGATGTAGTGGTCGCCGTTCGATCGGGGGGCGAAGTCCCGCTCGGGGCTACCCGTGGCCAGAGCCTCCTCGTAGGGGACGGTGCCGTCGGCGAGCGGTTCCCCCGACTCGTCGTCGATGCCGATGACGAGTCGCAGATCGGGGAGTCCGGGGAGGAGGCCGGCCACCCGCGGCCCGTATTCGGCCTGGTGGACCAGGGCCACCAGATCGGCATTGGCGAACAGGTAGCGCAGTTCGTCCTTGACATAGCGGTAGTTGATGTTGATCCATACGGCGCGCAGTTTGAACACCGCCCATGCCGTCTCTACCCACTCGACGCTGTTCAGCGAGTAGATGCCGACATGGTCGCCGGGTCCCACGCCCTGGGCGGCCAGGTAGTGGGCCAGCCGGTTCGCCCGGTCCTCCATCTCGGCGTAGGTGCGGCGTCGACCGTCGGCCACCAGGTACTCCCGGTCGCCGAAGGCGTCGACGGCCGCCTCGAACAGGTCAGCGAGGTTGAAGGTCATCGGGCAGTTAGTAGAACACGTTTCGGTTCAGGCGGCAAAAAGCCCACCGGGCATCGGAGCGCGCCTCCGGCACCCCGTACCTCGAAGGTGTTCCGGCAGGTCAGTCCAGGTGCTCCTTGGCCGCGACGGCGGGCGGCAGGGTGGAGGTGGGCAGCGTGGCGGGCGGCAGGGTGGAGGTGGGAAGGGCGGTGGCCGGCAGCGAAGGAGCCGTCCCGGCCGCCGGCTCACCGCCCCGCTCGTGGGTGCGTACGGTGACGGCTTCGCGGACCGACGACAGGGCAGACCGGACCGAACCGGCCAGTCCGGGGCCGTCGAGCCCGAGCTGGCTGAGGATGTCGTCGGCCTTGCCCTGGGGGATGTAGGCGCGGGGGATCCCGAGTGAAGTGATAGGAGGGGCAGCGCCCCCCGGGCACGAGGCGCGGATGGCGTCGGCCAGGAACATGCCCGCCCCGCCCTGGCGGATGCCGTCCTCCGCGGTGATCACCACGTCGTGACGAACCGCGTCGGCCACCATGGCCGGGTCGGGTTCCGAGACCACCCGGACGTCCCAGACCGTCGCCTCGATCCCGTCGTCCGACAACAACGCCGCCGCTTCGGTGGCGGCCGTCACCATCTTGCCCACGGCCAGGATGCACACCGAGCCGTCCCCGGTCCTCGTGCGCCGGGCCTGCAGTCCGGAGCCGACCGTCCCCGGCTCCACCCAGGGTGCCGGGGTCTTCGGGAAGCGGATCACCGACGGTCCGTCGAGGGTGAGGGCCTCGGCCAACATCACCTCGACCTCCGGGGCCGATGACGGCGCGAACACGGTCATGCCGGGGATCGAGAGGGCCAGGGCCATGTCCAGCACGCCGTGGTGGCTGGGGCCGTCGTCACCGGTGATGCCGGCCCGGTCGAGCACCAGCACGACCGGCAGGCGGTGGAGGCCAACATCGAGATTGGCCTGGTCGAAGGCCCGGCTGAAGAACGTCGAGTACACCGCCACCACCGGCCTCATGCCGGCCATGGCCATGCCCGCCGCCGAGGTCACCGCATGCTGCTCGGCGATGCCCACGTCGACGAACCGTTCGGGGAAGCGGGCCTGGAACGGCAGCAGGCCGGTGGGACCTGGCATGGCCGCGGTGATGGCCACGATCCGGGGATCGGCTTCGGCCTGGTGCACCAGTGACCGGGTGAAGGCATCGGTGAACGTGGTAACCGGCAACTGGGCGACGCCCTCGAGGCCCTCGCCTGCATCGAGGGCGGACCCTGACGATTCCCTCGAACTCCCGTCGGACGCCGACCGGGAGGCCTGGCCGTCGTCGGCGCTCGGGTCTGCGGCCGGCCCTATGGCCACCTTTACGTCGTGGAGGCGTTGGATCTCGTCCTCTTCGGCCGGCGCGTAGCCCCGACCCTTCTGGGTGACCACGTGGACCACGATGGGCCCCGGCCATTCGGAGGCGTTGGCCAGCGCCTGTTCCACCCCGGCGATGTCGTGCCCGTCGATGGGACCGCCGTAGCGGATGCCGAGCGCCTCGAAGAAGGTGTGGGGGGTGACAACCTCACGGAGGGCACTGGTCAGACCGTGGACCCCCGAGTAGGCCAGGTCGCCGACGCCGGGCAACTCGCGTATGAGATGGCGGATGCGTTGACGGGCCTGGACGTAGGACGGGTTGAGCCGCAGATGGGTGAGGCTGAGCGACAAGCGTGAGACGGTCGGCGCATAGGAGCGGCCGTTGTCATTGAGAACGATGACGACCGGCTTGCCCGAGTGGCCGAGATTGTTGAGCGCCTCGTAGGCCATGCCGCCGGTCAGTGCGCCGTCGCCCACCACCGCGATCACCCGTCGCCGGCTGCCCTGCATCTCGAAGGCGCTGGCCAGGCCGTGGGCGTAGCTGAGGATGGTCGATGCGTGGCTGTTCTCCACCCAGTCGTGCTCCGACTCCGTGCGGTTCGGATAGCCCGAGAGACCGCCGGCTTGGCGGAGGCGGGAGAAGGCTTCCCGCCGGCCGGTGACCAGTTTGTGGACATAGGCCTGGTGGCCGGTGTCCCAGAGCACGACGTCCCTCGGGGAGTCGAACGTCCGGTGGAGGGCGAGGGTCAGCTCCACCACCCCGAGATTGGAGCCGAGATGGCCCCCCGTGGCGGTCACGGCGTCGACGATGAACTCGCGGATCTCCTCCGCCAGGGTGGTCAGCTCCTCGGGCGTGAGGAGTCGCAGGTCGGCAGGGCTGTCGATGTGTTCGAGGATCATGAGGGGGTGAAATGGCCTTTCGGCCAGGCTACCAGCGGACGGTGCCGCCGCCCGATCTTCGGGCCACGATCTGGTGGCCTGCGACTCCTCCGACAGGTATCCCCGCCCCCGCCGGGACTTCCGAGCAAGATGAGGGCAGCGAGCCCGGACCCAGCGATCGGGCTCCCGTCCGACGAGGAGATCCCATGCAAGCCGAGGTAAAGGGGAGCACCCTGCCGCTGTTGGAGATGGTCCTCGATTCCGGGGAGTCGGTCATCTCCGCCCACGGCGAGCTCAGCTGGATGTCGTCCAACATCCAGCTCACCCAGACCACCGCCACCGGCGGGCAGAAGGGCTTGATGAGCGGGCTGAAGCGGGCCATCGGCGGCGGGGGCATCTTCCTCACCAGGTACGAGGCGCAGGGAGGCCAGGGGATGGTGGCGTTCGGGGCCAAGCTGCCGGGCCGGATCTTTCCGGTGGCCATCGAGTCCGGCCAGGGCTATCTGGTGCACCGACACGGCTGGGTCTGCGGCACGGACGGCGTCGTGCCCACCGTCGGCATGCAGCAGTCGTTCCGGGGCGGGATGTACGGCGGCGACGGGTTCATCCTTCAGCGACTCGAGGGCCAGGGCCAGGCGTGGATCGAGCTGTCCGGCGAGATCACCACCTACGAGCTGGCCGCGGACCAGACCATGCTGGTCCACCCGGGCCATGTCGGGCTGTTCGAGGACCGGGTCAGCTTCACCATCACCCGTCTCCAGGGCATCAAGAACCTCGCCTTCGGCGGAGACGGGTTCCACCTGGTGGCGCTCACCGGTCCGGGGAACATCTGGCTCCAGAGCATGCCGGTGCCGGTGCTGGCCCAGGCCATCGCCCCCTACCTTCCGCAGGGAGCGGACCACCCCGTGGCCGACGCCGGCATCGGCGGGGTGCTCGGCGGGATGATCGGCAAGAACCTCTGACGCCGCGCCCCTGATCGCCGCGCCCTGACCCCACCGTCCCGACCACCCGGACCACCACATCGGTCCGGCCCGACCCGGACCGGCGTTCAGCGGGCGTTCTCCAGAAACGCCGCCCTGTCCACGATGACCCGGATCAGCTTTCCCGCTCCCACCAGCCCGGCGCTCTCCGAGACCGAGAGGGTGAACACCAGCCGTCGCCCCTCGATGCGGTCGAGCGTGGCCTCGGCCCAGACCTTCCCGCCCACGCCCACCGGCACCAGATGGTCGAACTGCAGCCGCTTGGCCACCGAGGTGCAGTTCCCGGGGAGCTCGCCGTCGAGGGCCCGGCAACTGGCCTCCTCGCACAGCGCGATCAGCCGGGGAGTGGCCAGAACCGGCACGTTGCCCGTGCGGAAGGACTCGGCCGTGTCCGCCTCGGTGACCTCGAGTTCGATTCGGGAGGAAAGACCGGTGCGCGGAGCCACGCCGGTACGATAGGTGACCCAGCAGGGCGCCGGCCACCGTGCGCCGGGCGTGTACCGAGGAGGCCCCCAGTGATCGAATCCCCCGTGCTCGAGCGGGTCCTGTCCCATGCGCTCCGGCACGGCGGGGAGTTCGCCGAGGTCTTCGCCGAGGACCGTTCGACCTCGTCGGCCCTGCTCGACGACGGGCGGGTCGAAGAGCTGTCCTCCGGGAGGGAGCGGGGAGCCGGCCTCCGGGTCGTTTCCGGGGAGACCACCGGCTTCGCCCACACCGCCGACCTGAGCGAGGAGGGCCTGCTGCGGGCCGCCGAGGCTGCTTCCGCCGTGGCCCGGAGCGGTGGCGGGGGCACCCGCACGATGGCCGTGGGCCCTCTCGTCGCCGGCGACGGGCCAGGTGTCGGGCGGCGGCCCGCCGACCGGTCCTTGGGATCGAAGGCCGACACCCTCGACCTGCTCACCCGGGCCGATGACGCGGCCCGGTCCACCGGCGGCGCAATCACCCAGGTGCAGGCCGGATGCGGGACGTCGCGTCGCCAGGTCCTGATCGCCAACTCGGAGGGGCTCCTCGCCCGAGACGAGCAGGCCCGGACCCGCTTCACCGTCTCGTGCGTGGCCACCGGGGACACCGGCCTGCAGACCGGGTTCGAGTCGGCGGCCCGCACCCTGGGGTTCGAGCTGTTCGACGAGATCTCGGTGGAGGAACTGGCCGGGCTGGCCGCCAACCGGGCGCTGTCCAAGCTGTCGGCGCGACCCGCCCCTTCCGGTGAGCTGCCGGTGGTGCTGGCCGGCGGCAGCGGCGGCATCCTCTTCCACGAGGCCTGCGGTCACGGGCTCGAGGCGGACCACATCGTGAAGGACGCCTCCGTGTACACCGGGAGGGTCGGCCAGCAGGTGGCCAGCCCCCTGGTCACCCTGGTCGACGACGGCACGGTGGGCTCGGAGTGGGGCACCTACGCCGTCGACGACGAGGGCAGGCCGGCCCAGCGCAACGTGCTGATCGACGAGGGTGTCCTCACCGACTACCTGTGGGACTACCTCCGGGCCCGCAAGGAGGGTCGGGTGTCCTCGGGAAACGGCCGCCGCCAGACCTACCAGCACCTGCCCATGGTGCGGATGACCAACACCTTCCTCCTGCCCGGCGAGGAGGAAGCCGATGAGATCGTGGCCCAGACCCCCAACGGCGTCTACGTGGCCAAGCTGGGCGGAGGCCAGGTCAACACCACCACCGGCGACTTCGTCTTCGGCACCACCGAGGCCTACCTCATCGAGGGTGGCAAGATCACCGAGCCCCTTCGTGACGCCAACCTGATCGGCAACGGCCCCGAGATCCTCAAGCGGATCGACGCGGTGGCCACCGACTTCGCCATGACCCCGGGCACCTGCGGCAAGGACGGGCAGAGCGTCCCGGTCGGCTGCGGCCAGGCCACCCTGCGCCTGACCGGGGTGACCATCGGGGGGACGGCAGAGTGAGCACCGCCGTCGACTCCGGACCGGCCGTCTCGGGCCCGGGCGCGGACGAACTGCTGGCCGTCGCCGACCGGGTGGCCGGATGGGCGGGGAGCGGCGAGGAGGTCGAGGTCTACGTGGCCCGGGGCGAAGAGACCGAGGTCCGGGCCTACGACGGCGAGGTGGAGTCGCTGACCTCGGCCACGTCGGCGGGGATCGGGGTGCGGGTGGTGGTGGACCACCGCCTCGGCTTCGCCTGGGCCGGGTCGCTCGACGATGCGGTGCTGGCCGAGACCTTGGACGAGGCCCGGGACAATGCCACCTTCGCAACCGCCGACGAGCACGTGCAGCTGGCGTCGCCCGACGGTGTGGCCGCCGTCGCGGTCGATCTGTGGGACGAGGCGCTGGCCTCGGTCCCGACGGCGGACAAGGTGGACCTGGCCCTGGCGCTCGAGGCCCAGGCCCGGGGGGCCGACGACCGGATCCGCCAGGTGAGCTCGGCCGACTACGGCGACGCCTCGGTCGAGGTCGCCCTGGTCTCGACCACCGGCATCCGGGCGTCGAGCCGCAAGACGTCGGGCTACCTGTCGGTGGGCGTCATCGCCGGCGACGGGGATGCCAGCCAGACCGGCGGCGGGTTCAGCGTGGGTCGGGGCTTCGACGGTCTGGATCCAGACAGGGCCACCACCGACGCGGTGGGCCGTGCCGTGCGGCTGCTCGGGGCGACCAAGGGGTCGTCGGCACGGTCGACGGTGGTCTTCGACCGTCGGGTCGCCAGCACACTGCTGGCCGTGGTGTCCTCCGCACTGTCCGGGGAGGCGGTGGCCAAGGGCCGCTCCTTCTTCGCCGGCCGGGTCGGCGAGCGGGTCGGCGATCCGGGTGTCACCCTGGTGGATGATCCCACCGATCCCCGGGCCTACGGGGCCGCCGCCTATGACGCCGAGGGCCTGGCCTGCAGGCGCAACGTGCTCATCGACGTCGGGGTGCTCCGCGGCTTCCTCTACGACACGGTGTCTGCCTCGCGGGCGGGTGTGTCGTCCACCGGCTCGGCGGTACGGGGCGGTTTCGCCGGCACGCCCGGCCCGGGGTGCCGGGCCCTGACCCTGGCCCCCGGTTCCGAGGGCTACGACGAGGAGGGTGTGCTGGCCGCGGTGGGGGAGGGCCTGTTCGTCCAGTCGATGACCGGGGTGCACTCGGGGGTGAACCCGATCAGCGGGGACTTCTCGGTCGGCGCCGAGGGCCTCATGATCCGCGACGGCAGGCTGGCCGAGCCGGTACGGGAGATCACCGTGGCGTCAACCCTGCAGCGGATGCTGCAGTCGCTGGTGGCGGTGGGCGCAGACCTCGAGTGGCTACCGGGCATCGCCGCCGGCCAGACACTGGCCGTGGGCGACATGCAGATCAGCGGGACCTGACGGCTCCGAAGCCCTCCGGCCGCTAGCCCTTGTGCACCAGCGCGGTGGCCCGGGTGCAGGCGGCGAGGGCGCTGGGTGTCGACGTGTAGTAGATCGACCCGGTGATGGACAGATTGTACGGGGTGGCCGCCGGTGAGGTGGGTGTCCCGCCCACCCAGAGCGGAGGGGCTCCAACCGCGGGTGCGGTATTCGCGCCCGGCGACACCGATGTGTTGTTTCCCCCAGTTGCCGCAAGAGCGCCGAAGCTGAGCACGAACTTCTGGATCACGAACAGGCGGGGGAAGGTGTCCAGCCCGTTGACGAAGGCGAGCATCTGACCGTATGAGCCGGTCACCGAGAGGGTGGTGGGGACCGGCACGACGGATCCTGTCGTTCCCGCCGACGGCGTGGTGGCCACCGAAGTCCCGTTCGTCGAGGCCGCGGGAGCAAATCCGCTGAACTGCGTCAGGGCCACGCCGGTGGAGGCGGCCAATCCGTTGAACTGGCTCTCGAAGGACGACTCCTCGGCATCGATGTCCGTCGGACTCTGCACACTGGGGATCTGGGTGGAGATCTTCTGGAGGTCGGCACAACTCGTGGACAGCTTCTGCTGCTCACTCCGTAGTGAGGCCAGCTTGGCCTGCAGGCCGGCCTGCTGTGCCTGCAGTTGAGTCTGCTGGGCCTGGAGAGACGAGAGCTTCGAATTCTGAGGCGAGATGAGGGCTACCCAGAGGAGCAGGGCGACGACCAACGTGCCGGCACCGATCAGGAGGGGCACCCGGTATTCGCGGACTGTGTTGGTCATTTCAGGCTCGCATTCTTGTCGAGGCTGGCACTCGGTGTGATGGAGACGGTGAACGGGAAGGAGATGGTCGAGTCAGGGTTCACTGTCGTTGCTCCCTGGAGCGGGTTGGCGAAGAGCTGCGATCCGGCGATGGCGTTGATCCAGGCCTCGGAGATGGAGAGGCTCGGACCCGGTCCCGTGACACCGGACTGGACGGTCCCGATGGCTGCCGATGTGGTGGGGGTCGATGCGGTGGGACCCGCTGCCCCGGCTCCGCTCGGGGCTGTTGTGGCGGTCGCGCCAGACGCGCTGCTCGATCCTGGGACTGCGGCGGTCGTTGCTCCGTTGAATGTTTGGACCTGAGCCTTGGCCGGGGTGATGGAGATGAAATTGTTGAGCACCAGAGGCCAGTCGATGGCGGAGTTGAGCACCGAGGCCCGTCGGGTGATGCCCGCCGTGTAGGCGGTGTTGGCCGCCACCACCACGTCGTACTTGGGCACCTGGGTGTTCAGTGTGTTGATGCTGGTCTGGAGTGCGTTGACACTGTTCTTGGCATTGTGGACCTGGAAGATCTTCGATGCACCGAAGGCCAGGAGCAGGACGAGCACCGCCGCACAACCCACCAGGGTCCGCTGCTGGAGGCGCTTCATCCGAGCCCGTTGGGCGACTTCCGGTGGAAGCAGGTTGAACTTCTTCACCGCCTTGTCGGGCTCGGAGAGGGCGAGACCGATGGGCGTGGACAGGACCGGTCCGACTTCCTCGGCCTGCCGGTCGGACAGATCCAGTCGGGAGGTGTCGAGCCGGGCGAGGGGGGAGACGGCGAGGACCGGCAGGCGCACCTGGGCTTCGAGCATCTCGACCAGGCCGTGCAGGGCCGAGCCGCCCCCGGTCACCAGGACCCGACAGATCGGCGGCCGACCGGGGAGCGAGGCGAAGTACTGGATCGAATTGCGGATCTCCCCGACCAGGTCGGCCATGCTCGCCTGGGACGCGAGTTCTGCGGTCTGCTGCTGGACGCCCTCCTCACCGATCCGCCGCTTCAGCCCCTCGGCGTCGGTGACCGGAATGCCGAGAGCTGCCGAGATGGCCTCGGTGGTGGAGTTCCCGGCGGAGCCGACCGTCCGGACGAACTGCGGCCGGCCTTGTTGGTGGACGACGATCACCGTCAACCCGGTGCCGACCGACACGATGGCTTCGGGTTCGTCGGTCTGGTCCGGGTCCCCTATGGCTCGAACCAGGGCGGACGAAACCAGGTCGACCCCCTCGACGGTCAGCCCTGCCCGCTCGACGGCGTTGATGACGCCGTGCACCAGATCGACATGGGCGGCCGCCACCAGGACGCGCCGCATCTTGTCACCCTCAGGCGATGTGTAGTCAGCCAGCACCTGCGACGAGAGGATGGTCTGGTCGGGAGGGAACGGGATGACCTCCTCGGATTGGAACCGGACGGCACTGTCGATCTCGCCGTCCGGGACGAAGGGGAGGTCGATCTCACGGGTGATGGCCCGGAGTCCGGCGATTCCCACGATCACCGACTTGGTGGAGAAGCGTCCGTTCAGCCAGAGTCTGGTGATGGCTTCGGCGACCGAGAGAGTGTCCTGGATCTCGCCGTCGACCAGCGATCCGGGAGGCAGGCCGACCTGGCCGTAGCTGATCAGGGTCGGAGGTGAGTGACTGATGTCGAGCTCGGCAGCCCGCACCGCGCTCGTACCGATGTCGAGCCCTACGACTACACGAGCCATGTGACACCCCCGACCTTCGTCGCCATGTTCAAGGTCTTGCTCCGGTCCCTCGCGTGGCCACTGGATGTGGCCACCTGCCGTGCCGGTGCCTGTTTTGATAGAGCACCAGACTGTACGAAGCTCTATCGGACCGAATGGGCGTCACCTTGAGGCACTCTCTGGGGGTTGTTGGCCGAAGGTGTCGATCGGGTGGGCGCCGGTTCGAGGCCCGAGGCCACCCGGCCCACCGGTGGTCGCATTCGACCCGCCCCGGGGGGCAACAACCGCTCAGATCAGGTCGGTCGGCTCAGATCAGGTGATGTTGGCGACCGCGAACTGACCGGTCTGCATGATCCCCTCGCGCTCCAGCATCACCTTGAGGTCATGCGGATTCGAGGCCGTGTTCATGGCCTCGGCGAGGTCGATGGTCCCGTCGGCGATGAGCGAGACCAGCGACTGGTCGAACGTCACCATCCCGTAGTACTGGCCATCGGCCACGATGCCCTCGATGTCGGCGGTGATCTGGGGATCGATGATCGCCTGCTGAATGCGGCCGTTGATCACCAGCAACTCCAACGCCGGCACCCGGCCACCGCCATCCGCGGTCGGGATGAGCCGCTGGCAGATGATCCCCCTGAGCGATCCGGCCAGGCTCACCCGGGTCTGAGGCTGTTGGTGAGGGGGGAAGAAGTCCACGATCCGGTTGATGGTCTCGGTGGCGTTGATGGTGTGGAGCGTGGAGAGCACCAGGTGGCCGGTCTCCGCGGCCGTGAGCGCAGCGGAAACCGTTTCCATGTCCCGCATCTCGCCGACCAGGATGACGTCGGGGTCCTGCCTCAGCACCACCCTCATCGCCGACGAGAACGAATCGGTGTCGAACCCGACCTCGCGCTGGTCGATGGCCGCCAGATCGTCGGTGTGCAGGTACTCCACCGGATCCTCGATGGTCACGACGTGGCACGAGCGGGTGTGGTTGATGTGGTCGACCATGGCCGCAAGCGTGGTCGTCTTGCCCGAGCCGGTCGGGCCGGTGACCAGC
>Ga0307374_10012640_pt1 | contig 11801 bp, 10 predicted proteins | sample OX3MG_FD_202532 | JGI IMG/M metagenome (GOLD analysis project Ga0307374, IMG submission 202532) | Soil microbial communities from Risofladan, Vaasa, Finland - OX-3 | ecosystem: Environmental > Terrestrial > Soil > Coastal area > Acid sulfate soil | place: Finland: Risofladan, Vaasa | collected...
GCGGCCAGCGGCGCGCAGGCCACGGGTATCGCGCTAACGGGCACGCCACCCACGGCGCTTGCGCCGCACGCACGCGCTCTCTCTGCGACCAGCAGGCCGATCGCCATAAACGCCTCAGGCAGCAGGATCGCCCGCTTGGCGTCGACGTAGTAGGAGGCCTTACGCCCGCTCGTCAGCGTCACCTCGCCGATTACGAGTGCGTGCTTGCGCAGTGCTCCGACCAGGCGCTCATGGGCCGCCACGAGATCGCCGCTGCTTTTCGCCGGAGTGTCCACAGGGGGATCTAATCTAGCGATGTGCTCTCCTCGTTCGCCGGGTTGCTGCGCCTGGCCTCTCTGGTCATCTGCTTGATCGTGATCGCGTCATTCACGATCTTTGTCGTCAACCAGACGAGCAGCGCATCCACCCATCAGCAGGAAGAACTGGGCGGCACTCCCACAACCACAACCGTCACCCCGGGCAGCCCGCCCCCCAAGACCCAACCCGCGCACAAGAGCACTGTGCACAAAACGATCGACGAAGCCTCCGATGAGCTCACCTCGCCGTTCTCGGGCATCACCTCGGGATTCAGCAGCCAATGGGCGATCCGCGGCATCAAGCTGCTGCTCGCCCTGGTGCTCTACGGCTTCGGCCTCGGGTTCCTCGCGCGCGTGATCCGGGTCAGGGTTTAGCCGCTAGGGACCGGCGTTGCCGCGCACCCTGTGGCTACCGCCGCCGCTCTCGTTGTAGACATCCACCGGCGTGCCTTCCCGCACCCATCCGTAGATCGCAGCGGCATCCGGGATCGGTACCCGCAGGCAGCCATGACTAGCGGCGTAGGTGGGCACTTCGGCATAGCCGTGAATCGCATAGCCGCGGATGAAGTAGTTGGAGTCGACCATTCCGTGGGAGTTGGTACCGGGGGTCTTGGAGTAGACCTGGAAGTGGCCGATGACCGTGGGCGTTGAGGGCTTGCCCGAGCTCATCGTGTAGACGCTCCGCACACGGCCGCCCGGTTCGATCTCGGCAAGCACCTGTTTGGTCAGATCCGCCTCGACGTGGCGGCCATCGCTGCGGTAACGCACCTGGAAGCTGCCCGCCCCCTGCTCGAGCCGGTGAAAGACCTGGGAATCGGCACTCGGGATACGGGCCAAGCCGGTCATCTTGCGAAAGGCGACCAGCGCGCGCCCGGTCCCTTCGTCGAGCACACCGCTCAGCGGCACCGCGTAATGGAGCACGTTTAGCTCGGATTGGAGCAGGCGCACCGATTGGCCCCGCGCACCTGCCGAGAGGTTTGTGTGTACGAACCGCACGCCCGCCGAGCGGCCGCTGAAGGCACCCTGCTGAGGTGTCGCGTAGTGTGCGGCGCGCGCCTGCACGAGCCCCGCGTCTGCGCTGGAGAAGTTGATGTGGAACTGTCCCGAGCCGTTGCCGACAGCGAGCACGCTCAGCTTCCGCACCTGCACCTTGCTCCCTTCGCGGTAGAAGCTCACCTTCACGCTCTGCCCGGCGACATACGGGGTGACGACGCCGCGCACTACGATCCGACCGCCGGCGATCTGGAACAGCGGACTGCCATACGCGTGCTGCACAACCAGCTTGATATGAGCACTGGGCGGCAGCGGTGCCGGTACCGGCACGGGAGCTGGGGCGATCATGAGTAAGCGATCCTATGCGCTCGGGACGACGGTGGGGGAACCGGGCGGCGGGAGCTCTGAAGAGATCACACCCACACGCTTCCCCGCCAGCACGAGCGCGCCGATTGCCATCAGCGCACAGGCGACCAGCAGGACCCCCTGCGCCAAATTCCAGTTCTCGAGGCTGGCAAACGCGACCGAGTTGTTCAGCGCATGCGCCACGATGCCCGGGTACAGAGAACCCGTATAGCGGTACAGCAGGCACAGCCCAAAGCCAAGCGCCGCGAGCGGCACGAGGTCGAGCGCGGGCGCCGATCCGATGTGCACCGCGCCAAACGCGAGGCCGGTGATTACCGCCGCCGGAAACATCCCGCGCCAATTGCGCAGCGCGGTGAAGACGAACCCGCGGAACAGGAGCTCCTCGCAGACCGGCGCCACGACGCACGTCAGCCCCGCGCTGAGCAGCAGCAGCACTGTGCCTTCGTTGGCCCCGAGCGATTCGAGCACCTTCTCCCTACTCGGGTGAACGACTTCTGTCCAGATGACGCTGAGCAGCAGGAACGTAACCAGCAACGCGACGATCATCCAACCAGCCCGCCACCAGCCCGCATCCGGATGGCGCAAACCGAACTGCCACGCACGAACCTTACGCATCCGCATCTGCGCAAAGATCACCGCAACAAAGACGAACGCGAGATCCTGCACAAAAGTGTCCGCGATCACCAGGCCGGCGGGAATGTGAGAGGAGGTGATGTCGACTCCAAATGCGGCGGCGGGGAGATCGATCAGCAGCCCCGCTGCCGCGGCCAGGAAGAGCCCGCCGAGGAGCGCCGCGGGCGCCATCCACGCGGGCCAGTCGGTCACCACTCCACAATCCCTCGCTGACGGAAAGGGAGCGGCTGGCGGGAAGGAGGCGATCAGATCGTCCATCCGGCTAAGCAACCCAATGCCAGGTCGCGAACTGGGCGGTGAAGGCCGCCATCAGCAAACCCGAGATCACGAGCACGGGCGTTCGTGCGCGCGGATGCCCGGCTAGCCACGCCGCCAGCCAGATGCCCAGCGGAAACAGGACCACGAGAAAACGCGGCAAGGACATCAGTGGCTGCGCCTTCACCGGGTAGGACAGCGGCAGCGCGAGTGCGGCGATCACATAAACGCCATAGGCCAGCGGCAACAGGCGCAACACGCCCACGATCGCCACGGCAGCGGCAATCAGGAAGGCGAGCAGCAGCAGGTTGTGCTCGGAGTTGATGAAGGCGCTGTCGCCGGTGATCGGGTAGTACAGATGAACCTGCTGGCCGGACAGCAGCTGGCGGGCGCCCTCGAAGGCGGCGCGGATCCCGTCCCACATGCCCAGGTATGGTCCCGCGAAGTGCCTGCCCCACACGTCCTGCGCGTGAAAAGGCTCAAGCGCATCCCCGCCAGAGAGCACAAGGTAGGCCAAGTACAGTCCCAGGCCGGCCGGCACCAAGCCCAGCCACAGAACATCCCTGCGCAGCTTGTATCGAGGCCCACCCACCCACCAGCGCGCGCGTGTAACGAAGTCAGGCGCGCGGTCCTCCCGCGGCCCGTACAGGTAGAGCATCGCCGCGGGCGCCAGCAGCACCACCCCCGCGCTGCGCGTCGTGGCGGCCAGCGCGCCGAGCACCCCCACCCACGCCCAGCGCCCCTTGCGGGCGCACCAGAAGACTCCCACCGACAGCGCCAGGTAGAGCGACTCGGAGTAGACCGCCGAGAAGTAGAAGGCCATCGGGGTAAACGCCGTCACGATCACCGCAAGCCGGGCCACCTCACCGCGGCGGGTGGGATCCTGATGCGAGCGGGCGGGGTCCGCATCCTTCCCTTCGAGCTCGAGCGTGGTCAGGCGGTGGATGCCGTACAGCGCGAGCGCGAGCGCGCCTACCGACAGCAGCACACCGGCGAGCACCGGCGGTATCCCGAGGTGAGAGATCGCCCTCAGGCCCAGGGGATACAGCGGAAAGAACGCGGTCCGCGAGGCCGTGAACGCCCCCAGGTCGGGACGGTATCCGTAGTGGGCGATCACCAGGTACCACGCCCCGTCCCAGCGCGCGGCCGGCGCCGCCAGCAGGTCGCCCAGCCAGCCGAATCCCCTCGTCACGCGCGGTGGGTCAAACGCACCGCGCGCAGGGCCAAACCCAAACGCCAGCACAGTTCCCGCCCCGGCCGCCCACACCAAAAGGCGCGAGCTCCATAGCGCCCGCCAGACCTCGCGCACCGCGATCCGCTGCGCGGGATCGAGCGACCGCGCAGCGCTCCGGAGTGCTGCCCAGGATCCCGCCAGGCCGGCCGCCGGGGGCTCAAACGGTGGGACGAGCTCGCTCGTGGCGTCCACGACAGCCCTCTCGGCGGTATCCGGGTTCATATGCAAAGGAAGCGCCGGGCGTGAGATACGCAGCGCAAATGGCAGGAAATCACAATCCGAGCGGTAATCTCGGCTAGCGAAGGATGTCTCGACAAGCTCGACAGCGACGGCACCGGCACAACCGAGCCGGACCCACTCGCATCCTCCTCGTCGGCGGCGGCGTGTTTGCCGCCGCGCTCGTGCTCGGCGGGGTCGCGGCGGTCGCCTACGTATTGTCGGTGGCGCAGTCTGCTCCCGCAATCAGCTCGCTGCACCCGCTCGTGGGGGGCGGCTCCTCGCAGGTGTTCGCCTCGGATGGCACGCGCCTCGGCTTCATCCAGTCCGATGAGCTGCGCAGCCCGATTTCCTGGAGTGAGATCCCCACGAGCCTGAAGGACGCGACGATCGCGATCGAGGACCAGCGCTTTTACAAGAACAACGGCGTCGACCTCACCGGGATCTTCCGCTCGGCCGTGAAGGACATCACTCACGGCGCCGCTCTGCAGGGAGGCTCGACGATCACGATGCAACTCGTACGCAACCTCTATCTAGGCGGCGACCAGCACACGCTCCGCCAGAAGATCATCGAGGCCAAGCTGGCGATCGACTACGCCAAACTTCACAGCAAGCACTCGATCCTCACCAGCTACCTCAACAGCGTTCCCTACGGCACCCTTGGCGGGCAGACCGCGATCGGCGTGCAGGCAGCCGCGCGCATCTTCTTCGATAAGCCGGCCTCCCAGCTGGATCTCGAGCAGGCTGCGCTGCTTGCCGGCCTGCCCCAGGCGCCCTCGCAGTACAACCCGTTCCTGGACTCCTCCGCTGCCAGGCTCAGGCGCAACGAGGTGCTCACCAAGATGGCCGAACTGAACTACATCTCCGGCGCGCAAGCCGCCGCCGCCAAGGCCGCGCCGCTGGAGGTCAAACGTGGGCACTACTACTCCCAGCGCAGCGAACCCTTCTTCTTCGAATACGTACGCGAGCAGCTGGTCCACCGGTACGGCAAGAAGATGGTCGAGCAGGGTGGCCTGAAGGTCTACACGACGATCAACCTGAAGCTGCAGCGACTCGCGCGCAAGGCAATCGCGGAAGTTCTCAACCAGCCCGAAGACCCCGCTTCGGCGATCGTCACGATCAACCCCGCCAACGGCGAGATCGATGCGATGGCGGAGTCGGAGGACTACAAGCAGTCCCAGTACAACCTCGCCGCCGACGGCCACCGCCAGCCCGGCTCGACGATGAAGGCGATCGACCTAGCCGACGCGCTCTCGCGCGGGATCGATCCGAACAGCACCTACTACCTCTCCCACACGCTCCAGCCGGGGTGGCTGACCGGCTATCCCACCTACGAAGTCAAGACCTTCGAGGGGACCTCCCTGAACAAGTCGATCAGCCTCGTGCAGGCGACGCTCGCCTCGGACAACACCGTCTACGCCCAGCTCGCCGCCGACCTCGGCGAGGAAACGATCACTCAGATGGCCTACAAGATGGGCGTCAAAACCCATCTCTCGAGCTACCCCGCCGAAGCGCTGGGCGGTTTGACCCTCGGCGTGACGCCGCTCGAAATGGCCGTCGTCTACGCCACCCTCGCCGACGGCGGGTGGCGCAACGCGCCGATCGCCATCACGAAGGTCGTCTTCCCCGACGGCCACGCCGACAGCAACTGGGGCCAGCCTCATCGCGTGAAGGTGCTAAGTGAAGCCATCACCGGCGAGGAGACGAGCATCCTTCACCAGAACGTGCTCGGCGGCACCGCGGTGCGCTCGGCGATCGGCTGCACAACGGCCGCGAAGACCGGCACGACGAGCGAACTGGTGGACGCCTGGCTCGACGGCTACAACTCCGAATACTCAACCGTCGTGTGGATGGGCTACCCCAACAAGCGCGTGTCGATGACCTCTGTGCACGGAGAACCGCAACAAGGAGGCGCCCTTCCAGCGCAGATCTGGCACGACTACATGTCGGCCGTCACCGAAAGCAAACCCTGTGCGCCGCTGCACGAATCGAGCACCGGCATCTCATACCAGCCCTTCTTCGGCAAGTTTGCGACCACCGGGCAGTCATCCCAGGCAAGCGAAAACAGCGAAGAAAAGGCGAGTAAGAAAGAAAAGGGGCACAGGAAGCAAAGCAAACCCCAGCACGCCGCGAGCCCCGGGGGCGGGAACTCAGGCGGCGGAGCGGGCGGAGGATCCAACACGGGTGGCGGGCCATCAACTCCGCCCACTCCGCATACCGCCCCCCCGCGCGAACCGCCCTCGCCCTCGCCCGGTAGCGGCGGCGGAGCGACCGGCGGAGCCGCCCCCCACTAGCTCCGCTCCGTGCTTGATTGCGAGCGCGCTGGTAGGTTTAGCGCTGTGGCAAAGGAAGACAAGGTCGAATTCGAGGGCGAGGTGATCGAGGCCCTGCCCAACGCGATGTTCCGCGTAAAGCTCGACAACGATCACGTGGTGCTGGGGCACGTGGCCGGCAAGATGCGCCGCTTCCGCATTCGCATCCTGCCAGGCGATCGCGTCCGCTGTGAGCTCTCCCCCTACGATCTGGATCGCGCGCGGATCGTCTACCGGCATCGCTGAGCGCTCTCTTATCGACTCGATCGCCGCCGCGCTCCCAGCGCCCGGCCCGAGGATCGTGCGCGGGGTCGGCGACGACGCCGCTGTCGTGCGCTCCGCAGGAAAGCTGTGCGTGACCTCCGTCGATGCGATCGTCGAGAACGTGCACTTTCGCCTAGGCGAGAACGGAGCGACGCCGGCGGAGGTAGGACATCGCGCCCTGGCGTCCGCGCTGTCAGACCTCGCCGCGATGGGAGCGCAGTCGGCCGAGGCCTATCTCGTGCTCGGCCTGTCCCCCGGTTTCACCGAAGCGCAGGCACTCGAGCTGGTGCGCGGCGCCCTGCAGCTCGCGGCCTCCACCGGGACCACGCTCGCTGGGGGCGACGTCGTCAGCGCACCGGTCCTGACGGTATGCGTGACGGTAGTCGGCTGGGCCGAGGAGGAGCCTGAACTGGTGGGGCGCGACGGGGTGCGGATAGGAGACCTCGTCGGCGTGACAGGCACGCTCGGTTCCAGGCCCAGCCATCCGGTCCCGCGCCTGCACGAGGGCAGAGCGCTGGCGCAGGCCGGCGCACACGCGATGATCGACATCTCCGACGGGCTCGCGACTGACGCGCGGCACATCGGCGAGCGCAGCGGCGTGCGGCTGGAGATCGAGCTGGAGGAGTTGCCCCTCGGCGAGGGCGTGCCGGGCTTCCAGGTGGCGGCAACGACCGGCGAAGACTACGAGCTCTGCTTCTGCGTCTCGCCGGAGGACCGCGGCGCCGTGGAAGACGCCCTGCGCGCGGCGGGCGGGGCGCAGGTCACGTGGATCGGACACGCAAGCGCGGGCGCGCCGGGCGTGTCGTTCCTGGACGCGCGCGGTGACGAACAACACCTGGAGGGGTTCGAACACCGCTGGTGAACGCCACCGTTCTGCTCAGGCGTGCGAACACGAGCAACCGTTTGGCGGCGCTGAACAGCGGTGTACACGCCGACAGCACCAGCCGGCTGTAGCCGACATTGCCAACGGCGGCGCGCACGTCGGTCGGCGCGACCACACGCTCACCGGTCACGGTGTATGTGAAGTGGGCATAGGGCATGTTCAGCAGGATGCGGTTGCCCCGCCGCAGCGCGTCGACGTGGCGGAAGGGCGCCAGATAGGTGGTCCTGTGCCCGGCGATCGCGGTCGTGCCGCCCACCCCCGGGAACCTCGTTTCGGAGTAGATCCCGGGACCGCTCTCCAGGGCCGAGGTGCTGGTGCCCTTCACCACCACGAAGCTCGCGCCGATGCGCGGGATCACGATGCGACCCACCGCGCTGCCTTCGGCTGAGTGACGCTCCAGCTCGCGGGCGAGGAAGGCGACCCGCCGGCGTTCGTCGGGCAGGCGCGCCAGCGCGCGGCGCTCCAGCGGCGTCGGCGCCGCCCGTTCGACCGCGCGCAGTGTCCCGCTCAGATGGTCTTGGCGCAGCTTCGCGTACAGCGCCGAGAACGGCTCCTGCCACACCAGCGTCACGCCGGCGTCGAGGAGCGCCAATAGGCCAGCGAGAACTAGCACCACCGACAGCGCGCGCCATACACGCCGCGAGGCCTTCCCGCGCCGCCCGTGCCGCTGCGGACGCGATCTCGTGGTGTAGAGGATGTCGGACATAGCCTTACTATCGTCGCAGAGCCGACTCGGTACCACCAAGCGATCCCGGGCCAGCGTAAGACAGCGGCCCGCGAATAGTGACCGGCGCGCCGGCGCCGTTCCCGGAGTGAGCCGAAGGCGCCAGGGGCGCGAGCGCGAGCAGCATGGCCGCCACCCCGCAGCCGCAGGCGACGCTCCACAACGCCGCCGCCGCCACACCGACGTGCCCGCCCGCGAGCAGCAGGACCGCCTCCCACGCCATCCCGGCGGGCCCCACGCCGAGCTCTCCTGAGTAAAAGACGATCAAAAGCCCCAGAGGCACCAGCGCCAGTGCCACCAGCGCGAGCGCCGCAGCCCGCCGCGGGCGAAGCTCCGGATCGGCGAGTGCCGTCCACAAATGCAGCGCTCCCACCAGCAGCAGTGCCGCATAGGGATTGAGCACCCACACCAGCGCCCCCACTCCGAGTGTCGCCACGAGCAGCGCCAGCCCGGCGCCCTCCGGGTCCCCCCACACCCCGTACCCAAGCCGCGCCATCAGCCTGGGCCATGCCAGCCAGCCGAGCCCCAGCACCAGCGCGAGGGCGAGCAGAGCCCTGTAGGCAGGACCGTCGAGCGCCAGCCCACTCGCGGGCACAGGCATCGCCGGCGCCCCCCGCAGGACTCCCAGCCACCCCAGCAACCGGGCGAACACCGCCGCCAGGAAGAACGGCAACGCACAACTCAGCACCCACCCAAGCCCCCTCCGCAGTGACTTCTCGCCAGTTCTCCCCCGGCGCCTGCGCAGGCGCGCGTACCCGTCGGCGGCGAGAATCAGCGGTCCCAGCAGCAGCGCTCCTATCAGCAGCCGCAGCGCCCACTGAGGAATCACCTTCGGCGTAACCAGAAGGCCCGCCTGCGGAGCGGAGGAGATGTCCGGCGCCACGTCCAGCGCATCCACGGCGCTCAGCACCGCCCTCCCCAAGCCTTCCATCCGCTCCTCGCTGACCTTCTCCTGGGGAGAGCGGGCGGGTGGGCCTCCGGGGGTGGGTGGGCCCCCGGGGGTGGGTGGGCCCCCTTCCCCCGACACCTGCACGAGCACCGCCGGCAGCCCGGAGGCGTTCAGCGCGCCCTGCTCACCCACCGCAAACGGGAATGCCAGGTGGGCGAGCTGCGCAATCGCATCCGGAGCTCCCGCATAGGAGCCCAGCTCCTGCGTGATCGCGCCCGCAACCGTGCGCTGCAGCTGTTCGGAAGCACTGCCGAAACCATCCGAGTAAGGCACCACGAACGGCTTGTGCTGACTATCGCCCGCGACGTCACCCAGCACGATCGCCGCGTCTGCTTTGAGCCCACTGACCCCGGGCGAGCCCCTATAACTTGCGGCGAAGTCCGCGGCACCCCCGACACCGCCGCTGCCACCGCTCGTCGAGACGAGCACGATCGTGCGCTGGGTCTCGCGCGAACCGAACACGCGCGCCAGCTCCAGCAGCGCCGCGGTCCCGGACAGCGCTGCTTCAGCGCCCCGCGCCGCGGCGTCGCGGTGGGCCATGATCACGAGCGGCCTGCCGCCGCTCGAGCCTGGGCGCTGCGCGATCACCGTCTCGAGCGTCTTCTCACCGTCGATCGTCTGCGCCTGCAAACGGCGGGTTCGCACCTGAAAGCCCCCGTGCCCAGCACCGCCCAGTCCTTCCAGCGTCTGTGCGACCCGCGCCGCCAGCCGCTGATCGCCTGCGCTACCCGGCCGGCGGTCCGGGAATTCAGCCGCCAGGCTCTTCAGTTCAGCGAACGCGCTTGCACCATCAAACGCGTCAGGGGCCAGCGTCGATGTCAGCGGCTGCGGGCGCGCGCCCAGCGAGAACGCCGCCACGCCCAAGGCAACCAGGAACGGCACGAAAGTCGCGCGGTAGAGGCGCCAGTTCAGCATCTGGCAGAGACCTTAGTCCCGTCTGCGGTCCTCGGGCCCACGGGCGGGCTCAGTTGATATGGGTCCGGGGCTTCATTGGATGTGTTGCAGTTCGGTGGGTTGAAAATGAAATCTCCGTATCCGCTTATCCGTACAGGCCTTTAGGTATCGTGCTGCCGCGTGCTCCAACCCGTAGCCGTCGGCCACAAGACCCTTTCCGACTACACCCACATTTGCGGCAAGGAGCTGATCGCCGAAATCCACGAGCTCGCCGGGCCGCTAAAGGGCCAGCGCGTCGTGCACATCTCGGCGACCGCCTTCGGCGGAGGGGTCTCGGAGATCCTCTACACGCTCGTGGGCCTGATGCGCGACGTGGGCCTGGACTGCGAGTGGCAGGTCATCTACGGCCGGGAGGAGTTCTTCAACGCCACCAAGCTGATGCACAACGCCCTCCAGGGCGCTCCCCAGGACCTCGACGAGGAGCAGTGGGAGACCTGGCGGCGCTACAACGAGATGAACGCCCGCGAGCTGTCAGGCGGCTGGGACGTCTGCCTCGTCCACGACCCGCAGCCCGCCGCGCTGCACAAGCTCGTGCCAGAGAAGGCAAATGGTTGGGTGTGGCGCTGCCACATCGACCTCTCCACCCCCAACCCCCAGACGATCGCCCAGCTGCTCCCCTACATCGCCGACTACCCGCAGTCTCTCTTTCACATGTCTGACTATGTCCCTGCGGGCATGCGTGGCAATGTCAACGTCGTGCCTCCCGCAATCGACCCCCTTACCCCGAAGAACATGGCGCTGCTCCCCGAGGACGCCTCCTTCGTCTGCGAGCAGTTCGGCATCGACATCGACCGGCCCCTGATGTGCCAGGTCTCGCGTTTTGACCCCTGGAAGGATCCCCTCGGCGTGATCGACTCCTACCGCACGGTCAAGGCCGCGGTCCCCAACATGCAGCTCGCGCTGGTCGGGTCGATGGCCTCGGATGACCCCGAGGGCTGGGACTTCTTCAACGCCACGATCGCCCACGCGGATGGCGACCCCGACATTCACATCCTCAACAACTTCAACAATGTCGGCGCGATCGAGGTCAACGCGTTCCAGTCCCACGCCGACGTCCTGATCCAGAAGTCCACGCGCGAGGGCTTCGGCCTGACCGTCTCAGAGGCGATCTGGAAGGCCCGTCCCTTCATCGGCGGCAACGTCGGCGGCATTCCCCTGCAGATCGAGGACGGCGTGACCGGCTTTCTCGTCTCGAGCGCCGAGCAGTGCGCCGAGCGTACCTTGGAGATCCTCAAAGACCCGGCGCTCGGCAAGTTCCTCGGCCGCCGCGGCAAGGAGCACGTACGCGCCCACTTCCTGATGCCGCGCTACCTGCGCGACTATCTGAAGATCTTCAATGAGCTAAAGGAAGCATGAGCGCCGGACGGGCTCCGCTGGTGCTGGTGTCCAACCGGGGACCAGTCACGTTCCATTCTCACGGCGAGATTCAGCGCGGCTCCGGCGGGCTGGTCACGGCGCTCACGGGCCTGGCCTCGCACCGCGAAGCGATCTGGATCGCCTCTGCGATGAACGAGCACGATGCCGAGGTCTCGCGCGCCAACGCTGGACGGTCCTTTCCGGTGCGCTCCCCCGCCGGAGGCGAGTTCCAGGTAAGGCTGGTCGTGAGCGATCCGGAAGCCTACGACCGCTTCTACAACGTCTTCGCCAACCCGATGCTGTGGTTCATTCAGCACTACCTCTGGGATCTCTCCAACGCCCCCGACATCCGCCGCGAGGAGATCG
>Ga0307374_10012642_pt1 | contig 11800 bp, 6 predicted proteins | sample OX3MG_FD_202532 | JGI IMG/M metagenome (GOLD analysis project Ga0307374, IMG submission 202532) | Soil microbial communities from Risofladan, Vaasa, Finland - OX-3 | ecosystem: Environmental > Terrestrial > Soil > Coastal area > Acid sulfate soil | place: Finland: Risofladan, Vaasa | collected...
CCGTCACCGGCCTCGGGGCCCAGGTCGATGATCCAATCCGCCTCGGCGATCACGTCCAGGTTGTGTTCGATCACGACGATGGAGTGCCCGGCATCGACCAGGCGGTGAAGTACCGCGATCAGCTTCTCCACATCCGCCATGTGTAGCCCGACGGTCGGCTCATCGAGCACGTACAGCGTATGACCGGGGCGGGCGCGCGGCGAGTCGGTCAGTCGTGCGAGTTCTGTGACCAGCTTGATGCGCTGCGCCTCGCCGCCCGACAGCGTCGGGCTCGGCTGCCCCAGCGTCAGATACCCCAGGCCCACCTCCGACAGCAGCCGCAGCGGACGGGCGATGCGCGCATGCGCGGCGAAAAACGGCACCGCCTCGTCCACGTCCATCGCCAGCACGTCGCCGATCGAGCGCCCACGCCACTGGATCTCGAGCGTCTCGCGATCGAAACGCCGGCCGCCGCAGCGTTCGCACAGCACTTTGACATCGGGGAGGAAGCTCATCTCGATCGTGCGGGTGCCGGCGCCCTCGCAGTCGGGACAGCGTCCCGCGCTGGTATTGAAGGAAAAGCGGCTCGCCTCGTAGCCGCGCACGCGCGCCTCGCTGGTGCCCGCGAACACACGGCGAATCTCGTCCCAGAAACCCACATAGGTCGCCGGGCAGGAGCGCGGCGTGCGGCCGATCGGGGTCTGATCGACTTCGAGCACGCGATCGATCTGCTCGATGCCTTGCAGCGCCCGGGCCCCGATCGGCGCGGTGCGCGCCGTGCGCGCGGAACGCCCGATGCGAGAGTTGGCGAGCAGCATCGCGCGCAGATTGGCATACAAGACATCGCGCGCCAGCGAGGATTTGCCCGAGCCCGATACGCCGGTGACCGCGACCAACCGCCCGAGCGGGATGCGCACGTCGATCGCACGCAGGTTGTGCAGATCGGCCGCCTCGATCTGCAGCGCGGGACTCTTGCTGTCGGTAGCCCGGCGCGGTAGGGCCGGATGCTGCAGCGGCCGCGCCAGGTAGCGGCCGGTGATCGAGGCCGGATTGTTCTGCAGCGCGCGCGCGGTACCGGCCGCCACGACCTCGCCACCGCGCACGCCGGCGCCGGGACCTAAGTCGATGATGTGGTCGGCGCGGCGGATCGTATCCTCGTCGTGCTCGACCACGACCAGTGTGTTGCCGGCGGCTGAGAGCTGGTCGAGCGCGTCCAGCAGCACGGCGTTGTCGCGCGGGTGCAGGCCGATGGTCGGCTCGTCGAGCACGTAGCACACGCCCTGCAGGTTGGAGCCGAGCTGCGCGGCGAGGCGGATGCGCTGCGCTTCCCCGCCCGAGAGGCTCGGCGCCGCGCGGTCGAGCGCGAGATACCCCAGGCCGACGCGCTCGAGGAAGCCCAAGCGGCTGGTGATCTCGCTGAGGGCGTCGCGCGCCACCGCGGCCTCGCGCACCCCGAGGCGCAGGCCCTTGAAGAACTTGCCCAACGCCGTCACCGGCAGCGCGGTAAGCTGGGCGATCGAGCGCTCGTGGAAGCGCAGGTGCAGCGCCACGTCATTGAGACGCGCACCGTGGCAGCGATCACAGATCGCGCTGCCGGCGTCGAGTGCGTCGGCGGCGCCATTGCCGTTGTTGTTGCCAGTGCCGCCGTTGCCATTGCGGCCATTGCCGCCGCCGTTGCCGCCGTTGCCGCTATTGCCAGCGGCCGATGGCCGCGATGCGAGCCACTGTGGTTCCTCACCGGTCTGCTCGACATCGAAGCTGGGCACGATCACGCCGGTGCCATAGCACTGCTCGCACCAGCCCTGGCTCGAATTGAATGACAGCAGCCGCGGATCGGGTTCGGGAAAGCCGCGGCCGCAGCTCGGGCAGGCGCGGCGGCTGGAAAACACCCGGGTGCCGCTGTCGCCGAGCACCTGCAGTACGCCCTTGCCGAGCTCGAGCGCGCTGTCGACCGCGGTGCGCAGCGCCGCCTCCTCCCGCGGGGAGCAGGTCAGTTCGGCCACCGGCAGTGCGATGTCATGCTCGACGAAGCGCTTGAGGCTCGGGAACGGTTCGGTCGGGACGAGTTGCCCGTCGACCCGCAGCCGCTGTGCTCCACGCGCGGCCGCCCAGCGAGCCAGTTCCTGATAGTGTCCCTTGCGGTGAGCCACCAGCGGCGCGAGCAACTGTATCGGCTTGCCGCGATAATCGCGTAGCAACGTAGCGACGATCGACTCCGGGCCCTGCGGCGCGATCACCACCTCACAGTCGGGGCAGTATTGCGTAGCCAGGCGCACGTAGATCAGGCGCAGGAAGTGGTACAGCTCGGTCAGCGTCGCCACCGTGCTCTTCAGGCCGCCGCGGCTGGCGCGCTGCTCGATCGCGACCGTCGGCGGAATGCCGTGGATCGCATCCAGGTCCGGCCGCGCCGCCGGCTGCACGAACTGCCGTGCATAGGCGTTCAGCGACTCGAGGTAGCGGCGCTGCCCTTCATTGAACAGGATGTCGAAGGCCAAAGTTGATTTGCCCGACCCCGACACGCCGGTGATCACGGTGAAGCGGTTGCGTGGGATCTCGACGTCTACGTTCTTCAGGTTGTGCTCGCGCGCACCGTGAACCACGATGCGGTCTGGCTCCCGCTTGGGACGCAGCGCTGCGGCGGGCTCGGCGATCGCGCTACGCTTGGCCGGCGCGCCGGCGGCGCCAGTCGCGGCGTATTGTGATAACGCGACGCCGGTGTGCGAGCGCGGCAGCCGCATCAGCGCCGCAGGGGTCGCGGCCGCGATCAGCTCGCCGCCGCGATCGCCGCCCTCGGGCCCCAGGTCGATGATCCAGTCGGCCGCGCGGATCACATCGAGGTTGTGCTCGATCACCAGCAACGAATGGCCGGCTTCGAGCAGCAGCCCGAACGCGCCGACCAGCCGGGCGATGTCCTCGAAGTGCAGCCCGGTGGTGGGCTCGTCAAAGATCAGCAGCTTGCCGAGCCGCGTGCCATTGCCGTTGCCGCGATCGTCAGTCTTGCTGCGCTCGTCGGCCTTGCCGCCGCGCCGCCCGCCGTTGCGCCGCGATGACGCGCGGTCCAGCGCTGCGGCCGCGAGATGTCCCGCGAGCTTGAGGCGCTGCGCTTCCCCGCCCGAGAGCGTCGGCACCGGCTGACCGATGCGCAAGTAATCCAGGCCCACATTGGCCAGCGGCTGCAGCCGCGCGCACACCGCCGGCACATCGGCGAAGAATGCCAGCGCCTCGGTGGTGGTCATCTCCAGCACCTCGGCGATGTTGGCGCGCTTGTCCGTCGCGCCGCGCAGGCGGATCTGCAGGGTCTCGGCGCGATAGCGCCGCCCGTTGCACTCACCGCAGCGCAGGTAGACATCGGATAGGAACTGCATCTCGATGTGCTCGAACCCGTTGCCGCCACAGGCCGGGCAGCGTCCCTTGCCGGAATTGAAGCTGAAGGTGCCGGCGGTGTACTTGCGCAGCCGCGCTTCGGGCTCGGCCGCGAAGCGCGAGCGGATCTCGTCGAAGGCGCCGACGTAACTGGCCGGATTGGAGCGCGTGGTGCGGCCGATCGGCGCCTGATCGATCAGCACCACCGCGTCGATCAGCGCCGCGCCTTCGAGCCGCTCGAATGGGCCCGGTGTCTCGGTCGGCTTGCCGTGCGCCTTCAGCAGCGCCGGATAGAGCACGTCCTGCACCAGCGTCGACTTGCCCGAACCGGATACGCCGGTCAGGCACACCAGCCGGTGCAGCGGTATTTCGACATCGATGCGCTTGAGGTTGTGCTCGGCCGCGCCGTACAGGCGGATCGCCTCGTTGGCGTCTGGCGCGGTGTCACGGCGCGCCGAGAGCGGCGGCAAGCGACGCCGTCCCGCGAGCCACGCGCCGGTGGCCGAGTCCGGATGCGCCATCACTTCGGCCGGCGTGCCGTAGCACACGATGCGGCCGCCGTGCTCGCCGGCGCCGGGGCCTAAGTCGATGATGCGGTCGGCTTCGAGCATGATCTGCGGGTCGTGCTCGACCACCAGCAGCGTGTTGCCGGCATCACGCAGCCGCTGCATCACGCCGATCACACGCTGCATGTCGCGCGGATGCAGCCCGATCGATGGCTCATCCAGTACGAACAGCGTGTTGACCAGCGAGGTCCCGAGCGCGGTGGTCAGGTTGATGCGCTGAACCTCTCCGCCCGAGAGCGTGCGCGACTGCCGGTCGAGCGTCAGGTAGCCCACGCCGACGTCGCACAGGAATTTCAGGCGTGTACGCATCTCGCCCAGCAGCAGCTGCGCGGCCTCGTCGAGCGCCGTGCCCAGCTGTAGTGTGTGGAAGAACTCGCGGCACTGATCGATCGGCAGCTGCATGAGCTCGTGGATCGCCAGCCCCGGCAGCGGTGGCGCGGCCGGGGTCGCGGCCGCCGCTGTGGATGTCGCGGGCGCCGCCTGCGCCATGCCCAGCCGCCACAGCAACGCGTCGGGCTTCAGGCGCGCGCCCCCGCAGGCGCTGCAGGGCGTGTAGCTACGATACCTCGACAGCAGCACGCGGACATGCATCTTGTAAGCGCGGCTCTCGAGCCAGTCGAAGAAGCGGCGCGCGCCGTACCAGACCTTCTTGTCCCACGGGCCCTCGCCCTCGATGACCCAGCGGCGCTGCTCGGCCGACAGCCTCCGCCACGGGATATCGGTAGGGATGCCGCGCCGCGCGGCAAAGCGCAGTAGATCGTCCTGGCATTCCTTGTAGGAAGGGGTTTGCCAGGGGCGCACCGCGCCGGCCGCGAGCGACTTGGCGTCATCGGGAATCACCAGCCCATAATCGATGCCGATCACGCGGCCGAAACCGCGGCAGGTATCGCAGGCGCCGATCGGGGAGTTGAACGAGAACAGCCCCTGGGTGGCGTCCTGATAGTGCAGGTCGCAATCGGCGCAGTGCAGGTCGCTGGAATAACGCAGCACGCGCTGTTCGGCACCGGTCGCATCGAGTGCGTGCACGCTGACGCGGCCGTGTCCGGCGTGCAGCGCGGCTTCGAGCGCCTCGACCAGGCGGCTGCGCTCGCCCACCGCGGCGCCCGTGGCGCTCGCCGATTCGAGCCGCAGGCGATCCTGGATCACCGTCAGCAGCCGCGGCTCCTCGCGGTGGAAGCGCACGTAGCCGAGCTTCTCCAGCTCGGCGCGCAACTGCGCGAGTTTCATCTTCGGCGGCAGCGGCACCGGGAAGCAGATCAGCAGCAGCGGTGCGGCCAGGTCCGCGAGCGCCTCCGGCAGCGCGTCGGCGATACTCTGCGGGTTGTCGCGCCGGACCGGCCGCCCGCAGCCGCGGCAGTACAGCCGCGCAGCGCGTGCGTACAGCAATTTCAGATGGTCATTGATCTCCGTCATCGTGCCGACGGTCGAGCGCGACGTGCGCACCGGGTTGACCTGGTCGATCGCGATCGCCGGCGGGATGCGCTCGATGCGATCGACCTGCGGCTTGTCCATGCGGTCGAGGAATTGGCGCGCGTACGGCGAGAAGGTCTCGACATAGCGGCGCTGACCCTCGGCATACAGCGTATCGAACACGAGCGACGACTTACCCGAGCCGGACACGCCCGTGACGACGATCAGTTCGTTCAGCGGGAGGTCGAGGTCGAGGTTGCGGAGGTTATTTTGACGCGCGCCGCGCACGACGATCGCGTCATGCGCACTGCGGCTCATGATCGGGAGCAATTTTACACCTTTATAATGCGCCGCATGCCCGCCATGAACCGCCCCGCGTCCTCATCCGCCCGCTCCAGGGAACTTAGGCCGTGACGGCCGCCGCGAGCCGCATCGGTGCCCTGGCCGCGCTGCTGCTGGCGCTGGCCACGATCGTCGGCGCGCTGGGCGCGCACACGCTCAAGGGGCGCCTCGGCGCCGATCAATACGACGTGCTGCAAACCGCGGTGCACTATCAATTCTTCCATGCGCTGGGCCTGCTGGGGCTCGCGCTGCTGCTCGATCGGATGCCGGGGACGAGCTTAGGCGCGGCGGTGTGGCTGCTGTTCGCCGGGATCGTGCTGTTCTGCGGCAGCCTGTACGCGCTGATCGCGGGCGCGCCGCGCCTCATCGGTGTGCTCACGCCACTGGGCGGGCTTGCGCTGATCGTGTCGTGGTGCTGGGTGGCGTGGGTGCTGATCCGCGGCGTCACGGCCGGCCGGTGAATGCGTCGGCACGGCTGCGGCAGCATCCGCTGGCCGCGGCGCTCTACGAGGCGTTGGGGCGGCATCGCGATGCGGTGCTGCAGGCGCCGACCGGTGCCGGCAAGAGCACGCTCGTGCCGTTGGCGCTGCTCGAAGGCCTCGCGGAGCAGGGGCGCCCGCGGGCTGCGGGCGGCCGCATCCTGATGCTCGAACCGCGGCGCCTGGCCGCGCGCGCGGTAGCTGCACGCATGGCCTCGCTGCTGGGCGAGCGAGTCGGCGCCACGGTCGGTTACCGCATGCGCCTCGACACGCGGGTCTCGGCGGCCACGCGTATCGAGGTCATCACCGAAGGCGTGCTCACGCGGATGCTGCAGGAAGACCCGGCGCTGGAAGGCGTCGCGTGGCTGATCTTCGATGAATATCACGAACGCAGCCTGCAGGCCGACCTCGGGCTGGCGCTGGCGCTGGATGCGCGGCGGGAGCTCGCAGCGGCCTTCAGGGTATTGATCATGTCCGCGACGCTCGAAGCTGAACGCATCGCCGGACTGCTCGAAGACGCGCAGGTGGTGGCGGTGCCCGGGCGCGCATTCGAAGTGCAGCTGCGCTACCTGGGCTGCGGGGCACCGCTGCTGGGCGCCGATCCGAACGCGCTCGAGCGCGCCGTGGCGAGGGCCATACGGCTCGCGCTCGAGGAATCGACTGGCGATGTGCTGGCCTTCCTACCCGGAGTAGGGGAAATCCGCCGCGTTCAGACCCAGCTCGGCGCCCAGGCGTTGCCGCACGGCGTGCGCGTGCTGGCTTTGTACGGCCAGATGAGCAGCGAGGCGCAGGATGCGGTGCTGACGCCGACGAGCGCAGGCATGCGCAAGGTCGTGCTCGCGACCAATGTGGCCGAGACCAGCCTGACGATTCCGGGCGTGACCGCGGTGGTCGACTCGGGGCTGGTGCGCCGCTCACGCTTCGATCCGGTCAGCGGGATGAGCCGGCTCGAGCTGATGCGCATCTCGCGTGCTGCGAGCGAGCAGCGGGCCGGCCGCGCCGGTCGCGTGGCTCCGGGCATCTGCTACCGGCTGTGGAGCGAGGGGGCGCACGCGAGCCTGGCGGCCGCTACGTCACCGGAAATCTTGGAGGCGGACCTGGCACCGCTGGCGCTCGAGCTGGCGCGCTGGGGCATCGCCGATGCGGCGCGGCTGCGGTGGCTGGATGCGCCGCCGGCCGCCGCCCTCGAACAGGCGCGCGAATTATTGGTCCGCCTCGAAGCCCTGGATGCGCAGGGGCCGCAGGGGCGGCTCACCTCCCGCGGGCAGGAGATGGCGCGCCTGCCGGTGCACCCACGGCTTGCGCACATGCTGCTGGCCGCGCGCGGGCTCGGCTGCATGGGGCTGGCCGCGCGGCTCGCCGCACTGCTGTCCGAGCGCGATTTGCTGCATGGTGGCGCTCGCAGCGACGGGCGCGATCCGGATATTCGCTCGCGGCTGGAGCTGCTGCAGTCGGCGGCGGCGCCCTCCCTGGCGGCGGCGGAGCGGCTTCACCAGGTCGCACGCGCGCTCGAGGCGGCAGTGGCGAGGCTGGGGACGCCGCAAGTCGCGCCGCCCGATGGACCCGCGCCCGCGCTGCCGGCGGCGGACCTGCCGGGCGCGCTACTGGCGCTGGCTTTTCCCGACCGCATCGGCCAGCGGCGCGACGGCGCTGCGGGGCGCTATCTGCTGGCCAACGGCCGCGGGGCGGGCTTTACCGGGCACAGCTCACTGGCACGGGAACCCCTCATCGTCGCCGTGGAGCTCGACGATCACGAGCGCGAAGCGCGCATCGATCTGGCCGTACCGCTGAGTGCCGCCGCGCTCGACACGTTGTTCGCCGGTCAGATAATCAGCGAGGAGCACTTCGGCTGGGAGCCGAGCGCCGCCGCGGTGGTGGCGCGCCGCGTGCGCCGCCTGGGCGCGATCGTGCTCGAGGAGCAACTGCTGTCAGTCGCCGATGACGAGCGCGCAGTGTCGGCGATGCTGGAGGGGCTGCGGCAGCTGGGTATCGGCGTGTTGCCGTGGGATGCGGGAGCCCGCGGCCTGCAGGCACGCATGCAGTTCGTGCGCGCGCTCCCGCGACGCGATGGCGTCGATTGGCCGGCCAGCGATGATGCAACCCTGCTGGCAGAACTTCCGCAGTGGCTCGGACCATACATGGCGGGCATCACGCGGCGTGCCGCGCTGACGCGCGTTGCACTGCGCGAGGCGTTGCTCGCGCGGCTGTCCGGGGCGCAGCGCCGCGCGCTCGAGACGTTGGCACCGCGCGAGCTGGTGGTGCCGAGCGGCTCGGCCATCCCGATCGACTATCTCGACACGCAGGCGCCCTGCATATCCGTGCGGCTGCAGGAGGTGTTCGGGTTGAATGATGCGCCGCGCATCGGCGGCGGCACGGTCGCCGTCACGCTCAAGCTGCTGTCGCCGGCACAGCGGCCGGTGCAGATCACGCGCGACCTGGCCGGCTTCTGGCGCAGCAGCTATGCCGAGGTGCGCAAGGAGCTGCGCGGGCGCTACCCCAAGCACTACTGGCCCGAGGATCCGCTCGAGGCGGCGCCCACGCGCGGCAGACGCGCCGCGGCTGGCAGCGTGGCCGGCTCCGGTGCGCGCCGGGGCTGAGCCGTGCCGACCTGACCCGCGCCGGCTCGCGCCGGTACCTACCAGGCGTAGTCCTCGGGAGCTGGCCGATGCCCCGGGAAAATCTGATCGAGCCGCGAGAGCGAGGGCTGATCCAGACGAATGGCGAGCGCACGAATGGCGGCCTCGAGCTGCTCGGTGGTGCGCGGCCCGATGATGGGTGCGCTGACCGCGGGCTGATGCAGCAGCCACGCCAGCGCGACGTCCCCCGGCTGCGCGCCGAGCTCGGCGGCAAACTGCTCGTACTGCTCGATCTGAGGCCGATGCTTCTCGAGCTGTTGAGCCACGCGCTGATCCAGGCGGCGCTTGCCCGCGCGCTGCTTCCCCAGCACCCCGCCGAGCAGACCACCCTGCAGCGGCGACCACGGAATCAGGCCCAGTCCATAGTGCTCGGCGGCAGGGATCACTTCCAGTTCGATCGTGCGCGCGAGCAGGTTGTAGAGCGACTGCTCGCTGACCAACCCCAACATCCCGTGCCGCGCGGCCGCCGCTTGCGCCTGGGCGATGTGCCAGCCGGCGAAGTTGCTGCTGCCCGCATAGATGATCTTGCCCTGCTGCACGGCCAACTCGATCGCCTGCCAGATCTCATCCCACGGCGTGGCGCGGTCCACGTGATGAAACTGGTAGATATCGACGTGGTCGGTTTTCAGCCGCCGCAGGCTAGCATCGAGCGCGCGGCGGATGTGCAGCGCCGACAGCTTGCCTTCGTTGGGCCAGTCTCCCATCGAGCCATAGACCTTGGTGGCCAGCACCGTGCGCTCGCGCCGCCCGCCACCCTGGGCAAACCACTCGCCGATGATCTCCTCGGTGCGGCCCCTGTGTTCCCCGAAGCCATAGACGTTCGCAGTGTCGAAGAAGTTGATCCCGCGTTCGTGCGCGAGATCCATGATGCGATGGGCATCGGCGAGTTCGGCCATCCAGCCGAAGTTCATGGTGCCGAGACATAGCCGGCTGACGGAAAGGCCGCTGCGGCCGAGGTTACGGTATTCCATGGGTGTGCCTCCTGGGGGGGTGAGGGGCGCAGTAGACGCGAGGCTGAATCTTCATACCCGTCTCAGCCAATTCTCGCGAAGAAGACCGTCGATGCGGGCGAACTCTTCTTCATTGTCAGTGACGATGGTGTACCCGAGCGCGACAGCCTGAGCGGCAATGAGCAAATCATTGCCGCCGATCGGCTTCCCGGTCTGCTCGAGCTCGGTGCGGATGAGACCGTAGGCCGCATCGGCGGGCGTCTCGAAAGGGACCACGTCAAGGGCGCCGAGCACCGTTTCGAGCTGGGCCGTGAGGCGCGACGATCTCTTCTTCGCGGCCCCGTAACGTAATTCAGCCGCGACGATGATGCTGGTGCAGACCTGTGTCTCGCCGACCGTGCGGATGTGTGCGGCGATACGGCCCTGCGGATTGTGGACAAGGTCGGAGACGATGGTGGTATCGAGTAAGTACCGCATCAAAGCTCGACGGGATCTGGGTGCGGATCGGGGATCGGCGCAAAATCTTCATCGAGCGGGGCGAGAGTCGCCAGCAGTGCCAATAGGGATTTTGGCGGGGCGGGCTCGATGATCAGTTTTCCTCCCTCCTTGCGCATGATCGCATCCTCGCCGGGCAGCTCGAACTCGCGCGGAATCCGCACGGCTTGGTTTCGGCCGTTCTTGAAAAGCTTGACGTGTCGTTCAGAACTCATGGCCCCCTCGATGCAGTTTATGTAGCATATGCCTGGGCATATGCTACATTCGATTCGCCTGTCCACTGCGCGGCAGTGGGGCCACGCCGCTGCGGCTTCTGCACCGTTTCTAAAGGAGCTGCTGCAGGACATCGCGCTGAAACGGCTGCAGCTCCTCGAGTGAACCGCGCCGGACGATTGCGGGCCACTCGGGATTGACGATCAGCGAGCGGCCGACCGCGATCAGATCGAACTCGCCCCGTTCCAGGGCTTCGAGCAGCGCATCGATGCCGGTTACCGCGGCCTGATCGGGCTTGCTGAAGGAGGAGGTGAATTCCTGGTCCAGCGTCACCGAACCCACGGCAATGGACGGCTTGCCGCTCAGCTTCTTGGTCCAGCCGGCGAGATTCAGGCGGCTGTCCTCGAACGCCGGTTCCCAGAAGCGCCGCTGTGAGCAATGGAACAAATCGGCGCCGGCGGCCACGAGCGGTTCCAGGAAGGATTCCAGCTCCTGCGGCGTGCGCGCCAGGCGTGCGGTGTAATCATGCAACTTCCACTGCGAAAAGCGCAGGCATACCGGAAAGTCGCGGCTCACGTTGCGGCGGATTTCTTCGATCACCTCGACCGCGAAACGCGTGCGCCGCAGCAAGTCACCGCCATAACGATCGTTGCGCTGGTTGGTCGCGTCCGAGAAGAATTGGTCGATCAGGTAGCCGTGCGCGCCGTGAATTTCCAGGCCGTCGAACCCCAGCCGCTCGGCCGATGCGGACGCCTTGCCGTAGGCTCGGATCACCTCGTCGATTTCCTGCTGTGTCATCGGCTCGCGGACCTGCTCACCGGTGCCAATCAGGCCCGAGGGTCCGACTGCAGCGTCACCCATGGTCACCCCGGGTGGCGCCGACAGGCCGACGTGCCAGAGCTGTGGAAACATCTTTCCGCCGGCGGCATGCACCTCCTGCACCACGCGCTGCCACCCGGCTAGCGCCTCCTCACCGTAGAAATGCGGGACGTCGGGATAGAAGCCGGCACCGGCGTGGGGAATATAGGTCCCCTCGCTCATGATCAAGCCGACACCGCCTTCGGCGCGGCGGCGGTAATACGCCGCGACGTCGGATCCCGGGATGCCGCCCGGGGATTTGCCGCGCGTCATCGGCGCCATCACGATGCGGTTCCCGAGCGTCAGGCCCTGGTAGCTGAAGGGTCGAAATAAGCCGGCTGTACGGCTTCCGGCAGCGTCTCGGGTGTTTTCAACGGACGTCGTCATGGCTGGATTATGGCCCGGTGCGAGTTTCCCGAACAAACGCGGCTTCGACCTGTAAGATAACCGATCCACGCATGAAAACCCCCGAAGCCCTACAACCCCTGATCGACGACGGCATCATTGAC
>Ga0307374_10012644_pt1 | contig 11795 bp, 8 predicted proteins | sample OX3MG_FD_202532 | JGI IMG/M metagenome (GOLD analysis project Ga0307374, IMG submission 202532) | Soil microbial communities from Risofladan, Vaasa, Finland - OX-3 | ecosystem: Environmental > Terrestrial > Soil > Coastal area > Acid sulfate soil | place: Finland: Risofladan, Vaasa | collected...
TTGAACCAGCGCGCGGGTGGATCGTAGGGGCTGTGGGGGCGGATGAACGAAGCTTTCAGGAAGAATGGTTGCGGGCGGTTGTAGTCGCGCAGAAACCGGACGGCGGTATCGCCGGTCCAGTGGGTGGCGTGGAGGCTTTCGTCACTGAAGGCGAAGGGGCGGCCGCGGTGGTCGTTCCAGCTCAGGCCTGTGAGGTGCGGATCGGCATCGGGGAGCTGCGACCAGAACCACGCCTCGTAGTCGCAACGGGCTTCAGCAGAGGACGGTTGATCGCCGCGCTTCTTGTCGAACCAGTAGGTGCAGTGCTCATCGCACACCAGATGGTGATAGCCATGCGGGTTGCGGATCGGGTAGTAATGGTTCTTGCCGATGCTGGTCGTGTAGTAGCCGGCCTGAGCGAGCGCGCTGGCCTTCTCGATCGGATACGGGTTGGTGGCCATGTGCGTGTAGCCCAGCATGCCGTGGTTCCAGGGGCTCAAGCCGGTGAGCAGCGCCGTGCGCGCCGGGCAGCAACTGGGCGTGGAACTGTAGGCCGCAGCAAACCGGATGCCTTCGGCCGCGAGCCGGTCGAGATTGGGCGTGTGAATGGCGCGGTTGCCGTAGGCGCCGACGCAATCCACGCGGTGCTGATCGGTCATCAACAGCAGGATGTTGGGCCGGTCGCGCTTGACTGTGCTGGGGCGCGCCGGGGCGGCTTGCGGTGACGCCAGCGCCGGGTTGGGTGCGGCGCCGCTGGCCAGCGCCGCGCCGCCCAAGGCAAGGAAATTGCGCCGCTTCATACTCACCTGCACATATTAGCTGTTCGGGTGCAGGTGCATCTCCAGGAATTTCATGTACACCGGCCAATCCGAGGGCATGGTGCCGTGGCCGCCGTGGTGCATCTCGTAGCCGAGGGTGTGCAGGATGGCGGTGCCGGCGGGCGGCCAGACGGTGGTGTCGAGGCCATCGGCGCCGAGCAGCTTGTAGACGGGGCCGGCGGCGACAGCGGCCACGAACGTGCCCTTGGGATCGGACCACAGATCCTGATCGCCGGTTTGCAGCAGTACCGGACGGGGCGCGATCAGGTCGAGCAGCATGTCGGAGTCCATCGGGAGTTGGTCCACGCGGTCGGCGTAGGTGGCGAAGTTGCCCGCGAACTGGTAGCCGTAGCGGCTGGGCAGGGTGATGAGCTTGACGGTTTCGCCGTAGTCGCGGCGGTTCAGGGATGCGCCGCCTTCGCCCGAGCAACTGTCGATGACCAGCGCGAAACGCTGATCGTGCGCCGCCGTCCAGAGCACGGTTTTACCCAGGCGGGAGACGCCGTAGAGCGCGACGCGGTGAGCATCGACGCTGGGGTCGGTTTCGAGGTAATCCAGGGCGCGGCTGGCGCCCCAGGCCCAGGCGGAGATCGCGCCCCACGCGTCGGGGGCGGGTTCAGTCTGCCCCGGTTTAAGATACAGCGCGCGCACGCCGTAGGCCACCGCGCCCAGCGCGTCGGGATCGACGTCGGCGTAGTTGAAGGCGGCCACGCCAAAGCCGGCCTTCAGCAGCGTCATGGCGGGGAGGGCGCCAAAAAACGACGGGCGGTTCGCCGCCATGGGCACCCGCTGCTTGAGCTTGGCGTTCCACACGGAGCCGGGCTTGGCGGTGGGATCGCCCATGCTTTGGGGGTTGGGCGTGAAGCTGATGTTGAGCAGCAGCGGCACTGGCTTCTTCGCCTTCGCCGGCACGTAGACGGCCAGATCCATATGCGGGCCGTTCTTGTTCGACGAGAAATAGATGGTGACTTGCTTGCGGATGGCGGCGCCGTTGAACACGGGCGTGCCTTTGTCGAAGACGTCGAACGTCATCGCCGCCGGCCGGCCAGGCATGCTCCCGTACTGATCCTCCTCGAACAGGTGCAGGATCTGCGGGCGCCGCACGTTGTACCAAGTCGTGGCGCTGGTCACGCGCTGGCCGTTGGGCAGGCGCAGCGCGTCGGGCAGCGTGTAGGTGCCGACCTTGGCTTGATCGTAGTTGACCGGAATGCCAGCGACCACCTTGGGCGGCGGCGCCGGGGTGCGGCGGGCCGCACTCCCACGCCGGGCTGCCGGCGTTTGGAGCGGCGATTGCGCCCAAGCGCAACCGAGACAGCAGCAACCTACAGCGAGGATCAACATGAAGCGGCGCAACGACATAAAGGCTCCCCCGCCCCACACAGTAACGTTACTTGGCAAGAGATCCAATTGTCGGTTGTGGACCTCGTGGCGGCGCCGGACTCCGCGCCGGACTCCAGGCTGGAGCCGGAGCCCGGTATGCGGCGTGTAACCCGAGCAGGCTCTATGAAATACCTGGAATTACCGGCGGCGGTGGGGTCGGCATGGACGCCGGTCATGGGCGCGCGCGGAGGCGGCGTGCGGATTACGTTGCAAAACGCGCAGCGGCGGGCGGCTTAATGGGCTGCAGGCGTGGCGACCGTGGGGTAATGTCCGACCACGTCGCCCTTGTCGTTGTAGATGTCCATGGTGGTGCCGGGCGCCAGCGGGGCGAGCGTGGACTCGATCTGCTTGACGTCGCCGACCACCACCACCAGGTCTTGATCGGGATGGATGTTGGCGAGGGCGGCGGCGTGGGCCTCGGCGCCGGCCACGGATTCGACATCGCTGACCCAGGTGGCGAGGCGGTCGGCGGGCAAGCGGTAGAGGCCGGTGGTGAGGAACTGGTTGGCGACCTGGCTCTGCGTCTGCAGGCCGAGCACGAAGTTGCCGGTGAGGTAGTTCTTGGCTTGCGTGAGCTCGGCGGCGGTGGCGGGAGCGGCGCGCATGGCGTCCATATCGTCGAGCGTGGCCTGCAAGGCGGGAGCGGTGACAGCGGTGCGTACCTGCATGGAGGCGATCCAGGCGCCGAGTTCGAGGTAGGGAACGTTGCTGCTGCCAATGCCGTAGGTGTAGCCGCGCTTCTCGCGTAGGTCCGCCATAAGGCGGGAGTTGAAGCTGCCGCCGAGGACTTCGTTGGCCACCAGGAAGGGGAAGTAATGGGGGGCGGCGCGGGTAAGGCCGAGGTTGCCCAAAAAGATGGTGGATTGGGCGGAGTTGGGGCGCTCGATGAGGGCGATGCGGCGCGCGGTGGGCGCGGCCACCGGGGGCAGCACCGGGGGCGTGGGGTTGCCTAGCGTCCAATCGCCGAAGTACTGCTGCACCATGTTGTGGGCGCGCGCGGCGTCGATATCGCCCACCACCACGACTTCGGTCTCGTTGTTGGGGAGGAAGTACTGTTGGTGGAACTGCACCAGGGCCTCACGGGTAATGGCGGCGATGGAGGCCTCGGTGGGCGCGGTGATGGCGTAGGGGCTGGAGCCGAACAACAGCTTGTTGAACTGCACTTGGGCGAGGAAGCCGGGATCGGCACGGTTGGCGATCAGCTCCTGCTCCATGTTGGCTTTGCGGAGCGCGACCTCGCTCTGGGGAAAGGTGGGCCGCAGCACCACTTGGGACATGAGCTGAATCAGATCCTGGGCGTGGCTGCTGAGGGCGTGGCCGCTGACGGTGAGGAAATCCGGGCCGGCGCTGGCGCTGATGCTGCCTCCCATGGTGTCGGTGGCCTGCGCGATCTGCAGCGCCGACAGGTTGGGCACGCCGGCGGTGAGCAGCGCGGCTTCGGCCTCGGCGAGGCCGGCGGTGGCGGGGGTGAGGCGGGTGCTGCCGGCGCGCAGCCCGAGGCGCACGCTGATCAACGGGAAGCGGTGATCCTCGACCACCACGATCTTCAGCCCGTTGGGGAGCTGGTCGGTCTGGCTGCGGGGCGGTGCATAGGCCGGCGCGGGGCCGACGGCCGGCATCTGGCTCATGTCGGGCGCGGGCGGCAGGGGGGGCGATTTCTTTTGCGCCACCACCGCGGTGGATAACGCCAGCGCTAGTGCGGGGATGAGGGTGCAACGCCGGGAGGTCATTGCGCCCCCTTGGTCGATGGAGCGGCGGGCGCGGGTCCGGGAACATCCAGCACCACGGTGCCGCGGGCGTGGATGAGGTAGGTGCGCGCCACCTGCTGCATCTGCTCCGGAGTCACCGCCAGGAAGCGCGGCAGCGCGGTGTTGGCGGCGGCGGGGGTGCCGTCAAACAGCGTGGCCAGCGCCAGCAGGGTGGCGCGGTCCTGCGTGGTTTGCTGCGATTGCAGCCACTCGGCGCTGAACTTGGTCTTCAAGCGCTCCATCTCGGCCGGGGAGACGCCATTCGCCTCCACGTCCTCGATCTGCTGGTAGACCAGCTTCTCGATTGTGTCGGCGGTGGCGCCGGGTTTCTGGAAGACGACGCCGGAGAACAGGCCGGGGGCGCGGTAGTCGGTGTAGTCGGCGTTGGGAAAGCCCAGGCCGCCATCCACCTCGATGGCAACCTTGTTGTCCTTGACCAGCGATTGATACAGGCGTGAGCTGTCGCCGTCGAACAGGAGCTGGCTCAGCATGGTGATGGCATAAAAATCAGGGGTGTCACGCGGCGGGCCCTGCCAGGCCATGGCCACCGCGGGCAGCTTGGCTTGCGGATCGTGCACGGTCACCGTCTTGGCCACCGGCGGCGGTTCCTTGGTGTCGACCGGAGTGATGGCGCCGCGGTTGGGGATCCAGCCGAAGTAATGCTCGACCATGGCCTTGGTCTTGACCGGATCGATGTCGCCGACGATGGTGAGCACGCAGTTGCCGGGGGCATAGTACTGGCGGAAGAACTCCTGCACCTCATCAAGTGTGGCGGCGTTGAGATCTTGAAAGGAGCCGATGACCGGATGCGCGTTCTGCCAGTTGGAGAACGCCGCCTGGCCCAGATCGACGTACATCAAGGGGCCATAGGGGGCGTTGTCGACGCGGAAGCGTTTCTCCTCCTCGACCACGGCGATTTGGTTCTTCATGTTGGCCGCGGTGACGTTGAGCGAGGCCATGCGGTCGGCGTCCAGCCACATGATGGCGGGCAGGACGTTGGCGGGGACATTCTCGTAGTAGAAGGTGTAGTCGGTATGGGTGCTGGCGTTGTCGTTGCCGCCGTGGCCTTCGACGACGTGATCAAAGACGCCCTTGGGGGCGTTTTTCGAACCCTCGAACATGAGGTGTTCGAACAGGTGCGCGAAGCCGGACTGGCCGGCGTGTTCGTCGCGCGCGCCCACCGCGAAGATCATGCTTTCGGTGACCACCGGCAGGGCGTGGTCCACCGAGAGCACGACGCGCAAGCCGTTGGCGAGCGTGAATTGGGTGAAGTTAATGCGTGGGGTGGCCGGCAAGCGGTAGGGCGTTTGCGCCGCGGCCGCCACGGCCACCGCCAAGAGCGCTAGAACGAGAGGCTTCAGGTACCGCTGCACTCCACGATCATGCCATGATGCAGGGGGAGGCGAAAGTGGAACCATGGGCGAGCGAGCCGGCGGCGTTGGAAGCCCAACTGCAAGCCGATCTGGAAGCTTGGCTGCCGCAACAGCGCTGGTTTGCGGGCAAGGGCGCCACCATCACGGCGGTCAAGGTCACCGACAGGGCGGCGCTCGGCCCTGAAACCGGATGGCTGCTGGCGCAGGTAGCGACCGCGGGTCCGGAGCCGCCGGCGAGCTATCAACTCCTTCTCTCCACCCCTGCGGGTGGGGCTGGGCTCGGCGGGGCCACGCTGGACGGGCCCGGCGTGGCGGCGGCGCGGGCGCGGTGGTTCCAGCGCTTGGCCGAGGCGGCGGTGGTGCCGACGGCGCGCGGCGAGCTGCAGTTTGAGGTGTTCGGGTCCGGGCTGGCGGCGGCGGCGACCGCTGCCACCAGCCGCGTGGGTAGCGCCGAGCAGAGCAACACCTCGATCCTGTACGCGGACGGGGCCGGCACGACGCGCTGGGTGCTAAAGCTGTTTCGGCAGCTGTTGCCGGGGGAGAACCCGGAGTTTGAGATTCCCCGCGCGCTGGCCGAACATACCAACTTCCGCCGCGTGCCGGCGGCGCTGGGCCGTGTCCTCTATCGCACGGGCAACGACGAATACACGATTGCCACGCTGCAGGAGTTCATTCCCAATGACGGCGACGGTTGGGCCTACGTCCTGCGCCAGCTCGCCGCCGGGGCCGACATTCGAGCCGACCTGGCGCGGTTGGGACGGCGCACCGCCGAGCTGCATCAGGCGTTGGCGAGCATTCCTGCACCCGCGTTCCGCCCGCAGCCGATGAGCGCCGCCGACCTCGACCATTGGCGCCGCCGCGCGCTCAGCGGTGCCGAGGACGTCCGCTTGGGGAGCTACCGCGACCAGCTCGCGCGCTGGCGCGCCCGCCTCGCGGACCTCGATACCAGCGGGTTGGTGGGGCTCGAGGGTTGTGCCCAGATCCGTATCCATGGCGATTACCACCTTGGGCAGGTGCTGAAGACGGCAGATGATTTTTTTATTTTCGACTTCGAGGGCGAGCCCGCGCGGCCGCTGAGCGAGCGCCGGCGGCGGGGGTGCGTGCTGCAGGATGTGGCTGGGATGTTGCGCTCGCTCAGCTACGCCGCCCACACCGCCGGCCAGCCCGCGTGGCAGGCGGCGGCGCGCAAGTCGTTTCTCGACAGCTACTTGGAAACCATGCGACGCAAGGGGGCCGGCGGCCCGGCGGGGCTGCTCCCCGCCCAGGTCGCGCCCGCCCTGGCGTTTTTTGAGTTGGAAAAGGCGGTCTACGAGCTGCGCTACGAGCTCGCCCACCGTCCTGACTGGGTCACCGTGCCACTCGCCGGGCTGACCGCTCTGTTGCTCCCGTCATAAAGAAACGCCCAGAAGCGGTTGACAGAGCAAAACGCACACGGCATAGTATTGGCCGGAATGGCGCAGTTGGCATCGCTAACTGGCATTCTCTTAAGGAGCGTATCTATGAACTTTACTCGGCGGGACTTTGGCAAATTCGCCCTCGGCAGTCTCCCCATGGCAAGTGTGTTGATGTCCACCCCTGGTCTGTTGTCGGCCACGCCGCGCGCGGCGGGCAAGCCCGACTCGATCTACCGGGGTGTCCAGGTCGGCTGCATTGTGCCCTACAGCTTCCACAATGAGTCCAGCAAGGCAGAGGACATTCTCAGTTACCTGCTCACCGATGGCATCAGCGCTGTCGAGATGCAGGCGGGCACGGCCGAGCCCTTCGCCGGTGCCCCGCAGCGCGTCAACCCGTTCGCTGGCGGCGCGCGCCGCGGTCCGGCGAACCCCGCCGCCCGGCGCGGTGGCCCCGGCGCCCCGGGCGCGCGGCGTGGCGGCGGACGCCGCCAGATGACGCCGGAGCAGATCGCGGCGCAGAAGGCCGCCGCGGAGAAAATGACCGCGTGGCGCTTGTCGGTGCCCATGTCGAAGTACGTCGAGCTGCGCAAGATGTACGACGACGCTGGCGTCAAGATCTATGCCTTCAAGATGGATTCCGGCCTGCCGCTGACGGTGCCCGACGCCGAGTGCGATTACGCCTTCAATGTGGCCAAGGCGCTGGGCGCCGACCAGGTCACGATGGAGCTCTCCACCGATCCCAAGGTCACCGAGCGGATCGGCCACTTCGCCCTCAAACACAAGATGATGGTGGCCTACCACTATCACACCGCCGCCCGGCCCAATAGTTGGGACGTGGCGCTGAGCCAGTCGCCGTACAACGGCATCAACATCGACACCGGCCACTATGTCGCCGCCGGCAACCATGACGTGCTGGCGTTCCTGCAAAAGCATCACGACCGCATCGGCAGCATTCACCTCAAGGATCGCAAGTACCCCGGGGCCGATGGCCAGCCTGGGCCCAACATGCCTTGGGGCCAGGGCGACACGCCCATCGTGCAGATCCTGCAGCTGATTCGTGACCAGCACTACACCTTCCCCGCCAGCATCGAGCTGGAGTACACGGTGCCGGCCGGCTCGAACAGCATCATCGAAGTCGGCAAGTGCCGGGCCTACGCCCAGCACGCGCTGGAATCGTAAGCAGAGCGCGGCAGAAGCAAAACGCCCTCCGGCCATGGTGGCCGGAGGGCGTTTTTGTTGGCGGGCGGATTGGGCTACTTGGTGACGACCAGCAGCGTGAAGGTACCGGGGATCATGGGCGGACGGCCACGTCCACGCCCGGCGCCCGCGGGACGGGGACCGAACTTGGCGGTATCGGTGAATAGCGTCTGCGTGGCGGGATCGATCTCCATGGTGCGGGCGCCGCTTTCGGTCGGAATCGTGCCGAGGGCGGTGAACGTGTCCGGGTTGTCCTCGTGGAAGACGCTGATGGCGCCGTCGCCGGTGGAGGCGTAGACGTTATCGGTGGTGGGATCGAAACGGGCCGCGTCGGCGCCGGGGCCGATCTTGGGCGCGGCGATGACCTTGCCGTTGTCGGTATTGACGATGGCGAGCACGCCGCCGCCGTTATTGGCGCTCGCCCGGCAGGCGGCGAAAAAGCGGTGATGGGCGGCATCGATGGCCGCACCGGCGGGGTGCTCGCATGGCGCCAGCGGGTAGCGGTTCAGGATTTTGAGGGAGTGGGAGTCGATGTCGAGGACCTGGTTTTTGTCCGAGAGCACGTTGAAGACGTGCCCGCGGCCATCGGCGGCCGCGAACTCGGGCGATCCGCCCAGGGCGATCGTTCCCACCACGTCACCGGTCTTGCCGTTGACCGCGACCGCCTCGTTGGCATCGCCGCAGAAGGCGAAGACGCGGTCGGTGGAGGGATCGTAGATCAGGCCGTCCACGTCCTCGGGGGCGGGGATGGACTTGATCTTGGCCAGGGTTTTGCGGTCGAACTCGACGATGGTTTTGTCGGCGCTGTCGGTGACGAAGCCGTGGTCGTCGGCGAAGGCGATGCCGTGGGTATTGCCCACGCCGGTGATGGTGCCGATCAGCTTCTGGTTATCGATGTTGAGCACCAGCACCTCGGGACCATGCGAGATATAGAGGCGGTGGTTGGGCAAATCGGCGCTGAGGTAATCCCAGCCGCCGGCGCCGGGCAGGGCGATGCGCTTCGAGACGTGGAAGCCCAGCGGGCCGCTGGGCGCGGCAGCCAGCGTGGCGGGGGCGGCACTCCGGTGAGCCGCTCCCGCTGGTCGCTCTGCCGGTCCGGCCGCGGACAGGCCCAGGGCACACAGCCCCAAGCCCGCCGCGAAGGCGAGTAGTTGCTTCATGTGGCTGGTGTCCTATTTCGAGATGACTAACAGATGGAAGCTGCCGGGCACGCGCTGCGGGAAGCTAAAGCCGCGGCCGCGGCCACGGCCTTCGCGTCCCCCCGGAGCTGCCGGGCCGCGGCGCGCCGGGGCCGCCGGTTTGAACTTGGCGGTCACGGTGAACAGGTTGTTGGTGTTGGGGTCGAACTCCATGGTGCGGGCCCCGGCTTCGGTGGGGATGTTGCCCACGACGGTGAACGTGTCCGGGCTGTCCTCGTGGATCACGGTGATGGTGCCGGTGCCGGCGCCGTTGGAGCTGAAGGCCAGCTTGGTGGCGGGATCGAAGCGGGTGGCGTCGACGCCGCCGCCGATGGGCTCGGTGGCGACGATTTTGCCGTTATCGGCGTTCATGATGGCCATCATGCCGTTGTGGCAGCCCACGAAGAGGCGGTGGGTTGCGGCGTCCATGGCCAACCCGGAGGGGCCCGCGCAGGGCGCCAGCTTCCAGGTGTTGATGACCTTCAGCGATTGGGCGTCGATTTCGATCTCCTGGCTGGAGTCTTCCAGGTTGTCGAAGACGTGGCCGCGGCCATCGGCGACGGCGAACTCGGCCGCCTTGCTGGGCAGCGCCACCGTGCCCGCCACGGTGCCGTCGGCGGCGTTGATGGCCACCGCCTGGGAGTCATGGTTGAAGATGAAGACGCGGTCGGTGGCGGGATCGTAGATGATGCCGTCGGGGCGCTGGATGGGCAGCGGGATGTTCTTGATGGTGGCCAGCGTTTTCAGGTCGAACTCGGTCGAGCTGTTGTCGCCGCCGTTGCTGGTGAAGCCGTGCCCGTCCTTGTCGGAGATGGCGACGCCGTGCGTGCCCTTGAGCCCACTGACCGTTCCGATCAGCTTCAACGTCCGCGTGTCGACCACGTCCTCCTGGTTGCTGGCGGAGACGTAGAGCTTGTGCGCGGGGGCATCGATGCCGAGGTAATCCCAGCCGCCGCCGCTGTTGGGCAGGCTCACGGACTTGGTGACGTGATAGCCGTCGGGGCGGGCCGAGCCTTGGGCGAGGGCGGGAACCGTGGCGAAGCCAGCGGCGGCGGCGAGGCCCAAGCAGAGCCCGGCGAGGTGGAACTTGGTCATGCGAATCGCTCCTTCAGTGAGGCGGTCTACGCCTATAGCCAAAACGCTGGGCGCGCCACAAATGTGACAGGGGGCGCGCCACTTTTTGCCGGGTCGCTCCCGCCGGCCGCCTGTGGGCGGCCTCGAGCGGAATCAGGAAACCGTGGCCGGGGTTTCGGCCAGATCGCGGGCGATGCGGTGCAGATCGTTGTCGTCAATGACCTTGCGCCGGTCGGCGAGCACGATGAAGCGCTCGTAGACGGCCCGCATTTGGGTGGCGTCGAAGCTATATCCCAGCTTCTCCAGCCGGGACTGGATGGCGTGGCGGCCGGAGTGCTTGCCCAACACCATCTCATGATCGCCGCGTCCTACCGTGCGCGGGGTCATGATCTCGTAGGTGAGGGGCGATTTCAGCATGCCGTCCTGGTGGATGCCGGCTTCGTGGGCGAAGGCGTTGCGGCCGACGATGGCTTTGTTGGGCTGCACGGCGACGCCGGTGATCTCGGTCAGCAACTGGCTGGTGGCGTGCAACTTTTCCAGCACGATGTTGGTGGCGTAAGGGAACATTTCCTGGCGGACGTGCAGCGCCACCGCAATCTCTTCCAGGGCGGCGTTGCCGGCGCGTTCGCCGATGCCGTTGATGGCGCACTCGATCTGGCGGGCGCCGGCGGCGAGGGCGGCCAGCGAGTTGGCCACCGCCAGGCCCAAGTCGTCGTGGCAGTGGACGCTGAAGATGATGTGGTCAGCGCCGCGGACCCGGCTGCGGAGATGGGCAATCAGGGCGGCGTACTCCTGGGGCACGGTGAAGCCCACCGTGTCGGGGATGTTGAGCGTGGTGGCGCCGGCGGCGACGGCGGCATCCAGCACGGCGACCAGGTACTCGGGATCGGTGCGGGTGGCATCCTCGGCCGAGAACTCGACTTCGGCGACGAGCGAGCGCCCCAGCGCCACCATGGCCGGAACCTCCTCCAGCACCTGCGCGCGGGTCTTGTGGAACTTGTGGTGCAGGTGGATGTCGCTGGTGGCCATGAACACATGCAACAGCGGCCGCGCGGCCGGGCGCAGCGCCTCGGCGGCCCGCCGGATATCGCCGGGGGTGGCACGCGCCAGCGCCGCCACGCGCACCGATTGGCAGGCGCGGGCGATGCGCTCGACGCCTTCAAAGTCGCCCGCCGAAGCGATGGGAAACCCCGCCTCGAGCACGTCCACGCCCAACGCCTCCAGCTCCAGCGCCAGGCGCAGCTTCTCGTCCGGGTTCATGCTGAAACCAGGGGCCTGTTCACCGTCACGGAGCGTGGTGTCGAAAATGCGGACATTCTCGGGCATACCGGCAGCATAGCCGCCGCGCGGCAGCCCGTCCAATTCATAAATCTTAGCCCCGCATCAGCGTTATTTATGGGCGCGGGCACCCGGCTCCGCCGCCCGCTTATGCTCGCCGGGGGCGTGGGGGCCCCGTAGCCCCACGCTCCCGGCTGCGCTGGTTGGCCCGCGCCCAGCGCTTATCATCCGGCCGCAACGCTACCGCATGGTCGAGACGCTCCCGCCGGTCGCCGGTCCGGGACGGCCGCCGGGGCAGGAGCGGGGCCGCGAGCCCCCGCTCCGCGGCGAGCACAAGCGGGCGGCGCGGGCGCCCGCGCGAAAAAGGGCCGCCGCC
>Ga0307374_10012646_pt1 | contig 11794 bp, 11 predicted proteins | sample OX3MG_FD_202532 | JGI IMG/M metagenome (GOLD analysis project Ga0307374, IMG submission 202532) | Soil microbial communities from Risofladan, Vaasa, Finland - OX-3 | ecosystem: Environmental > Terrestrial > Soil > Coastal area > Acid sulfate soil | place: Finland: Risofladan, Vaasa | collected...
GACCATTCAGTCCACAAGGCCCTCAACCTTGCGCGTCTACCAATTCCGCCACAGGCGCTTGGGGCGGCCAGTATAGCCCCGGGGTCTGGCTTCCGTCCTGGGGGCGGGGTATCTTTCCGAACACATGTTCGCCAGATTCGGCGGAGAGCCCGAGCAAGGAGCCAACGGATGGATCTGACCAAGCGTCAGCAGGAGATCCTCGACTTCATCAGGCGATATTCGGAGAAGCACGGATATCCGCCCACAGTGCGGGACATCGGTAAGGCGGTGGGGCTGGCGTCGTCCTCGACCGTGCATGCGCACCTCGCCAACCTCGAGAAATTGGGGATGTTGCGGCGCGACCCGACCAAGCCGCGGGCGATGGAGATGCTGGATCGTGCGAGTGCGGCCGTGCGCGACGCGGTCAAGCCGGGGCTGCCCCTGCTCGGCCAGGTCGCGGCCGGTCAGCCGATCCTTGCCGAGGAGAACATCGAGGAGTACATCGACACGCCGGCGGCGTGTGGGGGGGAGAGCGGCGAGTATCTCCTACGAGTGCGTGGTGAGTCGATGAAGAACGCCGGGATCCTCGATGGCGACCTTGTGGTCGTCCGACGGCAGGAGGCCGCACGGGATGGCGAGATCATCGTGGCGCTGGTCGAGGAAGAGGCGACCGTGAAGCGCTTCTTCCGCGAGGGCGACCACATCCGCCTGCAACCGGAGAACGACGAGATGGAGCCGATCCTGGTACGCGACGTCAGCGTTCTCGGCCGGGTGGTCGGGCTGATGCGCAGCATGTAGCCGGCCGAGATGATCGAGCCGCTTGCGGCCACCGAAGTGGCGCGATCGTGGAAGTGTCCCTGCAACCCTTGCGGGCGGCTGAGCCGTCGCTATTCTGAAGGGCGCAGACTGAGCAGTCGCGGAGGTGTGAACCTTCGAGGAAAGTCCGGACATCAAAGGGCAAGGTGGTCGGTAACGCCGACCCGGGGAAACCCGCGGGAAAGTGCCACAGAAATAACACCGCCTAAGTCTGGGGCCGCTGCAGCGTCCCGGACCGGTAAGGGTGAAATGGTGCGGTAAGAGCGCACCGGCGTCGCGGTGACGCGGCGGCCAAGGTAAACCCCACCTGATGCAAGGCCGAGCAGGACCGTTCGTAGGCTGCCCGCCAAGGTCCGGGTAGGCCGCTCAGATGGATGACTGCTCTCGACAAGATCCGGCTTATAGGTCTGCTAAGGAGGGGCCCCGCCAACGGCGGGGCCCCTCTATTTGTGTTGTCTCCGCCTGCGCTGGAGGTTCCGGTGGTTCACCGCCGTGCGGCTCCGTCGCGGGCTGGCCGACTTTCTGCAGAGGTCGGGTCTTTCGAAAACGGAATTTTCTGCCGATACCGCACGCGATATCGTCGCGATATCGGCTCGAAATGCCCCTCTGGAGGGCCCCGAGTCGGCGCTGGGCGACGGCGTCGGTGCTGCTCGCGGCGCGCTGGTTACGCCGGCGCGCCGGCAAGCACGGCGATCGTGCCCACGACGCCGGCTGCGAGCAGCGTCTGGACCACGCCACGGCGGGCCAGCAGCAGCGCCACCGCGGCGCACGCCAGCACTGGGATCTGCCAGCTGTGCCGCAACGCGCCGGCCAGCGGCACGGCCGACCCAAGGATCGCTCCGATCGCCGCCGGACCGGCTCCGTCCAGAAACGCCTGAGCTCGCGCCGAGCCGCGGATCTGCTGAAAACGTGGGCCGCCGACCATCACGGCGACGAACGAGGGCGCGAACGCCACGGCCGCGGCGATCACGCCGCCGGCCACGCCGTGGGCGGCGTAGCCGACCGCGGCCACTGTGGCGACCACCGGCCCGGGGGTGATCTGGCCCAGAGCGACGGCGTTGAGGAAGTGCGCCGAGGACATCCAGTGGTAGGTGGTCACCGCGTCGTGCTGCATCAGCGGGATGATCACGAAGCCGCCCCCGTATGACAGCGCACCGACCTTGAAGGCCTCCCACACCAGCGCGCCGATCCCGCCGACTGTGCCCACGGTGCCGAGCAGCAGGACGACGAGTGCCGGCACGCCGGGCACGATCGTCGTGTTGAGGCGATCCGGGAGCGACGGTCGCGCCACCACGAACAGTTCCAGCAGCCCACAGCCAAGCAGGCCGATCACGAGGTAGGGACCGAGGACGATTGCGCCAGCGATGCCGACCACGGCGTACAGCAACCAGCGACCCTCGCGCCTCCGGCCCACCGCCCTGGTCTTGCGCCAGCTCGGCACCAGCAGCGCCCACGCTGCCGCGGCCGCAACCGCTGCGACCGCCGCGCCGGCCCCATCGCCGGCGCCGCGGATCCACAACGGTGGCGCGGACGCCAGGAACAGCAGTGACAGCAGCAGCACGCAGACCACCGCGGGCACGATGAACGCGAGGCCGCCCACCAGCGCGCCGCGCCGGCCCGCCACGCGGTAGGCGCAGAAGATCGCCAGCTGCGTCGACGCAGGCCCCGGCAGCAGGTTGCAGGCGGCGATCGCCGCCTCGAACTCATCGTTGTCCAACCACTCGCGCTGTTCGACGACGAGCCGGCGAAACAGCGCGATGTGCGCGGGCGGCCCGCCGAAGCCAACTGTCCCGATCCGGCCCCATTCACGGAATACGGTCCCGAGCGGGACCGTTACCGAAGCGTCGGACGGCGTCGGCGCTGGGGCGGCCTCGTCCACGGGAAACGACTACGCGCTCGCGGCGACAGCCCGCAACGTCTCGCCGCTCAGCCGGTGAATCTTCCACTCATCCAGCACGTCCGATCCGAGCTTGCGGTAGAAGCCGAGCGCCATCTCGTTCCAGGCGAGCGCGGCCCAACCGAGGCGCGTGTAGCCGCGCTCGACGGCGACCCTGGCAACGTGGGCCAGCAGCAGTTGACCGACGCCATGGCAGCGCTGCTCCGGCAGCACGAACAGGTCCTCGAGCCAGATCCCGGGCGCGCACTCCCAGGTCGAGAAGGTCCCATGGAAGATCGCGAAGCCGGCCGGGGAGCCGTCGACCTCGGCGATCACCGCCTCCGCCGCCGGCGCGTCGCCGAACAGCCATCTGCGCAGCATCGCGGGCGTGCCGACGACGGCGTTCGGCTCGCGCTCGTACTCAGCCAGCGCCACGATCAGCGAGTGGACGAGATCGACGTCGGCCTCACCCGCGGGGCGCAACTCGACGCGGACGGGAGCGCTCAACTCTGTACCGGGACCTTGATCTCGCGCTTGAGGATCTTGCCGGTTGGTCCCTTTGGGAGCTCGTCCACGATCCACACCACGCGCGGGTACTTGAAGGCCGCGAGCTGATCCTTGACGAAGTTGCGCAGCTCCTCCGGCGTGGCTGTGGCGCCCTCCCTGAGTGAGACCGCGGCGGCGATTTCTTCGCCGAACTCGTCATGGGGGATCCCGATGACGGCCGCCTCGCGTACCGCCGGGTGCTCGTAGAGCAGTTCCTCGATCTCCCGCGGGTAGACGTTGAACCCGTTGCGGATGATCATGTCCTTCTTGCGGTCGACGATGAAGAAGTAGCCGTCCGTGTCGACGCGCGCCAGGTCGCCCGTGTGGAACCAGCCGCCGCGCATCGCCTCGGCGGTCGCCTCAGGCCGCTGCCAGTAGGCCTTCATGACGTTGTGGCCGCGGACGACGATCTCACCGATCTCACCGATTGCGACTTCGTTGTCGGCGGCGTCGACGACCTTCATCTCCACGCCGGCGATCGGCTGGCCGATCGAGCCGGGCTTGCGCTCGCGGTCGGGATGGTTGAAGGAGGCCACGGGCGATGTTTCGGACAGCCCGTAGCCCTCGAGGATCTGGCAGCTAAACGCCTCCTCAAAGCCGCGCATCAGCTCGACCGGCATCGGTGCGCCGCCCGACGCGCAGCAGCGCAGCGTCGAGGTGTCGTAGCGCTCGTGGTCGGGGACATTGAGGATCGCGCCGTACATGCTCGGCACGCCCTCGAAGACCGCGACCTTGTCGCGCTCGATGATCTCAAGCGCCTTCACGGGCTCGAAGCGGGGCAGCAGCGTCAGCATCCCGGCCGACAGCACGCAGTTGTTCATCGCGCACGTCTGCCCGAAGGAGTGAAACAGCGGCAGCGAACCCAGCACCACGACGCCCGGGCCCAGGTCGAACAGCTCGCGCGAGGCCTGGCAGTTGCGCAGCAGGTTGGAATGCGTGAGCTCGGCGCCCTTGGGGGTGCCGGTGGTGCCCGAGGTGTAGAGCAGGACCGCGGTGTCGGAGGGGTCGCGCTCGACGATCTCGGTGACCGGCTCGGTCTGGAACAGCGTCTGCTCGAACTCGCCGGGCGCGACCGAGATGCATTCGCAGCCGACCTCCTGTGCGGCGGCCTCGGCCTCGACGGCGAAGTCGCGCCAGACGAAGATCAGCTTCGCGCCCGAATCGCGCAGGTAGTACTCGATCTCGCGGCGCTTATTGAGCACGTTCAGCGGCACCGCGATTGCGCCGGCTCGCAGGATCCCGTAGTACGCGACCACGAAATGCGGCACGTTCGGGAGCATCAGCGCGACGCGATCGCCAGGGGCGATGCCACGCTTGCGCAGCAGCCCCGCCACCAGCATCGCGGCCTGCTCGAGCGGTCCGTAGCCCAGCTCGAAGTCGTCAAGCTTGACGGCGACCTGCTCGGGGTGACGCTCCGCGGACTCGGTCAGGATCTGGGCGAGGTTCATTGCAGCACGTCTCCTTCAGTTGCCGGTGAACTGCGCTGGTCGCTTCTCCAGAAACGCCTGCACGCCCTCCACGAAATCCTCCGACTCAGCGCGCTCCTGCTGCATCGTCGCCTCCAGCTCCAGCACCTCCGCCAGCCTTGGGTAGGCGGCGGCGTTGAGCGTGCGTTTGCTCGCGGCGTACGAGCCCGGAGCGCCCGCGGCCAGCCGGGCCGCGAGCTCGCCGGCGACGGCGTGAAGCTCCCCGTCGGCGACGACCTGGTTCGCCAGCCCCCACGTGAGCGCCTGTTGCGCGCTCACCCGCTGGGCGAGCAGCGCCATCTCGGAGGCGCGTGCGTGGCCGATGCGTCCGATCAGCAGCGCCGAGGCGCCGCCGTCGAGCGTCAGGCCGATGTTCGCGAACGCCATCAGGAAGTAGGCGGACTCGGCCGCGACCACGATGTCGGCCGCTAGCGCCAGCGAGCACCCGATCCCGACCGCGCCGCCGTTGACGGCCGCGATCACAGGCTTCTCGAGTGTCCGCAGCCGCAGGATCAGCGGGTGAAAGATCTCGCGTAGCGGCGTCAGCAGGTCGATCCTGCCGTCGTCAAGCTCCCAGAGGCCGGCTTTGAGGTCGGCGCCGGAGGAGAAACCGCGGCCGGCACCTGTCAGCACGATCGCCCGCACCTCGGGGCTAGCGGCGACATGCTCAAACGCGGCGCGCAGCTCACGGCCCGTCTGTGCCGTCAGCGCGTTCAGTGCCTCAGGACGGTTCAGCGTGATCCACGCGACCCGCTCCTGCAGCCTCAGTTCGACGGTCTCAAGCTCGAGTCCCTGCATCAGCCTGGCGCATTATCCCCGACCCGCCGCAGCGCGGAGCCTGGTGTCGCAAGGTGCCTGGCCAGCGGGCCAAGGCACCAAACGAAAAACGCCGCGGTCAGCGCGTGACCCAGACGTCCGGATCGTCGGCGAGCTTGTCGATCGCGCGGGGGAGCTTGCCGCCGGCGACGTCGGCGACGGTCACATGCTCGACGACCTTGCGCAGATTCGCCCGCACCGCGATCCACACGCGCGGGAGCGCCTCGGAGGCGCCGTTGTATTGCGACTCCTCGGGCGGGGCGCCGCGCACGCTCGCGAGCGGGCCCTCGACAGCGCGGATCACGTCGGCAACGCTGATCTTGGACGCATCCTTGGCCAGGCGGAAGCCGCCCTCGGCGCCCCGGTGCGAGCGCACGAGCCCGGCGTGGCGCAGCTCCCCGAGGATGTTCTCGAGGAAGTTCAGGGGAATGCCCTGAGCGGTCGCGATGCGCTCGGCCTTGACCGGCTTCTCATCCGCTGCGGCAGCGAGCTCGACCATCGCCCGCACCGCATAGTCCGCCTTCGCTGAAATCCGCATGTGCGCGCCAGTATTACGCCTCACGCGGCAGGACGCCGGGCCGCGGCCGACCGATGGCGCTCAGAAGCCGTAGGCGGCGCGTAGCTCGGCGTCCTTGTCGGCGAGCATCCGCGCCAGCGAGACCATCACCTGCGCCTGCTTCCAGGTGGCGTCGTCCTGCATCTTGCCGTCGAGCATGTGCACGCCGCGGCCGTCGGGGATCGCCTCGAGCACGCGCTTGGCGAACACAACCTCGTCGGGGTCGGGGCTGAACACGCGCTTGGCGATCTCGATCTGGGCCGGGTGCAGCGACCAGGCGCCGACGCAGCCGAGCAGGAACGCGGCGCGGAACTGCGCTTCGCAGCCCTCCAGGTCGCGGATGTCGCCGAACGGTCCGTAGAACGGAAGGATCCCGGCCGAGGTGCAGGCATCGACCATGCGCGCGATCGAGTAATGCCACAGGTCCTGCTGAGCGCTCGCGCGCGGCGCGTCCGGCGCGGCCGGATCGGGGTCACCGAGCACGCGGTAACCCGGATGGCCGCCGCCGACGCGGGTCGTCTTCATCCGCCGCGAGGCAGCGAGATCGGCCGGGCCGAAGCTCATCCCCTGCATGCGCGGCGACGCCGCCGCGATCGCTTCGACGTTGACGACGCCGAGGCCGGTCTCGAGCAGGGCGTGCACGAGGATCGGATGCTCGAGCCCGGCCTTGGCCTCGAGTTGCGCAAGCAGACGGTCGACGTAGTGAATGTCCCAGGGACCCTCGACCTTCGGGACCATGACCACGTCGAGCTTGTCACAGATCTCGGCCACCAGGGTCGTGAGGTCGTCGAGGATCCACGGCGACTCGAGACTGTTGACGCGCGTCCAGAGCTGGGTGTCGCCGAGCTCCATCTCCTTGCCCACGCGCACCAGCCCGTCACGCGCAGCCACCTTGCGGTCGACGGGCACGGCGTCCTCAAGGTTGCCGAGCAGGATGTCTACGTTCGGCGCGATCGCGGGCACCTTCGCGACCATCTTCTCGTTGGAGAAGTCAAGGAAGTGGATCATCCGCGACGGCCTGAACGGGACCTCCAACACCGGCGCCGGAGCGCCGATGGCCAACGCCTTGCCGAAGTCATGAGGATTGCGCACTGCTCTCTCCTTGCCGGGTGTCGGGTCCGATGTTCAGGACGCAACCGTATCGTGCAATCCTGTTTACGATTCGTTTACGCCCGACGCTGGGGTAGCATGGTGTATGCCGCCCAGCCGGAGGCTCACAGGGCCGAAAGCATCTGCTCATGTGCGAAAACGCACGACCGTGACCCGGTCGCGGCGTAGTCGTGTTCCGTGATTCCTCAGAGTTTCAGATGACCCGATGACTTCCGTAGAAACCGAGCAGACAGCACGCGAGGCGACAGGTGCGCACCCGTACGGTCGCTTTCTCGAGGAGTTCGAGGTCGGCGCCGTGTACAAGCACTGGCCGGCCAAGACTGTCACCGAGGGTGACGATCACCTCTTCTGCCTGCTGACGATGAACCACCATCCGCTGCACATCAACGACGTGTATGCGGCGCAGTCGCAGCAGGGGCGCAACGTCGTCGTCGGTCCCTACGTTTACTCGCTGGCGCTTGGCATGAGCGTCTCGGACATCAGCGGCAAGGCGATCGCCAACCTCGCGACCGAGGAGTTGTCGCACCCGAACCCCGTGTTCCATGGGGACACGCTGTTCGCTGAAACGGAGGTGCTGGAGGTCAGGCCTTCCGCGTCCAAGCCCGACCGCGGCATCGTCAAGGTTCACACGCGCGTCTTCAACCAGGACGGAGTTCTCGTCGCCGAGTTCAGGCGGCTTGTGCTCGTCCCCAGGAAACCGCCCGCGGCTTCGCGGGCCTAGGTGACGAGAGCAACGTCGAGCAAGGAGCATTACCGGATATGTCGCACACCGTGATGAAACAGGGGGCCAATAGCAACAACGCCGGGCTGCGTGCCTGGGTTGAGCAGATCGTCGCGCTGACGCAGCCCGATGAGGTCCACTGGTGCGACGGCTCACCGGAGGAGTACGACCGCCTCGCCCAGACCCTGATCGACGGCGGCACGGCGCAGAAGCTGTCGAGCTCGAAGCGGCCGAACTCGTATCTGGCGCTTTCCGACCCGAGTGACGTCGCGCGCGTCGAGGACCGAACCTTCATCTGCTGCGAGCGCGAGATCGACGCCGGCCCGACCAACAACTGGGCCGATCCGGTTCAGATGCGCAAGACCATGACGCGCCTGTTCAAGGGCTCGATGCGCGGGCGCACGATGTACGTGGTGCCATTCAGCATGGGGCCGATCGGCTCCCCGATCTCCTACATCGGCGTCGAGCTGACCGACTCCGCCTACGTCGCGGCCTCGATGCGGATCATGACCCGGATGGGGCAGGCGGCGCTCGACGCGCTCGGCGATGACGGTGAGTTCGTGCCCTGTCTGCACTCGGTCGGGATGCCGCTGACCGACGGCGCGCAGGATGTGCCGTGGCCGTGCAACGCCGAACAGAAGTACATCGTGCACTTCCCGGAGACGCGTGAGATCTGGTCTTACGGCTCCGGTTACGGCGGCAACGCGCTACTCGGCAAGAAGTGCTTCGCGCTGCGAATCGCCTCGGTGATGGCACGCGACGAGGGCTGGCTGGCCGAACACATGCTGATCCTCAAGCTGACCTCGCCGGAGGGCGCGGTCAAGTACATCGCGGCGGCGTTCCCGAGCGCATGTGGCAAGACCAATCTGTCAATGATGATCCCGACGCTCGAGGACTGGAAGGTCGAGACGATCGGTGACGACATCGCCTGGATGAAGTTCGGCGAGGACGGCCGCCTGCGGGCCGTCAACCCCGAGTACGGCTTCTTCGGCGTCGCCCCCGGCACCGGTGCGCTCACCAACCCCAACGCGATCGACATGATCAGCCACGACACGGTGTTCACCAACTGCGCGCTGACGGACGACGGCGATGTCTGGTGGGAGGGCCTCACCGGCGAGCCGCCGGCGCACGCGACCGATTGGAAGGGCGAGTCCTGGACGCCCGACTCCGAGACGCCCGCTGCGCACCCGAACTCTCGCTTCACTGTTAATGCGGGCCAGTGCCCGTCGATCGCGCCCGAGTGGGAGGACCCCGCCGGAGTGCCGATCGAGGCCTTCCTGTTCGGCGGCCGCCGCGCTTCGGTCGTGCCGCTCGTGCACGAGGCGCGCGACTGGGATCACGGCGTGTTCCTCGGCTCGATCATGTCCTCGGAGACGACCGCCGCCGCGACCGGGGCAGTCGGCGCGCTGCGCTTCGACCCGATGGCGATGCTGCCGTTCTGCGGCTACAACATGGGCGACTACTGGCAGCACTGGCTGGCGCTCGACCAGCGAGACGGCGTCAAGCTGCCGAAGGTCTTCTACGTCAACTGGTTCCGCAAGAACGCCGAGGGCAAGTTCCTGTGGCCCGGCTACGGCGACAACTCGCGCGTGCTGGCGTGGATCTTCCGCCGCTGCGAGGGCAGCGCGGCCGCCGTGGAGACCGAGATCGGGCTGCTGCCGCCGGTGGGCGAGGGCGGGATCGAAATCTCCGGTCTTGATCTCGGCGAGGCCGAGCTGCACGAACTGCTGACCGTCGACCTCGAAGGTTGGAAGCAGCAGGTGCCGCAGATCCACAAGCACTACGAGAAGTTCGGCGACAAGCTCCCGGCGAAGCTCCGCGAGCAACTCCAGGCGCTGCAGGAGCGCCTGGGCTGAGGCCACGGCGCTTGCCCTGATCCCATCCGACGCCGGCCTGCTTGCTTTGCAGGCCGGCGTCGTCGCTGCCCCGCGAGCGCTCGACCCGGGCTGGGCGCGCCGCCTGCGCCGCCTGCGCGGTCGAGGCTGGGCGTTTATCCCGGTGGCTTCGATCGTCGGCGTGATCTTCGCGATCCGCTACGCGTCGGCGACCGCCACCTGGCTGACCTACCTGGCGCTGGTCGCGGTCCCGATCCTGGCGGCCGTGGCCCTCGGGTGGGTGGCGCGCGGCGCCCGGCCCTGGTTGGTGCTCGTGGCGGCGGGGCTATTCGTGGTTGCCTGGCGCACGCCCCAGAGCCTCTCGGGCGAGGCGGCGGGCGCGCTGCTCTCGGGACTCAGCTGCGTAACGCTCGGCGTCCTGCTGGCCGCTGTCACGCCGAGCCGCTGGTTGAAGGTGGGGATCATCGCGATGGCGTGTGCCGACGTCTGGCTGATCGCTTCAAACCAGCTGCAGGCGCCCAACAACGTGCTGGCCGCCGCCAAGCCGAGCGCCGGGCTGCCGCAGCTGCAGAGCGAGCAGTTCGGCAGCATCACGATGGGCTATGGCGACCTCTTCGTCGCCGCCCTGTTGGGCGGCGTGCTCGCGTCGCGGGTGCGAGTCCAGCGAGTGGCGGCCGCTTTGACGTTGGTGATCGCTGCTGTCTTCGACCTGCTGTTCCTGGTGGTTGACAACCTGCCGGCCACGGTTCCGGTTGCGCTCGCGCTCTTGATCACGGAGATAGGGTTAGCCCGTGGACGGCGCGCCGGGGGACGGGCCGGCGCCGGAGGCGTCAGTGCGCGCTACGACCGGTCGAGGCCGGAGGACGCGATTCCTCCGCCAGCGACGTGATCGCGAGCGTCCCGCGCGCGGCCTCCTCGAGCACCTCCGTGGCCTCCTCGGGGGTGCGCGCGTAGAGCTCGACCAGCAGGTGGACGACGATGCGGTCGTCATCATGCTTGTGGAAGCGTACGTGCGTGAAGAACTCCCGCGTGCCGTGATCACCGAAGGCGGCGTAGGACAGCGAGTCGCCTGCGTCCGGGCCCGAGCAGGTTTCGACATCGTCGGCGTCCACCGTGACGGTGCACGACGCGATCCACGGCGTGCCGGTGATCATCCGCTCCCAACGGTCCTCGATCGGTTCGACCCTGCCGTTGTGGAAGCCGAGGTGCGGCTGGTCGTGCATGCACTCCAGGCACTGCACGACCGCCTCCTGCATCTCATCGACGACGTCCGTGCGCTCACCCGTCTCGGGATCAATGCGGTGGATGCCCTCGTAGTGGAGCTGGACTTCGAGGTTCTGGGACCAGCAGCGGTAGCAGCGCAACCAGCTCCGGACCTCGGTTGAGCCCTCCATCGCATCGATTCTAGTCATGACCTGGGGTGTCATCCGAAAGCAGCAGCCCTCAGCCGAACGTCAAGTCGTATGCCTGGATCCCGGGCGGCAGCTGCACGGTGATCTTGAAGGTCTCGTCGGTGCGTAACTTCACGAGGTTGTAGAGGCGCTGGTCGGTCACCGTGAAGTAGCCGCCGGCACCGACGTCACGGCCACGATCGGCGGCGGGGATCGGCTTGCCGCCGAGCAGCACGCGGCCGCGGCGGGGTTGATTTCCTGCTGAGGTCATCACGAGGTAGACATCGCGCGCCTGGACGCCACCTTCAATCGAGGCGGTACCTCCGGTCGGCGTGATCGACTGCGAGCCCGCGCTCCAGGTTCCGTCCAGCGCCCACTCGTTGACGCTGAGGGCGGCAGGCGCCCTGTAGGAGTGCACGCCCGCGTCCAGCGGATGAGCGAACTCCTCCTGCCGCTGTTGCGCCTGCTGTGGGCTCAGGTAGGTCTCGATACTGGCCAGCTGCGTTGAGGCGGTCACCGCGTGAGCGGTCATCAGCGGCGGCAACGTCCTGGCGCCGGCCGCCGTCAGAAGCTCGCGGACGATCTGCTCATCCCTGGCGTATCCGCCCTCGCCGAACGTGGTGTGACGGACCTCGCCCTTGGCGTCGATGAAGTAGTCGGCCGGCCAGTACTGGTTGCTGTA
>Ga0307374_10012648_pt1 | contig 11792 bp, 10 predicted proteins | sample OX3MG_FD_202532 | JGI IMG/M metagenome (GOLD analysis project Ga0307374, IMG submission 202532) | Soil microbial communities from Risofladan, Vaasa, Finland - OX-3 | ecosystem: Environmental > Terrestrial > Soil > Coastal area > Acid sulfate soil | place: Finland: Risofladan, Vaasa | collected...
TCGGGGGCATGGAGCACGACGTCGGTGCCGTCGCCTTCGATACGCGCGCCCAACCGGCGCACGGCCTGGCGCGTGGCTTGGAGATCGGCGCCTTCGTTGAGGTTGGTGACCGTCAGCGTGCCGCGCGTCAGCGAGCCGAGCAACAAGGCTCGATGCGAGATCGACTTATCGGGGGCAACGCGGAGCGTTCCGCGCAGGGGACCGGGGCGGAAGAGCGTTGCGCTGACGGACGACACGCGCCGGTGTTTCGCGGCTGCGCGGCGCGGCGCCTACAAGAGCCCGTGCCGCCGCCCCCCAGGGGCTTGGTAGAGGCGACCGAAGTCCCGTCTCAACCCAATGCCGCTTACGACCCTTCAGGAACTCGTCCACCGGCTCGCCGATCGCGGCGAGGATCCAGCGCTCATCGTCGTCGGCCCGAGGGTGACGACTACCATCTCCTATGCCGCTCTTGGCGAGGCTGCGGGCAGAGCGGCGGCGGAGCTCCACAGCGAGGGCGTCGGGCGGGGCGACCCCGTCGGGATCCTCGCCCCCAACAGCGCGGCCTGGGTCACGGCATGCCTCGGCATTCTCGCGGCGGGTGGCGCGTTGATGCCGCTCGACGTCAGACAAGGCGAGGCCGAGCGTGCGGCGCTGACGGCGGCAAGCGGATGCCGCTATCTCTATGCCGGCGACGAGCTGCGCCGTCTCGACGGGCCGTTGTCGGCCGACGGGCTCGTGGCGACGACGCCCTCCGCGACGGTTCCCATCGCGACGCCGGAAGACGTTGCGCTGCTTCTGCACACCTCCGGGACCACCGGCACGCCGAAGGCGGTGCCGCTCACGCACGCCAACGTCACGGCGAACCTTCGGGCGTTGGCGGAGGAAGAGCTGATCGACGCGCGCGACCGCGCGCTCCTCCCGCTGCCGCTGCACCACGTCTATCCGCTGGTCGTCGGGCTGCTGCTGCCGTTGAGCATCGGCGCATCGATCGTGCTTCCCGCCGGAATCAGCGGCCCGGAGCTGGCTCGAGCACTGAACGTCAGCCGTGCCAACACCCTCGTCGGCGTGCCGCGCTTGTACAGTTCACTGCTCGGCGCGATCCGGGAGCGAGTCAAGGCGCGGGGAGCAGCAGCCGACCGGATCTTCCAAGAGCTCCTTGCGCTCTCCGTCGCATGGGCGCGACGTGGTTGGACGGCCTTCGGCCGCATCGCGTTCAGCTCTGTCCGCCGCAGCGCAGCGCCTGCTCTGTTTCGCCTCGCCTCGGGCGGCGCGGCGCTCGACGAAGCGACCGAGAGGGCGCTGGTCGGCCTTGGTTACGACGTCATCGTCGGCTATGGCTTGACCGAGACATCGCCCCTGGTGACGTTCAATCGCCCCGGCCGCGCGCGCATCGGAAGCGCCGGCCAGGCGCTGCCGGGAGTGGAGGTGCGCATCGCGCGCGCAGACGCGGACGGCATCGGCGAGATCGAGGTGCGCGGGCCAAGCGTCTTCGCGGGCTACCGCGACGATCCCGCGGCGACGCGCAACGCCTTCACCTCCGACGGATGGTTTCGCACGGGCGACGTGGGCCGGACCGATGCCGACGGCTATCTCTACGTTCATGGCCGCTCGAGCGAGACGTTGGTGCTTCCCGGCGGGGAGAAGCTGAACCCCGAGATCGTGGAGGCCGGCTACGCGCCGAGCCCAATCATCGCGGAGATCGCCGTGCTCGTCGAGGGCGGAAGGCTCGTCGCTCTCGTCGTTCCGCCGGGCGGTCTCGCCGCGGACGAGTCCGCGATCCGCGTCGAGCTCACGGCACGCGCGAACGCCTTGCCCAGATACATGCAGCTGGCCGGCTTCGCGTTGGCCGATGGGCCGTTGCCGCGCACCGAGCTCGGCAAGCTGCGGCGCCATCTCCTGCCGCCGCTCTACCGCGCGGCTCGATTGCGTCATGAAGCCGTCGTCGAGGAGAGGCGCGCATGGTCGCCGGCCGACCGCGCTCTGATCGAAGAGCCGCGCGCGCGACCGATCTGGGCGTGGCTCGAGGCCCGCTTCCCCAACCGCCGGCTCTCACCGGAGATGAGCCTGCAGCTCGATCTCGGCGTGGACTCGCTCGAGTGGATCACCATCACGATGGATCTCGAGCGCGCTCTCGGCATCACGCTCGACGAGGCCGCCATCCAACGGGTCGTCACGCTGCGCGATCTGGTCGATGCGGCCGTGGCGGCCGCGCCTGCGGCCGCGGCCGGCGCCGCGCCGGTCTGGCTCGAGGAGCCCGGTATCGCCGGGCGTGGGATCTGGTACATCGGCCACGCGGCGGAGCGCTTCCTCGCGCGCCTGCTCTTCAGGGTACGCGCGGAGGGCGTGGAGCATCTGCCGCCGCGCGGCCCCTACATTCTCTGCGCCAATCACGTCAGCTATCTCGACCCGCCCGTGCTGGCCGCCGCGCTGCCATGGGCGATCCTGCCGCAGGTCTCGTGGGCCGCCTCGGTCGACGTCATGTTCTCGAGTCTCGGGCGGCGCATCTTCAGCCGCTTGGCGCGCGTGCTGCCGATCGATCCGGCGCGCGGCGCGCGCGCGAGCCTCGAGATCAGCGTGGAGGCGTTGAAGCGGGGTCGCATCTTGGCGTGGTGGCCCGAGGGGTGGCTCTCGGAGGATGGCACGCTGCAGCCCTTCTTGCCGGGCATCGGCGCGCTGGTGCTCAGCGCCCCGGTGCCGATCGTGCCGGTCTACATCAAGGGGACCTTTGCCGCCTGGCCGTCCCACCGCCGCTTTCCGCGGCCGGGGCGAGTGAGCGTACGCTTCGGGCCGCCGCTCGATGCAAGCCGATGGAAAACGGTCGGCACGCGCGAGGAGACGGAGCAGTCGATCGCCGCCGAGGTCAGAGCGGCGGTCGCGAGTTTGGAGCGCTAGGGAAGCCCCGATGTGCGGCATCCGGTTGTGGGTTGCCATACGGCAGGGGTGTGCGCTCTCGGGGCCACTCGTCGCCCCACATCCTGTGGGTCTCCTGTTCGCGCCGCATCGGCCCTCACAACATCCTGTTTCCGGGCCGATGTCGGAGCGCCCCTCGAGAGCACACCCCTACCGCATGGCAAAGTGCAACGCGGCGCGAGCGGCTCTGGTGCAACCCGGCGCGAGTGCGCCGGAACCTTCAAACTCTTGGGGTCCCGCCACGCGAAGCGCAGCGATGCGTGGTGGGATATGGGGAAGGTGGGACTCGAACCCACACGGAGTCACCCCCGGACGCTTTTGAGGCGTCTGCGTCTACCGATTCCGCCACTTCCCCGTCGCCACCGATTGTAGCACGTGTTGCAAGCCGGCTCCGACCACCTGCGCGCGCGGAAACTCCTCCACGCGCCGCGCGCCGCAGACGCGCTCGTAGAAGGCCTCGGGCCCCACGGCGCCGATGAGAGCGCGCGCGTAGCCCTGCCGCTGGAGCGACTGCAGCGCCAGGAGGCAAAGCAGCGAGCCGAGGCCGTGCTTGCGCTCGCTCTCCGCCACGCCCATGGGACCGAAGATGCCCACGTCGGGCTGCGCGCGCCACCGGCGCAGCCACGGGAAGTCGAGCTTGCAGTCGTACGCGGCGAAGCCCAGCTCGCGTCCCTCCCAGTCCGTGGCGAACCAGGCGTAGCCGGTGGAGACCTCGTCGCTCCAAAGGCCGCCGAAGGTGCCGCGCAGCCACGCGCGCTGGGACGGAGTGACGCCTTGACGCTCGTGGAGGACCACGCCGCGGTCGAGCGTCTCGCGATAGAGGCCGGGGCGCGCGCGCGACCAGAGCCGCTCGTCGAGATCGACGAGCATATTGATCATCGTCAGCGACATCAGCGGACCTCCCATTGCCACGCGTTCCACGTCGGCGAGAAGCCGCTCGGGTCGAAGCCGTGGAGGCGGCTTCGGTACGCGTAGATGTAGGTCGGATTGAAGAGGTAGATGACCGGAACGTCGCGCGCGACGATGCGCTGGATGGCCGCGTACGCGCGCGTGCGCGCCTGGCGCTCCGTTTGGGTGAGGGCCTCGCGCTCGAGGCGATCGACGGCGGGGTCGCAGTAGCGCATGTAATTCGACGGGCCGTGGCACGAGAGCAGGAAGCTGTCGTCGGGATCGGCGCCCATGGGCCACGGCACGTAGGCGAGATCGAAGTCGCCGGAAGCCAGCAATCCGCCCTCGCTCTTGGGCAGGAAGAGCTGCGCGTTGGAGACGGACTTGATGCGCAGGTCGATGCCAACGGCGCGCAGGTCCTGTTGGATCAGCGCCGCGGCGCGCACGCCCGTCGTGCTCTCCGGGAACTGCACGTAGGTCAGCTCGAGCCGCTTGCCGTTCTTCTCGCGGATCCCCCCGGTGCCGCGATGCCAACCGGCCGCGGCCAGCAGCCGTGCCGCGTGGGCGGGGTCGTACGACGGCTCCTTGGCGCGCGGATCGTACGCCCACGAGAAGAAGGGCTGGTCGGAGTTCGTGACGGGGTAGCGGCCCAACGTGATCTTGTCGCTGATCGTCGCGCGGTCGATGGCGGCGGCCAGGGCGCGGCGCACGCGCGGATCGTTCAGCGGCGGATGCGTCACGTTGATCGCGACGCCCGCCACGAGCGCCAGCGGCGCGTAGGCGTAGCGCAGATCGGCGATGTCCTTGAGCGCCGGCTGCTGCGCCGGCGCGATCAGGTTCCAATCGCTCCCGCCGGACTCGAGCATCGTGAGGTTGGTCCCCGGGTCGGGGATGATGCGGGCCACGATCTCCTTGACGTGCGGGGGACCTCGCCAGTAGCGCGGGTTCGCCTCGAAGGTCAAGCGGTCGCCGCGGCGCCACGACTTCAACACGTACGGGCCGTCGCAGACGGGCGCGCTGTTGAACGGGGCGCGCGCCAGCGGCGCTTGGCCGGCCAGCACGTGCTCGGGGAGCACGTACTCGGGGACGGCGCCGTAGGTGAAGAAGGTCGCGACGGCCGGCGCCCAAGCGCGGCGCAGGTGGAGGACCACGGTGTGCGCGTCGGGGGCGGTGGCGCGGTCGATCAGGTCGTAACCCGCGCGCGAGCGCACGGGGTTGCGCGGGTCCATGATCGCGCGAAGCGTGAAGAGCACGTCGCGCGAGGTCACGGGCACGCCGTCCTGCCACAGAACGCCTCGCCGCAGATGATAGGTGATGCTGCGGCCGTCGGGCGAGATGCCGCCGTTCTCGCGCGTGGGGATCTCGCTGAGCAGGGCGGGGATCCACCGTCCGCGCGCGTCGATGTCGAAGAAGGGCTCGAAGCAGAGCCGCGCCACCTCTTGATCCACCGAGGCGGCGTCCTGCACGGCGAAGAGCGGATCGAGGCTGGTGGGATCGCCGGCGAGGTTGAAGCGCACGACGCCGCCGGCGACGGACGACGGCGCGCCGACGTGCGAGCAGCCGGCGAGCCAGAGAGACGCCAGCATCACGGCGACGCGGCGGGCGAGGAGACGCATGGCGGCTCCTTCGCCCGCCGCCGGCCGAACTCCGCGTCGGCGGAGGACGGCGCGCTATGCCGTGCGCTTGATCATGCGGATGATCCACAGGAAAAGGACCGCGCCGATCACCGAGACGATGATCGACCAGATGAATCCGCCGTTCGCGATGCCGCCGAACAGCGTGACCACCCAGCCGCCGATGACCGCGCCGACCATTCCGACGACGATGTCCATCAGCCAGCCGCCGCCCACGGCGGCGGGAACGATGGCCCGGGCGATCATGCCGGCGATCAAGCCTATGATGAGCCAGACGATGAGATGCATTGTCGCGACGCCTCCCTACGGGGCCCTTATCTCCCGAAGGAAGGCATCGCAAACGTGCGAGCTAGCGCTTGCGCGCGATCGACTTGGCCTGCACGAAGAGCAGCAGGTAGTCGTGGCCGCCGGCCTTGGAGTCGGTCCCCGAGAGGTTGAAGCCGCCGAACGGGTGGACGCCGACCAGCGCTCCCGTGCACTTGCGGTTGAGGTACAGGTTCCCCACGTGGAACTCGCGCGCGGCGCGGTCGATCTTGGCCGGGTCCTTGCTGTAGAGCGCGCCCGTGAGTCCGTACTTGGTGCCGTTGGCGATCTCGAGCGCGTGGTCGAAATCGCGCGCCTTGATGAAGGCGCAGACCGGTCCGAAGATCTCTTCCTGCGCGAGCATCTTCTCGGGCGTGACGTTCTCGACGATCGTGGGCTGGATGAAGTAGCCGTTGCGGTCCACGGCCTTGCCGCCGGCCATCACGTGACCGCCTTCTTCCACGCCGCGGGCGATCGCCTTGAGGATGCGCTGATAGGAGCGCTCGTTGATGACCGGGCCGACGTCGACCGTGGGGCTCTCGGCGGGGTCGCCGATCTCCAGCTTGGCCATGCGCTCGAGCACCTTGGCCCGCACGGCGTCGTAGACGGACTCCTCGATGATCGCGCGCGACGCGGCGGAGCACTTCTGCCCTTGAAAGCCGAAGGCCGAGGCCACGATGCCGTCGGCGGCGGCGTCGAGATCGGCGTCGGCGGCCACCACGACCGCGTCCTTGCCGCCCATCTCCGCCACCACGCGCTTGATCCAGATCTGCCCCTCGCGCGGCTTGGCGGCCACTTCGTTGATGTGCAGACCCACGGCCATGGAGCCGGTGAAGGAGATGAAGCGCGTGCGCGGGTGCTCGACGAGGCGCTCGCCGACCTCGGCGCCGCCCGGCAGAAAGTTCACCACGCCCGGCGGCAGGCCCAGCTCGATCAAGAGATCGACGAAGCGCGCCGCGATCACGGTGGCATCGGGCGAGGGCTTGAGCACGACCGTGTTGCCGGTGACGATTGCCGCCGTGGTCATGCCGGCCATGATCGCCAGCGGGAAGTTCCAGGGCGGCAGGATCGCTCCCACGCCCAGCGGGAGGTACTCCAGCCAGTTGTCCTCGGGCAACGGGCTCGGCACGATCGGCTGCGGCGCCCCCAGCTTCAGGGCGTCGCGCGCGTAGTACTCCAGGAAGTCGATGGCCTCAGCGGTGTCGGCGTCGGCCTCCACCCACGGCTTCCCCGTTTCGACGATCATCGCCGCGTTGAACTCGTCCTTGCGCGCGCGCAGGGCCGCGGCGGCGCGGAAGAGCAGGTCGGCGCGCTCGCCCCACGGCACGCGGCTCCACGCGGCGAAGGCCTTCTCGGCCTCGGCGACCGCGCGGTCGGCCAATTGCGGCGTGGCCTCGTGATACCACCCGGCGTGACGGGAGGGATCCGCCGGCGTCACCGAAGGGACGGGCGGCTCCGGCGCGAGGCGCTCGGCGCCGATGACGATCGGATAGCGGCGCTCGCTCTCGGAGCGAAAACGCTCGATCGCGGCGGCCTGGGCGGCCCGCTCGTGAGGATCGGCGAACGTGCGCACGACCTCGTTGCGGAACGGCGGATGTGTCTGCTCAACCACGGTAGCCATCTGGGACTTCCTCCTTTTCACTGACCGGGAGTTTTGCGCCCGGCTCGCGGCGAACCTCCGCCCATGCAATCCAGGCCCGCTTCCGACCTGCGGCGCTTGCTCGCGCTCTCGGGCGCCTTGCTCGTGGAGGAGATCGAGAGTCCCGCGCTGCGCGGCAACGCCTTGGGCGATCCGAGCCGCCGCCTGCTCCCGGTCTATCTGCCGCCCGGATACGACGCCGAGGGGAGCCGCCGCTACCCCACGCTCTACGGTCTGCACGGCTTCACGGGATCGGCCGCGGCCCTGCTGGGCGCCAAGCCCTGGTCGCAGAACCCCGTGCAGTGGCTGGACCGCTTGATCGTGGAGGGGCGCGTCCCGCCGGCCATCCTCGTGCTGGTGGACGGCTTCACGCGCTACGGCGGCAGTCAGTACGTCAACAGCGCGCTCAACGGCAACTATGCCGACTATGCGGCGCGGGACGTGGTCGACTACGTCGACGCGAACTTCCGGACCCTCGCACAGCCGGGGGGGCGCGGGCTCTTCGGCAAGTCGAGCGGCGGCTTCGGCACGCTGCACCTGGTGATGGAGTACCCGGGGCGCTTCGCGGCCGCCGCCTCGCAGAGCGGCGACGCCTACTTTACGTACTGCTACCTGCCGGATTTCGTCAAGGCGCAGCGCGCCCTGGAGCGCCATGGCGGACTGGCGGGCTTCGTTGCGGCCTTCGACGGCGAGAAGAAGAAGGGCGGCGCCTCGATGGACGCGATGAACATCGTGGGCATGACCGCGGCCTACTCGCCTAAGCCGGACGCCAAGGAACCCTTCGACCTCGAGTTTCCGTTCGATCTGAAGACGGGGGTGCTGCGCGAGGACGTTTGGGCGCGCTGGCTGCAGTTCGATCCCGCCGTCGCGTGCGTGGAGCGGATCGCGGGGTTTCGTGCCCTGCGCTCGCTCTACGTGGACTGCGGGCGGCGCGACCAGTACGCGCTCGATCTCGGCGCGCGCATCCTAGTCGGGCGCTTGCGGGAGCACAACATCGAGGTGCGCCACGAAGAGTTCGACGACGATCACATGAACGTGCTCTACCGTCACGAACAGGTCTACCCCGCGCTCTTGGAGAGGTTGGATCACGCATGAACCGGAGAACCCTGCTGGCGGCCTTGGCCGCGCTGCCGCTCTTGCCGCGCGGCGCCGAGGCTGCCGAGGCTGGCGAGGCGGGCCACCGCGTGGCGGTCGACGGCTTCACCTTCACGGTGCCGCCGGGCTGGAAGCCGATCGACCCGGGGAGATCGCAAGGCACGGTCGACCACCTGGGCCTGTGGATCCAGGGCCAGTACGCCGATCAGGCCTTCATCGCGCTCGACCGCGACGTCGATCCCGGCGACAACCTCGCCTCGTTCGAGCTGGAGACGGAGAACACGCTGCGCGCGCGTCTCACCAAGGTCTTCGTCGACTCGCGCGACCGGATCCAGATGCCCAACGGCATGCCGGCGATGCGGCTGAAGGTGGAGTACTTGGCGGGCGACAGCGAGGTGCTCTACCAGCAGTACATCTGGCTCATCTACGACGGCGTGATCGGCGTGGTGCTCTCCATGGGCGGACGCGTGGGGCGCATCAGCCTGGAGGAGGCGACGCAGCTCGCCTCCACGCTCAAGGTGGTGTGGCGCGGCGACGGCCCACCGCCAGCGCCGTAGGAGGACCGCGCGGCTACCGGTCTGCCGCGCCGGCCCATTAGCGCATGAAGAATGCGCGCAGCTCGTCAAATCGTACCGGCGCGAAGCGCAGCCTCACCTTTGGCCACCGTCGAAAAGCGCCGGAAGTGGTCGAACACGCCCGTAAAGGTTCCGGTCCCGCTCACCACAAAGGCCTTGCCTCGATATGCGCCGTCAATTCGCGTCACGTACCAAACGTTGGGCATCGCCCATCCGCTGATTTCCGTCACCGTGCCGAAGGTGGCATGTGGCGGAAGTACGTTCGGGATGTACGTCAGTCGATCCACGCGACCGGTCGCCAGCTCGATCCACATGGTTCCACTGCCATGTTGCGTGTCTTGAATGCTACTCCCGAAGATAACGGCAACGGTCCCCTTGGGGCAGGCCGTGCAGGCTGTCGGTGAATCGAAGACATAGTCGCGTACGAAGCGTGGATCATAGGGCTCTTTGAAGAATATCTTCCCCACGGTCCAGTCCTGATTCGTTTGCGCGTCGCGCTGCGCGATCTGCTTCGCGCTAAAGGCTTTCCCATCGTCGGCGATTCTGACGTACTTGATCTTCACGAATGACCCGTCCTTCATCAAGTACCCGCTGTCGCTCTCCTCCGTATGATGGATCGGTCCGGCGTGCAGCACGGTCGAGAAGTGCCGCTGCATGCCGATGACGCCGCGTACGTTGACCGCGTAAACGGCAGCGGCACGCAGCACGAGTGCCGGGACCGGCGGACGAGTCGGCTCACTCGCGCGCACGTCGATGGTCATGGCGGCAAGGAGGACCATGCACAGCAGCGCGCTGTTCTTCATCGCGAGCCCTCCGGCAGGGCTCTGCTGCTCCTCGCGCGGTGTAGCATGCTCGTCATCTCGCGCGATAGATGGAGCGGCGAAGCGCCGATGGCGTGCTTGATCTCAACGTTCGGCGAGAACGTGCCGGCGTCTCGGATCTCGGCTATCAATTGGCCGCGCGCGAGCAGGCCGAAGTCGATGGCCAGGGTCGCATTGGTCGCGATCGGCGGCTGGTAATACCAATAGCCGTAGACGTCTGGCCACCGGTATGGGCCGTGCGGATAGTAGCCCGGCACGTAGCCCGGCACCATGGCGGCGCCCGCTCTCAGCTCGCATCTGGCGACGTGCACGGGGATCCCCGGCGGCCGTTGCGCCGCGGCCGGCGTCGCCGGGGCGGTGAAGAGCAGAGCCCTTGGAACGGCGATTTCCTCAAGCGTACTCACGGTATCTGTTCGAGCGAGGCGATGAGCGCCTTCATGAACCGAGCGGCGTCGCCACCGGTGACCACACGATGGTCGAACGTCACCGATAAGGGCAGCCGGTGCCGGAAGGCCACGCCCCCGCCTTCGTTCGGCGCCGCCTCGAGGAAGATGCGTCCGGCCCCAACGATCGCTACCTGGGGAGGAACCAACAGGAGCGCCGCCTGACGCCCTGCGAGGGTCCCGAAGTTCGAAAGCGTGATGGTGGGGTCACGCAGGTCGCTCAAGGGCAGGGTGCGCGCGAGCGCCGCGGCCTTGAGCGAATCCACGTCGCCGCGCAGGCTCTCGGCGTCTCGCCCGCCGGCGTCCCGCAACACGGGGACGATCAGCCCATCAGGCGTGTCGACGGCGATCCCCAGATCGACGCGCGGATGATGCCGAAGCACCAGCGCGCGCTCGTCGTACCACACGTTGACGATGGGCACGGCGGCGCAAGCGGCAACGACGGCGCGAATCAGCCTCGTGGTCGCGTCGTGGTCGAGTCCCCACCATGCCTCGATGTCGGCCTGGTCCCACACGGTCGCAGCTGCGACAGCGGCGTGCGCCCGCGCCATGTTCTCGGCCATGGCGCGCCGGATGCCCGTCAGCGGCTCGCCCGCCGGGGGAGCACCCCGAGCGGAGACGGCGTGTTCCAGGTCATCGCGCGTGATGATGCCGCCGGGACCCGTGCCGGTGATGTGCGAAAGGTCGACGCCGCGCTCGCGCGCGAGCGCGCGCACCGCCGGCGAGGCCTGTACTCGCAGCGGCTTTGCCTCGGCGGGAGCGGTGCCGGCGCGTGCTTCTTTCGCCGGCGGGCCCGGAAGGGCGCCGATCACGCTGCCGGTGTCGGCGCGCGGGCCCTCCTCGAAGTCGATGAGCCCCGCCCCGACGTCCACGCGGTCGCCGGGCTTTGCCAGCAGGTGGGCGACGCGCCCGGACCGCGGTGACGGGATGTCGACGACGGCCTTGTCGGTCTCAACGGAGACCAGGGGCTCGTCCGCGGTGACGTTGTCGCCCTCGGCGACGTGCCAAGCGATGATCTCGGCTTGCTGGAGGCCCTCGCCGAGATCCGGAAGCGCGAACGTGCTCATGCGTAGGCCATCACGCGCTCGGCGGCCGCGCCGATGCGCTCGGCGTTCGGCAGATAGACGTCTTCGAGGCGCAGCAAAGGCATCACGGTGTCGAAGCCCGTCACGCGCTGCACCGGAGCGAGCAGCGACCCAAAGGCGCCTTCCCCAACGCGCGCGGCGATCTCCCCGGCGAAGCCGCCCGTGCGCGGCGCCTCTTGAACGATGACGCAGCGTCCAGTTTTCGCTACGGACTTGAGGATCGTCTCTTCGTCGAGCGGCTTGAGCGTCGCGACGTCGATCACCTCCGCGCTCACCCCTTTGCCCTGGAGCGCCTCGGCGGCGGCGAGTGCCTCGGCCACCATGCCACCCCACGCCACCAGCGTCAAATCGCTCCCCTCACGCCGCACGAAGCAGCGGTCGAGCGGCGCGGCGACACCGTCATCCTCCACGTCCTCGCGC
>Ga0307374_10012650_pt1 | contig 11791 bp, 12 predicted proteins | sample OX3MG_FD_202532 | JGI IMG/M metagenome (GOLD analysis project Ga0307374, IMG submission 202532) | Soil microbial communities from Risofladan, Vaasa, Finland - OX-3 | ecosystem: Environmental > Terrestrial > Soil > Coastal area > Acid sulfate soil | place: Finland: Risofladan, Vaasa | collected...
GACGAGCTGACCGCGGACCTGCCGGCCGTCGATCCGTATCCGCTGCCGACGTCGTCGGTGTCCCGGCACTACCCGGGAGGTGGCGGCCTCCCCGCGTCGGCCGTGCTCGGCGCGATGAGCCGCGGTCGCGGTCGCTTCTCGCCGGCCTGGCAGGCAGCCTGGGGCTCGTGGCTGGGCGTGACCCTGCTGATGACCGTGATCTGGCTGCTGACCGGCGCTGGGTATCCGTGGCCGCTGTGGGTCATCGGCCCGTGGGGAGCCATCATGGCCGGCCGGTGGATCGTCGGCCCGCACCCGGAAGGTCAGCGCCACCGCGGCGAGCTGCGGGGCGGCGGGCCGCCTGGCGGCGGCCAGGACGAGATCACCGGACCGGGTAGCAAGGACTGAGCGACGAATCCCGGCCCCGGTTCGCATTGCTGGCCCGGCTCAAGTAGACTTTGCTGCGGCCCAATAAAGCTGTCGTTTACCATGGCCGTGAGCCGGGTGAGTACCAGTTTCCACCGGGCCGCCCGTTTTCGGTGCCGTGCGTGAGCGCTTGCCGGAATGGGAAGCCATCCGTAACTGTTTCGTTGTGCTGTGGCGCGATCGGCAACGAGCGCACCAGCACGGCCATGGAGTACGGGATGGCCGGGACAGCCAGCACGACAAGCCAACAGTGAAGCGCGGAGGACATGCCCAAGAAAGACGGCGCCATCGAGATCGAGGGCACGGTAGTCGAGTCACTGCCCAATGCCTTCTTCCGGGTGGAGCTCGACAACGGGCACAAGGTTCTTGCTCATATCAGCGGCAAGATGCGGATGCACTACATCCGGATCCTGCCCGACGACCGGGTGGTCGTCGAGCTGAGCCCGTACGACCTGAGCCGCGGCCGGATCGTCTACCGGTACAAGTAGACGAGCCGCCGGGCAGCGCTGATTTGGGTACCTGAGGAGAGTTAGCCGTGAAGGTCAAGCCGAGTGTGAAGAAGATCTGCAGCAAGTGCCGGATCATTCGTCGGCATGGCCGCGTGATGGTCATCTGCTCTGATCCTCGCCATAAGCAGCGGCAGGGTTAGCAGCACGACTGGCAGGAAGACACGCGCCGCACTCCGGCCGCGCAAGCGGCGGGAGCGCCCCCGGACGGAGGCCGGGGCCACGCCTAGGGGCACAGACGTGGAGCGGTGCGCAGGACCTCCGCACGAGAAGGAGAGTTGCCCAGGATGGCACGTCTAGTAGGTGTCGACCTTCCGCGGGAGAAGCGGCTCGAGGTCGCCCTGACCTATGTCTACGGCATCGGCCGGACCCGGGCACTGGAGACGCTGAGCGCGACCGGCATCAGCGGCGACAGGCGCGTCCACCAGATGACCGACGAAGAGGTCGTTCAGCTCAGGGACTGGATCGAGGCGAACTACAAGGTCGAGGGTGACCTGCGGCGCGAGGTCCAGGCCGACATCAGGCGCAAGGTCGAGATCGGCTGCTACCAGGGCCTGCGGCACCGTCGCGGGCTGCCCGTGCACGGCCAGCGCACCCAGACCAACGCCCGCACCCGCAAGGGCAAGAAGAAGACCGTGGCCGGCAAGAAGAAGGTCGGCAAGAAGTAGTCCGCCCCGCGGGGGGTTCGGGGGTCGTCCCCGGAGCCACTCAGCGGACCGATCACCTCCGGAGTTGACGAGCAGGATGCCTCCAAAGAGCCGTACCGGCGTCAAGAAAGTGCGCCGCAAGGAACGAAAGAACATCGCGCACGGGCACGCCCACATCAAGAGCACGTTCAACAACACCATCGTCTCCATCACCGACCCGGCGGGCAGCGTGATCTCCTGGGCCTCGTCCGGCCAGGTCGGATTCAAGGGCTCGCGGAAGTCGACGCCCTTCGCCGCGCAGATGGCCGCCGAGGCGGCCGCCCGCCGCGCGATGGAGCACGGCATGCGCAAGGTGGACGTCTTCGTCAAGGGTCCTGGCTCAGGCCGTGAGACGGCCATCAGGTCGCTGCAGGCCACGGGCCTGGAAGTCGGCTCGATCCAGGACGTCACCCCGGTTCCGCACAATGGCTGCCGGCCGCCCAAGCGGCGCCGGGTCTGAGCCGGAAAGTACGACAGGAGTAAGCGACAAGTATGGCTCGATACACCGGTGCGGACTGCAAGCGCTGCCGCCGTGAGAAGACCAAGCTGTTCTTGAAGGGCGCCAAGTGCGACTCGCCGAAGTGCCCGATCGAGATCCGCCCGTACCCGCCTGGCGAGCACGGCAGGAACCGGCCGAAGGAGAGCGAGTATCTGCTTCAGGTCAGGGAGAAGCAGAAGGCCAAGCGGATCTACGGCATCCTCGAGAAGCAGTTCCACAACTACTACGAGGAAGCCACCAAGACCCGGGGCAAGACGGGTGAGGCGCTGCTCCAGATCCTGGAGGCCCGCCTGGACAATGTCATCTACCGGGCTGGCTTCGCCAAGAGTCGTGACATGGCTCGTCAGCTCGTCCGGCACGGCCACGTGAAGGTGAACGGCCGCAAGGTCGACATCCCGTCCTACCGGGTCAGCGAGAGCGACATCGTCGAGATCGCGGCGAAGTCGCGCGAGCTCACGCCGTTCATCGTGGCCAGGGCCGAGGCCGGCGAGCGGCCGGTGCCCGCCTGGCTGGAGGTCATACCGGATAAGATGCGGATCCTCGTCCACACGCTCCCGTCGCGCGCGCAGATCGACACGCTCGTCCAGGAGCAGCTGATCGTCGAGTATTACTCGAAGTAACCGTTTCAACCTGGCTGGCCACGGGGGTCCGCCAGGCACCTGGCGGCGGCAGCCGCCAGCCTTAGTCGCCTGTCAAATAGCGGGCAGGCGGAGAGGATCACCAGATGCTCATCGCACAGCGTCCCACCCTCACCGAGGAGCAGGCCGGAGAGTACCGCTCGCGGTTCACCATCGAGCCGCTCGAGCCCGGCTTCGGTTACACGATCGGGAACTCGATCCGCCGTACGCTGCTCTCCTCGATCCCCGGTGCTGCCGTTACCAGCATCAGGATCGAGGGAGTCCTGCACGAGTTCTCCACCGTGCCCGGTGTCTCCGAGGATGTCACCGACATCATCCTGAACCTCAAGGAGCTCGTGGTCTCTTCTGAGCACGACGAGCCCGTGCACATGTACCTGCGCAAGCAGGGACCTGGCGTGGTCACCGCGGCCGACATCGCGCCGCCGGCCGGCATGGAAGTGCACAACCCTGACCTGCATATTGCCACGCTGAACGGCAAGGGCAAGCTGGAGATGGAGCTGACCGTCGAGCGCGGCCGCGGCTACATCTCGGCGTCGCAGAACAAGCAGCCGGGCCAGGAAATCGGCCGGATCCCGATCGACTCGATCTACTCGCCGGTGCTCCGCGTCACCTACAAGGTCGAGGCCACCCGAGTCGAGCAGCGCACCGACTTCGACCGGCTGATCCTGGATGTGGAGACCAAGCCCTGCATGCGGCCCAGAGATGCCGTCGCGAGCGCGGGCATGACACTGGTCGAGCTGTTCGGCCTGGCCAGGGAGCTGAACCTGGAGGCCGAGGGGATCGACATCGGCCCGTCGCCGACCGACGCCGCGCTCGCGGCCGACCTGGCGCTGCCGATCGAGGAGCTGAACCTCACGGTGCGCTCCTACAACTGCCTCAAGCGCGAGGGCATCCATACCGTCGGCGAGCTTGTGGCCCGCAGCGAGCAGGATCTGCTCGACATCCGCAACTTCGGTGCCAAGTCCATCGAGGAAGTGAAGCAGAAGCTGATCGACATGGGCCTGGCGCTCAAGGACTCCCCGCCCGGGTTCGACCCGGGATCTGCTGCTGACAGCTACGGGGCGGACGAGGACGACAGCTACGTCGAGACTGAGGAGTACTGACCGGCCGGACCAGCGGCCAGTCAGGCAGCGCGACCAGATAGTGCCAGAACGAGGAGAGTCTTTCGATGCCCACGCCCACCAAGGGTCGCCGAATGGGCGGCAGCGCAGCGCACCAGCAGCACATGCTGGCGAACCTTGCCACCGCGCTGTTCGAGCATGGCAAGATCACGACGACCGAGGCGCGGGCCCGCCGCCTGCGCCCGGTCGCGGAGCGGCTGATCACCTTCGCCAAGCGGGGTGACCTGCACGCCAGGCGGCTGGTGCTGACCATGGTCACGGACAAGACTGTCGTCAAGACTCTCTTCGACGAGATCGGGCCGAGCTACGCCGGCCGCCAGGGCGGCTACACCAGGATCACTAAGGTCGGCCCGCGCAAGGGCGACAACGCGGCGATGGCGGTGATCGAGCTCGTCCGTGAGACCGTCGAGGTGAGGCCGCAGCGCCGCCGGGCCAGGCGAGCCCAGCCGGCCGGCGCGGGCCGCCCGGCGAGGTCGGGCTCGCAGGCCGCGGCTGAGGCCGAAGCGGTTGAGACGGCGGCCGAGGCCAGCGCCACCGAGGCCAGCGCGACCGAGGCTGGCAAGGTCGACGCCGAGGCGCCCGAGGCCGAGGCTGACGTCCAGGCGGACGCCGAGGTCGACGCCCAGGCGGAGGCCAGTGACGAGGCTGGTGACGCTGCAGAGGCCGGCGACGAGCAGGCCGACGAAAAGTAGCCTGACGGACAGCAGCCCGGACTCGGGCGGTCCTGGGGTTGCCGGCGATGGTGGCGCAGGCAGCGGCGGGCACGGTGTCGTCCGGCTCAGACTGGACCTGGGCTACGACGGCTCGCAGTTCCACGGCTGGGCGGCCCAGCCCGGCATGCGCACGGTGCAGGGAGTGCTCTCCGGGGCGCTGGGCCTCCTCCTGCGGCTGCCGCAGCCGCCTGAGCTGACCGTGGCCGGCCGGACCGACGCCGGGGTGCACGCGCGCGGCCAGGTCGCGCACCTCGACGTGCCCGACCACACCGGGCTCGAGGACGCCGTGCCCGATCAGGCCGGGTCTGATCAGGCCGGGCCCGATCAGACCCGGGCAGCAGCGGCACCGATGGTCCCGGCCCGGCTGAACCGGCTGCTCCCCGCGGATGTCAGGGTGCACGCGATCCAGGTTGCGCCGGGCGGGTTCGACGCGCGGTTCTCCGCGCTCTGGCGGCGCTATTCCTACCGGATCTGCGATCTCCAGGCCAGCGCGGACCCGCTCCGCCGGCACGACACCCTCTGGCATCGCCGCCCGCTCGATCTCGACCTGATGAACGAGGCGGCAGCGGCCTGCCTGGGGGAGCACGACTTCGCCGCGTTCTGCCGCCGCCGGCCAGGCGCGAGCACGGTCAGGGAGCTGCTCAGGCTCGACTGGCACCGGGACGAGGACGGCGTGGTCGTCGGGACGGTGCTGGCCGACGCGTTCTGCCACAACATGGTCAGGGCGCTGGCCGGAGCGGTGCTGGCGGTGGGCGATGGCCGCAAGCCGGCCAGCTGGCTGTCCGCCGTTCTCGCTGCCGGAGTCCGCGACCCGGCGGTCACGGTCCTTCCGCCGCATCCGCTCTGCCTTGAGCAGGTCGGATACCCTCCAGACGCGGACCTCTCGGCCCGTGCGCTGGTGACCCGGCAGGTCAGGGGCACCAGCTAGCTGGCTCGCGCTGGGCGCCCGCGCGGCGCCGGTCAGGTCGTCGGCGGCGGGTTGCCGTCCACCATCCGGTAACTCAGGCTGACGTTGACGGTGCGGTTGATCACCAGGTTCATGAACGCCTCAAGGCGCGCGCGGCCAGCATTGCTCCTCGGCGGGCTCAGGTCCGTCGCCTCGGCCCAGACGAGGACAAGGTAGTGGCCCTTGACGAGGGCCTCCTCGATTCCGGTTCCCTGGCCGATCGAGCGGGCCGGCCCCGCCTTCGCCGCAAGCTGGGCGACGAACGCCGAATGGCCTGCCTTCGAAGCTACCTTGTTCGCCAGGCCGAAGTTCTTCAGGTTGAACACGCCGATGGTCGCCATTACCCTGGCGGACTTCGACAGGTAGGTCGCCCTGAGCGCCTGCGTGCAGTCAGCCCGCTTGACCGCGGCCTGCAGCGCCGAGCCGATCAGGGCCGAACGGCAGTCCTTGCCCTTGGCCTGCTTCGCCCTGGTGTAGCTGGTCCCCGCGTTCGAGATCGTGGCCGGGAACAACTCGCCCATGGTCAGCGGCACCGCGTCTGTCTTCCTGCTCCCGATGAACGCCCACTTGCCGGCCGGCGGCGTCGGCGACGTCGCCACCGGGGTCGGCCTGCCGTTGGCCTTCGGCTGCCTGGCGGGCGAACTGCGGCCCGGGGACGTCAGGACGAGGACGATGGCCACCGCCGCGATAATCACGGCTGCGGTTCCGATGGCGAGCCAGGCGGACTGCCGCTTCCTGCGGGTACGGGTCCCCGACCGGCCCTTGCTTCCTGACCGCCCTGTGCTTCCTGACCGCCCTGTGCTTCCTGACCGCCCTGTGCTTCCTGACCGCCCTGTGCTTCCTGACCGCCCTGTGCTGGCCGACCGGCCCTTGCTGGCCGACCGGCCCTTGCTGGCCGACTTGCTGCCGGTGCTCGCAGCCCGTGTCTGCTCGCGGGTCGGGCCGGCCGCGGAGCCGCGCTCGCTTCCGGCTGTCGCGGCGGGTGCGGCAGATCGGGCGGCCGTGGCCGGGACCGGGTCCCTGATCGCGGGAATCGAGTGGTTGGTGTCGAACTCGTCGGGCGTGATCGTGGCCGTGGCAAGCTGCGTGGCCGTGTCGGCGTATCCGCCGGAGCGCAGGTCGCTCTCCTGGCCGGCCCGATCGCTGCCCGGCCGGTCGGACTGACTGCGGTTCCAGGCGGCGAACGGCCCTGGCGGGTAGACAGGAAGGGACTCACCAGGAGCCGGGGGAAAGCCGCGTACGGCGTTGCTGGCCACGGCGGCCCGGGCCGTACCGCCGCCGGGCCCGGCGCCAGGCCAGGCATCAGCAGCCGGGTATTCGGAAGCCCAGAGGTAACCCGCTCCCAGCTCATCGTCCGGCCAGGCAGGCCCGCTCGCGGCGGCGTCGTAGCCGGCCTGCCGATAGCCGGTCCCCGGCTGGCTGGACTCGGAGTCTGCCCATGGGTATCCGGAGCCGGGCAGGTCGGAAGCGGTACCGCGGTATCCGGCGTCCGGGCCAGGGGGGGCTGCCCCAGATCCGTCCCTGGTTACCGGACGCGTCCCCGCGCTTGCGTGGTTCACCCGGTAGGCGGGGGTAAATAGCGACGCGCCTCCGGTTCCGCCGGCTGGCGACGGCTGCTCGGTGGGGCCCCCCCGCTGGCGCCGGCCTGATGATCCGCCAGGCATTCTGTCACCCGCATTCCGCATGCCGCGAGCGTACCGTTATGGCGCCGTCAGCGAGTCAGGTAGCCTTGATTGCGATCGCCGAGACCAGGGAAGCTTAGGCGCACTAGCGGGTGGGCCCCAGTTATACCTCGGTATTTTGACCATGGATGGCAACTGCCGGTATCCTTGCCTGGCGTCCATCTGCGCCGGAGTGCCCGCGTGCCCGCTCAGCGGGTAGATTTGCTGCCGCCGGTGCTGCGGATATCCCACGTCGGGTCGGCAGACCGGGCGCGGGCCCAACCATCAGGACTCACACGCGAAGGCTTATGACTGTGCGCACATTCAGCCCGAAGGCCGCCGATGTCCAGCGACAGTGGCATGTCATCGATGCGTCTGACATCGTTCTCGGCCGGCTGGCAAGTCAGGCCGCGGTCTTGCTGCGCGGCAAGCACAAGCCGATCTTCGCGCCGCACATCGACACCGGCGACTTCGTCATCATCGTCAACGCGTCGAAGGTCGTCCTCACCGGCAACAAGCTGGCCGACAAGCGTGCCTACCGGCACTCTGGTTATCCCGGCGGGCTGCGTGCGGTCGCCTACAGTGACCTGATGGCGTCCAACCCCGAGCGTGCCGTCACCAAGGCGGTCAAGGGCATGCTCCCGAAGAACAGCCTGGGCAGGCAGATGCTGAGCAAGCTCAAGGTCTATGCGGGCCCTAACCACCCGCACCAGGCGCAGATGCCGGTCCCCTTCGAGATCTCGCAGGTCTCCCAGCAGGCCGGCGCTGGCCGGGCCGCGGCGAAGTAACCGACGCGGTTTGGCACAGGACAGAACTAGCCGATCAGGAAGCACGAGGGAAGAAACCGTGGCTGAGCCCACAGTCGCGCCGGAAGCCGGCGCTGGCGACGAGGTCGAAGAGACCGCCGAGTACCTGTCGCAGTACACCACCGAGACCGGTGAGGCGGCCAGCACCTCAGGCAAGCCCGCGGCACGCAAGCCGGTGGTGACCGGTCATGCTCTCGGCACCGGCCGCCGCAAGGAGGCCATCGCCCGGGTGCGGCTCATGCCAGGGACCGGGCAGTGGCTGATTAACGGCCGCACCATGGACGTCTATTTCCCGAACAAGGTGCACCAGCAGCTGATCAGCGAGCCATTCGTGACCCTCGGCGCGGAAGGCCAGTTCGACGTCGTGGCCAGAATCACCGGCGGCGGAGTGACCGGCCAGGCTGGCGCACTGCGCCTCGGGATCGCCAGGGCGCTGATCCTCGTCGACCCGACGAGCCGCCCCGCTCTGAAGCGCCTCGGCTTCCTGACCAGGGACGCGCGGATCAAGGAACGCAAGAAGGCCGGCCTGAAGAAGGCACGTAAGGCACCGCAGTACTCCAAGCGCTAACCCCAGGCGTTGCCTTCGGGGGTGATGGCATTCATGGGGCAGCTTTTCGGCACTGACGGAGTACGCGGCGTCGCGGGGCGTGATCTTGATGCGCGCCTCGCGACGAGCCTGGCCGCGGCGGCCGCTCACGTGCTCGGCGGCACGCACGCGTCAGGCGATTCCAGACCGGCCGCGGTTGTCGGTCGCGATCCGCGCGCATCGGGGGAATTCCTCGAGGCGGCGGTGGTCGCCGGGCTCGCGGAGAGCGGCATCGACGTCCTGCGGCTCGGCGTCGTGCCGACGCCGGCCGTCGCCTACCTGACTGACGCCCTGAGGGCGGACTTCGGCGTGATGCTATCGGCCAGCCACAACCCGGCACCGGACAACGGCATCAAGTTCTTCGCCCGGGGCGGCCTCAAGCTGCCGGATCACGTCGAGAACGAGATCGAGGCCCGGATGGCCTCGCAGGCCACGGGTGCTGGCGGGCCGGGTATCCCCGCCGCCGGGTTCGGCCGGGTCCGTGATGCCGCTGACGAGGCCGAGCAGTACCTGGGCCACCTGCTGTCCACCGTGGGCGTGGGCGGGTCATCCGGTCCGGGCGGCCCGGCCAGGCCGCTGCGCGGATGGCGGGTCGTCGTCGACTGCGCGCACGGGGCCGCCTACGCGCTGGCCCCGCGGCTGCTGACCGAGGCGGGCGCCGACGTGATCGCGATCGGGGTGCAGCCAGACGGGCTCAATATCAACGCGGGCTGCGGCTCGACCAGCCTGGACGTGCTCCAGGCCGCAGTCGCCGAGCACGGAGCCGACGCGGGCATCGCCTATGACGGGGACGCTGACCGCTGCCTGGCGGTGGACGCGGCCGGCGCGGTCATCGACGGCGACCAGATCCTGGCCATCCTCGCGCTGGCGCTGAACGAGTCCGGCCGGCTGGTCGGCGGCACCGTTGTCGCGACGGTTATGGCCAATCTCGGCTTCCGGCTGGCCATGATCGAGGCCGGCATCGAGGTCATCGAGACACCGGTCGGCGACCGCTACCTCCTGGCCGCGATGCTGGACGGGAAGTACGTGCTCGGCGGCGAGCAGTCCGGCCACATCATCATGCTCGACCACAGCAGCACCAGCGACGGCATGCTGACCAGCGTGCAGCTGCTGGCGACGGCCGCTGCCCGCGGGAAGTCGCTGGCCGAGCTGGCCGCGGTGATGACGCGGTTCCCGCAGGTACTCGTCAACGTGCACGGGGTCAGCAAAGCCAAGGTCGCGGCCTCGGCCGAGCTCGCCGCCGCCGTCGCGGACGCCACGACCGAGCTCGGCGAGACTGGCCGGGTGCTCGTCAGGCCCAGCGGGACCGAGCCTGCCGTCCGGGTGATGGTCGAGGCGGTCGACTCGGGCCAGGCGCGCCAGATCGCCGACCGGCTGGCCGACGTGGTCCGCAGCGCCGGCTGAGCGCGAACCCGGCGCCGGCCGGGCGCCGCCTGCGGCAGCGGGCAGCCCGGGCATGGCAGGCTGTGACCGTGATCGCGGGAATCGGCGTCGACATCGTGGACATCGCCAGGCTCGAGGCCGCGCTGCGGCGCACGCCAGAGCTGGCGGCCCGGCTGTTCACCGAGGCCGAGCGGAGCGGGGTGAGCGAGCGGCACGCGCCGGCCGCGTCGCTGGCCGGCTGCTTCGCCGCCAAGGAGGCCCTGGCCAAGGTGCTGGGCGCCCCGCCCGGGCTGCGGTGGACCGACGCCGAGGTATTGCGTAATGCCGCAGGCCGGCCGTTTCTCACCCTGCGCGGCAGCGTCGCCGCCACCGCGCGCGAACAGGGAATCGGGGCGTGGCACCTGTCGCTGAGCCACGATGGCGGCCTGTGCGTGGCGATGGTGGTCGGCGAACTCAGCGCGCCGGGCGGGTAGGAACAACAGCGGGCAAGCCGAGCCAGGCATCCAGGACGAGCAACGCGAGCGAGGCAAAACGATGAGAAACGCCCATGCCGTCGCCGACGTCAGAGCGGCCGAACGGGCCCTGATGGCGCAGGTTCCCGACGGGGCGCTGATGCAGCGGGCCGCCGCCGGGCTGGCGTCGGTCTGCGCCGCGCTGCTGGGCCGCGGCTACGGCTCACGCGTCGTCGTGCTGGCCGGGACCGGTGACAACGGCGGCGACGCGCTGTTCGCCGGGGCGCGGCTAGCCGCCCGGGGCGCGCAGGTCACCGCCGTGGTGACGGGAGCGGGCCGGCCCGAGGCCGGCGCGGCCGCGCTGCGCCGGGCGGGCGGCCGGCTGGCGGGTGCGGCCGGGCCGGCTGACGGCAGCGGGCCGGATGCTGGCGGGCCGGAGGCGGCCGAGGCGATCGCGGCGGCCGACCTCATCATCGACGGGATCCTGGGCATCGGCGGCCGGGGCGGCCTGCGCGAGCCCGCCGCCACGCTGGCCGTGCTGACGGCCCGCGCCAGGGAGGCCGGCGCCATCGTCGTCGCCACGGACCTGCCGAGCGGGGTGGACGCCGACACCGGGGCCGTGGCCGGCGTGGCGATCAGGGCTGACGTAACCGTGACCTTCGGGACCATCAAGCCAGGCCTGCTGATCGATCCGGGAGCGAGTTGCGCGGGCACGGTCGAGCTCGTCGACATCGGCTTGCGGCCGCACCTGACCGCGCCGCCGGTGATCACCGCTCTGCAGGCCGCGGACGTCGCCGCGCTGCTGCCGGAGCCCGGCGCTGAGTCTGACAAGTACCGCCGGGGTGTGCTCGGGGTGCTCGCTGGCAGCGAGAAATATACGGGCGCGGCCGTGCTCAGCGTAGGCGGGGCGATCCGCGGCGGGGCTGGAATGGTCCGGCTGGTGTCGGCCAGGGCTGCCGCCGACCTGGTCAGGCAGCACTGGCCGGAAGCCGTCATCACGGTGATCGATCCCGCTGATCCAGGCGGCCCGCCGTCGCAGCCGGCCGGTTCCCCGCGTTCCGCAGGACCTGCCGCGATCGAGGCGGCCGGCCGGGTCCAGGCCTGGGTAGCCGGGCCCGGGCTCGGCACGGGAGACGACGCGGCCGAGTTGCTCGCGACCGTCCTGGCTACATCGCTGCCTGTCCTGGTCGACGCCGACGGGCTGACGGTTCTGTCCCGGAACAAGGAACTGCTCGCCCGGCCGGCCGGGGCGGTCACCCTGGTCACGCCGCACGCCGGCGAGCTGGCCAGGCTGGTGAACGGCGATCACGACCAGATCGAGGCGCACCGGCTCGAGTCGGCCCGCGGCGCCGCGGCCGAGCTCGGGGTGACGGTGCTGCTGAAGGGCTC
>Ga0307374_10012651_pt1 | contig 11790 bp, 13 predicted proteins | sample OX3MG_FD_202532 | JGI IMG/M metagenome (GOLD analysis project Ga0307374, IMG submission 202532) | Soil microbial communities from Risofladan, Vaasa, Finland - OX-3 | ecosystem: Environmental > Terrestrial > Soil > Coastal area > Acid sulfate soil | place: Finland: Risofladan, Vaasa | collected...
TGGCAGTCGACGACCTTATGAAAGTAGTCAGGGTTCTCTACGTTCGTCGGTTCCACTGCACCCTCCATCGAGACACGACATCGGGCGACGACCACCGGGGACCGGTCGTTTTGTCTCTGGAATGTCACTGTATCGCTACTAAGGGCGGCTCTACTACGGGTCAAAGGTCACTGTTAAGGTCAAAAATACGCTGGCCGGTCGCAGGAGGACATGATGTTGATCTCAACGATGAATGACTTACCGGGTTTTCGGGTCGTCGAAGTCAAGGGCGAGGTCTTTGGACTGACCGTGCGATCGCGCAACGTGCTGTCGAATCTGGGGGCCTCCTTGAAGTCTCTGGTGGGCGGCGAACTACAGGGATTGACGAAGAATCTTCAAACCAGTCGCGAGGAAGTCATCAAACGAATGAGTGACGAAGCGGCGGCGAAGGGGGCAAACGCGGTCTTGGCCATGCGCTTTGACTCAAGTGAAATCGCTGAGATGGGTTCGGAGATCTGCGCCTACGGCACCGCGGTGGTTGTCGAACCCGCCTAGAGCGAGGCCCTGCCTCTTGGCGTGGGCGCCTCGGTCGCTCGCAGCAGTTGCTCTAGTACATCCGGCAACGACGACGCCCGACCGTAGCGCGGCAGTTGGGCGCCCGCTCGTCCGTGCAGGTGCGCGCTCAGGGCCGCTGCTTCGAAAGGTTCGTGCCCGCGGGCGATGGCCGCACCAATGAGTCCGGAAAGGACGTCGCCCGTTCCCGCACTGGCGAGAGAACTGGTGCCACTGGTCACCACACGAATCTCGCCCGAGGGGCTGGCGATGAGCGTGATGGGCCCCTTTAAAAGGACGACGCAGTTCAGCCGCGAGGCCAACTCTCGAACGGCCAGCATTCGATTCGCCCCCAACTTCTTGCCCGTCAGCCGCGCAAATTCGCCCTCGTGGGGCGTTAGGACCCACGCAGCAGCGCTCGAGCGATTGGCGATGAGACTGGAGTCAAGTCCGTCAGCGTCGAGCACTACCGGGGCCTTGACCTCGCGCAGACGCTCGCTCAACCACGCTCGCGCCTCGGCCCCGAGTCCGGGTCCGGCCACGATGGCCTTCACGCGCTCGTCAGGGCGTGAAGACGGGTCGCGCACGACTTCGACCGCGAGCCCCGGCACGTTGAGCAGCGAGTCCTCGTCGCCCCGGCACGTGAGTCGAACCATTGAGGCGCCGCCGGTAATTGCTCCTTCGCTCGACAGCACCGCGGCCCCCGTCATCGATGCTGAGCCCGCCAAAATGGCAATCGCGTGGCGCCACTTGTGGTCGCTTGGCTTGAATCGTACGAAGGTGAATAGATCAGCGTCTTCGACGACGGCGTCGCGCGACGAGTCCACGATTCCGAGTCCCGCAAAACGGCGTTGCCCGACGTAGTGAACGCTCTCACCCGTGACGTGGGCGGGTTTGAAAGCGCCCAGGGCGAGCGTGACCGTCGCGCGCGGGGGGCTCCCGAAGAGTTCGCCGGTGTCGGCGTCTACCCCAGAGGGTAGGTCGACCGCGAGTACCGGGGTCGTGTCGTCGACCTGGGGCGCCACGTATGGTCTCGAACATCCAAGGCCAAAGGCGGCGTCAATATAAAGGTCGTACCCTCGAAGGGCCCGAGGCTGGTTCGACGTCGAAAAGAGTTCGACGCGCGCGCCTCGTCGCCGGAGCCACTCAGCGGCCACTCGGCCGTCGGCGCCGTTGAGGCCTGGCCCGGCCACGACCGCGACGCGGCGACCATAACAACCTCCAAGGAGGAGCTGGGCTTCGTAGGCGACGGCCGTGCCGGCGGCGCTGACGAGGAATTCCTGGCCGCGGTTCGCCACGGCCCGCGCGTCTGCTTCGCGCATTTCATCGACCGATAGAAGAGGCAGAGCCACGATGTGAACCTCGGTTCTAGACGGCGCTCCCGCAAAGCGTAGGTCGTGGTTTCCTTGAGGGCCAGGGGCCCAAGTCGTCACTGGCGCTGTTGACTCCTCCAAAGGGAATGAATCCTTCTCTTTACCGCGATCATTCATTAGAGTTTCTATTGGTACGGGTCTCGAACAGGGGGAGTTTCATGCGATCATTGGTACTTGGCTACTGCGGGCTCGTCGTCGTCTACGGCGCCGTTCTGGCCACGATGATTGGTTTCGCGGGGTGGAAGTCGGACTCGAGTTCGACGGCCCCGTCTCGCGCGAAGTCGTGGGTTCAGTTCGTCGTATTGCTGCCGGGCGCGATGATGTGTTGCTTCGGGTTGGGATTCCTTGATTCCCACCTCGCCACGTCAGTCGAGCTTTTGATCACCGCCGCCGCCGTACTGGTAGGAATCGGCGTTTTCATGATTGAAGCGAGTGTCGACGATCGGCTCACGAAGTCGCGGTAAGTATCGAGCTTGGCGCCGACCTCGAAAGGGGAACGAGAAAGGCGCGGCCGTCTCTCACCGTTGGGCCGTGGGACCCGAAGGGAGGACTTCTTGGCTTTTCGTGAACGAGCCCCATGGGGGCGGCCCTGCTGGATTGACTTGGTGACCGCCGAGCCCAAGAGAGCGCGTGGTTTCTATCGCGCGCTCTTTGGCTGGGAGTCGGGTGAGGCGTCATCGGAATTCGGTGGTTACTGGATGTTTCTGCGTGAAGGGGTTCCCATCGCCGGGGCGATGCCGAACAACATGGATGACGACACGGCGGATCGCTGGGGGGTGCACGTGGCCGTCGAGGACGCCGTGGTAACGCTGGAACGTGGTCGAGAAAATGGCGGTGGCGTCGTGGTGCCCGTCACGCCGGTAGGTGACGCGGGCACCATGGCGGTCCTGAGCGATCCGTCAGGTGCGTCAATTGGCCTTTGGTCGCCGCAGGATTTTCCCGGCTTTCGCGCAATCGATGAACTCAACGCGCCACGCTGGTTTGAACTACGCACTCGTAAATACGACGAGTCGCTGTTGTTCTATCGCGAAGTCTTCGACTGGAATCTGCGTACGTCGAGCGACGAACCAGGCTCTCGCTACTCGACGGCCACTGACGGGGACATTCAGTTCGCCGGATTGATGGACGCGACGGGGCATTTTCGCGCAACCGATCCATCGGCGTGGACGGTCTACTTCAGCGTGGCGAATGTTGATGAGGCTCAAGAAGTCGTCCTCGCTGAGGGTGGCCGAGTGCTCCGCTCCGCACACGACTCGCCCTACGGACGCGTCGCGACGGTCCGAGATCCCAGTGGCGCGACCTTTCAAATTATGCAGTGAGTTCGAGCGAGGAGTTCAGGCGATGTGTCGAAATATCACTGCTTTGCGCGGATTAGAGCCACCCGCGACGACCGAGGAGGTTGACGCGGCCGCCACGCAATTCGTGCGCAAGGTGAGCGGCGTCACGTCGGGAAACTTGCTCGACACGGATGCCTTTCGCCAAGCCGTCGCGTCCGTCGCCTTGGCGACACGCCAACTCCTGGAAGATCTGCCCGCGCGACGCAGTCCTCCACGCACGGCGCCCGCGTCGAGACGTCGGGCGCCGACGTGATGTTCGGTGATTGTTTCGCCGCCTCGTCGCGCAGCGGAAATCAATCGGTTCTTCGAATTTTACTGACGGGCCCAGTAATTCGCTGACGATTTTGATTCGTGCAACGCCTCGGTGTCTTCAAAGCCCGGCGCGAGTGAGGTCGAGGTTCCCGCGAGGACCTGGTGATGCTCGATGTTCAATAGGCGCAGCCAACTCTGTTGCCCCATCGTCAGCGTGATGAAGCAGGCCAACTCGACGAGCTCCTCTTCGCTGAAGCGCTGGTGGAGCCGATCCCAAAAGGCGTCGTCAGGGTTAAGGCGCCACGTGATTGCTTCGGCGTAAGCCAAGGCGGCTTTTTGACGTTCGTCGTATGAGTTCGATGACTCAAAGTTCAAAAGATCGTCGAGCTTGCCTTCTTCGAGTCCGGCCGCCTGCGCTTCGGTGCTTCGCTGATTGCCGCAATATTCGCACTTGAGTGAGCGCGAGACGTAAACGCGACAAAGTTCCTTCAAGGGGTGCTCGACCACACCACCGCGAAAGAGTGCGGCCCAAGAGTTGGCGAATGCCCAAAATGCGGCCTTCGAGTGCGCGCGCACCGCCGTGCTTTCGGGACGGGGTGTCCCTTCGCGAGCGCAACGTTCGACTTCACTCATCATGTCTTCGTCCATCGAGGCGAGTGGAAAATACGAGATTCGCTGTTGAGAGGTTTGCATGCTTGCTCCTTACTCGTCGTGGATCACTTTGACGCGACTACCTCACTACCTTAAGCAGATTCAAAACGATGTGCGGTCAATGAAATCTCTTCGGAAGTTGAGCCGAAACTTGTGAAAATTTGCACGTGTTCGTTACCGGATCTGTAAACGATGACCCCAACGTGAGATGCGCTAATGAATCGAAGAGACGAAGTACTAACGCTCGAACGACGTTGATCGTGACGATTATTCGAAGTAGCGCGCACGCTTAGAAATGATGATGTTAATCAGGAATTTTGTCCAAGGTCGGCACGATCGTGGGACGGAACCACGTCGATCAATGCGAAACCGTCTCACGTGAGATTCATTTCAAATCTCAATTGGTTGAAATGGTGTGAGAAGTGAAGGCTCACGAGATCGTGACGTTGTGCGGCGACTTCGCCGACGCAAAATCGAAAAAGAAGGGGTGACGTTTAAGGACTTTCTTACTTGGCTCGTCACGACAGTGTTAGCCTCGCTCAATTCTCATCGGGGAAAGCCGCGGTGAAAATGGACATCAGACTTAACTGACGCTTTCGGGGGAACGTGAGTATTTTTTGGATCAGTATCGGGATGGGTATTGCCGTGGCGGCCATCCTCGCACTTTCGGCGGTGGCCTTCACGCTCGAGTACGCCGTGAGTCGCGTCGTGAATCTTGCTCACGGCGAGGTTCTCACTATCGGCGCGTATTCGGCCTACGTCGGTGAAACCAACTTTCACTTGAACATCTACGTATGTGCCCTCGTGGCGACGGTTTTTGGTGCATTGACCGCCATGGGGCTCAATCTTTTTTTGATTGAGCGTTTTCGCGATCAAAAGCCCCTTTCAACTTTGATCGCCACACTCGGGGCCTCGTTGATTCTTCAAAATCTCTTGCTGATTGGATTCGGTGGCGCGAGCGTCTCGTACGGTTTCGCGCAGGGAAGTTTGTTGCATGTGGGTCCGTTCCTTTGGACGACCTTGACGATTCGCGTCATTGTCTCGGCCATCGTGGTGGCGGGAATGATCTACGTCTTTTTACAGCGAACGAAGATTGGCAAGGCTCTGCGCGCGGTGGCCCAAAACCGTTCGCTCGCCCAGGTAAGTGGTATCCCCGCTCGAAGCGTGGTGATGCGCACATGGGCGACGGCGGGCGCGGTGTCGGGCTTCGCGGGCTTTCTCTACGGTGAAACGATCGGCACCATCACCCCCTCGATTGGCAATGGATTTCTCCTTCTCTCCATTACGGCGGCGGTCGGCGGCGGTCTTGGTCGGCCCTACGCAACTTTGGGAGGCGCCCTCGTGCTCGGACTCGTGATGTCAATCGCGGGGACGTACTGGTCGTCGGCCTACCAGCTCGTGATCGCCTTTGGATTCTTAGTTTTGATGTTGCTCATTAAGCCCAACGGGATGTTCGTACGGGGCCGAGCTCAGATGGTGCGGGCCTGATGCTCCAGTACTGGACCGCTATTTTGACCGAGGCCACGATTTTCGCGGTGCTCGCTTTGGGTATCGACATGATCTGGGGTTGGGCGGGCGACTTTGACTTGTCGGCGTACGCCTACTTCGCCCTGGGCGTGTACATGACGATTGTCCTGACGATTGGCAAACCGCACCCACCGGTGTCGTACGTGTTGGGCTTGCATCTCTTCTATCCGGTCGCGGTGGTGCTCGCGGTCGTCGTCGTTGTTGCCTTCGCTTCCATTATCGGGGCAATCGCACTGCGAAGTTTGCGCGAAGTTTATTTCTCGATAACAACTCTGGGCGCCGTGTGGGCCATTTACTACTGGGTGGAGAACTACACGCCGCTCTTCAATGGATACAACGGCGTCTACGGTCTGTTCGATCCCTTGGGTGGCGGAATGTCGTACAGCGCCTATCACTATTACTTCTTCGCCGCGTGCCTGGTGATCCTCGCGGGCGTGTATGTCGTTGTGACGCGCTTGTCAAAGAGCCCCTTTGGCCGAATGGTGCGCGCCGTTCGCGACGATGAAGCCGCGGCCTCGGTCTACGGGCGCAACGTCTTTTGGGCGAAGTACCGCACGTATCTTTTCGGGGCTGGTCTCGCGGGCTTCTCGGGCGCGCTCTTCGCCGCGTACATTGGGGCATTCAACCCGCTCGACTGGCGGCCAACCGAAATCTTCGTGCTCTACGCCGCCATTTTGGTCGGTGGGCGAGGAAATCCGAAGGGCGTCATCCTGGGCTCGTTCATCGTTTACGTCGGTTTCGTGGAGTTGACTCGGTACATTCCTTCGCCCCAGGCGCGCCCCGAACTCGGCCCCGCACTGCGCCAGATTCTGATTGGGGTGCTGATTATCTTGATGCTCAAGTTCCGCCCGAGCGGCCTGATTCCGGAACGATTAGGTACCGATGGCACCCAAGTCCGTCGAACGTGGCGAACGCTCTTTTCGCGAAGCGCCCGTTCGGTTGACGAGATCGACGTTGACAACTCCGTCGCCAGCGAGAGTGAAGTAGACGCGTGACGACGCCACTCTTAGAGATCGAGAGCGTGACCAAAACCTTCGGTGGCGTCGTGGCCGTGAGCGACTGTTCGATGAGTATTCGTGAGGGCACGGTCGTCGGACTCATCGGCCCCAACGGCGCGGGCAAGAGCAGCGTCATCGACTTGGTTTCGGGCTTCGAACAGCCCGACCAAGGAAATATTCGATTCGCGGGCACAGAGATTGTTGGCAAACGGCCGGACCAAATCTCTCGAATGGGACTGATTCGCACGTTCCAAACGCCCAGAGAGTGGCGCGATCTCTCGGTTATTGACAACGTACGGGTGGGGCGTCGAGACCTCGAACGCGATTCAATATGGCGAGGCATCATGGCTCCGCGGCGCTTACGGCGCCTCGAAGAGCAAGAGTCTGGCGAACTGCGTGATTTGATGGTTCACTACCGACTTGACGCCGTTCGCAATCATCGTGCGGTGGGACTCAGCGGGGGACAAAAGCGACTCCTGGAGTTTGCTCGAATCGCCGCCGCGAAGCCGCGCTTGACCATTCTCGATGAGCCGATGGGCGGAGTGAACCCGGTACTCGGAGAGCGAATCGGTGAGGCGATTCGTGAACTGAAGCGCAACGGCAGCACCGTCGTGGTGGTGGAGCACAACCTTCCCTTCATTGAACGCACGTGCGATGAAGTCGTGGTGATGGACCTCGGCACCGTGATTGCCCAGGGTCCCTTCGCTGATTTGCGTGACAACAAGCGCGTCGTCGACGCCTATTTGGGGAACGATGACGAATGAGTGAGGCTATGGAAACTCCCGTGGTGCTGCGCGTTGACAAAGTGACGGCTGGGTACGGTGGCTCACCCATTATTGAGGACGTGTCGCTCGAGGTGTATCGGGGCAAGATCACCGCGATCGTTGGTCCGAACGGTGCTGGCAAGTCAACGCTGTTGAAGGCAATCTGCGGCGTAATCAAAACGTCGAGCGGCCACGTCTTCGTGCTTGACAAAGAGTGCACGAATTTCGCTCCCGAAAAGATGGTGCGCCACCGACTCGCCTACGTTCCCCAAGTTGCCAATACTTTTCCGGATCTCACCGTTAAGGAAAATCTCGAGATGGGCGGCTACACCCGTAAGAGTGGCGTCGCTGAACGAATTGACGAACTCTGCGAACTCTTTCCCGACATCCGCCAAGCTCTTCGCCGTAAGGCGGGAGCGCTCAGCGGAGGGCAACGAAGCATGCTCGCCATGGCCCGAGGGCTCATGCTTGATCCGAGCGTCATGTTGCTCGATGAGCCCAGCGCCGGACTTTCACCACTGCTGCAAAGCGCGCTCTGGGAACAGATTGAGAAGGTTGCCGCGACCGGCGTCGGTGTCTGCGTGGTGGAGCAAAACACGCGGCGCTCGCTGCGCCACGCGCATTGGGGCTACGTGCTAGTTCTGGGAAAGAACCGTCTCGACGGCCCTGCCTCAGAGTTGCTGCACGACGAGGAGGTCATTGACCTCTACGTCGGACGGATGTCGTAGCGAAAAAGGTCTCATATGAGAGCAATATCTATAAGGGGGGAATGAAGTGCGAATACTTAGAAAGAAGTTGTCCATACGGACAGTGACCAGCGCCTTGGCTCTGACCACCGCGCTGGGCACGGGCGCCGTCATGGGGGTGGGAAGCGTCGCTGGCGCGTCATCGGGCAGCGTTTCGTATGGTGTGCTGTCGTGCTTTACTGGCCCGTTAGCCAGTCTGGGTGAGGGCATCTATCAAGGTGCCCAGATTGCCCAGTCGCAGATCAACGCGGCCGGCGGCATCCTTGGCAAGAAGCTCCAGATCCCTCAGGGGGATACGGGATGTGACCCCGTTGAAGGAAAGACCGCGCTCCTCAAGTTGATTTCCGGCGGGGGCATCGCTGGCATTATCGGACCGACCACGCAAGAGATCAATGCGGTCGAGCCGGTGCTAAAGGCCAACAAGATCATCGACGAGTTCCAGGGTGGCGATGTTGGACGCGACCACCAAAGGGACCCCTATCTCTTCCGTGACAGCCCCTCGGACAGTCAGCTCGGCGTCGCGATGGCCACGTACGCACACCTCAAGGGCTACAAGAAGGCCGACCTGTTGTTTTACTCCGACGCGGCGGCCCAGACCATCGTCGCGCCTGTCAAGACAACGTGGCTAAAGCTGGGCGGTACCGTGGTTCACGTCTACGAAATCCAGGCGGACCAGTCGTCCTACACCAATACCGTGGCACAAGTCATCGCTGACAAGCCCAACGTGATCTTCTCCCAGACCGACGCGCAGACGATAGCGGTGCTGTCGACCGAGTTCAGTCAGCTGGGTTCGAAGATTCCATGGATTGGCACCGACATCACGACGAGCAGCGACTTCATCAAGGCCTTTGGAGCCGCGAAGGCGCACGCTGAATTTACGTCAATCATGGGTACGTCGGTCACGGGCGCGGCCTACAGCGCGTTCTTGAAGACCTTCAAGAAGATGTTCCCGAGCCAGGCGGCGGCCGGACCTCTTGGAGGCTCGAACTACGCCTATGACGCGGTCATCTCGTTGGCACTGGCGGATACCTACGCCAAGACTTTCAAGGGCGCGGTCGTCTCGAAGGACATGACGAAGGTGACGAATCCTCCGGGCACCGTGTGCTCGACGTACTCGAAGTGTGTGGCACTGCTCAAGGCCCACAAGAAGATTAACTACGAGGGCGCCAGCGGCAGCATCGACTACAACAAGTACCACAACACCTTTGGCCCCTACGCGCCGTTCATCGCGAACGCGAAGACCGGTAATGAGGTTCAGGGGAAGGCGTTGTCCGCCAAGATCTTGGGTGACGTGACGAACTGCACGTCCAAAGCATCGTGCTTGGCGGTGTTGAAGGCCGACGGCCTGAAGTAAGAACGACGTGACCTCGAGGAGCCGCGTTTTGGGCTCCTCGAGGTGACGTCGTACCCCCAAGAACACGTCGCCACGTCGCGGCGTCGAGTAGAAATGAATTGAGAGAGGTGACGAGCGACGTGAGTGATACCTCCAGCCCCGACGAGGGGACCGGCCCGCTAAGTGGCGTGCACGTGCTCGACCTCTCGAGGGTGCTTGCAGGACCCTACGCCACGATGATCCTTGGGGACCTCGGCGCTGACGTGATCAAGATCGAGCAGCCAGGCTCGGGTGACGACACTCGAATGTGGGGACCACCGTTCATTGACGCCGCTGGCGGTCGCGAGAGTACCTACTTTCTCTCGACCAATCGCAATAAGCGAAGCGTCACCCTTGATTTGAAAGATCCTGAGCAGTGGACCTTCATCGAACAGCTCGTTCGATGGGCTGACGTCCTCGTGGAGAACTTTCGGCCCGGGGTCATGGAGCGACTCGGTCTCGCTGACGATGCGCTCGAAGCAATGAATCCGGGACTGGTGCGTCTTTCGATCAGTGGTTTTGGCGACGACGGTCCCGACGCGCGCCGCGTCGGCTACGACCATATTCTCCAGGCTGAAGGTGGTCTGATGTCCATCACCGGCCCGCGTGAGGGGCCCATGGTCAAGGTCGGCGTACCCATCGCCGACATCGTGGCCGGGCTCTACGCCGTTATCGGCGTGGTCGCGGGACTCGTCGAGCGCGCGAAGAGTGGACGTGGACAACGGGTCTCGACTTCGTTGCTCGCGGGCCAGATCGGTGTACACACCTTTCAAGGCACGCGCTACCTCGTGGCGGGTGAAGTGCCTCCGCTTTCGGGAAACCAGCACCCCACGGTCTGCCCCTACGGCGTTTTTTTCGCCAGTGACGCCCCGATCGTCATCGCGGTGGGCAATGACGCTATCTGGCGACGGTTCGCGCCACTAATTGGACTCGATCCTCACGACGAAGAATTCGCGACGAACGCCAAGCGGATTGCCGACGTCGATCGGCTCAACGAGCTCATGGCCAAGGCGTTGGCGCAACGATCCGTCGCGCAGTGGCTACCGCTCTTTGACGCCGCCGGCGTTCCCGCGGGCGAAGTGAAGAAGCTCGACGCCGTGTACGCCAGTGAACAGGTTCGCCAACAAAATCTCGTCTGGTCCGTGGATCACTCGACACTCGGGACCATCGAGCTTCCGGGCAGCCCCCTTCGATACGGCCGAAGCACCGTGTTGGCGCGGCGGGCGCCTCCGACGTTGGGCGAACACAATGAAGAAGTCCGCCAGGAGTTTGCTGACCGTGATTAGTTCGGACGTGACGAGTAATGTCCTCATCGAGCGGGGGGCGACGTGGCACCTATAACTCGCTTTGGCCGGTCCCTCTCGCTCGTTCAGAATCGCTTCAATACGAGCCTTCGTCGATCGACGCGCTGGGTGCGAGACCGGCGCCGCATTCGCCTGGCCGCTCCACCGGCGACCAACGTCGAAGTTCACGACGTCGGCCACGGCGTCGTCGAGATTCGACTGGCGGCGGGGGGGCGGCGAAATGTGCTCGGACGCTCCACGATCTCGGCGATCGAAGAGGCCGTGGCCAATCCTTCGGCGAACACGCGCGTTATCGTCATCACGGGCGAGCCACCAGATTTTTGCGCGGGCTATGACTTCGTGGAGGCGTCCCACGGTGAACCTCTTGAACTGATCGCGCATGAAAGCAACTTCGCCGCGCTTCGTCAGTCGCGGATTCCCATCATTGCCGCGTTGCAAGGCAACGTCATCGGTGGGGGCCTCGAACTCGCGCTATCCGCCGACATTCGCATTGCTTCCCCCGAGGTGCGTCTCGCGGTTCCCGCTTCCAAACTCGGACTGGTCTACTCCGAGGGGGGCATTCGATTGGTCGTTGACGCGATGGGTCAAAGCCTCGCTCGTGCGATGTTTCTCGGCGGCCTGGTGCTCAATGGCGAAGCGGCCCTCGCCGCCGGAGTGGTGTCGGAAATGGTGGGCCGTGAACAGCTTCGTGAACGTGCCCTCGCGCTCGCCACGGAAATGGCGTCGTGGTCGGAGGTCGCCTCGTCGGGAAATCGTCAGATTCTTGACCACGTTGCTGGTCGCGTCGTGGTGGACGCGAATGAGCTGCACGTTGAGAGCTTCGCGCACGACGGCCAACTCCGCCGTACCATCCATGACTTCGTGGCGAGGCGCTCAACGAAGTCGAAACCTCTTAAAGTCGAGGGAACTACGCCGACGCAGTGAAGGCGCTCGGG
>Ga0307374_10012654_pt1 | contig 11789 bp, 11 predicted proteins | sample OX3MG_FD_202532 | JGI IMG/M metagenome (GOLD analysis project Ga0307374, IMG submission 202532) | Soil microbial communities from Risofladan, Vaasa, Finland - OX-3 | ecosystem: Environmental > Terrestrial > Soil > Coastal area > Acid sulfate soil | place: Finland: Risofladan, Vaasa | collected...
AGCGCCGCGCGATGCGCGGACGCTCCTATCAGGTGCTCTCAGGACGCACACGCCCATATACCCGTCACCGCATGGGGACGCTCACGCACGCGGGTGTCCTCGCGGGTGTGGTCGCGTTCTTCTGCGTCGCGATCGGCGTGCCGGTGTTCGGCGCGGTCAGCGCGTCGCTGTTGAAGGAGCTCGGGACGCTCCAGCAGGGCTTCGGCCTCACGTTTGAAAACTACAGCCGGGTGCTCTCCTCGAGCGCGCTGTATGAACCGTTGCTGTACTCGCTGCGCCTGGCGGCGATCGTCTCGACCGTCGTGATGGCGCTCGCGGTGCCGGTCGCAAGGTTGTTGACGCGTCGCGCGGTTGGGCTGGTTGGGCGCTCGCTTGATCTGGTGTTGCTCGGCGCGGTCGCGCTGCCGTCGATCGTGATGGCCGCGGGGTACATCCTGATCTACAACCTGCCCGTCATGCACTCTCTCGGGATCGCTTTGTATGGCACGAGCGCGCTGCTGGCGCTCGGTTATGTGGCGGGGGCGCTGCCGAACAACGCGCGTATCCTGATCGGCCCGCTCGCGCAGCTGCACGACTCGCTGCTCGCGAGCGCCCGCACCCACGGCGCGAGCGCGGCGAGCTCGTGGTCGCGGGTCGCGATACCGGTCATCTCCCGCTACATCATCTGGGTATGGCTGTACTGCTTCGCCGGGACACTGCTCGAGCTCCCGATCTCCGAGCTGCTCTACCCGGCCGGGCAGTTCCCGCTGTCAGTCGCGATCCAGCGCCACCTCGAAGCGTACGACTTCGCTGGCGGCACCGCGATGGAGGTCACGGCAGTGATCGGCGCGATCGCTGTCACAGCGCTCGTGCTCGGCGCCTACCGGCTACTCGCACCCGCCGGATGGCGCAAGATGGGGGAAGCCTCATGACCGCGGTCGCGCCGAATGCCCTGCAGCTGCACGCTCTCACCAAGCGCTACGGCAACATTCTAGCCCTCTCCGAGGTCTCCCTCACACTAGACCCCGGCCGCTTTCTCGTGCTGCTCGGACCATCAGGGTCGGGCAAGTCGACGCTGATCCGCTGCCTCGCCGGGATCGAGCGGCCCAGCGAAGGCCAGATCACACTCGCGAGCGCTCCCGTCGCCACCCAGCACAGGCACGTCCCCCCGGAGCGCCGCGACCTCGCGATGGTCTTCCAGGACTTCGCGCTGTGGCCACACATGACGGTCGCGCGGAACGTCGCGTTCGCGCTGCGCCGCCGCCGAACCTCGTCGACCGAGACCGCCCAGCGCGTCTCACAAATACTCTCACGAGTAGGTATCGGGCACCTCGCCGAGCGTTATCCGCACGAGCTCTCCGGCGGGGAGCAGCAGCGCGTCGCGCTCGCCAGGGCGCTCGTCGGCCGCCCGTCGCTGCTGCTGTTCGACGAGCCGCTCTCATCGCTTGACGCGAACCTGCGTGAGCGGCTGCGGATCGAGATCAGCACCCTCGTCAGGGAGATCGGCGCGAGCGCGGTCTACATCACCCACGACCAGGGCGAGGCGTTCGCGCTGGGTGATGAGGTCGGTGTGCTCCAAGACGGCCGGCTCGTGCAACACGACACCCCCGAGGGCGTCTACCGACGCCCGGCGAGCGCATTCGTCGCGAGGTTCACCGGCCTCGCCGGCGAGCTACGAGGACGAGTCCTGACGCCAGCAGGCCAGGTGCGCCGCTGTGCCGAGGGCGCACAGCAGCCAGACACAGCCGCTGACGAGAGGCCGCTTGCGCCAGCCGGCGGCGCAGACCGTGATCTGGTGCGAGTGCTAATCGCCGCGGGCGGCTCGATACGCGCCAGCGAGCTGACGTGCACCTGCACCGAACCACTCGCCTCCGGGCAAGCCGTCCAGATCCTCATACGACCCGCGGCCGTGACACTCACGAGCACCACGGACCCCGAAGCATCCCTGCAAGGGACGGTACTGGACAGCGCCTTTCGCGGACGCGGCTATGACCACGTAGTCCGTCTGGGAGACGGCACAATGTTGAGCGAGATCTTTGCGGGCGAGAACCACCCACGTGATCAGGCCGTCGGTCTGCGCCTTCACCCCGACGGATGCCTCACCTTCTCAGCCGCGGGCGCCCCGTCGCAGACGGTCGAGCAACACGACGCCATCCCGGCCCCAGATAGCTTCACCCCGGCAGCCGCCGTGAGCAACGCGCCCACGAAGCCCGACAGCGAGCGTGAACCCGCCCCGCGGTCTGAGCACGCGATCACATAGACCCCCGACCCACTGGAGCACACAACTATGAACCTTCCACCAGGAGCATCACAAATATGAGCGGCCCAGAGATCGGACTCGCCCTGTCGGTGTTCCTCGCCTGCGCCGTGGAGGCAGTCGAGGCGCTGACTATCGTCCTCGCGGTTGGCAGCACGCGCAGCTGGTCATCGGCGATGAGCGGCGTCGGCGCCGCGACGCTCGCCCTCGCCGTGATCGTGGCGGCACTCGGCCCGGCCATCACCTCGCTGCCGATCGACGTGCTGAGGGTCGTCATCGGCGGTCTGCTTTTGATCTTCGGTCTGCAGTGGCTGCGCAAGGCGATCCTGCGCTCCGCGGGGTTGAAGGCCAAGCACGACGAGAGCCAGATCTACCGGGAAGAGACCGAAGCGGCACGCGCCGCCGGCGCCAAGCCGACCGGCTTTGACGGGTACGCCTTCGCCATCTCCTTCAAGGGAGTGCTCCTAGAGGGGCTGGAGGTCGCGTTCATCGTGCTCACCTTCGGCACTAATCAGCATCGCGTGGGCTTGGCCGCTGGCGCTGCCGCACTCGCGGTGCTCCTGGTCATAGCCGCGGGTGTTGCCGCGCGAGCGCCACTGGCCAGAGTGCCAGAGAACACGATGAAGTTCGCGGTCGGCGTGATGCTCAGCTCCTTCGGCATGTTCTGGGGAGCAGAGGGTGCCGGCGCGAGCTGGCCGGGCGGCGACGCCGCTCTCCTGGCGATCATCCCCGGGGTGCTCATCGCCGGGGTGGCAATGACCAAGATCATCCGGCGCGCTCCACAGCAGGCCGCGATCGAGACCAACGACCAGGTCACGGTGAACGCATGACGCGGGCTCGGGCATTCGGACTCGCCGTATGGGACTTCATCGTCGGCGATGACTGGCGCACCGCGATCGGCGTTGCGCTGGCGCTCGGGTTGACCGCGCTGATCGCCGCGGCGGAAGTCTCGGCCTGGTGGGTGATGCCCGTAGCGGTGCTCGGCCTGCTCGCGCTCTCGATCCGCCGCGGCGCGCGGCGACCTTGACCCAGGGTGAGCGACCCTGCGACCGGGAAGGCCCTCACTGCCATACTCTCTGAAACTATCCTCGCCGCAGTGTGAACATCAACGGAGAATCAACTTGGCGAGCCGAGGAGGAAAGCAGCACTCGCACGCGGTATTGACCCGCGGAGGCCAGTCCACCGCTCTCGGTTGCCCCGATCTGACCATTCCAACACAACGACACGCGTCTGTAAGGGTGAAGCGGAAGGTTGTTCACAATCCCGGCTACATATTGCCCCGACCCGGAGATAACCGAAACGGACACCCGTTCAGCATGGATAACACGAAACGAGAAATACTCAAGGTGCCTACTAACAAGCACTTCCGCGCGTGACAGTGGACCTCGACACGACGACGCAGGGGTGCCGGTCGGGGTAAACGAAGGGGTCCGCTTAAACCCTTGCACGACCGTCGGCGTGTGCTTCAGCTCCTGAATTATAAGAAAACTCACCAAACATGCCAGCACAAGCACAGCGAAAACGACGCCGGCGAGCCGCGATGGCGGAGAATCCGCTTGACCTGTCACGGATTCACGCGGGACTTCACTCGGATTCGATCGGCCGTGGCGCGCGCGGCGCTTCACACCGAGGATGAGCTGGGCTGCGGCTCGGCTCTCGCGCCACGGGGATGCTGAGTTCGCATGAACCACGCCAGCCCGAGCACGGTGAGGAGGCTCGCGACCCAGAAGTTCAGGCGCTCCCCGAGGATGTAGTGCGCCGGGTCGACACGCAGCAGCTCCTCGAAGATGCGAAATGCCGAATAGCCCGTCACGTACAACGCGAACAATCCCGGCGCGCGAACACGACCGCGACGCGCCAGCCACACCAGCACACCCGCGAGCGCGAGGTCCCAGATCAGCTCATACAGAAAGGTCGGGTGGAATGTCGCGTAGTGCAGGTAGCGTTCGGGGCGGTGTTCGGGGCTGATCTGAAGACCCCAAGGGAGGCTTGTGGGTCCGCCGAACAGCTCCTGGTTGAAGTAGTTGCCGACCCGGCCGATCGCCTGCGCCACAAGCAACCCCGGGGCTGCGGCGTCCATGAACAACACGATGCTCACCCCACGACGACGCAACAACCACATCCCCGCCGCCGCGCCCACGGCGATCCCGCCCCAGATCCCGAGGCCCCCTTCCCAGACCGCCAGCCACCCCCACCAGTTGTGCGGCACCGTGTTCCAGCTCGTGACGTCGTGGTAGAGGCGGCCACCCATGATCCCCGCGGGCACACCCACGATCGCGACTTCGTGGACGAGGTCCACATCGCCGCCTTGGGCCCGCCACAACCTTCGCGTCAGCCAGATCGCGGCGATGATCCCGACCACGTAACAAAGGCCGTAGAAATGGACGAAAAACGGGCCGAGGTGCAACCCGTTGTTCGACGGGCTCGGGATGAAGGCGAGCATCACCGTATTCTCCCGCAACGGGCGTCGGTGAGGCCCCACACCTCCCAGCTAGTGGCCGCGTGTTCACGCTGAGCACAGCTCTGCTGTTGTGCCTGCTGGGCTTCGCGGTCGGCGCGTTCGGGACGCTCGTCGGCGCGGGCGGCGGGTTCATCCTCACCCCGGTCCTGCTGCTGCTCTACCCCTCGAGCACACCGGAGCTGATCACCGCGATCAGCCTGATCGTCGTGTTCTTCAATGCTTCGTCCGGGACCGCCGCCTACGCCCGCCAGCACCGTGTGGACTACCGCTCCGGCTTGATCTTCGCCGCATGCACGCTGCCCGGCTCGATCCTCGGGGTGCTCGCCGCCAACGAGGTCTCGCGCCCGACCTTCGACGTGATCATGGGCATCGCCCTGGCCGGGCTCGCCCTTTGGCTGCTCGCCGGGCACAAGGACGCCGGCGAAGGCGCCGAGGGCATCGGGGTCCCGCGTGTGATCACCGACCGCGAGGGCAACACCTACCGCTACCGGGCACGCACCCGCACCGGCGCACTGCTCAGTATCGGCGTGGGGTTCATCTCCAGCTTCCTCGGCATCGGCGGCGGCGTCGTGCACGTACCGCTGCTCGTCGGGGTGCTCGGGTTCCCCACACATATCGCGACCGCGACCTCGCACTTCGTGCTCGCTTTCATGGCGCTGGTGGCCACGATCACGCACGTCCTCGCCGGCACCTTTCACCACGGTGTTGGTCTGCGCCGCGCCGGAGCACTGTCGATCGGGGTGATCGCCGGCGCGCAACTCGGCGCGCGCCTGTCAAAGCGCCTCAGCGGCCAGCTCATCCAACAACTACTCGCCGCAGGACTGCTGCTGCTCGGCGTCCGGCTGATCCTCAGCGTCGCGCTGTGAGACCGTTCCACATCGCGTAGGAAAACCGGGCTCGCCGCCACCCCTACGCAAAGTCGACGAAGCCCATACTATCCTACGATCTAGGGATGGCGATGGTTTCCGCTCACCGCGGGCCTGTGTCGGAGGGGCGTGGTCGAAAACGCGCACTGGTTGGCGTGGCGACGGCTGCGATAGCCGCGATCGTCGCGTTTGGGGTGGCGGTACTGGCATTGTCGGGTGTGACGCTGGCGAGCGACCCGGCGGCGCTCGCGCGGGTGACGGTAGCGCCGCTGGGCGGGACTATCAAGCGTGTCGAGGCATTTGGGCCGGACGGCCAGAGGGTGCCGCTAGCGGTCGATGGCGGGCGCCTGACTCCGTTGAAGCAGTTGACCCCGGGCGAGCGGTTGTCGGTGGACGTGGAGGTTCGCCGGCCGGGATGGCTCGGCTGGGCGTTGGGCAGTGTGCGTAAGGAGCAGCTGACCCTGACTGCCCCGGTTGCCCATGTGACCGAGCGCTGGATGACGGCGCCGGCAGGCTCGGTGGTACACGTGAGCTTCGATCAACCGGTTAGCGCGGTCGCCTACGGGACGGGGAGCTTGACACGACTCACGTTGCGCAGCGCCCAAAGCTCGATCTCGCTCGGTACGCAGTCAACAACCGGCACCACGGAGGTCGCTGCCGCCGCGCGGCCCTGGGAGACGCTCGGCGCTCCCACGCAGGTGAGCTGGTTCCCCCTGTCTCGAGCCCCAGTGATGGTCACCATCCCCGCTCCAGGTGCGCGAATCTCTCCTGCTACAGCGCTCCATCTGACGTTCTCAAAGCCCGTGAGCGAGGTGCTCGGCTCCAGTCGCCCACGGCTCTCGCCCAGCACGCCGGGGCAATGGCGCGAGAGCGACAGCCACACGCTCGTGTTCACCCCCTCAGGGTCGGGCGCCGCGCTCGGCTCCCAGCTGCGCGTCCAGCTCCCGCGCGAGGTCGCGGTGACGGCAGGCACGGGGGCCGGGCTGCGGAGCACCAGCCAGGTCGAATGGACCGTCCCGACGGGCTCGACGCTGCGCCTGCAGCAGCTGCTCGCCGAAGCCGGCTACCTGCCGGTCGACTGGCAGCCGGCGAGCGCCGCCGTCGCGCGCACGCCCAGCGCAGAGGCGCAGGCGGCCGTCGACCCGCCGAGCGGCAGCTTCAGCTGGCGCTATCCGAATACGCCGCACCAGCTGCAGGCGATGTGGACCCCGGGCGAGGCGAACGTGATCACCAAGGGCGCGCTGATGAAGTTCGAGGACGAAAACGCAATCACCGTCGACGGGCTCGCCGGGGCGGCTGTGTGGCGGCTACTGCTCAGCGACGCGATCGCCGGCAAGCATCTGAGCAGCGGTTACAGCTACGTGTACGTGCACCGCGCAGCCCCGGATTCGATGACGCTCTGGCACGACGGTCGCACGGTGCTTAGCTCGCCCGCGAACCCGGGCATTGCAGGATCAGAAACCGCCCTCGGGACGTTCCCGGTGTTCGAGCACCTCCCCGAAACAACGATGAGCGGCACGAACCCCGACGGCTCGCACTACAGCGATCCCGGGATCAAGTGGGTCAGCTACTTCAACGGCGGCGACGCGCTTCACAATTTCGATCGCGCCTCGTTCGGCTCCCCCCAGAGCCTCGGCTGCGTCGAGCTGCCACTCGCGGCCTCCGCAGAGATCTACCCGTACACCCCGATCGGGACGCTCGTCACGATCGAAACCTGAAAATCGCGTTCGCCCAACAGTGGCTTGGGGCAGAGACCGACCCGGATCAGATACGCTACTAATACGTTATGCGATATACCAGTGAGCGATCTACAGACCCGGGGCTGCTCGTGCTGACGAGCTTGGCCGAGGGCCCCAAGCACGGCTATGCCATCACCCACGACGTCGAGCAGCTCGCCGGTGTGCGCCTGGGACCCGGGACGCTCTACGGGGCGCTAGCGCGACTCGAGGGCAACGGCCTGATCGAGGCGCTGCCCGCTGAAGAGCGTCGCCGGCCCTACCGGCTGACCGGAGCTGGCAGCGCCGCGCTTTCAGAGCAGCTGCGAGCCCTCGAGCGCGTGGCCCGCAGCGGCCTCGATCGGCTGTGCGTCGCGGAGGCCGCGCGATGACCCGTCGTCTGGCTGAGCTGATCCTGCGCTGCTATCCACTGGCGTTCCGGCGGCGCTATGGCGATGAGATGCGCGCGCTGCTGGATGAGACGCCGGCAGGAGCGCCGACGGTGCTCGACCTCTCGCGCGGTGCGTTCCTGGCTCATCTGCGCCCGCCCGCCGGTCTTGCCGGTGTCGTCGATGTTGGGGATCGCCTGCGTGCGAGCACGAGTGGTGTGCTGGCCTGCTGGGTGGTATTTGCCGCCGCCGGCTTCGGCTTTTACAAGACGACTGAGGATCACTCATTCGAAGCCGCCGGTAGCGCCCACACGCTGCTCGGCGACGCTCACCTCGCTATCCAGATCCTGGCGATCCTGGCGTCGGTCGCCGTCCTGGCCGGTGCCCTACCACTGATCGTGATCGCAGTGAACCAAGCACGCCGGGAGCGCAGCCTGCGGATGGTCGTCGGCTTGCCGACCGTTGCGGTAGCTGTCTTCGCGGGCCTCACCGGGCTACTGGTTTGGCTAGCTCACTCCCAGCACTCCCACCACCCGACCCCGACCACCGCGGGTGGGGTCGCGTTCATCGCTTGGGGACTGGCCGGACTGGCCTGCGGCGCGGTCTGTGTGGTGGCCTCACGCAGAGCCCTGATCGCGGTGCCGGTCGCGCGAGGCTGGCTGCGGACGGCATTCGCCTGCGGAGCACTCGTCACCGCGGCAATGGCCGCGATGACCATCGCCACCGCGATCTACACGATCGCCCTCTCAGTTGACGCATCCGCGCTGGCCGCCGCGCCGAATGGGCCACTCCAAGCCACCAGCGTGAGCATCTCACTGATCGAGCAATTGATCGTGATGGTGATCGCCGGCACGCTGGCAGTCACCACCACGCACCGAGGATGGCGCGCGGTGAGTCAGCCGGGCACCTCAGCGCTGTAAATGCGCAGTATCTGCCGCCGAGGCGAGGATGAGAAAACGCTCACACGCAGGCGCGATGAGAAATGTCTCACTGGTCAGTGAGTTAGGCGCGTGGTATCACTCGGGCACTCAACAGAGGAGGATTCATGCGCAAGATCGTGCTGATGTCGTTGGCGTTGGCCGCCGGCACCCTGATTGCTGGATCGGCCCTTGCCGCGGGCGGCGGGACTCCGCAGACGGTGACCGTACACATGACAGGCAGCCAGGAGGTGCCGAAGGGCAGCCCGACTGGCTCGGGCACCTTCCGCTTCCAGCTCATTCCGAGCGTTGGTCCGAACGTTGGGCAGGTGTGCTTCAGCCTCACGTGGTCGAAGATCGACACTGCGATCGCGTCCCACATACACAAGGGCGCCAAAGGCGAAGCCGGACCCGTCGTCATCGTGCTGTTCGGTACGCCGCCCGTCAAGCACAGCGGCTGCCGGAACGCATCGAAGTCGCTGATCGAGGCGATCCAAAAGAAGCCCAGCGCCTACTACGTCAACGTCCACACCAACAAATATCCGGGCGGAGCGATCCGCGCACAGCTCTAGGCTCAGCTTGTACGGCCCGCCCGACGCCACGGTCGGGCGGAGCTGGTCAGGGGGCCTGCAGCGAGTGCGCAAAGCGCATCGTCAAGGAGTAAGGCGGCGCGAGGTCGACCCCGTCGGGGTTCGCCAGAAAGCCCGGCCGCGAACCGGGCTGATGGGTATGGCCGTACTGCCAGACGATCTTGTTTGTGTGGGGGTCGATCACGATCACGCGATCGTTCTTGTCGTCGTTGGCCAGCACGTCTCCGTTGGGCAGCGGCAGTGCCAGCGAGGGCTGATCGAGCGCACCGGCGCCCGTGGGTTCGTAGCGCCACAGCAACCGGCCGGTCGTCGTGAAAGTCTCGATCGCCCCCGGATCGGTGTAGTCGACGGACAGGAACACCCCGGGGCGCACCTCGTTGGTATCCGAGGGGTAGCTGAAACCGGGCGGGTGGGTATCCGTGACCGGATTCCCATCGGGCTTGAGTACGTCGATCCAGTCGCCGTTGATCTCGGTGACCACGGTGTCGCCGTTACCCATCGGGAATGCTCCGTTGGGACTGCCATAGGACACGCCGAGTTCGTGGTTGCAATTCCCCGTTTCGCCCAACTGGCTAGACACGGAATGGGCCGGCGGGCGGATGACCACGATGCGGCAGTTCTTGATGTCCGCCGAGAGGATCGCGCCACCGGGCGTGAGCATGGCATCGTCGGGGTTGTGCAGAAAGCCGGGTTCTGAGCCGGGGACCCCGGGGTGCCCGTAGCGAAAGACGATCCGCCGGTGAGCCACATCAACGACGCTGATCACGAAATCGTCCTCCTGGGTGACGACCACTTCACGCCCGTTGGGGGAGTAGAAAGTATCATCGGGCAATTCGAACGATTGGCCCGGCGCGAGATCCCTTCCTTCCGGGAAATGCCACAGCACCTGGCCCGTTGGGCTGACCTCCAACAGCCGGTTGTTGTCCCGATCGGCGATCAACACCGATCCCGGCAGAACGGCCGGGTCAGAGCCCCGCCACAGACCCTCACCCAGCAGGTTGCGTGAACGTGGGTCGCGGCCATGAACAGCGGACCCGCTCCCGAGGCCATGGCTAACCAGAACGATCAGAGCCGCTGGGACAGCCAGCATCGCTGTTACTGCGAGGGCCCGCCGACGTCTGATGACCCATCGCCGTGCAGCCGTCACGCGCGCAGTACGTCGCGCTGTTTGCCATCGCGGCGGTTGCGCGCTCATCGCACTGCCATATGCTGAGCGGGAGCTGGCAAGGCTTTCTTTCTACGCCGCGCACATAAGAAAGCCATGAGAGTTCTCCTCGCAAGACTATCTTGTCCATACCCTTCTCATCGTCACGGTTTATCCTAGTTACGTGCCGCTTGCTCCCGGGGGACCACAACGAGCATCCGGGTATAGCTCCACTAGCGTGCTGATCCTTTCCGCCGACGTTGGCCGCGGCCACCAAAGTGCCGCCGAGGGACTGCGCGACGAGTTGCGCCACATGGCCCCCGAGGTGCGCGTGAGGGTGCACAACGGCCTCGGTGCAAGCCGCGGGCCGCTGCGGACCGTCCTCGAGCGCTTCACGCGCTGGCAGCTGACGCACTGCCCGTCCACCTACTCGTTCTCGCATGCGCTTGGCGTGCGCTGGAGGCTCGGGCGTCGGATCGCTCTGGGTCTGCTCTACCGCGCCAGCCGCTCGCGCCTGGCTGCGCTGATCGACGCCGAACGGCCCGACGTGGTGGTTTCGACGTATCCCGGCATCACCGCTCCGTTGGGTGTCATGCGCGAGCGTGGCGAGCTGCGCGTTCCCGTGTGCGCGCTCGTCACCGATCTCGCCTGCCTGCATTTCTGGGTGCACCCAGGCGCGGACCTCCACCTCGCCAGCTATTCGGAGTCGCTCGGAGAGATCGCCGCGATAACCGATGGTGCACCCGCCAGGGCAACCAGGCCGCCGCTCGGCGCTGCCCATTGGATCAGACGCGGACGCACGGGGGCGCGCCGCGCGCTGGGACTCGACCCCGAGCTCCCGCTGATCCTCGTCTCCGGTGGCGGCTGGGGCGTCGGGGACCTACGTGGAGCGATCGACGGGGCGTTGCGGATCGAGTTCTCGCAGGTGATCGTGGTCTGCGGTGAAAACGAGCAGGCGAGTCACCGGCTGCGAAGCCACTACGCATCGCACTCCCGGGTGCGCGTGCTCGGGTACACGCAGGCGATGGCCGACCTGCTTGGCGCGGCCGACGTCCTCGTGCACTCCACCGGCGGAATGACCTGTCTGGAGGCCGCCGCTCAAGGCTGCCCGGTGGTCGCGTACGGGTTCACACACGGTCACGTGCGCCACAACGTGCAGGCGATGGTGCGCCACGGGCTGATCAGGCACGCCAAGGACTCCGATGAGCTCACACGGGAGCTGCGTCAAGCGCTCGGCCGCAGCCAGGCGCTCGCTCCATATGCCCACGACAGGGCGTGCGCGAGCACCGCGATCCTCGATCTGATCGGCCACACCCCGGCCTCGCGTGTGATGACGCCCGCTCGAGTCGGCGCAGAGGCGTGACAGCGGCCTTAACGGGGTATCAGTTGGCGAGGATCGTGAAGAAGTCGCGGCCGTACGACGCGAGAAAACGACCCGGGATTCCCAGCTGGCCCGGCACGACGGGGACGG
>Ga0307374_10012656_pt1 | contig 11788 bp, 5 predicted proteins | sample OX3MG_FD_202532 | JGI IMG/M metagenome (GOLD analysis project Ga0307374, IMG submission 202532) | Soil microbial communities from Risofladan, Vaasa, Finland - OX-3 | ecosystem: Environmental > Terrestrial > Soil > Coastal area > Acid sulfate soil | place: Finland: Risofladan, Vaasa | collected...
CGCCGCGAAGGCGGGAGCCTGAGACGGCGCCCATGCCAGGACTCGCAGGAATCATTACAAAAGGGCCGAAGGAAAAGGCCGAAGACGAGCTGAGGCGGATGGTGTCGGCCATGCGCCATGAGCCGTTCTACGTTACCGGAACCTGGAAGGATGCGGAGCAGGGCGTTTATGTGGGCTGGATAGAACTGGAAGACCCGGGCCGCGGGCCGATGCCGCAGACGAACGAAACCGGCGACAAGGTGCTGGTGTTTTCGGGCAGCGATTTTCCCGAACCCGGAGCGGCGGACCTGCTGAGGGAGCGAGGGCACCAGGTTGAGGAAGGCAGCCTGGCTCACCTGGTTCACACGGCCGAAGAGGACAGGAGCTTTCCCGCGGGACTGAACGGGCAGTTTCACGGCCTGCTGGTGGATCGGACGCGGGGCACCGCGATGTTGTTCAACGACCGCTACGCGGCGCGCCGGCTCTACGTGCATGAGGCGAAGGACGCATTTTACTTTGCCGCCGAGGCCAAGGCCCTGCTGGCGGTGCGGCCGGAGCTGCGCAGTGCCTGCGCGCGCGGGCTGGGGGAGATGGTCTCCTGCGGATGCGTGCTCGAGGACCGCACCCTGTTCAAGGGGATCGACATTCTGCCATGGGGCGCGGCATGGACCTTTCACAATGGAGCGCTCAAGGAGAAGGCGAGTTATTTTTCGTTGCGGGAGTGGGAAGAACAAAGCGAGCTAGCGGGAGAGCCCTATTACCAGGCCCTGCGCGACGCACTGATCGGGAACCTTCCCCGTTATTTTCACGGCGCGGACCGGATCGGGATGTCGCTGACCGGCGGCCTGGATACGCGGGTCATCATGGCGTGGCATGCCGCGCCGCCCGGCACGCTGCCTTGTTACACCTTCGGAAGCGGGTACCGCGAGTGCCGCGACGTGCAGATTGCGCGCAGGATCGCGCGCGAGTGTGGGCAGCCATACCACGTGATTCCTGTGGCGCAGGAATTCCTGAGCAACTTTCCGAAATACGCAGAAAGGACTGTATTTGTGACCGACGGAGCGGCCGGCGTGTTGCACAGCCCCGGCTTGTATGCGAATGGGAAGGCGCGGGAGATTGCGCCGGTGCGCATGACGGGCAATTTTGGCGACGAGATGATGCGGCACTGGGTGGTCTTCCGGCCTCATCCGCCTGCCGAAGGGGTGTTCAGCGCAGATTTTCATCGCGAGATGACGGCGGCCGCCCAGACCTATGCAGGGACAATCGGGGAGATGAAGCCGGCGCAGGCGGCGGCGCGGCAGATTTCGTGGTTTTTCCACGGCCTGCAGGCGCTGGAAGGTTCGCAAGTGGAGATGCGCACGCCATTTCTGGATAACCAGGCGATCAGGACCGCCTTCCGCTTTCGGGGAACTGTAAACCCGACCAACGATCTGAGGGTACGGCTGATTCAGGAGGGGAGCGCGCGAATGGCCCGGATCCGCACGGACCTGGGGTATGCGGGCAGGGGAGGGAAGCCGGCAACGGCGTTCTGGTACCTGTTCCATCGCGCAACCATGCGCGCCGAATTTGCATTCGAGCATGGCGATCCGCGATGGCTGACGTGGATCGACCGGCGCCTCCTGGGCAGACAATTGGAAAAGCACTTTGTGGGATTGCATAAGTTCACGCATTTCTCTCGGTGGTACCGGCAGGAACTGGCAGGAACCGTCAGGGAGATATTGCTGGACCGGCGAACCCTTACCAGGCCGTTTCTGAATCCCAGGGCGGTGGAATTGGTGGTGGAGGAGCACTTGAAAGGAGTGGCCAACCACACACCGACGATCCACCTTTTGCTCACCCTCGAGTATTTTCACCGGCTGTTTGTGGACGCGACATGAAGCTGATTGCCACCATCATCACGTTCGCCTTCATCGTGTTGCTGCTGCGGCTGAGCCGGGAGCGAAACGCGCGCGTGTCATGGGCGATGTTGATTCCGATTGTGTGGTTCGCCATCATCTGTTCGCGGCCGGTAAGCCAATGGATCCAACCCGACCAGGGAACCGATTACATGCAGCGATTTTCGGAAGGGAGCCCGCTGGACGCGACGGTGTACTCGGTGCTGATCGCGCTGGGCCTGCTGGTGCTCAACCGCCGCATGTTGCGGCTGAAAGCGCTTTTCCAATCGAATCTGCCGGTCTTCCTGTTCTTCTTTTACACCGCTCTCAGCGTCTCCTGGTCGGACGCTCCGCCGGTCGCCTTCAAGCGCTGGATCAAGTCGCTTGGCGACCTGGTGATCATTTTGGTGATTCTCACCGAAGAGGACCACGAGGCGGCGATCCGGCGCATGTACACGGTGGTGGGCGCCGTGATGCTTCCGCTTTCGGTGCTCTTTATCCTCTATTACCCGGCACTGGGAACCAGCTACGATTCGCTGGGCCATGTGACCACCTATACGGGCGTGGCCACGTTCAAGAACCTGCTTGGCATCACTTGTTTGGCGTGCGGCCTGGGAGCGCTTTGGTCCTGGATCGGCGCATTCCAGCACCGCGAGGATCCCGATCGCAAGCGGCGTCTTTTTGTTTACGGGGTGAATTTTCTGCTGGCATTCGGACTGGTGCTGCGGGCGAACTCGATGACCTCGTTCTCCTCGCTGATGCTGGCCGGAATTGTGCTGCTGGCGGCGTCAACCCGGTGGATTCAGCGCCGGCGGGCGGTGCTGGTGGCGTTGATCGCCCTCTCCATCGGCATGGCGGGATTCGCGCTGTTCCTCGATTCGGGAGGCGAAATGGTCAAGGAGCTGGGACGCAACCCCACGTTGACCGGAAGGACGATGATCTGGCGAGCGGTTCTGGCTCAGCACAGCAACCCGATTGTGGGGGATGGATTCGAGAGCTTCTGGATGGCTGACCGCATGCAGTCGGTCTGGTCGATGAGCCAGCAGGGCATCCAGGAAGCGCACGACGGCTATCTCGAGCTCTATCTGAACCTGGGATGGCTGGGGCTTGTGCTGCTGGGCACGATGATCGTGACCGGATTCCGTTTCGGGCTGACGCTGTACCGTCGCGATCCGGAGGCCGGGCGCCTGCGGCTGGCGCTGCTGACAGCGGCGGTGGTGTTTGGATACACCGAGGCGGGCTTCCGAATGATGAGCCCGGATTGGACGGGATTTCTGCTGGGCGCGATGGCAATTCCGCCGGGATTAGATGCGGCGGCGCAAAAGCTGCCGGCGCTGGCGCGAGAGCAGGAGCGGCAACGCGCGGAAGTTCGCGTGCTCTTTTGAGCATTGCTTTGCACCAATGGAACCCTAACCAGAAGGAGCAGGATTGAAGCCGTTCGATGCAAGCGGCGCATTTGCGCCAACGGTGCCGCGGGGAGGAACCGCTCTGCGCAGCCTGGCGGTGCGCGGTGCGGGCATGAATGTCTTTTCCGGCGCCACCGGCATCGGCATCCAGATGGTGGCCACCGTCCTGCTGGCGCGCCTGCTGCTGCCGCGCGACTTCGGACTGATGGCGATGGTGGTCACGTTCAGCCTGCTGCTGACCAACGCACCGATTAACGGCTTTATCGATTCGATTCTCCAGCGCGGGGACATCGACCGGGGGCTCGCGACCAACCTGTTCTGGATCAACCTGGGAATCAGCTTGCTTCTGACGGGCGCGTTCGCCGCCGCGGCGCCGCTGGTGGCGCTCTTTTACCACGAGCCGGCGGTGGCTCCCATTACTTTGGCCATGTCCATCACCATCCTGCTCAGCAGCGCCTCCTGCATTCACGCTTCGCTGCTGCGGCGGGCCATGCGGTTTCCCGCGCTGGCGCGTAACGACGTGGTGGCGCGCGCGGCATCTGTGGTTGCCTCCATCGCTTTCGCTTTCGCGCACTGGGGCTACTGGGCGCTGGTGATGGGACAATGCGCCATGGCGCTCAGTACCTGCATTGGGGTTTGGCTGCTGTGTCCATGGGTGCCGGGACTGCCGCAACGGCGTGCGGGCACCCGCAAGGCGCTCGGGTTCGCCGCACACATCAGCACGCGCTACGGCGTCAACTACTTCGTCCGCAACTTCGACAACCTGCTGGTGGGCTGGCGCTTCGGAGCCAATCCCCTCGGTTATTACAAGAAGGCATACGATCTTTTTACCCTGCCGCTCACCCAGATCGTATCCGCCAATGCCAACGTGGCCGTTTCCGCGCTGAGCCGCGTGCGGGATGATCGGCCCCAGTTTCTGCGTTACCTCATGGGCGCCACCGGCATGCTCGCCTTCATCGGCATGGGCATCGCTGGCGACTTTACTCTGATCGGCAAGGACATCATCCGCCTGCTGCTGGGACCAAACTGGGGCACGGCGGGCTGGATCTTCACTTTCTTCGCCCCCGCAATGGGAATCATGATGGTGAACGGCGTCCATGGCTGGATCCACGTTTCCCTTGGCCACGCGGATCGCTGGTTGCGCTGGGGCATCTTCGAGTGGGTGGTTACGTGCTCGCTTTTCTTCGCCGGGCTGCCATGGGGCCCGGAGGGAGTCGCCGTGGCGTGGTGCGTTTCGTTCTGGCTGCTCACGCTGCCCGCCATCTGGTATGCCGGGCGGCCAATCAACCTCGGCGTTGCCCCCGTGGTCGCCGCCATCTGGCGCTACATCGCCGCAGCTTTGGCCGCCGCCGTTGTTTCCTATGCGACCGTCGGACACTTCAGCGCCCTGGTCCAGCTCCCGGGCGCGCGCGGAGCATTCCTGCGCATCGGTTTTGTGACGCTGGAGTTCACCGCACTGTATCTTACGGGCGTCGTCATCCTGCACCGGGGTGCGGCACCCTTGCGCACCGCGGCCAAGCTGCTCGGAGACCTCCGCGGACGCAAACGCAGCATCGTGGAGGTTCCCAGTTCGTAGCTCATTGCACGCAGCTCACGATCGCTGCTTCCGCCCTGCCACCTCCGAGGGAGGAAACAGCAACCCATGTGGAATTGTCAATGCGGCCACATTTTGATGTTCTGATAGATGGGGGAGTTGCGCCAGGATGCGGGAAACCCCAGGCGGCCATTTGAGGACGACAGCACAATGAGAATTTGCATGGTCGCGTACTCGTTCTATGAGACCGACAATCGCGTCCGCCGGTATGCCGAGGCGCTGGCGCGGCGCGGCGACCAGGTGGATGCCCTTTCAGTCGGTGGGCCAAGCCAGCCCCGGCAAGAAACGATTGAAGGCGTCCGCGTGTTCCGCTTGCAATCGCGGGTGCGCGACGAGGGCGGCCCATTCAGCTACCTCTTCAAACTCCTTTTGTTCTTCTTCCGAACCGCATGGTTCCTCACCGTCAGCCAGTTTCGCAAGCCCTATGACCTGATCCACGTGCATAATCTGCCGGATTTCGAGGTGTTCGCCACCCTCGTCCCTCGTCTGATGGGAGCGCGGGTCATCCTCGACATGCATGAGATCACTCCGGAGTTCTATGCCAGCAAGTTTGGGGTTGGGGAGCGCTCATGGATATTCCGCCTGCTGGCCCTGGTGGAGCGGCTCTCCATCGCCTACGTGGACTACGTGGTGGTGGTCAACCACATGGTGGAAAGGGCAGTGCTGCGGCGGCGCAGTGTTCGGCCGGAAAAGTGCATGGTGATCCTCAATTATCCCGATCCAAGGATCTTCCATCCCAAGGCGGGTCCGGAGCAGCCGCGGCAGGGATTCACTCTCTGTTATCCGGGGACGTTGAACCGGCACCAGGGCGTGGACATTGCCGTGGAAGCGGTCGCGCTGGCACGGGAGAAGGCGCCCGGCCTGCGTTTTCTCATCATTGGCGACGGCGCCGAACGCGAGAACCTGCGCCGGCTGGTTCACGAACGACGGCTCAACGATGTGGTCACGATCACCGGCACCGTTTCCCTTGAGGAGGTGTCCAGGGTGATGGAGACTATCGATGCGGGCGTTGTTCCCAAGCGCGGCGAAGGGTTCGGAAGCATCGCTTTCAGCACCAAGATCATGGAGTTCATGGCCAAAGGCGTACCCGTGATCGCATCGCGCACCCCGATCGACGAATTCTATTTCAACGATCGCCTGGTGGAGTTCTTCGAGTCTGGCAGCGCCGAAGACCTGGCGCGGACGATCCTTCGCTTAATCGAGGCGCCGGATCGTTTGGCCGCGCTGCGCCAGGCCGGAAGCGAGTTCATTGCTCTGAACAACTGGGACCTGAAGCAAAAAGATTATCTTGCGCTGGTGGACAGACTGGCCGAAAGGAAAGTGCGGCTGCACGCCCCGACCATTCTCTAGCACTCTCCCGATCCAACGCCAACCGGCGGATTTAACATAAGAAATTGAGTATGCGCAGATGGCTGGGTGACCGTATGCCGCAATGCGCGAAGGCACTCGCGCTGCTGGGGATGTTGTGTCCCACGTTCGCTGCCGGCCAGTCCTGGAAGCCACTCCTCGATGCAGGCCGCGCTATCGACTGGTCGGCGGCAGGCGTGGGTGGCATTCCGCCGAGGACCACGATCTGCGCCCGGCTGGCCCCGACCGCCACGGTGGCCAGGATCGATGCCGCGCTGTCTGCGTGTCCGGCCGGCCACACGGTCCTGCTGGAGGCCGGCACATTTGCGATTACCGGCACCATCCGGGTTCCGGCGAATGTCACATTGCGCGGCGTGGGCCCGGAGCGGACAATCCTGAACGCAACCGGATCCGGCGAGGCCGTGATCGCAATGGGAAGCGGGAGCGTGACTTACACTCCCATCCCGATTTCTGGTGGCGCCAAAGCCGGATCCACGCAGATTGAGCTGTATTCGGCGGCTGGGATCGTCCCGGGCCGATTTCTGGCCATCGCCGAGCGGAATGACCCGGCGTATGTGACGGCGGCCGGAAGCGGAGGAAACTGCAACTGGTGCGATGGCGGGTGGACACGCGACGGCGGCATGGCGCGCGGGCAGATCGTCGCCGTCACCGGCCTCACCGGCGCAACCGCAAGCATTTCACCGCCGCTTTATAGCTCGTACACGCACGATCCAGTCGCGGTTCCATTCGACATGGCGGCCAGTTTCGCGGGGGTGGAAGCGCTCCAGGTGCGCGCCAATAACACCGGCTACGAAACCAACTTTAACCTCTCGATGTGCGCCTACTGCTGGATAAAGGGTGTCGAATCGAATTATGCCGACGGCGATCACGTGCGGGTGCTCTGGGGATTTCACGATGAGATTCGCGACAGCTACTTTTCCAATGCCTACCTCCACGCCCCGGGCGCGCACGACTCCGATATCGATCTCGCTCTGAAAACCAGCGCCACCCTGGTGGAAAACAACATCATGGAGCGGCTGCACGATTCCGTGATGCTGGAGTGGGGCGCCGCCGGAAACGTGATTGCCTACAACTACATGATGGGCGAGTTTGACTCCGGCGCCCCAGACGTGGTGATGGGCAGCATCGACTTCCATGGCGCACACCCGCAGTTCAACCTGATCGAGGGCAACGTGCTGGGATCGATCTACGCAGATTCGGTGTGGGGCAGCTCAAGCGAAACCACCGCATTCCGCAATTGGGTGGTAGGGACCAGCCGCGTCTGCACACCGCTCCAGGGGCGCGGCAAGGTCGAATGCGCAGGAACAAAGGGTCACTACGCATTTCAGGCCGCCCGGGCCGTGCAGCTCTCCTACCTGGCCACGCGCAACAACATCGTAGGCAACGTCCTCGGCAGCGCCCAGATGCAAGCGCTCCGGACGCCCGGCGGTTCGGTGCCCCAAGCGGCTTCCATCGAGTACCCTGCGCGTCGCACCTACGAGACGGCCACGGCCATCTCCTTCGGCTACGGAAGCGAAAACGATGACGGCCAGGGGAACGGCTGTGGGGGTGGGTCGCCGCCATGCCACTCAGCGGGCACGTCGCAAACCGATATAGTCGAGGGGAATTTCAACAATATTGCAGGATCGACGGCGTGGCCGAAAAACTCGAGCCGGATTCTTCCGGCATCATATTACCTGGAAGGAAAGCCGGCCTGGTGGAGCCTCCTTCCGTATCCTGCCATCGGTCCGGATGTGGAACACGCCGCCGGGCCGGCGGGACACAGCGCTGGAAATCCCGCGCAATCCTGCTATACCAGAGTTATGGGCGGATCCGACGGAGGCTCCGGGAGTCCGCTCGAGTTCGATCCCGCGAAATGTTATGGCGGCGCGCCGTGAAGCCCACAGTGCAAGGTAACCAGATGGGGCGGCACGAAATCGGCTCTTGAGTAATGCGTAAGTTATTGATACTTAACCCGTTGCGTTCTCTTTCCGGCCGATTATCGAGCTTGTTACCAAACGGGTAGGGAACTTTCCCCCTGTTTGTGGGATAGAGGTTTCTCTACCAAAGACTTAGCCTTTACGGCAGAGGCATCTTCGTCCGTTTCCGTGCCCGGTGCTCGAACCAAGGCCAGAAAAGCAGGAAAATGAACCGGTACTCTTTGATTTCGGTGGTTTCGCTGTTACTGGTGGCTGCGGGGGCGTGCTGTCTGGGACAGGAAGCGACGCCCGCGTCCGCCCCTCCAAACACCGCAGCTCAGTCCCAGGAGCCTCCCAATCCGGTGCTGAAGCCTAATCCGCTGGAGGCACTCAGGAAGTTCGAGCCTGCGGCCGATGAAGAATATCGTCTGGGGCGCGGCGACGAAATTCAGGTGGATTTTTCCGGCCGGCCGGAGCTGCAGGCCAAGCTGGTCATCGGACCCGATGGGCGAATCACCCTGCCCCTGGCTGGGGAAGTGACGGTGGCCAACCTGACCCGCGAACAAGCCGCGCGCAAGATCGAACAGTCCCTTGCACCGTATTACACCAACCTGAGCGCGATGATCACCGTGACGAAATACACGGCCAACCGCGTTCTGGTGCTGGGCGCAGTCGATCATCCCGGGCCGATAATCTTCGACGGGACTCCGACGCTGCTGGAAGCCATCACGCGCGGCGGCCTGCCCACCGCGGGGCCCAACAAGCGTCCCCAGATCCCCGACCAGTGCACCATCTATCGCGGCAACGACGAGGTGGTAACGGTGCAATTGCGCGCGCTCATCGATTCGGGGAGCCCGCTGGCCAATCTGCGGTTGCGGCGCGATGACATGATCTACGTTCCCGATCCTGCGGAGCGGTTCGTTTCGGTACTGGGCGAGGTAAACCATCCCGGCGCAGTGCCGCTGATGTCGAACAGCACTTTGGCCAAGGTGCTGGCGGATGCAGGCGGAATCACGGAGAAGGCCGGCAGCAAGCCTAAAATTGAGATTGTCGATCCCTCCACCGGCACGCGGCGCACAATTCAATTCCGGGATCTGCTGAATCCCGCCAAGACCCTGGAAGTGACGCTCAAGCCTGGGGAGATCATCTTTATCCCGCAGAGCGGTTTTTATCACGCGACGTGGTATCTTGAGCGCCTGAATCCTTTTGCCGAGCTGGCTACCCTTGCGGCTGCGAACGGAGTGCTATGAAGAGCTTGCGGCAACTTGCTCCGTACCAGGAGGCTCCGCGGGGATCCATGAGAGGCGCTGCGGCCGACGGGAATCCGATGCGGCGCATGCCCGTCGTCAATCCGGAGCAGACGTTTTTCCATTTCGACTTCCTGCGCGCTCTCGAGATGCACCGCGGTCTAGCGCTGGGGATCTTCTGCGGGGCACTGGTGCTTGCGGGCGCCTACCTGGCGCGGCGGTGGAATACCTACAAGGCGGAAAGCCTGGTCTACGTGCAGCCGGCCCCGCCGCGGCTGCTGGATAACGGGCAAGGACAGCAGAGCTGGCCCTTCGACGCGAACACGTATGAGTCCTACATCCAGCAGCAGATTCACAACGTGACGCGGGAGGATGTGCTGGCCGGCGCGGTGCGGCGAATTCCGGACTTCCAGGGAGCCAACGAGAGCGAACAGGCGGCGGCTGACCGGCTGGGCGGCAACATCCAGGTGGATCGGGTCAGCACCGGGTACCAGATTGCCATTACTGCGACCGCGGGCAGCCCGGCCGAGGCAGCGCAGGATGCCAACGCCCTTGCCCAGAGCTTTATTGACAGCACAACCAGGGAGCTTCGCTCCGGCGATACTCAGCGGATCGCACTCCTGGCCGAGGAACGCGACCGGGTGATGAAAGAGCTGGCCAGCGACCGCGCCGAGCAGGATACGCTCAATAGAGAACTGGGAGTGGCAGCGGTGGGAACCGCGACCCCCGACCCCTACGACGATCAGATCGCCGCCCTGCGCGCGGAGTTGGTGAAAGCGCGTGCCGACAACGACCAGGCGGCGTCCAAGCTGACGGCGACTGCCGGCGGAGGTCCGTCCTCGGGAGCGCTGAATGCGGCCGCGGACGAGATTGTGGCCGCGGATCCGGGCCTGGTAAGCATGAAGACGGCGCTCAACAAGCGCCGCTCCGACCTGATTTCTCAGATGTCGAACCTCACCCCGGAGCATCCGCTGTACAAGCAGGACGCCCAGGAACTGGCCAAGATCAACAGCTCGCTCGATGACATGTCGAAGGAACTTCGCGCCAAGGCTGCGACCCAGATTGAGCAGAAGCTGAAGACCGACCTCGAGCGCACCTCCGGCGTGGAAGCGCGTCTCAATGGGCAAATTGCCCAATTAACTAAACAGGCAAGTGGAGCCACGCCCCGCCTGCAGCGCGCCAGCGATCTGGCTACGGACATCTCCCGGCTGCAGGCTCGATACACGGCTGTGGACGAGCAATACCGGAATCTGACCATCGACAACGCCGCGCCGGGCGCGGTATATCTTTCGGCTCCGGCGCTGGCCCCGCTGCACGCCGACCGTAAGAAGATATATCGGAATGCCACGATTATCCTGCTGATGGGGCTCGTCTTTGCCCTGGCCGGGGCGCTGATCGCACACAATCTCGATCCGCGCATCTACATTGCCGCCGACGTGGAACGGGTGCTGGGATTTGCGCCCATGGCTCTGCTGCCCGATCTGTACGAGGTAGGCACCGGGGTCGCGGAAGAGTACATGCTGAGGCTGGCGGCGGCGGTGGAGCACGCGCATCAGCAGGGCCATCTGAATAGCTGCATCTTCACCGGCGTGGCTCCCGGAGCCGGCGCCACCACGGTTTCCACGCGGGTGACCGGCATGCTCCAGGCCATGGGGCGCGAAACCGCGCTGGTGGATGCAGTGGGCGCGCCGCCCAGGGAAGATCCCAACCCGGGGAGCGAACTGGTGCACCTGCCGCGAGGCAGCCGTTCCACGGCGTTGCTGCAGCAGATGACGGAGACCAACGACGAGACCGTGGTGATCACCGACACCGCCCCCCTGCTGATCTCCGGCGAAACCGAATACCTGGCGCGTTTTGTGGATTCCGCCATTGTCGTGATCGAGTCCGGAACCACTACCAAGGCGCAGTTGCGGGAGGTGGCGCAGACCCTGGAGCGGCTCGACGTGTCCGCGGTAGGATTCGTGCTGAATCGCATCTCGATGGAGAAGGGGAATTCCGCCTTCCGTCATTCGGTGCGCGCGGTGGAGAAACATCTGAAAGCGCAGACGCGTGCGTTCGACCGCCAGCGCCCGCGCAGCCAGGCGGCAGCCAGGGAAACCGCCGTGGATTCGCCGGAGCGCGCGGCGATGCGCGACCGGGTGAACCAAATAGTGTCGGAGCCTGTCAGCAGGCCTGTACCCCCCGAGAGAGGCCAGGACGAGCCGAAAAAGGAGAGGGAATTCGCTTCTGCGCGTGAGACGATAATTGTCACCAAGGCTTCGGGCGCGGCAGCAGGCGACGCTGCGCCGCCGATATCCAGCACCGATGCGGCCGCCTATCCACCCCCGGGATGGCAGATGGAGAAGTTTGTGTTGCCGGATGAATCCAGATTGGGGCCCGCGGCAGGCGCGACGCGGGGGACGGCGAATGCGGAAACCCGGAT
>Ga0307374_10012657_pt1 | contig 11787 bp, 9 predicted proteins | sample OX3MG_FD_202532 | JGI IMG/M metagenome (GOLD analysis project Ga0307374, IMG submission 202532) | Soil microbial communities from Risofladan, Vaasa, Finland - OX-3 | ecosystem: Environmental > Terrestrial > Soil > Coastal area > Acid sulfate soil | place: Finland: Risofladan, Vaasa | collected...
CGCACGGCGCGCTTCCGGGAAGACTTCCAGCAGACCATCGCCGATCTTTGGTCCAACAACTATTACGGGTACTTCGCCGATCTTTTGCACCAGCGCGGCCTCAAAGGAGAGGTGGAAGCGTATGGCGATGGCGGGTTCGATGATCTTCGTTCCGCCGGCCTCAACGACATGCCAATGACCGAATTCTGGTTTGGGAACACCGGTTACAGTGGGCTTGCCAAAGAGGTGTCCTCGGCCGGGCATACGTACGGCCGGCCGATTATCGGCGCTGAATCGTTCACGTCGGGCGACCAGTACAACTTTGACCCGTGGAGCATGAAGATCGAGGGCGACGGGATATTTTCGGAGGGCGTCAATCGTTATTACTTCCACAGCTACGCCCAGCAGATGTATACCGATGGCCGGAAACCGGGCATGGTATGGGGAAACGGCATCCACTTCACCCGCAACCTGACCTGGTGGAAGCCGGGCCGCGCGTGGGTTCGGTACGTCACGCGCTGTCAGTACATGCTGCAGCAGGGACTTTTCGCCGCCGACATTCTCTCCTATCAAGGCGAGGGCGTCGAACATTTCGACGGTGATCCCCGGCCGATGAAGAACCCGCCCGCTGGCTATGACTTTGATGGTCTCGATACTTATCTCCTGATGCACGCACTTGCGGTGAAAAACGGCCGGCTGACACTTCCATCGGGAATGCAGTACCGCCTGCTCGCGCTGCCCAATCAAACCGTGATGTCTCCGGCCGTGCTCCGACGCATCCAGGATCTGGTGCGCGCCGGGGCGGTGGTGTTCGGGCCGAAGCCGGTGCGAGCCTTCGGGCTTTCCGGGGCGCCCGAAAGCGATGGAGAGGTCCAGCGCCTCGCCGACGAACTCTGGGGGCCGATCGATGGTAAGACGGTCACTTCGCACCGATTCGGCGCGGGCACGGTGTACTGGACCGGTTCAGAGGACAACCTGCAGCCGGTGCTCAAGGCCCTCAAGATTGAGCCTGACTTCGTTTACACCGCGCCGGACGCGCAGATCCGGTTCCTCCATCGCCACGTCGGCGCCGCCGACGTATATTTTGTCTGCAATCAGGAAACAAATCGAGTTGACGCCACGTGTCTGTTCCGTCAGACCGGTCGGCTTCCGGAGTTTTGGAACCCGGAGACTGGCGCCATCCGGCCCGCGCCGGTCTGGCGATTCACCGCGGATGGCAGAACCCGGATCCCGTTCTCCTTTGCGCCCGGGCAATCCCTCTTCGTTGTTTTTGAAAAGCCGGCGCCCCGAACGAACCATCTCGTGGGCGTCTCGTTCACAAGCAGCCAGGCCGCGGCGAAGCCCTCTCACACCCTCGTCATTACCCGGGCCGTTTACGCCGCCAACGATGGGGCGGGGACTGCGCTGGACGTAACCGCGGCGCTTGCCGCGGCGGTGAAGCATGGCGCTCTGCGGGCGCACGCCACGAACATCTTCTTCGGAACCGACCCTGCGCCGCTGCACGTGAAGCATCTCCAGGTTGAATACGTATACGATGGTAAGCCAGGCGTTGTGACCGTGCCGGAGAACGCCCTGCTCCGGATCCCGGCCGACGCTGTCGGCAACGAGTCGCCCGAATACGAGCTTTCGTCTCCGAAACCAGGTGTCGCCACGCTTACGCCGTGGTCCGCGGGCGATTATCTGCTTACCTGGTCATCAGGAAAGGTTGTGAGGCGGCACGCGGCGGCGCCTGCGCATATTACACTTGCCGGACCCTGGACCGTGCGGTTCGACCCGCGTTGGGGCGGTCCCGCTAAGGTCATTTTCGACCGCCTGGTGGACTGGACGAAGCGTCCCGAAGCGGGAATCAAATACTATTCGGGCACTGCGACTTACCAGACCCAGTTCCAGATTCCCGCCGGCTGGACTGCTGGCGGCAAGGTGGTCTCGCTGGATCTGGGGCAGCTCAAGAACCTCGCCGGAGTGCGCTTGAACGGGCATGACCTTGGCGTTCTCTGGAAGCCACCATTCCGGACCGACGTAACCGGCCTGATCCGCCCGGGCGCGAACACAGTGGAGGTTTCAGTCACCAACCTGTGGGCCAACCGGCTGATCGGCGACAGCGGACTGCCGGCGAACCAGCGGGTCACGTGGACCACCAACAACCCGTATCATCCCGATTCTCCGCTGCAGGAGTCCGGCTTGCTGGGACCCGTCACACTGCAGGCGGCGCGGCTTTACCACTGAGACGCGCAGGGCACAGAGAATAGCGAGATAGAGAAGGGCTGAAAGTGAGATGGTGGGATGGTGAGCGTGTGAGACCGTGGGACGGCGCCGGGTTCAGGCGAACGAAAGCACCACCGCTTCGTTTCGAGCCCAGGTGAGCTTGAACCGGTCGCCGTCGCCAAGAGCCGTTCCACGCCGCTCGTCTCGCACTCCCTTGATTGGCTTGCTGAATTTGAGGGTGATATCGATGGCGCCGGTTTTCAGGTTGGTGGCGTTGCCGCCGCCGGTATCGGATCCGTTCGTTTCCGGGTTCCAGCAGACGTAGAGGATTGTGCGGCCATCCGGCTTGCGGAAATAGGTGATCTCGTAGCCGAATTCCGCCTCGCCGGCCCCCTCAATCTCCACCCATCGATGGATTCCGGCCGCCGCCAGAGGACGCATAAAGGTTTCCCTGCGTCGGGACGCCTCAAATCCGGCCACGCGGTAGGCGTTGTACCACTGGGGCGACAGATTCATCAGGACCGCGGTACCGGCCCCTACCCGCTTCATCATGCCGGTTGGCATGTTCCGCACGGCCTTGTTGAAACCGCTGGCATCCTTGATCGAAGTGTTTCCATTCGTCATGAACTCCTGGTACGTTTTCCAATTGTAGTTGATCTCCTGGTCCACTTCCGACCAGAGTCGATTGCCGAAAACATCCCCGTGCTTCATATCGGGATTGTGGTGGACGCCGAACAACGAATCCAGGACGCCGCCAGTCGACCGGCCGCGGCCGTGTTGATCCCACAAACCGGGCAGGTAATCGGCGATGACTGTTCCGCCGCGGTGGACAAAGTCCGAAATGACGCCGGCTTCCGCATCGGAAAGGCAGAGGCACGCCGGCAAGATGAGGACGCGGTATTCCGGCGGAATGCCCTTCTGGATCAGATCCACGTAGCTCAAGAAGTTGTATTGCAGCCCGGAATCGCGGAGCATGTTTTCCCAGGCGTGGCGGCCCAGTGGCGCTCCTCCCAGCCGCGCGTCATTGTTCCGGTTGATCCAGGTTTTTCCGTGCGCTTCGGCATCCATGATCCAGCCGAGTTGGATAGACGGATGATTGTAGTACAAGGCCACTCCATCATGCATCCATTCTGCGCCCAGCATAAGCGGACCGATCTTCTGCCCGGCCTCCAGAAAGTCGGGCGCTTCCTGGTCATGCCACGGACGAGGCGCCTCACCGTCGAACCAGTCCTGAACCCAGCCGATGTGACCCCGGTTGCCGTGGGCAAGAAAGTACCAGGTCTGCCAGACATCGTCTTCCACTGACTTGTGGAAAATGGTGGTGACCACCGGGATGGCGTTGCGAGGATTGAACGACCGGACGACCGCTTGCGCCGAGCCGACGTCGTACGGCTCGATATACTGGATTTTCCTCATTACCTTCGCGTAATCCCAGCCGCCGAACGGACCGGGAGGCTGTGCGCCATCCAAACCGCAAGGCGTGTTAGGGTCAACGGTATTCGCGTAGGTGACAAGATCGCCGATAAAATTTAACCAGAATGAGTCATTGAAGGTCCACTGATCCATCAGAGGGCTTGCATCGAACTCGCGCACCGACCAATCTGCGAGATGAGGGAGAATGTCGTTGTAAGTGATCCAGGCATCATGCGCGGGCGACGCGCCGGGGCCGTAGATCTCGTTGAGCCAGGTTGTGAAGGCATCCGGCTCATCTGTCACGCGCCACATCGCCGGCTGGCTGTAATTGCCCCAGGAGACCTCATCGTCGAGCGCGTAGGCTGAACGGAACGGCGACAATTTCACCTGTGAGATGTTGTCGCGGATGAACCCCTGAAGCTTCGCGGCGAGCGCAGCGTTTACCGGGACCGTCCGGACTCCGTTTCCGTGCAGCTCCTGCAGGTGAGGAATCTCTTCCCCTTTCCGCATGTGCAAGTAACCTTTTTCCGCAGTATGGCACATGTAGAAATGCAGCCGGAACTGATTGATCCAGGCGAGCTTACCGGGCGGCGAGTCTGGTGTCCCATTGGTTCCATCTAAGAAGGCCCCGTTGTATCCGTGTGCCCGGCTCCAGCGACCCGAGGCTTCGTTGTAGCCAATCGTCCATTGATAGGTCCAGGGCATGAAGATCCAGCCGGGGAACGCCTTATCCAACCACGCCTTATCGTGCCTTACGCGCTGGAAATCTTTAGATGTCCGGATATAGCTGGTGTAGGCGTCGGTGGTCTCGAGGACAGGCGCTGCCGAAGCCGGATCCAACGATCGATTGGAATGGTTTACCCATTCCGCCGCCGCCGCCGTACCCACCAGTCCAATCAGGAACTCCCTTCGGTTCAGCGAGCTTTTCGATTTACCCATTCTATATCTCCACCCGTCCTGGCGCCACGGTCCTCACACACGAGGCCCGACCGTTTTTACTATACCACACTCTGTTTCGAACGGTCGTAAAGCGCCTGGTTCATCGATAGGGGCAGGCAAAGCCCGTCTTCCCACTTGAGAGCACAGCGGTTCCGCTCGGTCCACGATCATCCTTTCTGAGGATGTTAGGGGCCCGGAATGCGGGAACGATGGAATTGGAAAGCAGGCGCGGAGGATTATCTCCGTTTGTTCCTGACAGGAGGTATTACGATGACGGTAGTATTGCCGAGGACCGACCACGAAATCCATCAGGCGGTCCTGGACGAGATCTTGTGGGATCCTCGGGTCGAACAGACCGAGATCGGGGTGGAAGTTGATAAAGGGGTCGTGACGCTGACCGGCACGGTGTCGAGTTATGGAAAAAAACTGGCGGCGCAGCAAGCGGCTCACCGCGTCACTGGCGTTCTCGACGTCGCTAACGATGTTCAGGTCCGATATCCCGGCGCCCCGCAGCATACCGATACCGAAATCGCAACCGCGGTCCGAGAGGCGTTGAAGTGGGACGTGTTTGTACCGCATCAGGATATCCAAACGACCGTGATCAACGGCTGGGTAACCCTGCACGGCGTCGTTCCGACGTGGGCGGATCGGTTGGATGCTGAGCGCGCGATCGACCGATTAGAAGGAGTTCGAGGCATCCTGGACAACCTGACGGTGGCCGAGCCGAAAGTGGATCCGGCAACGATCAGGACAAACCTGGAAGCCGCCTTGGAACGCCGCGCCGATCGGGAAGCCGATCGTATCGCGGTGGACGTCACTGCAGGCACGGTGATCCTGACCGGACGGGTGCATAACTGGACCGAGAAGCAGTCCATTCTCGGCGCCGCTGAGCACACGATGGGCGTGAAAAAGATTGAGGATCATCTCCGGATTGATCCCTATTTCTGATCGGTCCTGCTAATGGCGGTGTGGATGGACGCGATCCGAGCGAGGCGCCGGCTTTGAGGTTTCCGGGCGATGTCCGGTTCAGGTAAAGATCATCTGAGGGCGCCGGAGTGGGGCGCCGGGCAGGTTCTGCCGGCGCCTTTTGATGACCGCGGGATTCATGATCATCCCTTCCGGGGATGCGCCGCCTGCGAAGCGCCGTTATCATGCGATTTAGTCAGAAGCGAAGCATGGGAGATCAGCTACAGCTCCTACAACCGGGTGGGGCGTCGCGTAAATCGCGCAAGGGATTGCTACAGCGATGTCCACCAGAATCTTTACTTTCCGGGCGGCCGCACTATCAGCACGGGCCGATGGCTGTGCCGGAGCACACCGTCCGAAACGCTCCCGACCAGGAGTGACCGGAATCCCCCCAGGCCGCGGCTCCCCATCACCACCAGATCCGGCTCCTCGTCTTCGATGACCTGGAGAATGGTTTCTACAGGATGTCCATCGCGCCGGAGAAAGTGGTACTTCACGCCCGTGGACCCGAGCGCCGAGGCGGTCTGGTCTTCCACCGCCTGGTGGCTCTCGCCCATTGCGTCTTCCAGCGCGAGTACGCTCGGATCAATTATCGCTGGAATCGAAAACACGTGCAGAACACTGAGCTCGGCGTTAAAATGCGAGGCGATATCTCCCGCCATTTTCACGGCTTCAACACCATAACCGGACCCATCGGTACATGCGAGTATCTTGTGGAACATTGTCGACTCCCTTCTGATGTACCATAAGAGATTCTTGAGCCGTGGACATCAACAAAACGGCGGATTCTCACCACTGCCGAGTCTCTCAGCTTGCATAACGGACCCGATCGCCTTCAACGCGAATCCGTCTTTTCGTGGATGTTCGCGGGTCGCGTCGCTACTACGATCATCCCAGGGCATTGCAACGGACCGCTTCGACCTACCAGGTCAGTACGATAGAAGGAGGGATTGGATGGGACGGAAGAGAGCCGACGGCGTGATTGATGCTGTCAGTGAGCTCCAGGCCAGAACGCCCGACGCTCCGGAGCTGAGCGATTCCGAAATTGCGAAGGAAGCTCGGGCAATTCTTGACTCGGCTCTGCTGGCGCCGCATCAGAGGATCCAGGTGAAAGTCTCCAATGGTTGGGTGACACTCGAGGGGGAGGTGTCCACCCGCGAGGACAGGATGGACGTGGAGGGAGCGATCTTCTGTCTGGCTGAAGTCCTTGGGATCACGAACAACATCAGGATTGTGGGGCCCGGGGTAAATCCGCACGACGTTCGGAAGAGTATTGGTGAAGCCCTGGAACGCCGCGCGGAATGGGAGGCTGTCCATATTAGTGTTACCGTCCTCGGCGGTACCGCTTACGTCTCCGGCCCGGTTCACTCGCGGGCCGTGAAGGATCTGGTCCTCGGCGCTGCTCTCCAGGCGAGCGGAATTGAGCGAGTGGAGGATCACCTTCGTATCGAACGATCGCTTTAGCCGCCTTTGTTGGCACGAATTACCCCGTGTCGACGGGGAGAATGAGGAGGTTTAACATGGATGCGTCGTTACCTGGACAAGCAGTATTGGGGGATGTTCTCACTTCCTCGCCTGGAGGCGTGGTGTCGGACGCCTTCTCCTACCAACCGGCGGCGGGCGCGCCGGAGAGCCTGGCGGCCGCCCGCGCGGTCACGGCGCCCACTCCAAAAGCGCCGAGCGAAACCGCGCTGGCGCTGGTCGCGCTGGTCGCGCATATCTCCAGCGAGGATCATAACGGTTATTGGGAGAGGCTGCCCGTCCTGAAGTTCATGGCGGCGAAGGTCCGGCAGGCAGAGGCGCCAAGCCATCCGGAATATCTTGAGTTCCTGTCGCTCTTCGACGAATTCTACGACTTGCTCGAAGGGCACATGCGGAAAGAAGAGTCTATGGTCTTTCCGCTGCTCCGGCAGCAAGACAGGAGCGGAGCCCACGAGGAGCGTGTCCCCGCGGCCCTGATACAGTACTTCACGGAGATACGAGCAGAACACCAGCAGCTTGAGGAGGTTTTAGGGGGACTGGCGATTCTGTCTCACAATTACACTCTACCGCCCAATTGTCCCCTGGGATACCGGACTCTTCTGGAATCGATGGGGCCGTTCCACGCGGAGCTGCTGGAACATATAAAGGAAGAGAATCAGCTCCTCGATCGTTTCTCCAACGGGATTCTTTCAGACGCCGCCGGCGCTGCGGAACGCGGCGAGTAGGCCGGAAAAGGGGAATCTCGCCGCCGGCCAGAATGCTCCCCCGTTATCGGGGGCCGGGGGGCGACGGCCAGAATGCTCCCCCGTTATCGGGGGCCGGGGGGCGCTGGCCGGCGGCAGATCTGAACGGATTCAGTGTACAATCAGGACCGGGCAGGGAGCGTGCTGCAGGACGCCGTGGGAAACGCTTCCCAGGAGCAGAGACCTGAGCCCTCCGAGCCCGGAGCCGCCTATGACTATAAGCTCCGTTACTTCTTCCTTCGCGAGCTTCACAATCTCTTGAACCGGATCCCCCTGCGAGCGGCGGAAGCAGTAGCGCACGCCTACCTCTTTCAGCACTCCGCCAACGTTATTCTCGACGTCGGCATGCGCGTCACCAGCCGCCATCTGACCCACGGCGGGGTCCATCGTCGCGAGGGCGGCAAACGCTTCCGTCCCGGGAGCAGGCAGAGTCTGTATGGGCCCCGACGACGAGGATGCAAATGGCGAGACGCCGGCGGGGCCGGCTCGCCCCGGGATCCCGGCAGCATTCATCAACTGCCGGAGCTCACGCTGTTCATAAACATGAACCGCGATGACGTGGGATCGAAAGGTTTTAGCGATATTAGCCGCGACGCGAGCGGCCTCCCGAGCCTGCGAGGAGGCGTCCGCGCAGATCAAGATTCGTTCGAACAAATCAGTTTCCCCCTATGGATGCTCATGTGACTTCGACGCCTGTTCCAGCGCCTGACTCTCACTGTCAAAGATCGGCAGGGTCTCGGTGACCTGAGCCGCGTATAGAATCTGCCGGACGGCGCCGTGCGGCGCGAGCAGGCTCACGTTTACTCCACGCCTACGCGCTTGCCGGGATCCCACGATTAGCGTTCGCAGTCCGGCGCTGTCGAGCTGGTTTGTGTTTTCCAGGTTTACGATGATGGACTTTAGAGCAAGATTACACAGCCGGATCAATTCAACATGAAGCTGCTCGCCGGTTTCGGCGTTGACGGCGCCCATGACATCAATAATCCCGATCTCCCCCTGCTGCCGGGTATGAAGCAGGAGTGCCTGTTGTTTCATACTGACCTCGGTATTACCGCGATGGCGCGACCTTCGATTGCAATTCAGGCATCTCCCAATAAGATGATACGGCATCTCCCGGCCGGACATATCCCCTAATCGGATGATTGTGGTCGCGGGGCCGCCGCCGTTGAAACCTTACTGCATACAGGACCAGTTTACGCAGTGGCCGGGGCGCTCACATCCGCTAAAAGACCGATTCTGCAGCAGCGAATCCGAGCGCGCGCGGAGAATCCGGAATCATCCTTTTAGCGGATGTGAGCGCAGCGCGGCAGGCACATGATAGTTACAGTTACGGTGTCTATTTCGCCGTGCGGAGGCCTGCAACAATGTCATGGTTAGCTGTGATTATTGGAGGGGCGATTGCAGGATTGATCGCCAAATCGATTGTGCCAGGCAATGAGCCTGGCGGGTTCGTCGTCGATGCTCTGATCGGAATATGCGGTGGAATCGTGGGCAAGTTTCTAATGCCCGTGATCGGGTTATCCGCTCATTCCGGCAATCCGTTATGGAACCTGCTCGTCGCCGTCGTGGGCGCGGTGATCATCCTGGCCTTCTACCATTTGATCGCGGAGCGCTGCGCGAGTAAGCCACCCGGGTCCGCGTCATAGTTACCTGGCGCTGGGAGCGCCGGGAAGCGCCGGCTGGCGCCAGTATGTACGCCGGCCGGCTTATCTTTTTATCTGGCGGGTCAAACTATCTCTCTCAGTCCACCTTATTAGATCACCGCGTCTCGACTAACCCGTGCCGGGCAGCCCATACGGCGGCCTGAACGCGATCTGAGACGCCCAGTTTCTGGATGATATGCTCGACGTGAGTCTTGACGGTGCTTTCCGCCACAAAGAGAATGTTGGCCATATCCCGGTTTTTCAGACCGGTCGCCAGCAGCCGCAGCACGTCCAACTCCCTGTCACTCAGCGGCTGGTAGAGTTCGGTCGAGACAGCGGCGCTCTTGCTGATCCCTCGCAGAGATCGGGACAACTCTTCCGGCGAGAGAAGCATTTCGCCGTTGGCGACCGCCACGAGAGCCTCCAGAAACGGTTCCCGATCGATCCCCTTGAGAAGATATCCTGCAGCCCCGCCGGCCACCGCTCGGGCCATATAGGTCGGGTTGTCGTACGTGGTCAGCATGATCACGGCCATCTCGCCATGGTCCTGCTTCAGGATTTGGAGCGCGTCGAGGCCATCGCCACCCGCCATCCGGATATCCAGCAGCATCATCTGCGGACGGATCTGACGGGCAACTTCCACCGCCTCGGGGCCCGAAGAAGCCTCGGCGACTATCTCGAACTGAGTATCTTCGAGCATGCTTCGAACTCCGCCGCGCCAGATGGCGTGATCGTCCACGAGCATCAAGCGGATCCGTCCCGATTCCGGCTCCGTCGGATTATTCGGTGAATTGTCCTGCCCGGTCATACGCTGCCTCGCTAAACTCCGGATGAACCGGGGATCACGTCTTCGTCAGAGTCCCCGGGGGATTGCTCAACTAGCTGGAATACCGCTCGAATTGTCGTGCCCTCGCCCGGGGCGCTCAGGATTTGCAACTGCCCACCCAGGACGGTGACCCGCTCCTGCATACCTTGCAGACCAACGTGTCCCATTTCGCCGATCTTCTCCTGCGGTTTGAAACCCTGGCCCCAGTCCCTTACCTCCAGAGTGAGCTGTGGCGCGCCGGTTTCCCAGTTCAGATCCTTGACAATGGACACCGCCACTCGCTTTGTATGCGCATATTTCCGGGCATTGGTGAGCGCTTCCTGCACCACGCGGTAAGCGCCAGTCTCCAGGTTCTTCTCAAATCGCTCATCCGAGACGTTGCTCGTTAGATTTACGTCGGTCCAACCGGCACGTTCTTTCTCTTCATTCACCAGCAGCTCGACAGCGCCCCCCAATCCCAGGTCATCCAGCGCTAACGACCGGAGACCGTTCACCAGCCGCCGGGATTCAACCACGGCCTCTTTCAAATAGCGGAGGCCCTGGTCCAGCTCATGTTCCGTCCGTTCCACTCTGCCCATGTCCCGCGCACGGCGGAACGCCTCAAAATGCGCGTGCGCGGCCATGACGAACTGGGTCAGACCATCATGCAGATCGTAGGCAACCGCCCTGCGCTCTTCCTCCTGAGCACTGAACAATCCGCGCACCAGGCTGCGCTGCTGTGAGAGCATGTGCAGATTATGAATTGCCACCGCCGCATGGGATCCCAGCGCCTGTACCGCCGCCTCGTCTGCCTCGGTGAACTCGTCGCCGTCGATCTTATTGGTGAGATAAAGGCTTCCCATCGCGTTATCACCCCGTCGGATCGGCACCCCTAGAAAGCTTTTCATCGGCGGATGGTTGGCCGGAAAACCCACCGAGGCGGGATGCGAGGAGAGATTACCGATCCGCAATGGCCGAGTGCGCCGCAGCAAAACGCCAAGCACCCCCGCGCCCCGCGGCCGAGGCCCGATGACCATCTCCTCGGCCGGCGTCAGCCCGACGGTTATGAACTCTTCCAATTCCAGGCCGTCGCGGCGGGCAACGCCCAGAGCGGCGTACCGTGCCCCGGCCAGGACACGGGCGGCGTCGGCGATATGCCGCAGGGCTTCCACACCCGTCCGGCTGGAGAGGATGTCGAGTGCCACCCGGCCGGCTGTCTCCATCACCAGCGCGCGATTTCGCGGGTCCAGGTTTGCCTGCTGAAGCGCCCGCTCGGCCTTCTGCAGTTCTGCCGTACGGACCACGCGCAGCACACTCCGGATCTTGCCATCGCTCTCGTGGATAGGCGAAACACTCACGATGACGTCGGTCTGCCGCCCGTCCCGGGTAACGTGGATCGCCTCGAAATCGCTCAAGAAGTCATCGCTCGCAATTTTGAGCGCTACCTCACTCGCCATTCCGGCGCGCTCCCGAGGGAGCAGCATCGAGAAGGGCAGTCCCACCACCTCCTCAGTGGAATAGCCGTAGATTCGTTCGGCCGCGCGATTCCACGTCTTAATAACATTATCCAGATCGGTGATGATCACCGCTTCGTTGATCGACTCCAGAATGG
>Ga0307374_10012658_pt1 | contig 11786 bp, 12 predicted proteins | sample OX3MG_FD_202532 | JGI IMG/M metagenome (GOLD analysis project Ga0307374, IMG submission 202532) | Soil microbial communities from Risofladan, Vaasa, Finland - OX-3 | ecosystem: Environmental > Terrestrial > Soil > Coastal area > Acid sulfate soil | place: Finland: Risofladan, Vaasa | collected...
TGACCATAGCGCACCCGGAAGTCCTCTTCGTCTGTGTCCACAACGCTGGCCGCTCACAGATGGCCGCCGTACTCACCTCCCATCTCAGCGGCGGCATCATCAACGTCCGCTCCGCCGGGTCGGCACCGGCCGCCGAAATTAACCCGCAGGTGGTGATCGCCATGCGTGAACTCGGCCTGGACCTCTCCCAGGAGTTCCCAAAGCCGCTCACCGATGAATTCGTGCTTGCCGCTGATGTCGTCATCACCATGGGCTGCGGCGATGCCTGCCCCATCTATCCCGGCAAGCGCTACGTGGATTGGGACGTCGAGGATCCCGCCGGCAAGACCCTCGAAGAGGTCCGGCGCATTCGCAACGACATTGCAGGACGCGTCCAACAACTGATCGCCAACCTTGGCATCGAGCCCGCGGCTGCACGGTAGTGACGACGCTCCGATTCGCCTGCAACGCGGTCGAACCGTTCGACCTCTTCGCCCTCCCCGCCTGGGTGCAGCGCCAGCGCGAGCTGGGCCGTTTTGAAGGCTCCGGGCCCGTGACGCTCGAAGTCGCCCATCCTGAGCGCGAAATGGACGGTTCCTGCCGCTGGTGCGGCTGCCGCGAGGACGAGGTCGTGCTCGTCGATGGCGGCATCGTGACCTGATCAGTCCAACGTGCACGCACGGCCCAAATCTTCACACTCTGTGGGCGCCATGGTCTGGGAAAGAAAGAACTAATGTTCTATTCTGCAGATCCATGGAAGCCGCATGTCTCTTCGTCGCCGATTTCGCCGTCGCTATCGCTCGCCGCGACACCCCGGCCCTGCACGGGCGGCCGGTCGTCATCGGCGGCTCTCCCGAAGAGCATGCCCAGGTGACGGCCTGCTCGGTGGAGGCAGCGGCTGCCGGCGTGACCGTGGGCACCACCCTGCGGCGGGCACTCACTCTCTGCCCGGGTGCAGTCTTCCTCCCGCTCCAGGAGAGTGCCATTGCGGCCGAATCGGAGCGCCTCTCAGGGCTGCTTGAATTGTATAGCCCGGTCATCGAAGTGATTGCCCTGGGCCATGTGCATTTCAATGTCCACGGCCTCGCGCGCATGACAGGGATGGCTGATTGGCCCTACCTGCGCGACCTTCAGGAAGCGGCCGCTGCTACCAGTGGCCTGCCTGTCCAGCTTGCCGCTGCGGAGACCGTCTTCGCCGCTCACGCAGCAGCCGTGACGATCTTCGATTCCACGGACGGACGCACGCAAGGCCGCCGACGGACGGGCCCCGCCGAAAACCCCGTCCTGGTCTCTTCCGGCGAAACGCGTACCTTTCTCGCGGGCCTGCCAGTGGAAGTTCTGCCAGTTTCTCCACTCGTTCATGTGCGGCTGCGGCTGTTTGGCCTCGAACACCTGGGGCAGGTTGCCGATCTGCCGTTCTCTGCCATCCAGGCACAGTTCGGCCGCGAAGGCGCGCGCGCATGGGAACTCGCCAATGGCAGGGACGACGCCGTCATTACCCCCCGCCGCGAAGCAATCCGCGTGAATGAAGAAGTGGATCTGCCAGCCCCCACCGCCCGCTCCGAGCCGCTCGTCGTTGGTACACGTGCGCTCCTCCAGCGAGCATTAAGCCGCCCCGCGATCCGCGGGCAGGTGCTCCGCCGGCTCGATTGGCGGCTCGGACTCGAAAACGGCGAACAGATAAGCCGCCGCGCCGTCTTTCGCGAACCCACGAGCGACCCCGCACGCATGCTCCTCGTGCTCACAGGCAAAATTGAGCGCCTGCAACTCCCCGCACCCGCGGTCGCACTCGGCATCACACTTTCCGGCCTTTGCAGCGAATACGGCCATCAGGCCGATCTCTGGCCGAACGGCCCCCGGCGTCAGCGCGAATTGCTCGATGCCATCGCCCAGCTCAACGCCCGCGAGGGCGCCCCACAGGTCTACCGCATTGTCGAGGTGCAACCATGGTCCCGGATTCCCGAACGCCAACTGGCGCTGGTCGCTTTCGACGGCTGAACGGCCCGCGACCGGTCGCTGTCGAAGCCACGCCGCGCGGTACACCAACAGCCGTGCTCTGGCTTGGCGTATATCAGCCGGTGGCCACCGTCCTTGATACCTGGCGCATCGATGACGAATGGTGGCGTGATGAGATCGCCCGCCGCTACTTCGCCCTCGAGCTCGCCAGTGGCCGCCACGTGACGGTCTATCACGATCTCGTCAACGATGCGTGGTATGCACAGGAGTACGCGAGCCCAAAGGAGAATGCAAAACAAAAGAGGGCATAGCTCGCTCCTTCTGAGCGCGACCCGGCACGCTGGATGATCCTCGCCAGGCCCAGCATTTCGCCTCGCCCTTGACCGGCGGGCGTACCCTGCTATCGAGGTCCCCTAACAATGTTTTCCGCCGATAGCTCTCGCTCTTCCGCTGCTCCTGTATGCGTCCACCACTGGCAATTGGAAACGCCCGTCGGCGACCACACGCGTGGTCACTGCCGTTTCTGCGGCGCCATCCGAGACTTCTTTGAGCCAACCATCCGCCACGACTTCTTTCGCCCGCCACCGAAGAAGCGATAGCACCGGCGGAGACCCAATGGCGGTACAGCACGCAGGTGCTCTTTGGCGATCGCCGCCCCAATGCGTGCCTGGTTGACAGGGGTCATATCATTCACCACGAGGGAGGATTCAGATGACAGTCCGAGCAGTGTCAATCTTTCAGCCCCGTGACGGGAAACGAGAAGAGTTTCTGAAGGAAGCAGGCCAGGCAAAGGAACACCTCACGCGCCTTGGTGCTCGATTCCGGCTTGGCGAGATGGTCCTCGCGGGGCCGAACACCGGCCAGTTCGTCGGGACCATCGAATTCGATGACCTGGCCGCCTATGCGGCCTTCATGCAGCGCTCCAATGCGGATGAACAGTGGCGTGAATTCCAGAAACGCGCAGAGCGCGCTGACGGGGCCCGCATCCTCGTCTCGCGCACACTGGTGCAGGACGTGCTTTAGTCCGAAGTGGATCGGCCCGGATGCCGGCCATCCCCACCGCATCGGCCAACTCGCTTCAGGTCACGCTGCCGGCACCTGCACGGCCGCATCCGTCGGCGCGGGGCAAGTTCACCTCGTCTTTCCTCCCCCGAACTCGTGTATCCTTCGCTTCACACAAACCAAAAGAAGGTGCGCCATGCAGTTCGGCTTTGAGCCCGACGTCGAGCAGTTCCGCCACGAGGTGCGGCAATTCATCGCCGCTGAATACAAAGAGGACGTGGCCCGCCAGCGTGCCCCGGGCATCCGCAGCGATGCTGAGCACCGCGCGGACTACGAAGCAACAATGGCATTTCAGAAGAAGCTTGCCCACCGCAATTGGCTCGCCATGGCCTGGCCCAAAGAGTATGGCGGTGGTGGCGCCAGCCACATGCGCCAGCTCGTCTACAACGAAGAGATGGCCTATGCCGGCGCACCTTCCTATAGCATGGGCATCGCCTGGGTTGGCCCAAGCCTCATGCTCTATGGCACCGAGGAACAGAAAAAGCGCTTCATCCCACGCATCACCGGCGCCGACGACTGGTGGTGCACGCTCTATAGCGAGCCCGGCGCAGGTAGCGACCTGGCCGCCCTCCAGACCCGCGCCGTCCGGGATGGAGACGACTACGTCATCAACGGCCAGAAGATCTGGACCAGCGGCGGCCACCTCGCGGACTGGGGTTGGCTCGCCGCCCGCACCGACCCCGACGCGCCCAAGCACAAGGGCATCACGATGTTCATGCTCGATATGAAGTCGCCCGGTGTCACCGTCCGGCCGCTCATCAATATGGCTAACCGCGAGGGCTTCAACGAGGTCTTCTTCGAAGACGTCCGCGTCCCCGCGACGCAGGTCGTCGGCGAAGTGAACCGCGGCTGGTACCACATGGCCGTCGCCCTCGATTTCGAACGCAGCGGCATTCAATCCTTCGCTGGCGGCCGTCACACCGTTGAACGCCTGACCGCTATCGCCCGCGAACATCCGGAGCTCCGCCAAAACCGGCCCAGTATTCGCTACGAACTCGCTGACCGCGCCACCGAAGTCAATGTCGGGACATTCCTCGCCTACCGCGTCGCCACCATGCAAGCCCGCGGGCTCGTACCCAACCACGAAGCCAGCGCGAGCAAGCTCTTCGGCAGTGAAATGGGGCAGCGGATTGCGACCACCGGCATGCACCTGCTCGGCATGGCAGCCGAACTCCGCGATGGCTCACCCTATGAGGTCATGGATGAGGCGAGCTCATACCTGCAGGCCGTTTCCGGTACGATCGCGGCCGGCACCAGCGAAATCCAGCGCGGCATCATCGCCACTCGCGGGCTTGGCCTTCCTCGGGGATAGCGCGGAAAGCACCCGCTCGGAGGCCATGGTCCTCACTGAGAACGGCTTGTTCACTTTGATACGATGGGGCCATGACAGCCCTCCGTCCGCGCCGCACCCGTGTTGGCAAACGCAACCAGGTGACGATCCCGGCGGAGATGTTGCGCCATCTTGGTGTCGCCGCTGGCGAGGATGTCGAAGTGCTTGAGGGTGATGGATCGGTCACCATTCGCAAAGCCGACGACCCGATTGCCCGTGCCTATGGCATGCTCCACGGTCCCGGCGAAAAGCCACTTGAAATCGATGAAATGGAAGCACTGATCCGCTGAGAGAGTGAGGCGGCACCGCTCCGGCGGTATCGTCGCACGTTCGAATGAGCAGGCGCGTCATCATCGACACGAGCGTCCTGGTTCGCATCCTCCTCGGTGATCATCCGCTCGTCAGTCCGGCGGCTCACGCCTGGTTCGACCGGTCCGTCCGCCGCAGCGACCCCGAAATAGTCGTGCTGCCAACCGTCGTCATCGAGGCCGTTGCGGTTCTTCGATCGACTGAGTACCGCCGAACGCAAGCCGACATGGTTGTTGCCCTGGAGGATATCCTCGCGCTCCCGGTGCACGTCGAGGATCGTGCGGTTGTGGCTGCCGCCGTGGAACTCCTCCGGGACCGGCCGAGCCGCGACTGGGAAGACTGCCTGATTGCCGCCTACGCCATGGCCATCGCGGATGGACACCTTGCTACCTACGACCAGAAGCTCTTGGATCCCCGGCCTCGTGCCGTTCCAGCCCTGAGCCTCGGTCCGCTCGTGACCGCGCTGGTTGCTGACCACGTCCCGCCTTCGACCCACGCCGCAACGGTCACCGTGTCCACCACGGAGCCGCACGCCCGCACCGTTCCCTCCGTTACACTGGCGTGACACTCCTCACCGAAAGCTGGCCGCATCATGAAAGCCGCAGTTTACTACGAGACCGGTGCCCCTTCTGTCTTCTGCTATGAAGATGTGCCCGACCCGGAATGCCGCCCGGGCGGCGTCCTCATCGATGCCAAAGCTATCGGCATCCAGGGCGGCGACACGCTCAATCGTGCCGGCGGCGCACTCGTGACACACCCACACATCGTGGGCTACCAGCTCTCCGGGATCATCCGCGAAGTGGGAGCCAGCGTCACCGACCGCAAACCCGGCGACCGCGTGGTTGCTACCATGGCCTTCGGCTCCCACGCCTCAATGGCCTCCGTGCCAGCAACTGCAACCTACCTCGTTCCGGATAATCTCCCGCTCGAAGAAGCTGCTGGCGTACCCATCGAGTTTGGCACCGCGGCCGATTGCCTGTTCGAATTCGGTCACCTCAGGCGGGGCGAAACCGTCCTCATCCAGGCCGGGGGCGGTGGCGTCGGCCTCGCCGCTATCCAGCTTGCGAAACGCGCCGGCGCGACCGTGCTCGCGACCGCCTCCAGCCAGGAAAAGCTCGAAAGGCTCGCGCCGTTCGGTCTCGACCACGGCATCAACTACCGCGCGGAGGACTTCGTGGCCCGCACCATGGCCCTCACGGGCGGGCGCGGCGCCGACCTCGTCGTCGATTCCGTTGGCGGCAGCACCCTGGAGGGCAGCATCGCCGCCCTCGCCTATCGTGGTCGCGTGAGCTGGGTCGGCAATGCCGGCCGTGAAGCGAAGCCGCCGCAGACCGGTGGGCTGATGCAGAAGAACGCCTCGCTGACCGGCGTCTTCCTGGGCGCTGAACTCTCCATCAATGCCGCGCGCTGCCGCCCCATGATTGAGCAGCTCCTTCGCGATGTTGCCAGCGGTGAGCTCAAGGTCGTGATCGACCGCACCTTCCCACTCGCCGAAGCAGCCGCGGCGCATAGCTACATCGAGGGCCGTTCAGCCTTCGGACGAGTCCTCCTCACCCCCTGAGGCCCTATTCGCTGCTCCTTTCCCCCGCCTTTTGTCCACTTTGTGACAGCGTTCACAGGTTGATGCATCATCCTGATCACCATGGCCACCAGCCGGCGTATGTCCAGGAAAACGATCCTTCGCGGTGTGAGTGTCGGCTTCGCGGCGATCGCCGTACTCACCGGCTTCGTGATCACGCAGCGCGGAGGGCCGTCGAATCCATCGAGCGTGCCGGCTGCCTCGCCCACCCGCCACGTCGCCGTCGTCGATGTCACCGCCGGTCCCATCCAGATCCTCGATGCCACCGTCAAGCCGACCGTCAACGATGTGGCAGCACTCTACTTTACCGTCAGGAACAGCGGACCCGCGGACCGCATCATCGCCGCCGAAACCGACGCGAGTCCGAGAGCAACTCTCCATAACGAAGTCACCACCGGGAACACCGGTGCGATGGTCCAGCTCCAATCTCTGCCCATCGCCGCCGAAACCACCACCCTTGTTTCCCCCGGCGGCTACCACGTGATGCTCGAACAGGTGCCGAAGCCGATCACCGTAGGGCAAACCGTCCGCTGCACGCTCACCTTCGAACACGCTGGTAAGCTCACCTTCGATGCACCCGTCACGCCCTACTAATCCCCTGCGCCCCGTGCCTCGCCTCTCGCCGCCGCTTCCGTTACGGTAAGATCGCTCCAAGAGGTGGAAATGTCCGACGCTTTGATCCTCGATGCGACCCGGACCCCGTGGGGGAAGTTCGGTGGTGCCCTCCGCGACTATTCGGCGGCAGAGCTTGCCAGCCACCTGATCCAGACACTCGTCCAGCGCGATCAGATCGACCCCGCCGCCGTCGACGATGTCATTCTCGGCCAGGTGCTGCAGGGCGGCGCGGGCCAGGCGCCGGCCCGCCAGGCTGCTATCGGTGGGGGTCTTCCCGTCACGACGCCCGCGCTGCTCATCAACAAAGTCTGCGGCAGTGGAATGCGCGCCGTGAGTCTCGCGTCCCAGCTCATCCGCCTCGACGAAGCTGACCTCATCTTCGCCGGTGGCATGGAATCGATGACCAGCGCCCCGTACTACGACATGGACACCCGCTGGGGTGCGCGCATGGGCAATCGGTCGCTCGTCGATGGCATGGTCCACGATGGGCTCTGGTGCGCCTTCGATGACGTCCACATGGCGACTCAAGGCGACACCATGGCCACCTGCCGCGAAATCTCCCGTGAAGAGATGGACGGCTGGTCTTTGGTCAGCCAGCAACGCTGGGGCAAAGCCTTCCGCCGCGGCTACTTTGACCGCGAAATCACCCCCGTGCCCAGCAAGCGCGACCCCAACCATCGCGCCCTCAGCCGCGACGAGAATCCCCGCCCGGACTCCACGCCGGAAGGCCTCGCCCGGCTCAAGCCGGTCTATAACACACGCGCGATCACGCCAGGCAATGCTCCCGCTGTCAACGACGGTGCTGCGGTCCTGCTCCTTGCCTCCGAGGAGGGCGCCGGCCGTGCCGGGCTGAAGCCGCTGGCGCGCATCATCGGCCACGCCGAGTCGGCTGTTAAGCCCTCCGAATACCCGATTGCACCGGCCCACGCCATCCGCAAGCTGCTGCACAAGGCTGGCGTCACACTCGACGATGTCGCCGTGATCGAAGTCAATGAAGCGTTCGCTGCGGTCCCGCTCATCGTTGGCCAGGAGCTCACCTGGGACAGCGACCGCGTGAACCGCTGCGGCGGGGCTGTGGCCGTGGGTCACCCGATCGGCGCGAGCGGCGCCCGGCTGGTCCTCACGGCCGCCTATCAGCTCCAGGAAATTGGTGCGAGGTATGCCCTCGCTGCTATCTGCTCCGGCTCCGGCCAGGGCGATGCCGTCTTGCTAGAAGCCGTCTCATAGCGAACCTGGCCCACAGCTCGCTGTACCGTCCTTCGATTCATGCTTCAATACACCTATGACGGACGAGACGCAGACGTTCCTGAGCCCCTTCGGCAGCCACTGGATCCCCGATGAAAGCCCACCGGCCGGGCAACGAGCGGCCCTCCATCGCCTCGCCGCCGCCCTGCGCGAGACCACCGAGTTGCTAATGGTGACTGAAGCTCCCGAGGCTGAACTACTCGCCGCTGCGGAGGCGGCCGAACAGTTCGCCGCCCGGCTGGCACAGGCCCCCCGCGCCCGCCCTCTGTGGGGTTTCGCGGAAAGTTCCAATGCCGGCAACGCCCGCGCCATGTTCGATAGCAGCCCTCTGATGGGAATGGGCAACCCGATCGCCCCGCCACTCACCATGTCCGTTGTGGACGACCACGTCGAAGGCACCGCCACCTTCGGGACCCAATATGAGGGACCGCCGGGGCATGTCCACGGCGGCCTCATCGCCGCCGCCTTCGATGAAGTCCTCGGGATGGCTCAGTCCCTCACTGGTAAGGGCGGGATGACGGGCACCCTGACCATCCGTTACCGTCGGCCCACGCCGCTGCACCGCCTCGTATCCTTCGTGGGCCGCCCGGACCGCATCGAAGGCCGCAAGATCTTCGCCTCCGGGACCCTCCACGATGGCGACATCCTCTGCGCGGAAGCCGAAGCGATCTTTATCTCCGTCGATTTCGAGCGCATGCGCCACATGGCCGAAGGGCGCTGATCCAGGGGCCGCCGGAACCCAAGCAGGCCACCGCGTACGGTGACCTGCCTGGGACGGGGCGTGCGCCGCCAGGGGGAGCGGCGCACTGAGGAGGGAATAACGTCTCTAACCGAACCGCCACTCCGGAACCGCTGTGGGACAGGATGGGCAGTAGCGATCACGCGCAGCGTATGCGCTCGAACAGTCTGGACAGAGCCGCTCGCTCTCCGGGCGCACTACTACATACGCCGGGACGTCGGCGTGGGCGAACCAGCGCAGCAGGAAGTTCTTGCGGTGGGAGTCTCGAAGCATCACGCACCTCTCATGTGAACGGCACAAAAAACCCGGGCCGCCGCTGCGGCTCGCGCCAATGTCCAGGATGTTGAGAGGCCGTTGGGCAGACTGGGCGGCTGCCACGCCTCTCCCTTCGCGCCTACGAGGTTAGCTGACGGGTTCGGTGAGGGAGTCACCGGAAGACCAATGGCCTTCTACACCCCAAGGGACTGGGTCCCCCGTTCGGAGCCCCGGCGCGCAGTCCGGTACTCCAATTCGGCACACCAATTGTACCACATACGAGATGGTCGCGTGTTAAACGGACGTAAATTCCTCTCATTCGATCCTGTCTGGGATTGCAGGCCGGCCCAGCCCGGCGAAGGCACCCCCCGCCTTGCATGCGACTCCGTCCCTTGCTTCCCTCGGCGAAGTTGATGCTTCCTCGCGATCGTGAACTCCGTTGCTGCTACGCTGAGGCAGGCTTGCGGTTGCCGCACCGTCCTTTTTTGCGTGCCGCTCCGCATTCGCCGCTGGAGGAGCCATGAACGACACATTGCGGTCGCGCACCCGAGTGGTCGTGACCGGCCTCGGAGCGATCACGCCCGCTGGCCAGACCGTCCCCGACTTTTGGGACAGCCTCGTCAACGGCCGCTCCGGCATCGATTACATGACTCTCGCGAACCCGGAGAGCTTCGCCTGTAAGTTCGACGGCGAAGTCAAAGACTGGCAGCCTACTCGCTTCATCGAACGCAAAGCCTCGCGTCGTATGGCGCGCTTTGCGCAATTCATGGTCGCTGCCGCTGGACAGGCCTTCCAGGACGCTGCTATCGATTGGGAATGCGAGGACCGGGACCGCGCCGCAGTGCTCATCGGCAACGGTGGTGGCGGCTATCCCGACATCCAGGAGGCCGCTCAAATCCTCTTCGAACGGGGCGGTATGAAGTTGGACCCGCTCTATCTTGCCCGCAGCCTGGGGAACATGGCCGGTGCCCAGGTTGCCCTTCAATACGGCCTTCGCGGCTACAACGGCACCATCGTCACCGCCTGCGCCTCCGGGACGCAGGCCATCGGCGAAGCCTCAATGCTCATCCGCACCGGCCGGGCCGATACTGTCCTCACCGGTGGCTGCGAAGCCGGCATCAGCGAACTTGGCCTCGCGAGCTTCAGCGTCATGCGCGCGCTCACGGCCTTCGAAGGCAGCCCGCAGCAAGCCAGCCGGCCGTTCGATGCAGAGCGCGACGGCTTTGTCCCCTGCGAAGGCGCCGGTGCCCTGCTCCTCGAGAGTGAGGCGCATGCCCTCGCCCGCGGTGCTCGAATTTATGCCGAACTCGCTGGCTTCGGGTGCACCAACGACGCCTTCCATGTCGCCGCGCCGCCCGAAGATGGCGAAGGTGCTGCCCGTGCCATGGCGCTTGCCCTCAAGGACGCTGGCGTCGTCGCCGCCCAGGTCGACTATGTGAACGCCCACGCCACCAGTACGCCGCTCGGCGACACCGCCGAGACCAACGCCATCAAGCGCGTCTTCGGTGAAGACGCTTATCGCGTCCCCATTAGCGCAACCAAGAGCCTGATCGGGCACGGCCTCGGCGCCAGCGGCGGCATGGAAACGGTTGCTACCGTGAAGACCATCGAGACCGGGACCATCCACCCCACCATCAATCTCTATCATCCCGACCCCACCTGCGACCTCGACTACGTGCCAAATAAAGCCCGCAGCGCCGATGTCCGCGTCGCCCTGAAGAACAGTTTCGGGTTCGGTGGCCAGAACAGTTGCTTGCTGCTCACACGCTACGAACCGTAGGCCCGCCCCTAAGCCGAGCGGCTGACCAGGATCATCGCAACAGCGATCGCCAGGAGCGCGGCAAGGAACAGCCACGCGATCGGCCTGGCGAAGTTGACAGTCCAGCCGATGCCAAAGCGCTTCGACACGAAGATCCCCGGGTCGTCCGGGTTCCAGTAGATAATTCCGCCCTTCCAAAAACGATCGTCATCGCGTTGCACGAGCACCTGTCCCCCGGCCGCGCCCGCACTCGGCGCCGTGGCGAGCCGGAGCCGGCTCCCGTCCGCTCCCATGCGGATGGCGACGGCGATCATGATCGCCGCCGGCACAAGGGACAGCGTGAGCGTCACGGGAAGTATTGCCCAGCGGGCGCCCGAGATGATGTTCCAGCTCACCAGCGCCGTCACCATGAATGAGAAGTTCAGACTCAGGAGGAATACGCCAAGCGCCGTCGTCATCGCGCGCCGGAAACGCTGTTGGCGCTCGAAGGAGGCTTCAGGTGCAGCCGGGTCCAGTTCGAGCCGCGACCGCGGGATGCCCCAGAGCACGGAGGCGAGTATGAGCGTGATGAAGAGCTGGACGGCGATGGGCCAAAACACGGCGACTATCGACTTGTCCACGTAGCGGTTGACGCCTCCATTTAGTTGGAAGTGAACCGGCAGCCGTGCCGGCATCGAACCGTAGTCGAATGCGCCGATCGCCGCCGTTGTGGCCGCAATCACCACCGCTGGCACGAGCCAGATTGCCCAGTGGCTCGAGCGCGTGGCTGGCTGAAGTGCCCCGGCAGTGCCAATGCGCTGCCCCGCGTACCACGTTTCCGCTGCCTTCACCCTGGCCAGGCGCCTGTGAAACACCGAGTAGATCGCACCCTGGATTACGACCACAGTCACGACCCCCGCGGCCGTCGCGACGCCCACCGGCGCCACCAGGCTGATTGCGATGGTGGTCGCCGCCGCGA
>Ga0307374_10012659_pt1 | contig 11785 bp, 12 predicted proteins | sample OX3MG_FD_202532 | JGI IMG/M metagenome (GOLD analysis project Ga0307374, IMG submission 202532) | Soil microbial communities from Risofladan, Vaasa, Finland - OX-3 | ecosystem: Environmental > Terrestrial > Soil > Coastal area > Acid sulfate soil | place: Finland: Risofladan, Vaasa | collected...
TACAGCGTCGTCGGGTGGAACTGCATGAACTCCATGTCCTTCAGCGGCACGCCGGCGCGCAGCGCCATCGCGGTGCCGTCGCCGGTGCATGCGTACGCGTTCGTCGTCACGCGGTACTGGCGGCCGGCGCCGCCGGTCGCGAGCACAACGGTCTTGCCGCCGAGCGTCTTCAAGCCGCCGTTCAGGAGGTCCCAGCAGATGACGCCCTGGCAGCGGCCGTCGTTGACGACGAGCTGCCACGCGAAGAACTCCTCGTACACCTTGATGTCGCGCTTGCACACCTGCTCGTACAGCACCTGGATGAGGACGTGGCCGGTGATGTCGGCGGCGTAGATCGTGCGCGGCGAGCCGGCGGCGCCGAACGGGCGCTGCGCAAGCCGTCCATCCGGTTGGCGGGAGAAGAACGCGCCCCAGTTCTCGAGCTGGATGATGTCGCCCGGCGCCTCGCGCGTGAAGGTCTCGATCGAGTCCTGGTCGCCGAGGTAGTCCGACCCCTTGACGGTGTCGTACGCGTGTGTCTCGGGACTGTCCTCGGCCGCGTTGCCGAGCGCTGCGTTGATGCCGCCCTCGGCCGCGCCGGAGTGCGAGCGCGTCGGGTGGAGCTTCGAGATCATCGCAACGTCGGCTCCCGCGTCGTACGCCTCGATGGCTGCGCGCATGCCTGCGCAACCAGCGCCGACCACGAGGACGTCGTGCTCTCCGATCACCGAAAAGTCAGCCTAGCGGCCCGGCTGCTGCGAGCTCAGGGGGGAATTTCTCGAAGTTGTCCCGGAACATCTGGGCCAGCTCGCGGGCCTTCCGGTCGTACGTGTCCGGATCGCTCCACGTGCTGCGCGGATCGAGCAGGCTCGAGTCGACGCCCGGCACCTCCACCGGGACGCGGAAGCCGAACACTGGGTCGACGCGATACTCGACGTCCTCGAGCCTGCCGGCGAGCGCAGTGTGCAGCAGTGCGCGAGTGGCCGCGATCGGCATGCGCTGCCCCTCGCCGAACGGCCCGCCCGTCCAGCCGGTGTTCACGAGCCAGACGGTGGAGCCGTGCTCGTCGAGCTTCCGGCCCAGCATGTCGGCGTACACCGACGGGGGCTGGGGCAGGAACGGCGCACCGAAGCAGGTCGAGAAGGTCGGCTGCGGCTCGGTGATCCCGATCTCCGTCCCGGCGAGCTTCGACGTGAAGCCGGAGAGGAAGTAGTAGAGGGCCTGCTGCCGGTCGAGCCGCGCGAGCGGCGGAAGGATCCCGAAGGCATCGGCGGTGAGCATGACGACCGCGGACGGATGCCCTGCGCGCTTGTCCGGGTGCGCATTCGCGATCTGCTCGAGCTTGTACGCCGCGCGCGTGTTCTCGGTCTTCGAAGCGTCGTCGAGGTCGAGCCGCCCGCGCTCGTCGATGACGACGTTCTCGAGGATCGTCCCGAACGTGCGCGTCGTGCGATAGATCTCGGGTTCCGCAGTCTCCGAGAGCTTGATCACCTTGGCGTAGCACCCGCCTTCGAAGTTGAAGACGCCGCTGGTGCCCCAGCCGTGCTCGTCGTCTCCGATCAGCCCGCGCTCGGGATCGGCGGACAGGGTCGTCTTCCCTGTGCCGGAGAGGCCGAAGAAGATGGCGGAGCGGCCGTCCGAACCGACGTTCGCGGAACAGTGCATGGGCAGTACGCCTTCGAGCGGCAGCCTGTCGTTCATGACGGTGAAGATCGACTTCTTGATCTCGCCGGCGTAGAACGTCCCGCCGATCAGCACCTCGGTGCGCGACGGGTGCAGAAGGATGAACGTGCCGGTGCGCGTGCCGTCCTCTTCGGGGACGGCCTCGAGCGCAGGGGCATGCAGCACGAGCGCCTGCGGCGCGAAGCCGCGCAGCTCGTCCGGCGTCGGGTCGATGAACATCGTGCGGGCGAACAACGCGTGATACGGGTGCGTCGTCACGACGCGCACCGCGATGCGGTGCTCGGGATCGGCGCCCGCAAATGCGTCGACGACGTAGAGCGTCGGCTCATGCGAGAGGAAGCCGGCGACCTTCTCGCGCATGTGCTCGAACGAGCCCTCGCCGATCTCCTGGTTGCCGTCCCACCAGATGCGCGCCTCCGAGCCCGGCTCGCGGACGACGAACTTGTCCTTCGGCGAGCGCCCCGTGTGCCGTCCGGTGTCGACGACCATCGGGCCGCCCCCGCCGATCCGCGCCTCGCCGCGCGAGACCGCGTGCTCGTAGAGCATCGGCGTGCTCGGGTTCGCCACGACGTGCCCCGTGGGCGTGATCCCGTGGATGCGGAGGTCCACGCCACCGCGAACGTCCATGGTCGTCACCCTCGTATCGTACGCGCGATGGGGGAACGGCTGCCCACCGACGGTGCCATCGCGCTCAGAGCGTGGAGGGAAGCCGATGCGGACGAGCTTGCCGAGTGCCTCGACGGCGACGAGGAGATCGCACGCTGGCTCGACCGGATCCCGCAGCCGTACACGGTCGCGGACGCGCTCGACTTCCTCTGCCGGACGGGCGAGGCGACGTTCGCCGTCGTCGACGCCGGTGGCGGCGGCGTGCTGGGCGGGATCGGGATCAGATGGAACGACGAGGGGGACGTGGCCGAGATCGGCTACTGGGCGCGCCGGGAGGCGCGCGGCCGCGGCGTCACGACGCGCGCGCTGCGGCTCGCCGTCGGTCTCGCGTTCGAGCAGGGCGCCGCCCGCGTGCAGCTCCGCGCGGACGTCGAGAACCTCCCGTCGCGCCGCGTGGCCGAGAAGGCCGGCTTCACGGCCGAGGGCGTGCTGCGCGAGGCGCACTGGAACCCGCGGCTCGGCCGACGCCAGAGCTGGGTGATGTATTCCGTGCTGCCGGGCGAGCTCAGGAGCTGACTTCGGCTGCGCCCGCGCCGATGGCTTCGGCCTCGGGCGGAATCGTTTCGGTGCGCACGACGAGCGCGACGCAGGCGAGGACGAGCAGCGCGCCGACTCCGATCGTCCATGTGAGCGATTCGTGCAACACGATCGCGCCGAGTGCGATGGCGACGATCGGATTCACATATGCATACGTCGCGACCGTTCCGAGCGGGGCGTTGTCGAGCAGCCACACGTACGCGGTGTAGCCGACGAGCGAGCCGAAGGTGACGAGATAGAACCAGCCAAAGATCGAGCGCGCTGAGAAGTCGCCGAAGTGCGGATGCGTCGTCGCAAGCCCGATCGGAAGCAGGATCGCACCGCCGACGAGCATCTCGATCGACGTCGCGGCGAAGGAGTCCGCGGGCATCGGCAGGCGGCTGGAGAGGAACGATCCCGTCGCCCACATGACCGACGAGACGACGACGATGAGCATCGCCCACAGCGGCGCCCCGCCGGTTGGACGAACGAGCAGCGCCAGGCCGACGAACCCGACGCCGACGCCGGCCAGCGTCGCGATCGGCGGGCGGTCGGAGGCCATCGTCCGGAGCAGCACGACCCACAGCGGCACCGCGCCGATGACCAGGGACGCGACGCCCGTCTGCACGTGCCGCTCGGCGATGAAGAGGACGGCGTTCGCCCCCGGAAGGAGCGTCCCGACCAGCGCGGCCGACGCGAGCTCGGCCGGGCGGACGCGAAGAACGCGCGGCCCGCGGCGCCAGGCGGTGAACGCCGTCATCAGCAGACCCGCGGCGACGAAGCGTGTCCCGACGGCGAAAAGCGGCGGGATCGTCTCGCCCGCGAGCTCGATCCCGAGGTAGGTCGATCCCCAGATGAGATAGACGGTCCCGAGCGCGATCCAGACCTTCGTCTTGTGCGGCACAAGGCCAACACTGCCCGTTCCTTCGGAGGCTGCGCCGGCCTGGCGTCGAACCCATGGGCGTGGACACCCATTCGGCCGCCGCACGCTTCCTCGATTCGCCCACGCTCTCGGACGGCACGCGCCGCGCTTACGGCTACGACGTGAACGAGTTCTGCCACTGGCTCGACCGCCGGGGCACGAAGCTCGACGACGTCGACGTCCGCGTGCTCGTCGATTACGCCTCGGAGCTCGGCGCCGCCCGGCCGGGGCGCAGGCCGCCGAAGCTTGCACCGGCGACGATCGGGCGCAAGCTGGCCGCCGTCCGGGCGTTCCTCCGCCATGCGCTCGGGCCTGCGCGCGTTCCGGACGCCGTGCTCACGCCGCGCCGGACGCGCAGGCTCCCGGACGCGCCCCGCGCGGCCGAGGTGGACGCCGTCCTCAAAGCGCTCGAGGGCGAAGGCCCGGTCCCGCTCCGCAACCGCGCGCTCGTCGAGCTCGTCTACTCCGCCGGCCTGCGCAGCGCCGAGGCCGTCGGCCTCGATCTCGCCGACGTCGACTTCGAGCAGGAGCTCGTGCACGTGCGGCGCGGCAAGGGCGCGAAGGACCGCGTCATCCCGCTCGGCGAGGAAGCGGCGAGCTGGCTCGCACGCTATCTCCGCGACGCACGCCCCGAGCTTGCCCGCAGCGCCGAGAACGCGCTCTTCCTCTCCGCGCGCGGGAAGCGGCTCGACACGAGCACGCTCCGCCGGCTCGTCCCGCATCCGCATCGTCTCCGCCATGCGTTCGCCACGCACCTGCTCGAGGGCGGCGCCGACCTCCGGACGATCCAGGAGCTCCTCGGCCACAGCTCGCTCTCGACCACGCAGGTCTACTCGCACGTGGACGCACGGCGCCTGCGCCGCGTGTACGACCACGCGCACCCACGCTCCTGAGCGCCGATCGCGCGACGACCAAGTAACACCTTGTTCCTTAGCGTCTTGACGGAGCTGCGATCGGGTCGTGCGCGCTGCGACGGCAGGGTCCCTCCGTGCGTTCGGCGGCTCGCATCACCCCGCACCTCCTCGACGTCCTCGTACGAATCCACGACGACCAACTCCCGATCGCGGAGATCGCCAGACGTCTCGCCCTCGAGGCGGAGCTCCGCGGCGAGACTCGACCGAGCTATGAGCGAGTCCGGCAGCTCGTCGGCGACATCCGGCTGAAGCGAGCGGAATCGGGCCCGGGGCGACTTCAGCTGACCCTCGAGGTCACGGCGGGCTTGCGCTCGCGCAACAGCTTCCATGACGAGTTCGACCGCCTCGAAGCCAACGAACGGCGAGCACGAGCCAGGCGAAGAAAGTGACAAGTTGTTACTTGGCCCGTAGGTGTCGGCCGAGCCGGCCCGAATCAGTGCCGCATGACCCGCGATCCGGCAGTCGACTCGTTCCTCGCCCTCTCGGCGACGCGGCTCGCGCCGCGCACGGTCGACGCCTACCGGCGAGATCTCGGCGACGTCACCGCGTTCCTCGAGGGATCGCCCGCCGCCGCGACGCCCGACCGGCTCGCCGCATACGTTGCACACATGCGCGCACGCGGGCTCGCGGCGACAACGATCGCGCGCCGCATCGCGGCCCTCCGCTCCTTCTATCGCCACCAGATGCTCATCGGCACGCGCGCCGACAACCCGGCTGCGGACCTCGAGCTGCCACGCCGCGCGCGCACCCTCCCGCGCACGCTCTCGCCGGGCGAGGCGGAGCGGCTGATCGAGGCGGCGTCGGGAACGGCTCCGCGCTCGCTGCGCGACCGCGCGCTCGTCGAGCTCATGTACGGCGCCGGCCTCCGCGTCAGCGAGGCGGTGGGGCTCGACCGCTCGGCGGTCGACCTGGACGGCCGGCTCGTGCGCTGCCTCGGCAAGGGCTCGAAGGAGCGCGTCGTCCCGATCGGCCGCGAGGCCGCGGAGGCGCTACGGCGCTATCTCGCCCGCGGACGGCCCTACCTCGACCGCCGCCACCGACCCGAGCTCTTCCTCAACGCTCAGGGCGGCCCGCTCACGCGCGCCGGCGCCTTCCTGATCCTGCGCAAGCTGGCCGCCACGGCCGGCCTCGAGCCAGGCCGCGTTCACCCCCACCTCCTGCGTCACTCCTTCGCCACGCACCTGTTGGAGGGCGGGGCCGACCTCAGGTCCGTTCAGGAGATGCTCGGCCATGCCGACCTCTCCACCACCGAGCGGTACACCCACGTATCCGATCGGAGGCGAAGGGAGTTGTTCTTCCAGGCGCATCCCCACGCGCGGAAGAAGGCTTGACATGACGATCGACCTCCACATCGCGATGCTTGCCATCCTCACCGTCGGAGTCGGCTGGATGATGCTGACCGCCGGGGTGCAGAAGAACGCCCTCGAGTGGCGGCGTCAGCGGCGTATCTGCCCATCGTGCGGCCACGAGATTCGCGCCCGCGTCTGCACGACCTGCGCGTCCTAGCGCCGGGGCACCCGTCGCTTCAGCTGCTGCGCGACGCTTGCCGCCGTCTTGCGGAGTTGCGCGTCCGCCTCGTCGTCTCCCGCGAGGCCTTCGAGAAGCACGATCGTGTCGCGCTGCGGCGAGCCGTTCTTCAGCGCAAGCACGGCGAGCCGGCGGACCGCTTCGTTCCCGTCCGCGCTGACGAGGGAGTGCAGCAGCGGACGAACGCCGTTGACGGTGGACGGATGGTCGCGGGAGAGCATCTCGACGGACAGGAGCGCCGACCCGCGGCACGCCGGGCTCTCGTCGTCGAGCCCGCGCCGCAGCAGCTCCTCCTTCGCGCGCCAGTGGAACTGCCCGATGGCGCGGTACGCGACCGCCCGCTCGCGAAAGTCCTGGCTGCGGGCCGCCGCCTCGAGCTCGTCTCCCCACTGGGCACGCAGGTCCGCGAGCTCGCGCTCCGATCCCGCCTGGGCGAGCGCGTCAGCCTGCACGGCCGCTTCCTGCAACGTCACGAGACGGACTCTAAATACACTGCTGACCCGTGGCCCATCGAGTCGTACTCATTCCCGGCGACGGGACCGGGCCCGAGCTGACCGAGGCAACCCGACGCGTCCTCGAGGCGACCGGCGTCGACTTCGACTGGGAGGTGCGCGAGGCGGGCGCCGACGTGATGGACCAGTACGGCGGCAATCCGCTGCCCCCCGAGGTGCTGGAGGCGATCCGCGACACGGGCGTCGCCCTGAAGGGCCCGATCACCACGCCGGTCGGCGGCGGCTTCCGCTCGGTCAACGTCGCGCTCCGCAAGGAGCTCGACATGTACGCCCAGGTGCGCCCGATCAAGAGCTATCCCGGCGTGCGCTCCCGGTTCCAGGACGTCGACCTGATCATCGTGCGCGAGAACACCGAGGATCTGTACGCGGGGATCGAGTACGAGCAGGGCACCCCGGACGCCATGGAGCTCATCCGCTGGATCGAGGCCCACGGCGGCAAACTCCGGCACACCGACGCGGGCATCTCGATCAAGCCCATCTCCATCACGGGAACGCGCCGCATCTTCGAGTTCGCCTTCGACTACGCGCGCAAGAACAACCGCAAGAAGATCACGGCCGTGCACAAGGCGAACATCATGAAGTTCAGCGACGGCCTGTGGCTACGCGTCGCGCGCGAGGTCGCCGCCGAGAACGAGGACATCCAGTTCGACGACCGCATCGTCGACAACATGTGCATGCAGCTCGTGCAGCGCCCGGAGGAGTACGACGTACTCGTCCTGCCGAACCTGTACGGCGACGTCCTCTCCGATCTCTGCGCCGGCATGATCGGCGGCCTGGGCATGGCGCCCGGCGCCAACTACGGCGACCAGGTGGCCGTGTTCGAGCCGACACACGGCTCCGCGCCGAAGTACGCGGGACAGAACAAGGTGAACCCCATGGCAGAGCTCTTGTCGGGGATGCTGATGCTCCGCCATCTGGGCGAGCAGAGCGCCTCGATGCGACTCGAGCGCGCGATCGCCGACGTCATCGCCGAGGGCGCGAGCGTGACGTACGACATGAAACCGAGCCGGACTGACCCCACTGCCGTCGGGACGAGCGAAGTCGCCGACGCGATCATCGAGAAGCTGGAGGCTGGAGTCCCCGTATGAGCGACAGGCGGAGGGTCACCGTGGTCGGCGCCGGCAACGTCGGTGCGACCTGTGCGCAGGTGCTGGCGACGCGCGACTACGCGGACGTCGTCCTTGTCGACATCAAGGAGGGCCTGCCGCAGGGCAAGGCGCTCGACGTGAATCAGATGGGCGCCGTCCTCGGCTACGAGCCGAATGTCGTCGGCTCGAACAGCTACGAGGAGACCGCCGGCTCGACGGTGGTCGTGATCACCGCCGGCCTCCCCCGCTCGCCCGGCATGTCGCGGGACGACCTCGTCTCGACGAACGAGAAGATCGTCGGCTCGGTCACCGAGCAGGTGGTCGCGCAGAGCCCCGACGCGATCCTCATCGTCGTCTCGAACCCGCTCGACGCGATGTGCCACGTGGCCCGGAACGTCTCCGGTCTTCCGAAGGAGCGCGTGTTCGGCATGGCCGGCATCCTGGACACCGCGCGTTTTTCGGCGTTCATCGCATGGGAGACCGGCTCCTCGGTGAAGGACGTGCAGGCCACCGTGCTCGGCGGCCACGGCGACCAGATGGTCCCGGTCGTCTCGGCGACGACGGTCGGCGGCGTCCCGCTGCGGAAGCTCGTGTCCGACGAGCGGATCCAGTCCATGGTCGAGCGCACGGCGAAGGGCGGCGGAGAGCTCGTCAACCTGCTCGGCACGTCGGCGTGGTACGCGCCCGGCGCTGCGGCAGCGCAGATGGTCGACTCGATCATGCTCGACGAGAAGCGCGTGCTCCCGTGCACGGCGTACCTCGAAGGCGAGTACGGGATCGACGGCCTGTACATGGGCGTGCCCGTCAAGCTCGGCTCGCGCGGGATCGAGCAGATCGTCGAGCTCGACCTCTCCGACGACGAGCGCGCGGCGCTGCAGGCCTCCTCGGAGGCCGTGCGCGAGGTCGTCGGCGTCCTGACGACCTAAGGCACTCGTGAACCTCGGACTGAGCGGTCGCACGGCGCTCGTCACCGGAGCGTCGTCCGGGCTCGGCCTCGCGAGCGCCGAGGCCCTCGCCGCCGAAGGCGCGAACGTCACGCTCGTCGGCCGCCGGCGCGATCTACTCGAGCGCGAGGCGGAACGGATCGGCGGGCTCGCCGTGCGCGGCGACGTCACGGCGCCCCGAGACCTCGAGCGCGCCGTGGAGCAGACCGTCGCCGCCTTCGGCGGCATCGACGTCGTCGTCTGGAACGGCGGCGGCCCCCCGCCGGGCACCGCGCGCGATGTCACGCCCGAGTCCCTGGAGGAGGCGCTCGCGCTCCTGCTCGAGCCGGCGGTCCGACTCGTCGGGCTCTGCCTCCCGTACCTCGAGCGGAGCCCCGCCGGGCGCATCGTCGCGATCACCTCGATCGCCGCGAAGGAGCCGGTTCGGCACATCGCTCTCTCGAATGCATTCCGTCCCGCCCTCGCCGGCTGGCTGAAGACACTCGCCGGCGAGCTCGGCCCGGAGGGGATCACGGTCAACTGCGTCGCGCCCGGTCGGATCGCAACCGCCCGCCTCGAGCAGCTGTACCCCGAGGGGCCGACGGACGCCGACCTCGCCGACATCCCGCTCCGCCGCTGGGGTGAACCGCGCGAGCTGGGCGACGTCGTCTGCTTCCTCGCCGGCGATCGCGCGCGCTATATCACCGGGCAGACGATCGTCGTGGACGGCGGCCTGCAGCGGGCGCTCTTCTGATGCGGCGTCAGGTCGGCCCTGCGCAGATCGCCGGCGCGCTCGTGGCTCTGCTCGCGGTCGCCGCGGTCGTGCTGTACCTCGTTCCGTCGAACAACTACCTCCTGCTCCCCGACCGCGCGCACCCGGTGGCGCCGCTCGTCCACGTCCAGGGCGCACATCCGGCAAAGGGGCCGGGCGGGATCTACTTCGTCGACGTGTTCGAGCGGCGAGCGAGCATGCTCGAGTCCCTCTTCCCGTTCATCCGGTCGGGCGCAACCCTTGTTCCGGCGAACCTGATCGTGCCGCCGGGCTCGAACGACCAGCAGGTGCGGCGTGCCGACCTGCAAGAGATGAGCGTCTCGCAGCGTGTCGCCGCCGCCGTCGCGCTGCGGCGGCTCGGCTACCGCGTCACAGCGACGCCCGATGGAGTCATCGTCGAGGAGGTCGTCGGAGGCACGCACGCGATCGGCAAGCTCGAGCCGACGGACGTGATTACGTCCGTCAACGGCCGCGCGACGCTCACGTTGTCGGCACTGCGCCAGGAGCTCACTCGCATTCGTCCCGGCGCGTTCGTCACGCTCCGCGTCGATCGTGGGACCTCGAAGTTGCGGCTCCGGATTCAGACGACGTCCGAGGGGTCGCGCGCCATCATCGGCTTCGCGCCCGGCCAGGCCGCCGACATCCATCTTCCGATTCGCGTGCAGATCGATGCCGGCAACGTCGGCGGCCCGTCGGCAGGGCTCGCGTTCACGCTCCAGGTGATGGAGGCGCTCGGGCAGAAGGTCGATCGCGGCTACCGCGTCGCGGCCACTGGGACGATCTCGCTCGACGGCAGCGTGGGCGCGATCGGGGGCGTGAAGCAGAAGACCTACGGCGCGCGCGCGGCCGGCGCCGACGTCTTCCTCGTGCCTGCGGCTGGGGATAACGCGGCACAGGCGAGGCAGTACGCGCACGGCCTCCGCATCATCGCTGTGACAAGTTTTCCCCAGGCGTTGCGCGCTCTGGCAACCTTGCCCAAGAAGGGCTAGAAACAGCAGTTTTCGGCGGGTTGGAATCTGCCGGAAACTCGTTAGTTTTCGTCTCCGGCAACGCTTTCACGCCGGTCCGGACGGGCCTATGATCGCTCCTCGAATCCGGCTGTCGACATCGAGCAAAAGGCCCCCGTGAGCAAAAAACCGAAAACAACCTGCAACGATTGCTATTTCCGCTGCGCCGGCCTGTGCGCGCTCCCGGGCGAGGAGATCTGCCCCACATTCCGTCTCATGGCGGCCGGCCATCTCGCTCCGCCGCCGCAGCCGCGGCTCGTCGCTCGGCCACTGGCCGCAGCGTCCGCGGCGTAGGATCACGACATGCGGTTTCTGCGCCGCCAACGTGACGCCGCCGACCGGCTCGAGGAGCAGTGGCAGCCGCGTCTCTACGTACGCTGGATCGCGCTCGCGCTCGTCGTCGCGTACGCCATCGCATTCGTCCTCGAGAACGGCAAGCACGTCTCCGTGCACTTCGTGTTCGCGACGACGAGGGTCTCCCTCGTCTGGGTCGTCCTGCTCAGCCTCGCGCTCGGCGCGATCGGCGGCATCCTGCTCTCGCAGCTAGACCGCAGGCGCAGGCGCCGTAGCGCCGGCGAGTAGCGGCGCGAGCCGCGCAACGCCTTCTGCGATCTCGTCCGGCGACACGAAGCTGAACGCGAGGCGCATCGACTGCGCTCCGCCGCCGTCGGCGAAGAAGTCCTGGCCCGCGACGAACGTGACGCCGACCGCCTCCGCCTGTGCGACCGTCGGGGCGTCGTACGGAAGATCGACCCAGACGAAGTAGCCACCTTCGGGACGGCTCCACGTCGCGCCGTCCGGTAGCTGCTGCTCGAGTGCGTCGAGCATCGCGTCGCGGCGAGCGCCGAGGAGCCCGTTCACGCGCTCGAGGTTCGGCTCGAAGTTGCCGCGGCGGAGGAACTCGTGCACCGTCGCCTGCGTCATGAACGGGGGCGAGATGTACGTCGAGACGGCGAGCGCCTCGATCTGCTTGGCGAGCGGTGCCGGCAGGACGAAGTAGCCGACGCGAACGCCCGGGGCGACCGTCTTCGAGAACGAGGACGCGTACGTGACGTTCTCGCCTCCCTCGAGCTCGAAGAGCGTCGGCAGCGGATCCCCGTCGTAGCGCACGAGTCCGTACGGGTCGTCCTCGAGGACGAACAGCTCGTGCTCGCGGGCGATCTCGACGACGCGGCGGCGGCGCTCCTCGGTGAGCGTGCGCCCGCTCGGGTTCTGGAAGGTGGCGATCGTGTACAGGAGGGCGGGCTTCGGCCCGGAGGCGAGGGCCTGCTCGAGC
>Ga0307374_10012660_pt1 | contig 11785 bp, 9 predicted proteins | sample OX3MG_FD_202532 | JGI IMG/M metagenome (GOLD analysis project Ga0307374, IMG submission 202532) | Soil microbial communities from Risofladan, Vaasa, Finland - OX-3 | ecosystem: Environmental > Terrestrial > Soil > Coastal area > Acid sulfate soil | place: Finland: Risofladan, Vaasa | collected...
ATCGAGACGGGACTCATACCAGTAAAGTCGGGATTCTCTGCCCCTGGGTTTACTGACAACATCCTGGCAGAACCCCTGGTCACCATCGGTACCGTCGCGCTACTTGCAGCCCTGCTCGGCAGCAAGCGGTACAGGCGGGTGGTGGTCCCGTTGGCGCTGGTGCTGGCAGCAAATACCGTGCTCTGGGCTGTCGTCTGGTTCCCAAACGTGGTGTCGCGTTGGCTAAATGTTTCGTCCGCCACGGCTACGACGTTGCGGAATCTGGAGGCCAGGATCGGTCCAACTGATGAAGTGGTCGCCTCCCAAGGTGTCGTAGGCGCATTCGCGAACCGTCAGTGGGTCTACGTTCTGCCGTACCACCAGCCCGTGTTCGTCCGCGCCCATCGCGTCTGGCTGATCGTGACGCCACGCGCAGGTATCGAAACATCGCCGCCAGCACAGTCCTACGCAGATATCAGCCGCATCGCGGAGCTCCCGGGCTCCCGTCTAGCGGTGGCGCAAAACGGTGTCTGGGCATTCGAGTGGAACCCTCCGGCCGGCACGAAGATGGTCTCCATGGCTACCACTGACACATCGATCCCAGCGTGGACAGCAGGCGGTAGCAACGGACAGAACGTCCAAAGGGGCAAGAAGTCGAACTGGTACACGGCCAGTACCGCAAGGCCTGGGTACGCTCTGAGCGGCGACTACTGGCGCGAACATGCGGGCAACTATGTGGCGAGCGTTTCGCTCGCCGTTGCTCCCGGCGGCGCGAACGTTAACGTGGAGGTATGGAATGCCTCCGCGAACAAGCTGCTCGTGCGCAGGGTGCTGCAGCACACGAACGGGCGGACAACGGTGCGCCTCCCGGTTGCCCTCCCGACGGCACGTAATGAAAGCGTCTTTGGGGGCTGGGGCGCTTGGAGCATGACCCCGGCTGCGCCTTTCCCGGGCGCGAACCTCGAGATCCGCGTGTGGTCGCCTGGGGGTGCGGGCCGGGTCAAGGTCTACGGCGCCAAAATGAGCGCTCGCGACTAGTTCACTGTCCGGTTGCTGCGGTTTTGCCTTGGTAAATCCGTGCGAATGGTTGGGCGGGCCGGGTTCTTGACACTGCGACTGTCACACTCGACACGCCTGGAGTCACCGTTAACTTAGCCACTACACCCACCTACACAGCAACCTGACGCCCTTCTCGGTGGAACGGTCTATCCAGATCACCGTTGGAGGTGCTCGCCCGTGTGGGCGGAAGCGTGCCGCGGCTGCTCCGGATACTTGACCGCATCCCACCGTCTCATCGCGGCCGGCGCGGTTTGGTTACCATGGTCTGCGTGTGCCAGCCGTCTGCGCCGGTGGCGGGCGACAGGTAACGAATCCAGTCCCGGAGGAGAGTCCTTGCGAGGTTTGACGATCAGCCGCGAGAAGCTACGCGCGCTGCTGCATTACAACAAGCTGTTCTACGCCGTGCAGAGCGAGCGCTCCGCACGCTCGGCCGAAGGGGTCGTTCACCTCGTCAACGAGATGCTGCGACCCGCCTCGGTCATCGACGTCGGCTGCGGCGTTGGTGCCTGGCTGGCCGAGTTTCACCGACAGGGCGTCAGCGACGTGCTTGGCATCGACGGCGACTGGGTCGACCGCCGCATGCTCAAGTTCCCGGAGGAGCAGTTTGTCGCTCATGACCTGACCCAGCCCTACGAGTCCGCCCGCGCGTTCGACCTCGTGATGTCGCTGGAGGTGGCGGAGGATCTGGATTCGGACGACAGCGGCGCGTTCGTCGACCTGCTCACTTCCTTGGGCCCGGTGATTCTGTTCTCCGCAGCGATTCCGCACCAAGGTGGCCAACACCACGTCAACGAGCGCTGGCAGGGAGATTGGGCGCGCGACTTCGAGCAGCGCGGATACGTCGCGGTCGATTGCGTGCGGCCGCAGATCTGGGAGAACCGCAATGTTCAGGTTTGGTACCGCCAGAACATCATCCTGTACATCAAACGGGATGCTCTAGCCGAGAGTCCAGAGCTCCAAGCGCTGGTGGACAAGTGGGGGAACAGCCCGATCTCGGTGGTTCACCCGGACCTTTATTCGACGATGTTCCTGCGAGCAGCCTCGGGCTTCGTCAGGCAATACCGTGGTATCCGCGTCAAGACTGTTGTCAAGGGCTTGATCCGCCGCTGACGCTGTCAGTCGGAAAGTGCCCCCGGCAGGAATCGAACCTGCATCCCGCGCTTAGGAGGCGCGTGCTCTATCCATTGAGCTACGAGGGCGGGCGCCCAGCGTAGCCGCCACGGCTAGGCAGCCGGTGCGTCGTCGCCGGGCTCGGATGGCAGGTCCGAATCTCCGTCGTCGTCCTCCTCCTCGGAGGCATACAGCGACTCGACCGCAAGCTGGTTGCCACGCTTGCCCCAGAGCTTCAGGTCCAAGTAGTCGCCACGGTAATTATCTGGCGCGATAAGCGTGAACCGCTGCTCTGCCAGCGCGCACTGGTCGACGGCGTGGTCCGCGAGCTCTGCAGTCACCATCGCGCCTCCTGGAATCAGGGGCATGCCCCAGACGAGCGTCATCTCAGCGCTCTGGCCGGTCTCGCCGCGCCACGTGCTGAGCACCATCTCGTTCAGGTCCAGTTGCCAATCTGGGTTCGCCTCGGCGACGTCACCGGTGAAGTCGGCGCGCGCCTCGAAGTGGTCGGGCTCCGCGCCGTCGCCGGGATCCACAAACGAGACGTAGCCGAACAGCTCGAAACCCGCCTCAGTGCGCGCCACGGCTGGTACGTACGTGCGTCCTGAGAAGGTGCGGTCCGGGAACCAGCGGATGTCACCGGGCTCGCCTATCTCCTCATCGTCGGTCTCGATGTCCGCGCAGGCGGCGACGAACTGTTCGCGCAGCTCCTCGGCCCAGCGGCCGTAGGGCAGGGACTGTTGTGGCGGCTCAGCCGCGAAGCTGATGACGAAGCGGTCAGTGGGAGGCATAGAGGCGGCAGACTAGCGTGTGGGTTCGCCCCGACTCAGTAACGCGTGCCGATCAGCGCCTCACGCCCGGCGCTATCGAGCGTGCGCGCAAGGCCCTCGCGTAGCGCGACGGTCGGCTCCCAGCCGAGCAGCTCGCGCGCCTTGGCGATGTCGGGCTGGCGCACCTGTGGGTCGTCTGTGGGCAGCTCCTCGAACACGATCTGTGACTGCGAGCCGGTGATCTCGATGACCTGCTGTGCCAGCTCCAACAGCGTGAACTCGTTGGGGTTGCCGATGTTCACCGGGTCGTGGTGACCGGACTCGGCCAGCAGGATGATCCCGCGCACCAGATCCTCCACGTAACAGAAGGAGCGCGTTTGCGACCCATCGCCGAAGACGGTGATCGGCTGGTTCTGCAGGGCCTGACGCAGAAAGGTGGGGATCGCCCGGCCGTCCCGCGCGCGCATGCGCGGGCCGTAGGTGTTGTGGCAGGCGATCCCGGAGCCCGCCCAAAAGTTCTCAAAACCTGGAACCGAGAAGTCGTAGACGAGCTCAGTTGCGGTGACCTCCTCGATGGAGCGAATCTTTGCCCACACGAGATCCCCTGTGGTGCGTGCGTTGAGCTTCTGGGTGACGCCGAGATCCCAATCGAGCGGGCTCCAGGGCGCCACATTGCAGAGCGTCAGCATCCAAAACGGGTAGCGGCGGTCACCGGTCTTGGCCCTGAACGTCGTCTCGTATCTGCCAACGGACGGTACGAGGCCGAAACGTGCGAAAGCGACGATCAGGTCGTCCTTGAGATCGGCGTGCACCGTCGAGAACTGGTGTCTGACCTGTGCGTCGAAGGTCGCGCCGGAGTGCACGCCATCGCCCTGGCGGTAGCCCTCGATGAACCACTTGAGCCGCTCGAGCGGCAGGCCCAGTATCCATCCCGGGATTCGCTTGGCGTTGTTGGCGAAGCCGAGAAAGTCGATCAACCTCAGCAGTAGCTTGGAGTGGATGAATATCGATGCGGCGCGTGCTTGGCTGCGCGGGGCCCGCACCACGTGCAGCCCAAGCCGCCGCTCGAACACCTTGGCGGCTCGTTCGAGCAGCTCGGTGTCGCCGCTAAGGGTGAGGAACGCGTTCTTGCCAGACTCGTATGAGGATCCCTCGGCCACCCATAGCCCGAGTACCCAGAGCACGTCGTCAGTAAGCTCGACGTTGAGCGGGAGTGAGGCGCTGCGTCCGGCGACACGCGCCCTGAGCCGCGCGGTGTCCGGCACAGGGGTGCGTGTTGCCCACAGACATGGCAATGGAATCCGGTCTGAGCGACGCATCCGGATGATCTTCGTCCAGATCGAGTTACGCCAGTTGGGGCCAGGATCGCGCTGCCTGGAGGCGAGCGTGCCGAAGATGTCATAGCGGTGCTCCCACGCGCGCTCGCCCAGTCCGGGAGCCTCAACCGTGAAGTCCCACAGATCAAGCTCCGCCCAGCGCAACGCCTCGATCATCGCCAGCCATCGGCGGTCCCGGCCCTCGAAGGCGATCCGGCGGGCGATCGCGATCCGGTCGCCGTCCTTGAGATCCTCGGCAGGCGTCGCAAGCGGCTCCCCGTCGGCGCCTTCAACAAACACCGAGTGGTGGCCGGTGACCTTGACGGACCTGCCATAGCTGGTAGAGATCTCGTAGCAGCGCTCGTTGGTCGGATGCGCGATCAGCGCATCGGCGTCCGCCGCAGTCATGCCGCCACCAGCGCCGAAGGCTGGGACCCTGACGCCGTCGAGCGGGTACTCGATCGACGGGGATACAGCGGTATCCAGCAACGCCACGCCCGATGCACGCGAAGCCGCCTTGGGCACGTAACCCGCCGCCACCGCGTAGCGCGCGAGACGCGCTGCAAGATCGGAAACCTTCTCTCGCCGCAGCTCTGCGCCGTCGTCGTACACCACCTGCTCGTCGGCGAGGATCGAGTTGAAGATCCGAACGATTGCGGTGTCGACACCCTGCTGGCGGTGATAGGCCATCGTGAGCGCCTCGGAGAAGCGTTTGGCCTCGTCGTAGACGCCGCGCGGACCGATCGGGTTCACGTGACCCCAGTAGGTCTCGGGTTGCGGATGAACTTGCGGATCGCCGTAGACCTCGCTGGTCGATGCGGTCAGGAAGCGGGCGCGGTGGCGCTTGGCGAGGCCGAGCGTGTTGTGGGTTCCGTACGAGCCGACCTTCAGCGTCTGAAGCGGGATCCGCAGATAGTCGATCGGCGAGGCCGGCGAGGCGAAGTGGTAGACGAAGTCAACCGGCCCGTCGATGAAGTAGGGCTCGATGATGTCGACGTTCACGTGGACGAACTCGTCGCCGCGAAGATGGGCGATGTTGTTCAGCGACCCTGTCTCCAGGTTGTCGACGCAAATTACGCGGTGGCCCTTCGCCAGCAGCGCGTCGCACAGGTGCGAGCCCAGGAAGCCGGCGCCGCCGGTCACTAGAGAGGTAGGCATTGTCGCAATCTATCCGACCGGATGGCCGTTCAGCGGATCGGTCGTCCGCTGACCCACTCCCCCTCCTCCCGCTTCCAGATGGGGACCTCAGCCTTGAGCTTGTCGATGATCTCCCGGGCGCCCGCGAACGCCTCGGCACGGTGGGGTGCGGACACCGCGATCACGACTGAGGGCTCCGACAACGGCACCGTCCCGATTCGGTGCTCGATCGCGACCGCGCAAAGTCCATGGCGCTCAGTGGCCGCCGCCGCGATTTCCCGGATCTTGGCCGCCGCCATCTCGGCGTAGGCCTCGTACTCCAAAGCGGGCACCTCTCGGGTCACGCCGAGGAAGGTCACGATCGCACCGGCACGCGGATCGCGCACGGTCGCCGCGAGCACATCCTGCGACAGCGGCTCCGAGCTGATCCGCACGTGCAGCGTCGAATCGGCCGCCCCGCCGGACACCGGCGGGATCAACGCAAGCTCGTCATCGGCTCGCAGCCTCGTCTCCGGGGACGCGTAGTCGCGGTTGACGGCGAGCACCGTGCGCAGGCCTCCCGTGAGCCAGCGCAGCTCGTCCAGCGCGTCGCCGACGTTCGCGCCGTCTGGCAGCTCAAGCGTTAAGCTGTCAGTGCCCGCACGCTCGCGCAGCATGGCGAACAGACGAATCCGCACCTGCATGCGCAGAGCGTACGCGGTGTGGGTCGTACCCTTATGCCGTGGCCGTTGTCGACACCCCGCGAAGCCGGTTCCCGGGTGACGCACTGGTCGCGGAAGGCCTCGCGTCACTTGCCGCCGGTCAGGTCACCGTTGCCTCGCTGCTTGTATCGATCGCGTCGCGTCGCCTGCGTGCTCTGGGAGAGCAGGTGCCTGAGCCACTTGCCGATCCGGAGCGGCGGCTCCACCACCTGCTCGAGCGTGATCTCGGTCCGGCTGCGCACGGTCGCTACAACGCGCTCGTCAGGCAGGTCGTCTCGTACTGCGCCGCCAGGGAACAAAATGCGCGCCGACTCGAACGCTGACAGCGTCGAGCGGTTCCTGCGCGCGCTCGGCGCTTACGGAAGGGCTGGCGACCGCGTCTACCTCGCTGGTGGCGCCACCGCCGTGACCGTTGGCTGGCGCTCATACACGCAGGATGTTGACGTGCGTCTCGAGAGCGATGCGCCGGACGACCTGCTCCGAGGAATCAGCGAGCTAAAGGAGAGATTGGACGTCAACGTCGAGCTCGCCGGCCCGCTCGACTTCTTGCCTGAGCCGGCGGGGTGGCGCGATCGAAGCCCCTACCTCGGCCGCTATGGCGCCATCGATGTCTTTCAAACCGACTTTGCGCTCCAGGCTCTGGCCAAGCTCGAGCGAGGCCTGGATCGAGACCTCGCGGATGTCGAGGCCATGCTGGAGCGTGGCCTGACGACCCCCGATGCCGTCAAGGCGCTCTTCGTGGAGATTCAGCCCGAGCTGTTTCGCTTTCCGGCGGTTGACGGCGACTCGCTCGCGACGCGCGTCGCCGCTGCGCTCGAGCGTTAACCCCGCACGCATCGACATTTGGATAGACCTGAACCCCTCGGTCTCTCGTATGCTCATCTCCGGCCCGCGCCGTCTGCCGGGCCCGTCTATCTGGGAGGAAGCTCTGATGGGAAGTCGCAACATGATTGGAAGGGCACTCGCCCTGGCGGGTGCATCGGTAGCCGTCGCCGCCTTTGCGAGTGCGCCTGCGGTGGCGTCGGGCGGGGGCGTGGCCTCGATCGAGAAGCTGGTGCCGGCGTCGATCAAATCCGCCGGGAAGCTCACGGTTGCCACCGACGCGACCTATGCGCCCGACGAGTTTGTTCAGGGCACCAAGATCGTCGGCATGGACCCGGATCTGATGAACGCCATCGGCAGGGTGATGGGTCTCAAGGTCAGCATCACGAACGTCACCTTCGACGACATCATCACCGGCATGGTCGCCGGGCGCTACATGATCGGCGCCTCCTCATTCACGGATGAGAAGTCGCGCGAGAAGTCGGTCAGCTTCGTCGACTACGCCAACGTGGGTGAGTCGTTCTACACGCTGAAGTCCGGTGGCACCAACATCAAGGGCATAAGCTCGATCTGCGGACTGACGGTCTCTGTCGAGACCGGTACGACCGAGGAGACCGACGCCAAGGCTCAGAGCAAGAAGTGCACCAAGGCCGGCAAGAAGGCTGTGAACACCACTCCCTATCCGACGCAGACTGCAGCCAACCTGGCGGTTTCCTCGGGTCGTGCGCAGCTCGGCTTCGCTGATACGCCGGTCGCCATCTATCAGGTCACGAAGTCTGGCGGCAAGTTCAAAATCGTCGGAGCCGCCTATGCGCCGGCTCCTTATGGGCTGGCAATCGCGAAGAGCACGAATCTGACGAAGGCTGTCAAGGCCGCCGTCGTCTACCTGATCAAGAACGGCACCTACGGCAAGATCTTCAAGAAGTGGGGTCTCAAGAGCGTCGAGATCCCCGCTTCCAAGGTGAAGATCAACGGCGCGATCTTCTAGCCGCTAGAGGGTCCCCAGAGGGACGGCGGAGCGGGCAGAGCTGGCAACCGCATGACGGATCAGCCCGAGCTGACTCCACTGGCACCGGAACGGCCCGATGACATCGTGGCCGTTCCGGTGCGCCGCCCTGGCCGCTGGATCGCGGCGTTCATCGTTGTGGCGTGCGCCGCGTCGTTCATCCGCTTCGTGATCGCCGACTCGGCGATGAAGTGGAATGTCGTCGGGCAGTACCTGTTTGACCCGCGCGTGCTCGATGCCGTCGTCAGGGTCATCTACCTGACGGCGCTCTCGATGCTGATCGGGGTGATCATCGGCGTGATCGTGGCCGTCATGCGGCTCTCGCCCAATCCGATCCTGAAGTCGGCGAGCTGGATCTACATCTATCTGTTCCGCGGAACACCGCTGTTGGTCCAGATCGCGTTCTGGTACAACATCTCGGCGCTCTTCCCGGCGCCGCAACACCTGATCGACATCGGTATTCCGTTCGGACCGGCGCTGATCCACCCGAATGCCAACGTCCTGATCTCGGTCTTCGTGGCGGCGCTCCTAGGTCTCAGCTTCAACGAGGGCGCCTACATGGCGGAGATCGTGCGCGCCGGAATCATCTCGGTACCGGAGGGGCAGAGCGAGGCTGCCGCCTCGCTGGGCATGAGTCGCCTGCAGATCATGCGCCGGATTGTGCTGCCGCAGGCGATGCGGGTGATCCTGCCGCCGACGGGCAACGAGTTCATCTCGATGCTGAAGAACACCTCATTGGCCTCGACGATCGCGTTCGCCGAGATCTACTTCGTGACTGAGGACATCGCGGCTGTGAACTTCGACGTGCCACAGTTGCTGATCGTGGGCTGCATCTGGTATCTGGCGTTGACGAGCGTCGCCTATGTCGGCCAGTACTTCCTCGAGCGCAAGTTCGGAGAGGGCTTCTCGCGCGCGCAGCAGGCGACGATGAAGGAACGCTGGCTCGCACTCGGCCGCGGTGGCGGAGGTGCTTTTCGATGACCGAGGTCATGGTCCGCGCCGAGGGCGTGCACAAACGCTTCGGCACCAACGAGGTATTGAAGGGAATCACGCTCACGGTCAATCGCGGCGAGGTGATGTGCCTGCTCGGCCCCTCGGGGTCGGGCAAGTCCACGTTCCTGCGCTGCATCAACCACCTCGAGAAGATCAACTCCGGGCGTCTTACGGTCGACGGTGAGCTCGTTGGTTACCGCGAGGGCAGCGGCAAGCTCTATGAGTTGCATGAGCGCGAGGTCTCGCGCAAGCGCCAGGAGATCGGAATGGTCTTCCAGCAGTTCAACCTGTTTCCGCATATGACGGCGCTGGACAACGTCATGCTCGCGCCGGTCCAGGTACTCAAGCGCAGCCGCGACGAGACCGTGCAGCGCGCGCGTGAGCTGCTGGACCGCGTCGGGCTCGGCGACAAGCACGACGCGTATCCACTCTCGCTCTCGGGCGGCCAACAGCAGCGGGTCGCGATCGCACGCGCGCTGGCGATGGACCCGAAGCTGATGCTGTTCGACGAGCCGACATCGGCGCTCGACCCCGAACTGGTGGGTGACGTGCTCGACGTGATGCGCGACCTCGCCCATAGCGGCATGACGATGATCGTGGTCACGCATGAGATCGGCTTCGCGCGCGAGGCGGCCGACACGGTCGTGTTCATGGATGGCGGTGTCGTCGTCGAATCCGGGCCACCCGCCCAGGTCCTCGGCGCGCCCAAGCACGAGCGCACACGTTCGTTCCTCTCGAAGGTTCTCCAATGAACCAGTAGCGAGGCTCTGCAGCGCCGGTCCGACTCGGTGCGCCGTAAGCTCCCGACATGGCTGAGAGCGACGAGCAGTCGATCGCGCCGATCGTCGGTCCTGGGGATCCGCGTCGTTTTACGGATTCGGGGATCGAGGTCAAGCCCGCTTACAAGGAGGCCGACCTGCCGGCGGACCTGGAGCAGGAGCTGGGTGAGCCGGGCGAATACCCCTACACGCGTGGCGTGCACGCGGAGATGTACCGCAGGCATCTCTGGACGATCCGTCAATACGCGGGTTACGCGAGCGCGAGGGAGTCAAACGCCCGCTATCACTATCTGCTCGAGCACGGCTCGACAGGCCTGTCGATGGCGTTTGATCTACCCACCCAGCTCGGTCTCGATTCCGATGACCCCCGGTCGCTTGGTGAGGTGGGGCGCACCGGCGTCGCGATCGACTCGATCGACGACATGCGCACCGCGTTTGAGGGGATCCCACTCGACAAGGTCTCGACGTCGATGACGATCAACGCGCCCGCATCAGTGCTGCTGCTACTATATGAGCTGGTCGGCGAGGAGCAGGGCGTGCCGGTCGCAGAGCTGCGCGGCACGACCCAGAACGACATCCTCAAGGAGTACATCGCGCGAGGTAACTTCATCTACCCGCCGCGGGGTGCGATCCGCCTGACGACTGATCTGTTCTCCTATTGCCGGGAGAACATCCCGAAGTGGAACACGATCTCGATCAGTGGCTACCACTTCCGCGAGAAGGGCTGCTCGGCGGTGCAGGAGGTCGCGTTCACGCTTTCGAACGGGATCGCCTACGTGCAGGCGGCGCTGGACTCGGGGCTCGAGGTGGATGACTTCGCGCCGCGTCTGGCGTTCTTCTTCAACGGACACAACAACGTGTTCCAGGAGGTCGCGAAGTTCCGGGCGGCGCGCCGCATGTGGGCGCAGATCATGCGTGAGCGCTTCGGCGCGAAGGACGAGCGCTCGTGGAAGCTGCGTTTCCACACGCAGACCGCCGGGGTGACGCTGACCGCGCAGCAGCCGGAGAACAACATCGTGCGGGTCGCGTTGCAGGGCTTCGCGGCGGTGTGTGGCGGTACGCAGTCCTTGCACACCAACGGTTTTGATGAGGCGCTCGCGCTTCCCACGGAGCATGCGGCGAAGATCGCGATGCGCACCCAGCAGATCCTTGCGTATGAGTCCGGGGTGGCCGACACGGTCGATCCGTTCGCGGGCTCCTATTACGTCGAGGCGCTGACCGATGAGATCGAGGCCCGCGCGAGCGAGCTGATCGCCCGGGTCGATCAGCTCGGCGGCGCGGTGCAGGCGATCGAGTTCATCAAATCGGAGATCGAGGAGTCGGCGTTCGGCTACCACGAGCGCTACCGGCTCGAGCAGGACATCGTCGTCGGCGTCAACAAGTTCGTCGAGGACGACGTGCAGGTCCCCGACATCATGCGCGTCGACCCCGCCGCCGAACGCGAGCAGGTTGCGCGCCTGACCGACTTCAGGCGCGACCGTGATGATCAGCTCGTCACCCAACGGCTCGATCAGATCCGACAAGCAGCGGCCTCGACCGACAACATGCTGCCGGTGCTGGGCCAGGCGCTCAGGGACCGCTGCACGCTCGGCGAGGTCTGCGACGCGATGCGCGACGTGTTCGGCCGTTACCAGCCAACCAACTGATCCAACTCCGACAAGGACGCACGTTGCTCGTACCGGCAGTCTTCTTTTGGCAGATCGCGCTCGCAGTGCACGTGCTCTTCGTGGTCACCGCGTTCGGCATCGTCGTCTCGTATCCGCTGATCGCGATCGCCGCCGAGCGACTTGATCCGCGCTCGGCGCCGATGATGTTGCGCCTGCGTCAGCTGATCGGGCGCAGCCTGGTCAACCCCGGCCTGCTGATCGTGGTCATCGCCGGCGTCTACCTGGCCTCGGAACTGCACCAGTGGGACGAGTTCTACGTGCAGTGGGGGATCGGCGCGGTGCTCGTGATCGGTGGCCTGGAGGGCATGTTCGTCATTCGGCGATCCGGCAAGCTGGCCGAGCTCGCCCAGCGCGACATCGACGCCTCCGGTGTCGGCGAGGTCAACTGGAGCCCGGAGTACATTGCCGCCCGTGGCCGCGCCGATCAGGTCAACACGCTGATGGCG
>Ga0307374_10012661_pt1 | contig 11784 bp, 1 predicted proteins | sample OX3MG_FD_202532 | JGI IMG/M metagenome (GOLD analysis project Ga0307374, IMG submission 202532) | Soil microbial communities from Risofladan, Vaasa, Finland - OX-3 | ecosystem: Environmental > Terrestrial > Soil > Coastal area > Acid sulfate soil | place: Finland: Risofladan, Vaasa | collected...
GGCGCTCGGCTTCGACCTCCGGTCGGTCCTGTTCGCCGGCGGTCCGGAGGAGACGGAGCGGGCGGCGGCCGCGCGGCTCGCGCGGACCGAATACGGCGAGCCGGCGCTGTTTGCCGTCGAATACGCGATGGCGCGGCTCTGGACGTCGTGGGGTGTGACGCCGCAGGCGCTGATCGGGCACAGCATCGGCGAGTACGTCGCCGCCTGCCTTGCCGGCGTGTTCACGCTCGAAGAGGCCGTGGGGCTCGTGGCCACCCGCGTCCGTCTGGTGCGCGACCTGCCGGACGGCGCCATGCTGGCGGTCTCCCGTCCGGCCGACGAGGTGCGGCCGCTGCTCGGGCCGGCGCTCTCGGTCGCCATCATCAACACCCCGGCTTCGTGCGTCATCGCCGGCGAGCCGGCTGCGGTCGACGAGCTGGCGCGCAGGCTCGAACGACTGGGGATCGGCGCGGCGCGGCTGGAGACGCAGCACGCGTTCCACTCGGTCATGATGGACCCGGTGCTGCCGGAGCTGACCGTCGCCGTGCGACAGATCGCGCTGCGGCCGCCGACGGTGCCGCTTCTGTCCAACGTCACCGGACGATGGATGACCGCAAGCGAGGCGACCGACCCGGCGTACTGGGTCCGCCAGCTCCGCCTGCCCGTCTATTTCGCCGACGGCGTCCGCGAACTCCTCAGGGATGCCTCGCGCGTCCTGCTCGAGGTGGGCCCGGGTCAGACGCTGTCGACGCTCGCGCGGCAGAACCTGGAGCGGGGCCACACCTCGACGATCGTGAATTCGCTGCCCGATCCGCGCGAGCGGCGGTCCGATCGGGCGGCTGCGCTCCATGCGCTCGGACGGCTGTGGCTGGCGGGCCTCGACATCGACTGGGCCGGCGTGCATGCCGGGGAGCGCCGGCATCGGGTGCCGCTGCCGACGTATCCGTTCGATCGCCGGAAGTACTGGATCGAGCCGTCGCCCCCCGAGGCGGCGGCGGGAGCCGCGCCGGCGCGGAAGGCGGACGCCGGCAGCTGGTGCTACGCGCCGGGCTGGAAGGACGTGCCGCGAGGTCCGTCACGGGCCGGCGCGCCGGCCGACTGGCTCGTGTTCGCCGGTACGGATCCGTTCGGCGCCGGCCTCGTCGCGCACCTCGCGCCGCAGGCCGGCCGCATGGCGCAGGTCAGGCCGGGCGCCGCCTTCGCGCGCCTCGGCCCGTCGACCTGGAGCGTGCGGCCCGGCGAGCCGGATGACTACGTCCGGTTGCTGACCGAACTGGGCTTCGCGCCGCGCAGCATCGTTCACGCGTGGGGCGCGGGCGCCGGCGACGACCCGGTGGCGTCCGGCGGGCAGGTGTTCGACAGCCTGCTGGCGCTGGCGCGCGCGCTGGCCGGCGCCAGGCTCGACGCAAGCGCCGTCCGCGTCGGCGTGGTGACGTCCGGCCTCTACGGCATCACCGACCGCGAGTCGCTGCGGCCGGACCGCGCGATGGCCCTCGGGCCGTGCCTGGTGATGGGGCAGGAGCTGCACCACGTCTCCTGCCGGGGCATCGACGTCGATCCGGCCGACGGCCCGTGTCCGTCGCTGTGGCAGGCGATCGTGGACGAACTGTCGAGCGGGAGCGACGAGCCGGTGGTGGCGTTGCGCGGGCGTCATCGGTGGGTGCGCCACTGGGCGCCGGTGGCCCTGCCCGCGCCGGACGGCATGCCGCGGCGGCTCCGGTCCGGCGGGGTGTATCTCATCACCGGCGGCTTCGGCGGCCTGGGCCTGACATTTGCGGAGTGGCTCGCGTCGACCGTCCAGGCGAGGCTCGTGCTGGTCGGCCGCACGGCCGTGCCGCCCCGCGAGCAGTGGGACGCGTGGCTGGCGGGTCACGCCGGCCAGGACGAGGCAGGCCGGCGGATCCGGGCCATTCGCGCCATCGAAGCCGCGGGGGGCGCGGTGCTCGCCTGCCGGGCGGACGTCACCGTGGAGCGCGACCTGCGCGCCGTGGTCGACGCGGCCGAGGCGCACTTCGGGGCGATCGACGGCGTGATTCACGCGGCCGGCATCGCCGGCGCCGGCATCAGCCCGCTGAAGACGCGCGAGACGGCGGCCCGCGTGATCGGGCCGAAGGTGCAGGGGACGCTCGTCCTCGAGCGCGTGCTGCGGGACCGGCCCCCGCAATTCCTCGTGCTGTGCTCGTCACTGGCGTCGCTGGCCGGCGGACTCGGACAGATGGACTATGCTGCGGCGAACGCCTTTCTCGACGCCTGGGCGGACGGGCGGTCCGGCCGGGAGGCCCCGCACGTGGTGTCGATCAACTGGGACGCGTGGCAGGACGTCGGCATGGCGATGAACGCCATCGGGCCCGAGCGGGGCGCCGGGGCGCAGCGCGAGCGGCTTCGCTTCGCGCTGACGCCGGCCGAAGGGGCCGCGGTGCTGGGCCGCGTGCTCGACAGCGACGTCCATCGCGTGGTCGTCTCGACGATCGCGCTCGACCATCGACTGGCGGAGTTCCGCGCGCAGACCGCCCCGGACGCCGGCACGCCGGGGGCGGACGCGCCCCGGCATCCACGCCCGGCGCTGCGGACCGAGTTCGAATCGCCCCGGGGCGGCCACGAGCGCCGGCTCGCCGCGACCTGGGAGCAGGTGCTCGGCATCGACCGCATCGGGGTCAACGACAACTTCTTCGAGCTCGGCGGCGACTCGCTCTCGGCCCTCCGTGTCGTCGAGCGGCTGGAAGCCGACTGGCAGCGCCCGTGCTCGGTGGCGGAGTTCTACGCCGCACCGACCGTCCGGCTGCTGGCCGGGCGGCTGGCGGAGGCGGCGGGCGCCGATCCGGACGTGGACGTGGCGGCCCGGACGGCGCCGGACGAGTCCTGACGCACGCACGACTGTTTCGATTATGACGACACGATCTGGACCGGCCGGCGGCGACATCGCCATCATCGGCATGAGCCTGCGCTTTCCCGGCGCGGAGACGGTGGAGGAGTTCTGGCAGAACCTCCGTCACGGCGTCGAGAGCGTCACGTTCTTCACGGACGAGGAACTGCTCGCGGCCGGGACGTCGCCGGCGATGCTGGCCGATCCGAACTTCGTCCGGGCGCAGCCGGCGCTGAAGAACGTCGAGGCGTTCGACGCGGCCTTCTTCGGTTTCAAGCCGCGCGAAGCCGAAGCGATGGACCCGCAGCTCCGGGTGTTCCTGGAGTGCGCCTGGGAGGCGCTGGAGCGCGCCGGGTACGATCCGAACACCTGCGGGCGATCGGTCAGCGTGTACGCCGGCAACAACATCAGCAATTACTTCATCTTCAACGTCCTGCCGATGCTCGACGTCCTCAGCTCGCAGGGCAGCCTGTTCGGCATCGTCAGCTACAACGACAAGGACGCGCTGGCGACCGTCGTGTCGTACAAGCTGAATCTGACCGGACCGAGCATGTCGGTCCAGACCTTCTGCTCGACCTCGCTGGTGGCGGTGCACCTCGCGTGCCAGGGGCTGCTGGCGGGCGAGAGCGACATGGCGCTGGCCGGCGGCGTCTCGATCTCGGGCCAGCAGGTCGCCGGGTATCTGTACGAGGAAGGCGGCATCAAGTCGCCGGACGGCCACAACCGGTCGTTCGACGCGAAGGGGAAAGGGACCGTCTTCGGCAACGGCGCGGGCATCGTGGTGCTGAAGCGGCTCGAGGACGCGCTGGCCGACGGGGACACCATCCACGCCGTGATCCGCGGATCGGCCGTCAACAACGACGGCGCGCAGAAGGCGGGCTACACCGCGCCGAGCGTGGACGGACAGGCGGGTGCGATCGCGCGCGCGCTGCAGGTGTCCGGGGTCAATCCGGAGACGATCGGCTACGTCGAGACGCACGGCACGGCCACGTCGATCGGCGATCCGATCGAAGTGCAGGGGATGACGAAGGCGTTCCGCGTCTGGACCGCCCGGAAGCAGTTCTGCCCGATCGGGTCGGTGAAGAGCAACTTCGGCCACCTCGACCGGGCGGCCGGCGTGGCGGGGCTGATGAAGGCGGTGCTCGCGCTCGAGCACGGGCAGATTCCGCCCAGCCTGCACTTCGAGGAGCCGAATCCCCGGATCGATTTCGACAACAGCCCGTTCTACGTGAACACCACGCTGTGCGACTTCCCCCGGCTCGACACGCCGCGCCGGGCGGGCGTCAGCTCGCTCGGGATCGGCGGCACGAACGCGCACGTGATCGTGGAGGAAGCGCCGGAACGCCGCCCGTCCGGGGCCAGCCGGGGCAGCCAGCTGACGGTGATCTCCGCGCGGAGCGACGCGGCCCTGGCCCGCGCCGGCGCGCAGATGGGGCGGTTCCTGCAGCAGCACGGGGAGGTGCCGCTCGCCGACGTGGCCTTCACGCTGTCGCGCGGCCGTCGCGCCTTCGCGCACCGCCTGGCGGTGGTCGGCGCCGACGCCGACGAGATCGTGACGGCCCTCGAGTCGAAGGATCGGCGGCGCGCGTGGGAAGGTGTGGCGCGCGCCGGCCGGCCGGTCGGGTTCCTGCTTCCCGGGCAGGGGACGCAGTACGTGCAGATGGGACGCGGGCTGTACGAGCGGGAACGCGTCTTCCGCGAGACGGTCGACCGGGCGAGCCGTCTGCTGGAGACGATGACCGGGTGGGACCTGCGGGCGGTGCTCTATCCCGGCGCGGGCGGGGAAGAGGCGGCACGGGAGCGGCTGCGGCAGACGGCCGTGACGCAGCCGGCCGTGTTCGTCGTCGGCTACGCGCTGGCGCAGCAGTGGGCGGCGTGGGGCGTCCGGCCGTCGGCCATGCTGGGGCACAGTCTCGGCGAGTACGTGGCCGCGTGCCTGGCCGGTGTGATGGAGCTGGAGGATGCGCTGCGGCTGGTCGCGTTGCGCGGCTCGCTGATGCAGGCGCTGCCGCCCGGCGTGATGCTGGCGGTCGGCCTGCCGGAGGCCGACGCCCGCCGGTACGAGAGCGACCGGATCTCGCTGGCCACCATCAATGCCGCGGCCTCATGCGTGCTGGCCGGCCCGCCGGACGCGATCGCGGAACTCGAGGCCCGCCTGGCGGCGGCCGGTGTCGGCGGGCGGCGGCTGGAGACGAGCCACGCATTCCACTCGGCGATGATGGAGCCGATGCTGGCGCCGTTCGGCGAGGCGGTGGCGAAGGTGGCGCTGCGGGCCCCGCGGGTGCCGTACGTGTCGAACGTGACGGGGCGCTGGATCACGGCCGGAGAGGCGACCGACCCGCGCTACTGGGTGCGGCACGTACGCGACGCGGTGCGGTTCGCCGACGGCGCCGGAACGCTGCTCGAGGATGAAGAGGCGATCCTGCTCGAAGTCGGCGCCGGCAGGACGTTGAGCGGCCTGGTCTGCCAGCATCCCGCGAGCGCGGGGCGTCCACCGGCGGTCGCCACGCTCCGGACCGCCCGCGAATCGACGGACGATGTGGCCGGGCTGCAGGCGGCGCTGGGACAACTGTGGGTGGCCGGTGTCGACGTCGACTGGGCCGGCTACTGGGCCGGCGAGGACCGTCGCCGGGTGCCGCTGCCGACCTATCCGTTCGAGCGCCAGCGTTACTGGCTCGAGCCGTCGAGCGTGCCGCAGCGGCCGCAGCCGGCGCCGGCGGCCGCTCCGGCCGCGGCCACCCAGGCTGATCTGGCCGACTGGTTCTATATGCCGGTCTGGAAGCGGACGGCCGCTCCGGCACCGTTCCAGGGTCGGACCGGCCGCACCGGCGAGCCCGGCTGGCTCGTCCTCGTGGAGGCCGGAACCTTCGGATCGGCGATCGTCCGCCGGCTGCAGGAGCTCGGCGAACGGGTCGTGGCCGTGGCGGTCGGCGAGGCCTTCCGCCGGCTGCACGAGACGTACTTCACCGTCAGACCGGCCGAGCGCGACGACTGGGCGGCACTGTTCCGGCAGCTCGATGAAGAGGGACTGATGCCGGGTCGCGTGCTCTCGCTGTGGAACCTCGGCCCCGAGACCGCGGCCGGAGGGGCGCTGGAACGCTTCGACGAAGCGCAGGATCTCGGCTTCTTCGCGCTGCTCGCGCTGGCGCAGGCGCTCGGCGACCGTCAGCTCGCCCACCCGATTCACGTGGGTGTCGTCACCGATCACCTGCAGCACGTCGGCGGGGATCCGGTGCGGGCGCCCGAACGGGCCACGGTGCTCGGCCCGTGCAAGGTCATTCCGCAGGAGTATCCCGATCTGACGTGCGTCGCGATCGACGTGGCGGCGCCGGCGCCCGGCACGGCGGAGGAGCAGGCACTCGGGGCGGCGCTGCTGGCGGAGATGGCGTCGCCGGTTCGGGAGACGCAGGTCGCTTATCGAGGCGGCCACCGCTGGGGGCTGTCGTACGAGCGGACGCGCGTGGAGCGGCCGGCGCACGAGCGGATTCCGATCCGCCACGGCGGCGTCTACCTGATCACCGGCGGCCTCGGCGGCCTCGGCCTCGTGCTCGCGTCCCATCTCGCCGAGACGGCGCACGCGAAGCTGGTGCTGGTGCAGCGCTCGTCGCTGCCGCCCGAACACGCCTGGGACGACTGGCTCGCCTCGCATGACGAACCCGACCGGACGAGCCGGCGGATCCGGCGCGTGCGCGAGCTCGTGGCGAAGGGGGGCGAGGCGCTGGTGCTGAGCGCCGACGTCTCCGACCCCGCGCAGATGCGCGCGGCCGTGGACCGGGCGGTGGAGCGCTTCGGCCCGATCGACGGCGTGCTGCACGCCGCCGGCGTGGCGGGCGACGGCGTCATCCAGCTGAAGACGCGTGAGGTTGCGAGCGCCGTCATCCGGCCGAAGGTCAGGGGCGGCCTCGTGCTCGAGGCGCTCTTCCGCGATCGGCCGCTCGATTTCATGATGCTCTTCTCGTCGGTGGCGTCGGTGACCGGCGGGTTCGGCCAGGTCGACTACTGCGGCGCGAACAGCTTCCTGGACGTGCTGGCGAACGGCCACCAGGCGGGCGGCGGCTGGCCGATGATGGCGGTCAACTGGGACGCGTGGAGCGAAGTCGGGATGGCGGTCGAGACCGTACAGCGCCCGACCGCCGTGCCGGGCCGGCAGGAGGCGCCTGCGTTCGAGCCGTTCGCGCACCCGTACTTCGATCGCCGGCTGGTGCACGGCGACGAGATCCGGTATGCGGGGCGTTTCTCGCCCGAGCGGATCTGGTTCCTCAACGAGCACCGGCTGTTCCAGCAGCCGACGCTGCCGAGCACGGCCTATCTCGAGCTCGCGCGGAGCGCGTACGCGCCGATCGCCGCCGGCGAGCCGTTCGAGCTGCGCGACGTGTTCTTCCTGACGCCGTTCGCCGTGCCGCTCGGCGGGACGCGGGATCTGGAACTGGTCCTGACGAAGCGCGAGGGCGAGCACGAGTTCGTCATCCGCAGCCAGGCGCCCGACGGCCAGGGCTGGCAGGAGCACTGCCGCGGCCGGCTGGTCGCCGCCCCCGATGCGCAGCCGCAGCGCTACGACGTGGCGGCGCTGGAACGCGCGTGCGCCGACCGCGAGCTCGTGAACCCGCCGATCGCCTGGGCCGACATGGAAGGACGGATCTTCAAGGCCGGCGGCCACCTGGATCTCGGCCCGCGCTGGTACAACATGGAGCGGATCCTCTTCGGGCCCGGCCGGGAGCTCGGCATTCAGGCGCTGCCGGACGAGATCGCCGCGGACGTGGAGACGGCGCCGCTGCACCCGGCGCTCCTCGACTTCACGGCGCTCCTGCCGCTCGAGACCGAGGGGATCTACATCCCGTTCTCGTTCGACTGCGTGCGCGTGCTCGCCCCGCTGCCGTCGCGCCTCTGCACGTGGGTCGTCAATCGCGACGACCTGATGGCCGGCAGGGAGACCGTGCAGTTCGACGCGAGCCTGATGGACCGGAGCGGCCGCGGGCTGGTCGAAATCGAAGGAATGACGCTGCGGCGGATCGATCGCCTGCGTCCGGCGGCCGGAACGACGGCTGGCGCCCCGCCGGCCGCGTCCGTGCCGTCCGACCGCCCGCTGCCCGAGGCGCCGAATGTCCACGTGGCGATGTCGGCCCCCGGGCTGTTCAGCAGTCTGGAACTGCGGCCGGCCGCGCGGCGGGCGCCCGGACCGGGCGAGGTGGAAATCGAGGTGGCGGCGGCGGGGCTGAACTTCAAGGACGTCCTGCGGGCGCTCGGGATGATCCCCGACATGCCGGGCGGCACGGTCGAGGCCGGATTCGGCGCCGAGTGCGCCGGCCGGATTTCCGCGGTCGGCGCCGGCGTCAGCGGCCTCGAGGTGGGCGATGAGGTGATGGCGATCGCGCCGGGCGCCTTCAGCGCCTACGCCGTGACCGGGGCGCCGCTGGTCGTGCCGATTCCGTCCGGTCTGAGCTACGAGCAGGCGGCGGTCGTTCCGCTGGTGTTCCTGACGGCGTATCACGCGCTGGTCGGGCAGGCGAGACTCCAGCCGGGGGAGCGCGTCCTGATTCATGCCGCCGCGGGTGGTGTCGGGCTGGCGGCCATCCAGATCGCCCAGCACATCGGCGCCGAGATCTTCGCGACGGCCGGGAATCCCGCCAAGCGGGAGTATCTCTCGTCGCTCGGCGTGCGCCACGTCTCGACGTCGCGCGCCCTCTCGTTCGCGGACGACATCCGGAGCTGGACGAACGGCGAGGGGGTCGACGTCGTGCTGAACTCGCTCTCCGGCGAGTTCATTCCGGCGAGCCTCGGGCTGCTGCGGGCGTACGGGCGGTTCGTCGAGATCGGCGCGCGCGACATCTATCAGAATTCGTCGATCGGCCTGCGGCCGTTCGCGAACAATCTGTCGCTCGCGGCCGTCGACCTCGGGCCGATGTTCATCCAGCGGCCGCACGCGGTGCACCGGATGTTCGAGCAGGTCGCGGCGCACTTCGAGGCGGGCGAGTACCAGCCGTCACCGGTGCAGAGCTTCCCGATCGCCGGCGTCGAAGAGGCGTTCGAGTTCATGGCCGGGGCCCGGCAGATCGGCAAGCTGGCCATCCACGTGCAGACGCTCGAGCGGCGCCAGCGGCCGCGGCGGCCGGCCGCGGCCGCCTCCGCGGCCGGTGCGGCGGCGAGCGGCATGATTCCGCCGCACGAGGGGATCGAGGCGTTCCACCGCGTGCTGTCGGCCGGCCGCGCGCAGCTCGTGGTGTCGCCGAAGAACCTGCTGTCGCTCATCGACTGGCAGCGCCAGGCGATCCGCACGCTGCAGGAGACCGCCCAGCCGGCGGCGGTGCAGACGCGGGTGCAGCACCCGCGGCCGGAGCTGGCCACGGCGTTCGTGGCGCCGCGGACGGAGGCCGAGCAGAAGGTGGCGGCGATCTGGCGCGACCTGCTCGGGCTGACGGAGATCGGCGTTCACGACAGCTTCTTCGAGCTGGGCGGCGATTCGCTGATCGGCGTCCAGGTGCTGTCGCGGATCAAGAAGGCGTTCAACGTGCAGCTCCCCTCGTCCGTGCTGTACGAGGGGCCGACGGTGGAATCGCTGTCCAGGCTGGCGGGCGGGGAGGACGTGGACGAGTCCGCGTCCTTCGCGCAGCGCCGTGGACGGGCCGAGCGGCGGCGCGAGCGCCAGCCGCGCACGCACGGGGACTCGTGAGCGCGACCAGTCGCCCCGCATCGGCCGACGCGATTGCGATCATCGGCCTCAGCGGCCGGTTTCCGGGCGCGCCGACGCTCGAGACGTTCTGGAGCCATCTGCGCGACGGCGTCGAGTCGATCACGTTCTACACGGACGAGGAGCTGAAGCGCCAGGGGATCGACCCGGCCAAGCTCTCGGATCCGAACTTCGTGCGCGCGCGGCCGTACCTGGACGGGCAGGAGCTGTTCGACGCCGGCTTCTTCGGCTACAGCGCCCAGGACGCCGAGACGATCGACCCGCAGCAGCGGCTGTTCCTCGAGGCCGCCTGGGAGACGCTGGAGCATGCCGGCTACGTGCCGGAACGCTTCCCCGGTCTCATCGGCGTGTTCGGGGGATCCAGCCAGAACACGTACCTCTGGTTCAACCTGCTCGCGAAGCCGCAGTTCCTGCAGCGCAACGGCGTGCTGAGGACGGTCATCACCAACGGCGCCGACTATCTGGCCGCCCGCGTGGCCTATAAACTGAACCTCACCGGCCCGGCCTGCACCGTGCAGACCGCCTGTTCGACGGCGCTCGTGGCGGTGCACCTCGCCTGCCAGAGCCTGCTGAACTTCGAGTGCGACCTCGCGCTGGCGGGCGCCTCGTCGCTGAACGTCTCGCCGTTCTCCGGCTACAACTGCGAGGCCGGCGGCATGCTGTCGCGGGACGGTCACTGCCGGGCCTTCGACGCGCGCGCGAACGGCACGCTCTTCGGCGACGGCGTCGGCCTCGTCGCGCTGAAGCGGCTGGACGAGGCGGTGGCCGACCGCGACACGATTCACGCGGTCGTGCTCGGGTCGGCCGTCAACAACGACGGGGCCGGCAAGGCCGGGTTCTCCGCCCCGGCGGCCGGCGGCCAGGCGGCCGTGGTCTTCCAGGCGCTCGACAACGCCGGCGTCCCGGCCGATTCGATCTCGTACGTCGAGGCGCACGGCACCGGCACGGAGCTCGGCGATCCGATCGAAGTAAAGGCGCTGACGTCGGCGTTCCGCAGCAGCACCGCCCGGAAGGGCTTCTGTGCCCTCGGATCGGTCAAGACGAACATCGGTCATCTCACCGCCGCGGCCGGCATCGCGGGACTGGTGAAGACCGTGCTGGCGTTCGAGCACCGGCAGATCCCGCCCAGCCTGCACTTCCAGACGCCGAACCCGGGCATCGACTTCGCGAACAGCCCGTTCTTCGTGAACGATCGACTGCGCGACTGGAGCGCGGGCGCCACGCCCCGCCGGGCCGGCGTCAGCTCGTTCGGCATCGGCGGAACCAACGCGCACGTCATTCTCGAAGAGGCGCCGGCGCCGGAACCGCCGGGCCCGAGCCGCGACACCCAGGTCGTCGTCGTGTCGGCGCGGTCCGAGGCGGCGCTCGCGCAGGCGGCCGTGCAGATGGAGGCGCACCTGGCCTCCCATGCGGAGGCCGCGCTGGCCGATGTCGCCTTCACGCTCACGCAGGGCCGGCGGGCCTTCGCGCATCGCCTTGCGGTCGCCGGACGCGACGCGCGGAGTGTGAGAGACGCCCTGGCCGGGGCCGGCGACCGGCGGCGCTGGACGGGGGCGCCGAGGTCGACCGGCCGCCAGGCCGCGTTCCTGCTGCCCGGGCAGGGGGCGCAGTTCGTCGGCATGGGGCGGGCCCTCTACGAGCGGGAAGCGGCGTTCCGCGACGCGTTCGACCGTGCCCGCGCCCTCGTCCGGGCGGAAGGCGGCGTCGATCTGGCCGAGATCGTCTATCCGGATGCCGGCCACGACACGGCGGCGCGCGTCCGGCTGCGGCAGACGGGCGCGACGCAGGCGGCGGTCTTCGCCGTCAGCTACGCCCTGGCGCAGCAGTGGGCGGCGTGGGGCGTGCGGCCGTCGGCCATGCTGGGACACAGCCTCGGCGAATATGTGGCTGCGTGTCTGGCGGGCGTCATGGAGTTCGAGGATGCGCTGCGGCTGGTCGCGCGGCGCGGGGCGCTGATGCAGCTGCTGCGGCCGGGAGTGATGCTGGCCGTCGGACTGCCGGAGGCGGGCGCACGACGCTACGAGAGCGACACGATCGCGCTGGCGGCGATCAACGCACCCGAGTCGTGCGTGCTGGCCGGTCCGCCCGACGCGATGGCGGCGCTCGAGGCGACGCTCAGCGCGGCCGGTGTCGGCGCGACACGTCTCGAGACGAGCCACGCGTTTCACTCGGCCATGATGGAGCCGATGCTGGCGCCGTTCGGCGAGGCGGTATCGAAGCTCACGTTGCGGCCGCCGTCGGTCCCCTACGTCTCGAA
>Ga0307374_10012663_pt1 | contig 11782 bp, 10 predicted proteins | sample OX3MG_FD_202532 | JGI IMG/M metagenome (GOLD analysis project Ga0307374, IMG submission 202532) | Soil microbial communities from Risofladan, Vaasa, Finland - OX-3 | ecosystem: Environmental > Terrestrial > Soil > Coastal area > Acid sulfate soil | place: Finland: Risofladan, Vaasa | collected...
TCCATCCCGAGATCACCAAGAGTCGGGCACCATTCTTCTAGCAGAGCTTTGGCGATTCAGCGTCGAGGACGGCCCAGCGGGATGGCGTGATCGCTTAGACGAGATCCTCTTCAACAGAAACCAGGGCACGGACCAAGTGCTAGCGGACCTTGCGGAATTGATGCCCGCCATCCAGCACGAGCTACCGCGCCAGCTTGACAATCAGGTCAGCGACGTTACACTCGGGCCGCCGTCCCCGGGCCTGGCGCAAGGGGATCCCGGCCTAGACTAGCCTCGTCATACTCGCTCGCCGGAGCGGAGGTTCGGCGAGCTTTGACTTGACAGCGACCAGAGTGGGCTAAGCCGCGCTTATTGCCGGTGGGGCAAGGCTCCTCAGGAGCGTGCCGCGCGGTACTGACCCTTCCGCAGATGGCTGATTCCTCAGGACCGCTCTCCTGACTGCGGCCAGCCTGGACCTCTTTCTGTCCACCACGGCACCGTCCCTAGAGTCGTACTCGTCGCGCTAACTCGGATGCGTATTTGTGCCCCAACCCTCCCTTAGCGGCCGCAAGCCAGGCCTCGAATTGTGTCGAGCAAGTCGGTGCGCCTCGCGACACCAGCAGTCCAGCCATCAGCCCATCAATCTCTTCGCCGGAAAGAACTGTGTCTCTCAGGGCCCTCCCGACAAGGTTGGCAGCACCCCTGGCAAGCCTCGGGGGCACATTCATAACCACACAACGGGACGAGACTGCGCCTCGCAGCAGTGCGACTAGTTCCGAAAACGTGTACGTGTCTGGTCCGACTGCATCAATCTCCGTGCCGGATGACGCTCGCTGTCCTATCTCGACGATGAGGTCCGCATAATCCTCGACAAAGACAGGTTGGATGGCGTAATCGCCGTCACCAGGAATCCCGAATACTGGCAAATGGCGCAGGAACCAAGCGATATTATTGAGGAGGATGTCACCATGACCGTACAACAGGGTTGGGCGAACGATGCTAAAGGCTAGCCCGGAGCCACGAAGGTGTTCCTCGACCGCGGCCTTGCCTCGATAGTAACTTAACGACGGTGCCTGATCAGCGTTCGCGATGCTGACGTGGACAAAATGACCGACACCCTCGGCCAACGCGGCGTCGATCAGAACTTTGCTGTTTGCAACGGCGCGTTCATGGCCCGCAGGGCCCTCGGCGAACCGAATCCAATATGTGTTGTACATCACTGACGCACCCCGCAGGGCGGCCCGCAAACGGCGCTCGTCAAGAAAGTCGAGCGAGTGCACTTCGATCCGGGTGCCGTCCATCTGGCGGACCGGGTGGTTTGTGAGAGTCCTGACGTGTACTCCGCGGCGTAGTAGTAGCTGCGCGATGTGGTGGCCGGAATACCCGAACGCGCCGGTGACCACCGCAGTCGTGCCAGCATCGGAACCGGCAGCGCTTGCGACCTTGTCCGCTTTCCGGCTCCGGACCTCGTGGGGGCGGTCCGGGGATTCTACCGTGCTCGTGCCCCGATGTGTTGGTGGGAGGGCTGCCCGGCCAATCGGAGCTAGCCGTTGGCGGTCGCGTGAAGCTGGTTCTGCGGGATGGCGATCCTCGTGACGATTGGGGAGTGATTCCATGCCCAGATAGGGAGCCGTGATGGCGAAGGCTAAGGCCCGAACGTGGATTATCGTATCAAAGGGGGTATCCATCGGAGTGCGGTAGGGAACAACGTGGAGTGGATGAGGGAGGCTGTCCACCGGCACACGGAGGCTCACCTTGGAACGGCGATGACCTCGCACGGCAGTCCCGTAGCTGAGCTCGGCAGTCAAGCGAAGTCCCCGGTTCTACTGGTGCCTCGCTCTTGATCCTTCGCCACCACGCCCAGATGCCCAGTAGCGGTCGGTGTGAACCGCCTCGGGAAAGTTGGAGACTCCATTCGTTGGGAGCTGCTAGGAAACTCGGATGGGTTCACACGCCCGTCCGGGTAAGCGGCCAACCGGACGGGGAGAGCGGTTAGCTGCGCTCTCTGAGTGCCTCTACCAGCTGCTGGTGGGAGGGGAAGCCTTGGATACCGTTCTCGGTCTCGAACCGGCGGCACGCGAGGCTCTGAGACGCCGCCCCTCCCGGGAAGGGATCTTGCCCGTCGAGCAGGATCGTGGGGGAACCGTGGAAGGCGATTGGCTGCGCAGCGGCATCGGCACGAATGGTCTGAAGTGTGAGGACGACCCCGTCTCGACCCGCAAGGAGCTCCCGTAGATCTCGCATCAGGGGCTTCAGGTGCGGGCAATGCTCGACGTACAAGACGGTGATCTCCACGGCACACCTCCGAGCCGGAGGATAAACCTTCCGGAGCTGTCGGGGTCGTTGAGCCCTCCAGGCCGGGGTGCCTCTCGCTGACATCTGCGGAACTGGAATAGAGCCAGTTTCCAGCCCCTTGACCAGTTGGCCGGGCGAGCCCGGCCGCCGCCTGGCTCGCCCCACTGGCAGCGGGGTCTTCAGCGACTCCTCGGGGACGCTCTGCACCGCCGCCCTGACCCCGGGATCGAGCAGCTCAACCGGATCCTGACCCTACTAAGTGGCCAGATCGGGGGCCGACCAGGTCACCGCCTCCTTCGACCCCACCGGCCCCGCCGCGGCCACGGTCAGTGCCACGGTCCCCGTCCCCACCACCGGGGCCAGCTCCGGGGAGCTCGCCCTGCCCCCTGGGCGCGGCCGCCCTGCTGCTGGGGATTTTGCTGCTCTCCCTGGCGGGCGCGGGGGGGCGGCGCCGAGTGCCGGTCTGAGCTGGCCCTCTGGACCTGCCCCGGGGACCAACCGAGTCGGTGGGGCGGCTAGCTGAGGGCCCGGCGTCTAGGTGTGGTCGCGGTCGACCTCTCCCACTTCTTCGTACCACCTGGTCTTGGTCCCCACCCGCGCCCGCAATTTCCAGCGCACGCTCTTGGGTGCCTCGTCCAGGAGCTGCAGCAAACGCCCCGACCGCCGCTGGATCTCCGGCGCCAGGCTACCCAGCACCGGCCCTTCCGGGCCGAGCTCGTCGATAAGGCGGCGCAGATTGCCGGTGCTGGTGTACCAGAAGCCCCAGTCGTCCCGGAGCACCGCCACGACCCGACTGGTGTCGGGGTCGCGGGCATCCTGACCCAGCGATTCGCTGGCCGAGAAGAGGACCATTAGGTCGACCAGGTCGTTGCGGGTGATCTGGTGGATCTGCAGCTTGGAGAGCAGCAGGTCACTCACCTGCACGGTGGGACCGGGCAGCTCCAGGCGATCGCGCAGCTGCAGGGTGTGGGACATGATCAGGTCGTCGAGGAAGACGTCGATCTTGTACCGGTTGTGGGGGGCCAGGTAGATGTGCCGCTTGATCCCGAACTCCTGGCTCTGCCTGATCTCGGGGTCCATCCGGTAGCCGCGGTCCTCAAACAGGGCGATCAGGCGCTTGGACTGCTTCTCGCGGGCGAAGAAGTCGAGATCCCGCAGCGGGCTGCGCCCTAGACGATCGAGCAGGACCAGCTGGTCCGGAAAGCGCACTCGGATGGCCGCCGAGCCGGTCAGCCGCAGGATCACCCCCCGGCTCTCCGCGGCTTCGGCCAGGCTGGATGCCTCGGCCGTGAGCTCTTCTGAGCTCAGGCTCTCTCCACTGGGAGGATCCAGGTGGGCTCTCGGGTCACCAGCTCCGAAGTTCACGAGCGGAGTCTACGGTGGCGCTAATGTGGTCAGCCACCTCGTTGAGCGGGGCGATCCACACCCCTCCGAGCTCCCGGCAACGCCGCAGGAGCGCGTCCAGCACCCGCGCCCTAGATGGTCGGCCGGACAGAAACGGGTGGCAGGTGAGCACGAAGTGCCCGCCCTCTTCGACCACCGCTTCGAGCTCCGCCATCCACATCTGCTTGACCTTCTCCGGGCTGCTGATGGGTAGCACCTCGGAGGCACCCGGCAGGAAGCCGTACTGCTCCCAGTCGTCGAGACCCCAGTAGATCGGAATCTCCACCAGGCGGCTCCGCGGCTCGGCGGAACCGATCTCCAGCAGGTAGGGCGCGTCGTCGTCCATCAGGCTGCTGTCGTAGTCGAATCCGCGCTCCGCCAGATGCACCAGAGAGCGCTCACTGAGCTCCCACATCGGCGCCCGGTAACCGCGGGGACGGACTCCTAGGGATCCAAGTGCCTCGAGGCCGCGGTCCATCTCCTCGACCTGCTCCTCCTCGGTGAGGGTGCTGGGGCTCCGGTGCAGGTAGCCGTGGTGAGCCATCTCATGGCCGGCCTCCAGCACAGCGCGCAGTGGCTCGGGATGCAGTTCGGCAACGTATCCCGGGACAAAGAAGGTAGATCTGACCTGGTGCTGCTCCAGCAGCCGCAGGATTCTGCGGACGCCGACCTCGGGCCCGTAGGCCTGGTGGGACATCAAAGACGGTCGGCGGCGCGCCTCCCAGTCGGCGCCCAGGACCCCCGCCTCCCCGTCGACATCGAAGGTGAACGAGGCACAGGCCCGGAAGCCCCGGGGCCAATTCGTCGTGAGCGCTCCTGGGTGAGGTCGACCAGTCGCGTCGGGGGGGGAGTGACTGAAGTCCGGTCGCGGGCTCATGCCCGAGCCCGAGTGGTCCCGCCATTCGGTTGAAGCACCTGCCCCACTATGCCGCTCGACTCATCGCTGAGGAGGAAACGGACCGAACCGGCAATCTCCGCCGGGGTCGCCACCCGACCGAGGGGGATCGCTTCGGCGTAGCGCTCCCGGATCTCTACCCGACTCACCCCGGCGGCCAGGGCATCCACCTCCAACTGAGGTGTGTCGATCACGCCCGGAGCGAGGGCATTTACCCGCACCCCGTGGGGCATCATCTCGCGACCGAGCGTCTTGGTCAGGGCCACCAGTCCTCCTTTAGACGCCGCGTAGGCGGTGGCCAGCGGCCAACCGGTGACGCCCCACTCTGAGGCCACGACGACGATGGCACCCCCTCCCTGTCTCACCATCCGCTGGGCCGCGGCCTGGCAGGTGTGAAAGGTGCCGATGAGATTGATTTCGATCTGCCGCCACCAGACCTCGGGAGCCTGGTCGGTCAATGCGCCCATGGCCATGAAGGCGGCGTTGGCGACTAGGCCGTTGACTGGGCCCAGCCCTTCCTCTGCTCGCCGCAGCGCCGACCGCACCTGGTCCGAGTCGCTGATATCGGCGGAACAGACCAGTCCGCCCACTGACTCCGCGACCTCTGCCAAATCCGGAGCGCCCGGCAGGTCTACCAGCGCGACCCGCGCGCCGGCTACGGCCAGGTTCCGGCAGATCTCCCGCCCGAGCCCCCCGGCGGCCCCGGTGACCACGACTACCCGCCCGTCGAGGCTCGAGGTTCCGGTCATATCGCGGCGCCGGCGTTGGGCGAAATGACGTCGCCAACAAAGAAGGAGCCGGATTCGACTAGGAAGAGAACGCTCTGCGCCACTTCCTGTGGGGTCACTAGCCGTCCTAGCGGGAGGGTGCGCAGGTAGCTCGGATCCCGCCAGGGCGAGTCTGGCCCGAGCAGGGGAGTGTCGCAGGGCCCGGGGGCCACCGAGTTGACTTGGATTCCCGCCCCAACGACCTCCACCGCCAAGCTCCGCACCAAGGCGATCACGGCGCCCTTGGCCGCCGCGTAATGGGCGTCCCCGTCCCCCCCCGCGATTCCCAGCTCCGAGGAGATCGCCACGATCTGGCCGCTTCCCCGAGACCGCATCCGGGGCACCACCGCTCGACAGCAGTTGAAAAGGCCCCCGACGTGCACCCGCATCATGCGGTCCAGTTGCGCGGCGCCGATCTCCATGAACGGCGTCATCTCGTAATGGCCAGCGCAGGTAACCAGCAGGCGGATGGGGCCCAGCTCCGCCTCGGCGAGGGCAATCGCAGCCTCCACCGCAGCCCGTTCGCTGACATCCGCCTGGAGGCTGAGGTCCGCCGAGGAGGCGGCCAGGTCCAGGCCCGCGATCCTCCAACCGCGTGCCTGGAGCAGGGCGGTAGTGGCGGAACCGATGCCGCTCGCCGCCCCGCTAACCACCGCGACTCTAGGAGTCTTTGGTGGTGCCGGTTCTGCCTTGGTATTCATCACGATCCCTTGGAGTGTCCTGGCTGCCTCAGCTGCCTACTCGATCGGGATCTCCTTGAAGCGCGAGTCGATATCGACGCCGCGACTCTTGCGGTACGCCCGCGCCCCGTACAGCCAGATTGCCGCCAGCACCACCACGCCGAAGGCCATCCAGATGGGGAAGGGCTTGTTGGACCCGAACGCGCTGTCCAGGAATAGGCGATAGAAGACGTAACCGGTGAAGATCAGGCCCACTACGCCCAGCACGGTGACCAGAGGCAGACGGCCGAGTTTGAACGCGATCGGCGACGCGTCGAACACCCGCCGCTTGAGGTAGGGGAAGAGAATTCCGCCGACGCAGACCAGCATGAAGGTGAGCGCCAAACCCATGAATCCGGAGAGGATCGCCAGCAGGCTGGTGAACGCATAGAGTCCCAGCCAGACCAGCGCGACCACGGCCGCTGCGCCGATCGCCCAGGTCGGCGAGTGGAAGCGCTCAGAGACGCGGCCGAATCGCTCCGGGACCAGTCCGTCCAGGCTCCAGGCCAGGATGGCTCGGTTACCGTAGATGAGGGTGGCGCCGATATCGAAAACCATGGTGCCGATCACCCAGAGCGACATCAAGACGGTCAGGATCGGATTGCCGCCCGCTATGCCGGCGAACGAGTTGATGTAGGGCGGGAGTGGCACCGGGAAGTGAGCGGCCGGCACCGCGGGTGCGCCAATTAGGAATTGATTGCCGAATGCCGCGCGAGAGAAGAACATGAGCAGGATTGAGGCTATGCCCATGGTGATCATGGCCCCGCTGATTCCCAGCAGCTGGCCCCGCTGGACGTTCTTGACCTCACCGCTGAACGAAACTGAGGCTACCGCGAACCAAATGGAGAAGGCGGGCCAGATCATGAACTCGATGGTGCTGGTCAGGTTGAAACCCGAGTGGTAGACCGCCCCCGCCTTGATGCCATCGGCCACCACCTTGGCGTAGGCCCCGGCCCCGGCCAGAGCGTCAAAATTGTGCTTGAAACTGAAGACTCCACTGGCCGACAGTGCCAGAACGACCACGGTCAGTACCAAGCTTCCCGCCACCACCCACATTCCCCAGCGCTGGATCCGGAAGTACCGGCCCAGGCCGCGGTGGATCAGCAGGCTGATCACGACGATCACCACCGCGCCACTGATGAATATGCCTTGCGCCTGGCCGAACCAGGTGCCGACGCTGCTCAGCCCGCTGTTGTGCAGCTGCAGGCCCAAGGTGCCGAAGAGCGGGGATAGTCCAAAAATACTCAGGAAGGCGGCGACAATCCCGGAGTAGAAGATCTCCCAGAAGGCGAAGGAGAGACTGGCTACGAAACCCACCAATGGATGAATCGCCCGCGACAGGAATACATACTCGCCGCCGGATCGGGGATAGATGGTGGTCAGGAAGGCGTAGACGACGCCCATAGCCAAGCCGCCCACCAACGCCAGTACAACTGCCAGTTCCATCGAAGCGCCGGGATAGAACTGCCACGCGGCGATCGTGAAGATGATGAAGCCGAGGGTGATCTGTCCCCAGCCGTAGAACAGCACATCCCCGCTGCCCACCTGCCGGACTAGGCCAGAGCTGGCCCTGGTGAAAACCCCCTTCGGAGCACCCATCCCGCTGGCGAAGTCGGAACCAGAAGTCGTCTCGGCCATGGATTCCCCCTTTCTGCGACGGTGTCCGCTAGCCAGACACCAATTGCGTGTGCAAAGTCAGGCGGCGAGGGTCGATGTCGACGAGCACCCCATCGAGAATCCCCTCTGCGTATTCGCTGCCCGGATTGACAGCAATGGATTTGCCCATCTTGCGAATCCCCTTGGATTCATGGATGTGGCCATGCAGACTCAGCAGCGGCTGAAAGCTCAGCAGAGCATCCCGGACCGCGGTACTGCCTACCGGGATCATCTCGGGACCACCGGCGTTCATGACCATGCGCAGCTGCTCATCAAGGCGCGGCGCGATGTCGAGCGTCGAGTCGTAGGGAGGCACGTGCAGGCTCATGATCGCCCGCTCCGGATTGCTGAGGCCGGCCGACACCTCGAATATCCGCGCCGCCAATTCTTCTTCCGGGATGTCCCGCGGACAAGGCCACGGCGTCGGGTTTCCGTACCCCATGCCCATCAGCTGGAGTCCGCCGTCCAGATCCAGCACTCGGCAGTTAGGATCCTCAACCAGGTCGGACTGGGCGAGAAGGGCGTCGACTTCAAAGAAATCGTCGTTGGCTCCGCTCACCAAACACCGGACTCCGGTACCGCGGAGTCGCTCGTCGGCCAGTTGCATCCATTCGGCGACCCGCTCCAGCGCCAGTCGCTTGAACAGCTCGTCCACCCGCGTCTGATCCGCAGAGTAGTGAGCGTACTCGTCGGGACTGGTCTCAAACCCGTACTGGCCCGCGTCAGCAATCTGACGCTTGAGCACCCCCAGCTCGGTCTGGTTCCGGACCTTGCGTTCAATCCCCATGAATTGGGCTGTCCAGGCCCCGGAGGCCTGCTGAATAATGGGGACCACGAACTTGCCGGTAATGTCGCCGCCGACTATGATGACGTCGGCTTCGTAGAACTTCGGAGTGGCCAGAAACTTGCGCCAACAGGCCTCCGAGGCGTGAATGTCGGAGCAAAAATAGAGCCGCATGGTGATCTACGCGCTCCCCCGGAGCCGACTGGCGCTGCGACCTCTGTTACCGTCCGCGGCGGAGTGCTGGGTGACGAGGATACGGCCGACCCGATCGAGAGGACCAGTTCCGGCGCGGTCAGGGAGTGGGCAGCCCACCCGGCACGCCACCCAGCCACCCCGCCCGGAGTTCGATGGCACCTCCAATTGGACCCAGACCAACTCCCACGCTCCCCCGAAATTCGGGCATCGGCATCGGCGAGAGCCGAGCAACGGCCCAGATGTTGACAGCGGCCGGACAGTCTGTCAACAATCAGAGTGTAGGAGGCATGGTCAGAGGATTCACACGCTCTCGCCCCCGGCCGTTTCGCCACGTCTCAGCGTGCTCGAGCTCGTGCCCGGTGAAGCCGAGGTAGTCGCAGGTGGCTGAAGACCTCCACGTGGTCTTCGGGGCCGGGCAGATCGGGCGGGGTCTTGTGAATCACTTAGCCCGTCTGGGTCTGGCGGCGCGGGCCGTGTCGCGGCGGAGGCCGATCGGCCTGGACAGTGTGGTCCAGTGGCGAGCGGCGGAGGCGACGGATCCGGACGCTGCCACGGAGGCCTCCGCAGGGGCGACGGTCATCTACCAATGCCTGAACGCACCCTACACGCGATGGCCGCAGGTCTTCCCACCGATGCAGCGGGGAGTGCTGTCCGCAGCTGAACGTACGGGGGCGCTTCTGGTGACCCTCGAGAACCTCTACGGCTATGGGCCGACCGGGGGCAGGCCAATGACAGAGGACCTGCCGCTTGCCGCCACCACGGTGAAGGGCAGTATCCGGACCGAGATGACCCAGGAGTTGCTGGCCGCTGCCGACCAGGGTCGGCTCCGAATCGCGATCGGCCGGGCCTCGGACTTCTTTGGTCCGGGGGTCACCGAGTCAACCCTTGACGAAACCTTCTTCGGCAACGCCATCGCTGGGAGGCCCGCTAAATTTCTGGGCAACCCCGATCTGCTCCACAGCTACAGCTACGTCCCCGATGTCGTGGCTGGCCTTGCCACGCTGGGCACCGACCGCCGGGCGATCGGCCAAGTATGGCATCTGCCAATCCCGGAGACGGTCACCACCAGGGCAATCCTCGCTCTGGTCGCGCGCGAGATCGGACGTCCGGTCGGCATCCGGTCGCCCTCCAGGCTGGCGCGGTGGGCCTTGGCCCTGGCGAACCCGATGCGGCGGGCCCTGGCCGAGATGGCCTACGAGGTCGACCAGCCATTCGTAGTTGACACAGGCAAGTATCGATCCACATTCGGTGCGGCCGGCACCCCCCTGGCAGAGGCCATCGCCGTTACCGTAGCCGGGTATCGGAGCCTAGTCTTGAGTTCATGACGGGCGCAGCCAGCGGGGAGGCTTCTCATCGGTAGGTGCGACAGTGGCGCCGGGGCACCGCCAATTAGGGAAGCTTCATCTTAGGGCTGGCTCTCGGGGAATTGGATCAGGTGAGGGTGTCAATTCTCTCGGGAAGTCATTGCTCTTCACAAACGAGAGAGCTTGGCGTCAACGGCTCGGTAGAGACGGTAAGCGCTACAGAGGTGCTGTCCTTCGGTCAGGTCCGCTCCAGCTCCACTTTATACTGTCACTGAGGCTGACCTCAGCCGAGTAAGCCGGCGACTGGGAGGACGATTCACGACCGTGGTCGTAGATAGGCTACCGGGGCCGAGCGGTCTGCAGATCCAGTCAGCGAATGACCTCGTTTACGAGGCGCTGCGATCCCAAATCATGGAGGCGCTCGAGCCGGGCGCTCCACTTCAGCTGATCGAGGTAGCGAACCGTCTCGCGGTCAGCATTACCCCGGTGCGGTCAGCCCTGGAGCGGCTGATCGCGGAAGGGCTGGTGGTCCGTGAGCGCCACCGCGGCGCGTCCGTCGCCCCGTTGTCTCTTCCGGACTTCCTTGACATCTACGCGGTGCGGACCGCGCTTGAGGGGATGGCCGCTCGCCTCGGCGCTCCAGCCATGACTGAGGAAGACTGCGCTGCCATGTGCACCTGCATGGAGGAGCTTCGAGCCATTCCGGAGGCTGGCGGGCATGACCTCAACACATACCTACGCCTCCAGTGGGACATGCACGAGGTGTGCTACGCCGCTTCTGGTCATGTGAGATTGCTTCGCGAGATCCGACTGTACCGACGTCAAGCGGAGCGGTACCTGCGACTGGCACTCGGTAGGGAGGCGCTGATAGTGGAAGACTTCATCTACCAAAAGTCGTACCTCGAGGCGTGCCTGACGCACGATGGCGCCAAGGCGGAAAGGATGTTGCGCCTTCTGATGAAATGGACCGTCGATCGGGTCGGCGAGCTGCTGGGTGACTTCGGGGAGAGCTCGCAAGGGTAGCTATCCGGTACGGGCGCTCCGCGTCACCCTCGCATGTTGCATTCTCGCGATGCGCCACCGCCCGGACTGTAGCGGGGAGGGGTTCTCACTGCGCGTCCCGCCATCGAAGCAGCGGCTGCCCGACGCCCGGTGGCCCGCCGATGCAGGCACCGAGTTGATCGAGGGGCCGAGCTGGCCGTCGCGCCGGCGACTCCGAGCTTCACTTTTGGCGGAGCCAACTGGCAGGGGGGAGGTGAGGTGAGGCCGCTTGCGCCTGCAGAGCACGCCGACCAGATTGTGTAGCTGCTCAGGGACTTTGTCCCCGTAACTGCTCAGGGACTTTGTCACCCCGTCTGCTTCCACGCTGCCTTCCAGGGATGGCTTGGGGCGGGCTTCCAGGGGGTGGATCGCTGCGGGAGCTTCTGTCGGTGTGGGCGGGGCCTGGGGACAGGTAACTCGCTGGTGGTGAGACTGCCCAGCCGGAGCGGTCCGGCCACTGCCTGGGACTGCGCCGTAGCCAGGCAGTGGCCATCGTGAAGGATCCGCAGGCTGCCGTCGAAGCGCTGCTGGACCTCCACCCGGGCCCGGGGGATGTCAATCACCTGGCCCTGGAAGCGCACGGTGTGGTCCAGGGCCACCACCCGGTGGAACTTGAAGCAGAAGAGCTGGTCCAGGTGCTGAGGCTGCTGCCGCCAGGCCGGCTCGGGGTCCTGGGCCAGCACGGCGAACTGGCGGTTGTGGCGGGTCAGGTGCCGGGTCAGGACCTGGTTGGCCATCTCCATGGTGGCCGCGCTCTGGAGCCG
>Ga0307374_10012664_pt1 | contig 11782 bp, 9 predicted proteins | sample OX3MG_FD_202532 | JGI IMG/M metagenome (GOLD analysis project Ga0307374, IMG submission 202532) | Soil microbial communities from Risofladan, Vaasa, Finland - OX-3 | ecosystem: Environmental > Terrestrial > Soil > Coastal area > Acid sulfate soil | place: Finland: Risofladan, Vaasa | collected...
GCAGGTAGTTGATCTCGTAGACGAACCCGTAGCGTTCCCCGGGGGAGACCGGGGCGTCGGGGGAGTTGTCCTTGCCCCGCACGTGGATGCAGCGGGCCGGGCAGACGCCGGCGCAGAGCTCGCAGCCGATGCACTTCTCCATGCCGTCCTCGTAGCGGTTGAGGACGTGGCGGCCGTGGAAGCGGACCGGCTTGGGCCGCTTCTGCTCCGGGTACTTGACCGTGACCCGGGGCTTCCACATCTGCCGCAGGGTCACCTTGAAGCCGGTGAAGTAGCCCACTAGCTGCCCACCTCCCCCACCCGTTGAGACCCGAGGGCCCGGGCCCGCATCAGGGCCGCGCCGAAGAGGATCGAGATGCCGAGCACGATCAGGCCCCACTTGAAGCTGATGAGCATGCCGCCCAGGATCAGCAACCAGACCAGGGAACCCGGGATCAGCACCTTCCAGCCCAGGTCCATGAGCTGGTCATAGCGCAGCCGGGGCAGCGTTCCTCGCAGCCAGACCTGGACGAAGAGCAGGACCAGGGTCTTGCCCAGGAACCAGAGGATGGGCCAGAGCCAGCGCAGGAAGTGGAATCCGGGCCCGTCGGGGCCACCCAGGAACAGGGTCACCACGATGGCCGACATGGTGATGGTGTTCATGAACTCGGCCAGGAAGAACAGGGCGAAGCGGATGGACGAGTACTCGGTGTGGAAGCCGCCGACCAGCTCCTGTTCGGCTTCCACCAGATCGAAAGGCGGACGATTGAGCTCCGCCGTGCTGGCGATCAGGAACACGAAGAAGGGCACGAAGCCGAGCCGGAAGACGTTCCAGGACGGCAGGATGTGGCGGAGCAGGCCCTCCTGGCCGGTGACGATGGCCCGGGTGGACAGGTCACCGGTGTAGAGAACGACGGCGGCCACGGCCAGGCCCAGAGCGGCCTCGTAGGAGACCATCTGGGCCGAGGCTCGCACCGACCCGAGCAGCGGGTACTTGGAACCCGAGGACCAACCGGCCAGCATCACCCCGTAGACGGCCACGGCCGACATGGCCAGCAGGAACAGGATGCCGATGGGCGGATCGGCCACCTGGAGCTCGGTGGTGTAATGGCCGAAGGTGATGGTGCCGCCTATGGGGACGACGGCGAAGGACAGGAAGGCGGGCACGGCCGAGAGATAGGGGGCCAAGCGGAAGATGCGCTTGTCCGCCCGGTCGGGCAGCAGATCCTCCTTGAAGAACAGCTTGGTCCCGTCGGCCAGCGACTGGAGGATCCCCCAGGGACCGGCCCGGTCCGGACCGACCCGGTTCTGCATGTCGGAGATGATCTTGCGTTCGAACCAGATCATCATCAGCACCGACACCAGCAGGAAAGCGAAGGCCAGCACCACCTTGATGACCACGGCCAGGGCTACGGCGAAGTTGATGCCGTGGACGAAGAGCGGATCTCCCGCTGAGGCCAGGAACATCAGCCCTCCCCCTGCACCGTCTCGAGCCGCACGTCGGTGACGGACTCGGCCGAATCGATGAGCCGGGAGGCCCCCCCGTCGGGCTGACTGAACGGCATCCAGGCCGAGCCCCGGGGGATGCCCGGATCGGCGGCGGCGGGCAGCACGAAGGAGCCACGGGGGGCGCTGATCCGGACCCGGTCACCGGAGTGGAGGCCCAGCCGGTCCAGGTCGTAAGGGTTGACGCGGATCCCGGCCGAGGCGGCCAGTCCGGCCAGCGAGGGGGAATGGCGGACGGATACGGCATGGTCGTAGAGCTTGCGACCGGCCACCAGGCGCAGGCTGTAGGCGTCCGGGGGGGACGGGTCCCCACCGGCGTTGCCGCCCTCGGCGTCGGGCAACGAGATGAGAGCGGGGGCCTGTCCCTCGGGACGAACCACCAGGCGGCGGCGCGACCCGGGGTCGGGCACGGGAGCCGTGGCGGTGGCCTTCACCCCTTGGACCTCGACGGCGCCGATGCCCGGATCCGACATCGGGTCGATGGCGGCGGGCACGGGCTGGGTCGAACCTCCCCCGGTGTCCACCCCCAGTCCCGTCGGAGCGTCCCGACTCCCGGGCCGGCCGCCCGGGGTGGCCCCGGCGCCGGACGACCCCGAGCCGCCGAGGGGCGCCACGATTCCGTCCCGGGCGGCGCCGGTGTTGAGAAGCTCCTCGGTGATCCCGTGGTGGGAGACGGCCAGGGCCTCGATCTCGTCGCGGATCTCGGCCAGGGTGTCCATCTCCAGATCGGAGCCGAGACGGACGGCCAGTTCCACCGCGATCATCCAGTCCGGCCAGGCCACGCCCGGGGGGACGACCTTCTGGCCCAGCCGGGTCATCCGGCCTTCGAGGTTGGTGGTGGTCCCGGGCCGCTCGGAATAGACGGCGGCGGGTAGCACGATGTCGGCCTTCCGGCTCGATTCGGTGAGGAAGGCGTCGATGGCCACGATGAAGCCGACGCCGTCCAGTCCCTGCTCGGCCCGGCGCCGGTCGGGGAAGTCCTCGATGGGGTTGGCGCCCAACAGCACCAGGGCCTGGACGCGCCCGTCGGCCGAGGCGTCCAGGATGCCGGAGGCGTCCATGCCCCGCTCGGCCGGCACCTGGCCCCAGGCCCGGGCGAACCAGTCGCGGCCCTGGTCGAGCCCGACCCGGCCCGGCAGGATGCCGGGGGCCAGGCCCATGTCCAGCGCTCCCCGGACATTGCCCCGCCGCAGGGCCGACAGGAACCGGGCCTGAGGAAAGGCGGCGGCCAGGGCCAGGGCGGCCCGGGCCGGAACGGCGGCCGACTCGGCCAGGGACGGCCGACCCAGTACGACCACCACCCGGCCGGCTCCGGCCAGGATCTCCCGGGCGGCGGCCAGGGAAACGCCCGACACCCCGGCCACATCGGCTGGCGCGGCGGCGGGGCCGGTCCCGCCGGCGGTCGTCCCGCCGCCCGCCGAGGCGGAGGTGAGGGCCCGGACGACGGAGGGAGCCTCCCCGGGGCGGTGGGTCAGGCTGACGGCGGCGTGGCGGGTCATGCCGGTGGCGGTCTGGGTGATCTCGATGATCGGCAGCTGGCGCTCCACCGCCGCCTGGCGGAGGCGCAGGTGCAGCACCGGCAGCTCTTCTTTGAGGTCGGGCCCGAGGAGGATGACGGCGTCGGCCCCGCAGGCCTCATCGATGGTGGCCTGGGGCAGCCCCAGCACCAGCTCGGCGGGCAGGCCGTCACCCATCTGGGCGTCGACCGAGTCGGTCCCGATAACCGCCTTGGCCAGTTTGGCCCAGGCATAGGCGTCCTCGTTGGCCAGGCGGGCGCCGCCCAGCACAGCCACGGCGGCGGGACCGTGGAGCTTGCGGACCTCTTCGATGCCGGCGGCGGCCTTGCTCAGCGCATCGCCCCAGGTGGTGGGCACGAGCTGGCCGTCCTGTCGCACCAGGGGATGGCTGAGGCGGTCCTCGCTGTTGACCGCTTCGAAGTCGAACCGGCCCCGGTCACACATCCAGGACTGGTTGACCGGATCGGAGTCGATGCCGAGGTAGCGGGTGATGCGGTTGGCCGAGGACTGCACGGACACAATGCAACCGACGGCGCAGGTGGTGCAGGTGCTCTCCACCTGCTCCAGGTCCCAGGGGCGGGCCCGGAACCGGTAGGGCGAGGCGGTGAGGGCGCCCACCGGGCAGATCTGCACGGTGTTGCCGCTGAAGTAGGAGGCGAAGGGGGCGTCGGGATAGGTGTTGACCTCGAGCTGGTCACCCCGGCCGATGAAGTCGATCAGCGGGTCACCGGCCAGCTCATCGGCGAAGCGGGTGCAGCGCGCGCACTGGATGCAGCGCTCACGGTCGAGATAGACCAGCTCGCTGATGGCGATCGGCTTCTCGAAGTGGCGCTTCTCCTCCAGGAACCGGCTCTCGCCCGGGCCGAAGGAGATGGTCTGGTCCTGCAGCGGGCACTCCCCGCCCTTGTCACAGACCGGGCAGTCGAGGGGATGGTTGACCAGGAGGAACTCGAGCACTCCGTCCTGGGCCTTGCGCACCTTGTCCGACTGGGTGAGTACCTCCTGGCCCTCCTCCACCGGGACGAAACAGGCCGGTTGGAGGGCGAAGCCGCGGGGGCCCTTGACCTCCACCAGGCACATGCGGCACATGCCCACCGGCTTCATCCGCGGGTGGTAGCAGAAGCGGGGGATGTAGGTCCCGGCCCGCTCGGCGGCGGCTATGAGCAGCTCACCCTTGCGGGCCTGCACCGGCCGGCCGTCGACGTTGATGGTGACGGCATCGGCGTCGGGAGCGGCCTCGGGGCGCTGGTAGTCGCGGGTGTCAGTCAAAGGGGCACCCGCCGTCTTTGATGTGGACCATGTACTCGTCCCGGAACATACCGATGCTGGAGACGACTGGCGGCGGGATGGAAGGGCCCAGGGGACAGATAGTGGTCTGCTGTGGCGGCCACTTGGACGGCCAGGTCACCTCGGGCGAGATGTTGTCGCAGACGTCCAGGAGGACGTCGAGATCATCCTCGTGCCCCGACCCGGCCTCTATGCGGCGCAGGATGTTCTCTACCCAGCCGGATCCCTCCCGGCACGGCGTGCATTGCCCGCAGGACTCCCGGTGGTAGAAGCGGGAGATCCGCCAGGCGGCTCGAACCATGCACTGGGTGTCGTCCATGACCACCACCGAGCCGGAGCCGAGCATGGTGCCGGCGTCGGCCACCGCCTTCTGGTCCAGATGGAGATCCAGCCGATCCGGGCCGATCCAGAAGGCCGACGTGCCGCCGGGGACGATGGCCTTGAGGCTGCGGCCGGGACGCAGGCCGCCGCCCAGCTCGGGGGCGAAGATCAGGTCCCGGAAGGTCGGCTTGGACAACTCGATCTCGTAGTTGCCCGGGCGCATGACGTCCCCGGCCAGGGCGAAGACCCGGGTCCCGGTGGAGGTGGGGGCGCCGAGAGCGGCAAAGGCGGCCCCACCGTTGTTGATGATCCACGGCAGCGAGGACACCGTCTCCACGTTGTTGACGATGGTCGGCTCACCGTAGAGACCGGTGACGGCCGGGTAGTACGGCGGCTTGACCCGGGGAAAGCCGCGCTTGCCCTCCAGGCTCTCCAACAGGGCCGTCTCGTCCCCGCAGATGTAGGCGCCGGCGCCGGGATGCACGATGGCATCCACGCTGAAGCCGGAGCCGAAGATGTCCCGCCCCACCGCTCCCTGGCGGTAGGCGTCGTTGAGGGCGGCCTGCACCCGCTCCAGGCCCAGGGCGAACTCACCCCGGACGTAGAGGAAAACCTGGGTGGCCTGCACGGCGTAGGCGGCTATGAGGGCGCCTTCGACCAGCTGGTTGGGATCCCGGGTGACCAGAGCGTGGTCCTTGAAGGTGGCCGGCTCGCTCTCATCCCCGTTGATGACCAGATAGCGCACCGGAGCCGGCCGCAACATCGACCACTTCCGTCCGGTCGGGAAGCCGGCTCCGCCCCGGCCGATGATGCCGGAGGCGTCGACCTGGGCCGCCACCTCTTCCGGGGTCATGGTCAGGGCCTTGCGCAGCCCGTCGTAACCGCCCGTGGACACGAAGCGGGACAGGGTGTGGGAGTCCTCGTGCTCGAAGCGCGAGGTCACCACCCGGGGTGCATCGAGGAAGCTCACCGGGCACCACCGGAGGCCGGGCCGGGCTGGCCGCCGGGCTGGGGAGCGGTGGCGGCCGCCTCGGCGGACCGGGCCTCTTCCGCCGTCTTCTTGGCGTCCATGCGCTGGCGCTTGGCGGCGTCGGCAGCCGCCCGCTGGGTGGCGATCTCGTCCGCCGGCACCTGCAGGCCACCCTCCCGGCGGACCCGGGAGAGGGTCCCGTGGGAAGGGATGTCCTCGGCCAGCCGGCCGGCTCGCACGTCGTCCACGATCTGGTCGAACCCGGCGTTGTCCACCGGGCCGAAGAAGCGGTAGTTGACCAGCACGCAGGGGGCCTTATCGCAGTAGGCGGCGCACTCCAGCTCCTCCAGGGTGAACTGGCCGTCGCTGGTGGTGCCCCCGGCGCTCACGCCGAGTGACTCCTCGGCGTGCTCCATCAACTCGTAGGCCCCGGCCAGCAGGCAGGCGATGTTGGTGCAGATGCCCACCAGGTTCCGGCCCACCGGCTCGGTGTGCAGCATGTCGTAGAAGGAGGCGGTACCGAGGACCTCGACCGGGGTGAGGCCGAGCAACTCGGCTATGTGCTCGATGGCCTCGGGCGTGAGCCAGCCGTCCTGCTCCTGGGCCAAATGGCACAGGGGGACGAGAGCGGAGCGGGCCTGGGGGTACAGACCGATGGTCTCCTTGGCCCGCTCGAGATTGGGACCGGCCAGACGGGGCACTAGCGGTCCACACCTCCCATGACCGGGTCCACCGAGGAGATGACGGCCACGGCGTCGGCCACCAGGCCGCCGCGCATCATGATCGGCAGGCTCTGGAGGTTCACGAAGGAGGCGTCCCGGATGTGCAGGCGGTAGGGCTTGGGCGAACCGTCGGAGACCAGGTAGCAGCCGATCTCGCCCCGGGGCGTCTCCACCCCGACGTACACCTCGCCCTCAGGGACCTTGAAGCCCTCGGTGAAGATCTTGAAGTGGTGGATGAGCGCCTCCATCGACTCATCGATACGTCGGCGGGGCGGAGGCGTCACCTTCTTGTCCTGGATGCGGTAGTCGCCCTCGGGCATCCGCTCGACTATCTGGGTGATGATCCGCAAGGACTCGCGGATCTCGTTGAGCCGGATGGCGTAGCGGTCGAAGGCGTCACCGTAGCTGCCCACCACCACGTCGAACTCGAGCTGGTCGTAGAACATGTAGGGCATGTCCCGGCGCAGGTCCCAGGCCACGCCGGTGGAGCGCAGGATGGGACCGGTGGCGCCTAGGGCCACCGCCTCCTCGGCGGTCAGGACTCCGACGCCCTGGGTGCGCTCCCGGAAGATGGGCTGACCGGTGAGCAGGTCGTCATACTCGGCCAGGCGGCCGGGGATGACGTGGAGGATCTCGTTCACATCTTCCTGCCATCCGTCGGGCAGGTCGGCGGCCACGCCGCCGGGGCGGATGAAGTTGTGGTTCATGCGCAGGCCGGTGGTCTTCTCGAAGAAATCAAGGACCATCTCTCTCTCCCGGAAGCCGTAGATCATCATGGAGACGGCTCCGAGATCCATACCGTTGGTGGCCATCCACAACAGATGGGATGACACCCGGTTGAGCTCGGTCAGCAGCATGCGGATCCACGTGGCCCGCTCCGGCACCTCCAGTTCGAGGAGGGCCTCGGTGGCCAGGGCGAAGACCAGCTCGTTGAACAGGGGGGCCAGATAGTCCATGCGGGTGACGTTGGTCCCGCCCTGCACGTAGGTCAGCTCCTCACCGGTCTTCTCCATGCCGGTGTGCAGGTAACCGATGATCGGCTTGGAGCGCAGCACCGTCTCACCGTCGAGCTCCATCATGATCCGCAGCACACCGTGGGTGGACGGGTGCTGGGGACCCATGTTGATGATCATCGTCTCATCATCGGTGATCTCGACATCGATGTCGGCCGAATCGAGGACCCCGCCGTCGGGCAGACGCAGCACGGCGCCGCGCTCGCGTAGGAGCTCAGCCGACTCCGTGAGCGTGCGGGGCTGGAGCTCCTGGGTTCCCTCCGACGTCTCCGCCACCAGGGTCTCGGCGTCGGTTTCGGCCGTGTGGACCGGCGTCCACGTGTTGTGCGGCGGGTCCTCGCTCATGCTCACCGGGTCCCCGGGGACTGCTTGAACTGCACCGGAACCCGCCCGACGGCATAGTCCTTGCGCAGAGGGTGGCCCTCCCAGTCCTCCGGCATGAGGATGCGACTGAGATCGGGGTGGCCGGTGAAGACGATGCCCATCATGTCGTAGGCCTCCCGCTCCATGGCCTCGGTGCCGGGATAGACGTAGAAGAGCGACGGCAGGACGGCATCGTGCTCGGGCAGCTGGACGCGGACCCGCACCCGCTGGCGCCGGACATATGACACCAGGTTGACCACCAGCTCGAAGCGTTCGCCCCGGACCCCGTCGGGCAGCTCCCGGCCCGGGTGAGCCAGGTAGTCGACGGCGGTGAGGTCGACCACGCCGTTGAAGCCGTCGTCGCGCAGGCGGGCGATGACCGCCTCGTAGCCGGCCTGGTCCACGTGCAGGACGGGCTGGCCCCGGGAGAAGGAGACCGGGACTCCGTAGCCGGCCGCCTCCGCCGCCGTCATGGCGTGGGCGGCGGGAGCGGCGGTGGGGAGGGTCTCGCCCCCGCCCGCCAACGGCGCGGACGCGACGCTATCCGTGGGCCCGGCCGTGCTCATCAGTGAGGCGTCCGCATCTCGACGTGGACGTCCTCATAACCGGCGCCACCGGGGTGGGGCAGCATGAGGCGGGCGCCGCCGCCGGAGTCCAGGCGGCGGCTGTGCATCTCACCGGTGGAGATCTTGGAATGCAGGGTGAGGATGGCGTGCAACAGCGTCTCGGGACCGGGAGGGCAGCCGGGGGCGTAGACGTCCACCGGGACGACCTGGTCCACGCCCTGGACGATGGCATAGTTGTTGAACATGCCTCCCGAGGAGGCGCACACGCCCATGGAGATGACCCACTTGGGCTCCATCATCTGGTCGTAGACCTGGCGCAGGACGGGGGCCATCTTCTGGCTGACCCGGCCGGCCACGACCATGAGGTCGGCCTGGCGGGGGGAGGCCCGGAAGACCTCCATCCCGAAGCGGGAGATGTCGAAGTGGGCGGCCCCGGTGGCCATCATCTCGATGGCGCAGCAGGCCAGGCCGAACGTGGCCGGCCAGACGCTGTTCTTCCTGGACCACTTGACCAGCTCCTCCAGGGGAGCGGTTATGAAGTTGTGGTTGAGATCCTCGAAGCCCACCCGGTCCCCCGATCAGGCGGCTTCGTCCCGGGCGACGGGACTGATGCGGCGGACAGTCGACTCGCTGGTCCGGGCCGGAGAGATCGGCGCCATCGGGCGCAGGCGCTTGAGCGGGCCCCAGTCCAGGGCGCCGTGGCTGATGAGGTAGATGAAGGCCACGAAGACGGTGGCGGCAAAGGTCAGCATCTCCACCAGCAGGAACATGGGGGAAGCCGTCTCCTTGAAGATGACCGCCCACGGATACAGGAAGATGATCTCGATGTCGAAGATGATGAAGAGCATGGCCACCAGGTAGAACCGCACCGGGAAGCGCTCGGCCGGCTCCCGGTCGGGCACGATCCCGCACTCGTAGGGCGCCGACTTGGCGTCGGTCGGGCGGTAGGGGGCCAGCAGGCCGGAGGCCATGAAACTCAGCCCAGCGAAGAGCGCGGCCACGATGAAGAGGGCCAGGATCGGCAGGTACTGGGTCATCCGGTGGGCCAAGCTAGCCCGGCGGGCCCACCCCCATGCCAAACGGCGCGCTCGTGAAATTGTGATCGCTCGTAGGCTTCTGGTGTGACCGACCCGGACCCACTCGACGGCTCCGGCACCGCCGTCGCCCCGGGGACGGGGCCGGGGACCGTCCACGACGTCGTCGTCATAGGCGCCGGGCCCTCGGGCTCGGCCTGCGCCTACTGGCTGGCCGAAGCGGGCTGGGATGTTCTGCTGCTGGAGAAGAAGCGCTTCCCCCGGGAGAAGACCTGCGGGGACGGACTCACCCCCCGCTCGGTCCGCCAGCTGACCGACATGGGCCTGGCCTCCACCCTGGAGGGCCACCACCGCTTCGACGGCCTGCGCTCCCTGGCCTTCGGCCGGACCCTGGAGCTGGCCTGGCCCGAGCACCCCGGATTCCCCCGCCACGGCTACGTGGTCACCCGCCACGACCTCGACCAACTGGTCTCGGAGCGGGCGGAAAAGGCGGGGGCCCTGCTGTGGGAGGAGAGCGAGGCCACCGCCCCGGTGGTGGAGGCCGGACGGGTGGTGGGGGCCACGGTCAAACGCAAGGATCCGGGCGGAGGGCCGGCGGCCACCGTCGAGGTCCGGGCCCGGGCCGTGGTGGTCTCGGACGGGTCCAACTCCCGGATCGGCCGGGCCCTCGGGGCGGGCCGGGACAAGAACCTGCCCCAGGGCATGGCCATCCGCGCCTATTACACCTCGCCCCGCCATGACGAGCCCTGGATCGAGAGCCACCTGGACGTGCGGGACCGCGAGGGCAACGTGCTGCCGGGTTACGGCTGGATCTTCCCGGTGGGCGACGGGCGGGTGAACGTCGGCGTCGGCCTGCTCTCCACTTTCCGGCACTGGAAGGACGTCAACACCTCCCAGCTGATGGATGCCTTCGTGGAGTGGGCGCCGGAGTCCTGGGACATCTCCCCGGCCAGCGCCTGCGGGCCGGCCACGGGCGGGCGCCTGCCCATGTCCCTCTCGGTGGGGCCCCGGCATGGACCGGGCTGGCTGCTGACGGGCGACGCCGCCGGCGCCATCAACCCCTTCAACGGGGAGGGGATCGCCTACGCCTACGAGACGGGGCGGATGGCGGCGCTGACCCTGTCCGAGGCCCTTTCCGAGGGTTCCGGGCCCGTGCCGACCGCCGCCCTGGCCCGCTACGAGGACCGCCTCCAGGCCAGCTACGGCCTGTATTACAAGGTGGCGGCCGCCTTCGTGGCCATCATCGGCCGGCCCCGCCTCATGCGCCTGCTGGTCGGCACCGGCATGCACAGCCGCAGCCTCATGGAGTGGGTGTTGCGCATCATGTCCAACACCCTGCGCCCGGATGAACTGGGCCCGGCCGAAGCCGCCTATCGGGCGGTGGCGGCCATAGCCGCGCTGACCCCCTGAGCGGCCCGGGCCGCCGCCCGCACCGTCAGATCGACCTCGGCCGGCCCGTGAGCCAGCCCGGCGAAGATGGCCTCGTACGCCCCGGGCGCCACCGACACGCCGGCATCCAGGAGGTCGTGGAAGAAACCCGGGTAGAGCCCGTTGCCGGCCACGGCCCGGGCCGTGTCGTAGTCGGTGACCGGGCCGGGGCCGAGGAAGAGCCCGACCAGGGTGGCGAAGCGGGGCACGGTGGCCTCCACCCCGGCTTCGGCCAGGGCCCCCTCCAGCCCGGCGGCCAGGGCGCCGGCCGTGGCCGTGATCGCCTCATAGGCCCCGGCGTCGAGCAGGTCGAGCACGGCCAGGCCGGCGGCGGTGGCGATGGGGTTACCGGACAGGGTGCCGGCCTGGTACACCGGCCCGAGCGGAGCCAACACCTCCATCACGTCCCGACGGCCGCCAAAAGCGGCCAGGGGCAGGCCGCCGCCGATGACCTTTCCGAAGCACCACAGGTCGGGGGTGATCCCGAGCAGGCCCGAGGCCCCGCCCGGGCCGACCCGGAACCCGGTGATGACCTCATCAAAGATGAGCAGCGCCCCCACCCGGTCGCACTCGGCCCGCAGGCCTTCCAGGAAACCCGGTGCCGGCGGGACCAGGCCCATGTTGGCGGCCACCGGCTCCACGATCACCGCCGCCACGCCTTCGTCCAAGGCCGGAACGACGTTGTAGGGCGCGACCAGAGTGTCGGCCACCGCCCCGGGGGGCACGCCGGCCGAGTCGGGCAGGGCCAGGGCCGCCATCCCGGTCCCGGCCGCGGCCAGCAACCCATCGGAGTGGCCGTGGTAGCAGCCGGCGAACTTCACGATCCGGGACCGCCCGGTCGCCCCCCGGGCCGTGCGGATGACGCTCATGCCGGCCTCGGTCCCGCTGGAGACCAGGCGGACCATCTCACAGCCGGCCACCCGGGCGCAGATGGCCTCGGCCAACTCGACCTCGCGGCGGGTGGGGGCTCCGTAGGTCGTCCCGTCCGCCGCCGCCCGGGCCACCGCCTCGACCACGGCGGGATGGGCGTGGCCCAGGATGGTCGCTCCATAGGACTGGACCCAGTCCACGTAGCG
>Ga0307374_10012665_pt1 | contig 11781 bp, 11 predicted proteins | sample OX3MG_FD_202532 | JGI IMG/M metagenome (GOLD analysis project Ga0307374, IMG submission 202532) | Soil microbial communities from Risofladan, Vaasa, Finland - OX-3 | ecosystem: Environmental > Terrestrial > Soil > Coastal area > Acid sulfate soil | place: Finland: Risofladan, Vaasa | collected...
TCCTGGGCGTTATGGCGGCAGTCAGCCTCTTTCTGCGCTGGCAGGTGGTACCGCTGTGACCAGCCGCCCTCCGTCGCCACTTGACGTGACAAAGCTATTGGTGATCATCGCCAGCACCCGCCCCGACCGTCTGGGCCTCCCAATTGCCAACTGGGCGATCTCCGAAATCGAGAAGCGGGGCGGGTTCGAGGTCGACATCGCGGACTTGGCGCTCATGGACCTCGCCATGCTCGACGAGCCTCATCACCCCATCCACCGCAACTACACAAAGGCGCACACCATCGCCTGGAGCAAACGAGTCGACGCCGCGGATGCGATCCTCATCGTCACGCCCGAGTTCAACCACGGGATGCCGGGGAGCCTCAAGAACGCGCTCGACTTCCTTACCCACGAGTGGAACTACAAGCCCGTAGCGTTTGTCAGCTACGGCGGAATGTCGGGCGGCATGCGCTCGGTCCAGATGGCCAAACAGGTCGTCACCACCCTGAAGATGGTGCCGCTGGTCGAGGCCGTGAACATTCACATGGTCCCGAAGTACATCCACGACGGCCAGTTCGTCCCCGACGAAACCCACGACAAGAGTCTCGAGAAGGTCTTGGGCGAATTGAACCGGTGGTCGGACACCCTGCGCGCCATGCGAGTGACGCAGCCGGCACTGGCTTAGATCAGGCCCTTCGCGGGACCACAATTTCCAGTATGAAGTCATGCAACCGAGTCTTATAGGCGATGACTGACGTCATCCGACCTGAACTCGGTCGGCCGTGATTGATGCACCGTCCACAGCATCCAAGCGCCGAGCAAGATGAACATCGCGACCCCTTCGACGGCGACCGGGCCTGGTCTTAGCCCGGGCGTAGACCCGAACTCGGCGAGCAGCCCAAGTGCCGAAATCGCGACCGGCGCGAGCAAGAGAGCGAACAACCCGTCACCCGCTCGCCAGCGCCCGATCGCCCAAACCGTCCCGAACACGTACGCCTCCATCAGGTAGTACGGCCAGACCGTCTTGGCCAGCAGGGCGAGGCAGGAGGCGGTCAAGGCCAGCCCGGCGAACAGGCGCTGCTCGGTGAACCCGCCCGGCCGGCTTGCGAGCCAGAGGTTCAGCGCTAACGCCACCGCGAACACGAACACGATGTCGAAGTGCTGACCCACGGTCTCGAGAGGGCCGCCGCGGGTGAGACTCCAGATCGAACCTGCACCCACCTGCAGGCTGCCGCGATACGTGAACAGCGAATGCACAACGTCAGGCGGGTCCGCGATCAAGAAAGGTAGGAGGCCGGCAACACCAGTGGCGGCCGCCGACGAAAGGAAACCCGAAGCCTTCGCGGGACCCTGACGCTGTGCGGTCAGCAGGAGTGGGAGGCAGAGCAGAGCCGCTGAGCTGCGGGCCAGCACCATCAGCCCCACGGCGAACCCGGCCCTCAACGGCCAGCCTCGGCTGAGCAAGCGAGCCGCGAGCAGGCCAAGCCACACCTCCATCGCCTGCTCGATGTGTCCATACCCCGCCATTGACTGCCAGATAGGGCCGCCAAGGGCCAGGGCGCCGTAAGCAATAAGTCGGGGCAGAGCCTGGAGGCGGCTGCCCCGGAGCCGCTCGACCGCCGCCACCCCTTCTCTCGCCATGCCGATGATGAACACGCTGAAGACGGCGAAAGTGACTGCTCGGCGCAAATGAAATGATTGCAACCAACCAAACGCGCGGAGCAGCGCGCCGACGGCTGTCAACGGCGCCAGGGACAGTGGTCCGTTCGCGTTGGGATAAGGCAGGTGGCCGCCCGGGGCATAGACCAGGAGCGGGTGCCCGGACAATGCGATCTGCGCCGAGGGCCAGAAAGAGACGTCCAGGTCGGTTGGCACTACAGGCAGGAAACCCGCCACGAACCACAACGCAATGAATCCGCCGGTCAACAGGACCGGCCACGGGGCGTGGCGAAGACTCATCCCGCCCGCAGGTGCTGCTTGATCAGGCCCCCGCGCGCTCACCCTAGGGCGTCGATGTGAGAGTTAGGCTCTCGTCGATTGAGTGGCGCAGTAACGGTGCGTGATAGCGGCCCACCAGCATAGCCAATGCCGCCTGACTGCCTGCCAGAACTGCTGCCATCAAATCTTCATCGCTACTCTCATACACGGTCGGGGGTTTTAAGGCTCCGTCCCGATTTGCTCGGACTAGCTACGAGCGAGAGCCATCAAAGGTTCGACCGGTGCGGGGACGTTGCAATTCTGCGGGGTTCAAGCAGCCGCCCTCTTCCTTATATATGAGGGCGGGCAGATTACGGTCCGGGAATCGTCATGCTCCCCGGCTCAGCTGGTTGGGCGCATGAGTCCGTGGCTCTCCGCAACCGCCTAGACCGCCTCGAGCAGTTGTTCCGGCGTCTCAATCTGCGGAAGGTGTCCCGTGTCCCGCAGGAGCTGGAAGCGGGCGCCGGGTATCGCTTTCGCGAACGCACGGCCGTAGTCGGCGTCGGCGATGCGGTCGCTGTCACCCCAAACCACCAGGGTTGGTGTCATCACGCCTGCCAGGCGCCCGGCCAGGCCCGCTTCGTTCATCGCCCCGCCGTAAACGGCAAGTGCGGCACGGTTGCCGGCCATCACCTTCAGTGCTTCAGGTGAAAGCTTCGAAGGATCGATACCGAACCGATCCGGGTCGTGGTAGCTGATCTCGGCGATCTGCCTAGGAGTCAGCGAGAAGAAATCGGCAATCGGATGCCCAGGAACCTCGATTCCCACCGCGTCGACGAGCACGAAAGTGCTGATCCGCTTCGTGTCGAGCAGGGCCATCTCGGCTGCGATCCAGCCCCCGATCGAGTTGCCGATCACGATCACGTCGCGCAGGTCGAGCTCGGCCAACAACGCAATGTACAGCGCTGCTAGGCCCGGAACGCCAGCCAGCGAGTCGGGTCGCGGCGTGCCGCCAAACCCCGGATGTGTCGGCGTGATGACGCGGGCCGGCCGCTGGGCGGTGAGCAGGTCGGCGAACAGACTTAATGTCAGAGGCCCTCCGCCGCCATGCAGCAGCAGAAACGGGCGGCCTTCCCCCTTTTCGCTAACGCTGACCTCGACGGTCCCGTAGCCGGCGACCGGAATCCTGTGAGTGCTCGTCATGCCCATCCCTCCATGTGTTAGATCAGTTAATTTATATCAACTAGTTTAGATATGCAAGCTTAGATTGTGAGGTATTGTGGCGTCATGCCCGTCGCCCTCCAGGACCTAGGTCGAGCCGTCAAACAACTCCAGTACCGTCACCACCGTGGCATGGACAGCAAGCTGAGGGAAATCGGTACTTCGCTGGCCCAATGGGACGCTCTTCGCGCGATCGCCAACCGTCCGAACTCTTCAGCGCACGCCCTCGCCGAGATGACGTTCCAAACTGACCAGTCCTTTGGCGCTTTGGCCAATCGCCTTGTCAAAGCCGGCGTGATCGAACGCGTGCCCGGACCAGGGCGGGCGGTACGTCACAGGCTCACCCCGCGGGGCGAGACGACGCTTCGTGCGGGCCATGAGGTCGCTAGGCAGATCCTCGAATCGTCGTTTGCGCCTTTGTCGAGCCGCCAGCGCGAGGACTTCTACCAACTGCTCGGCCTTGCTCTCGTTGAGGGGGATCCTCCGCAGCGCGTAGGGCTTTGATCGCGAGGATCTGACTGGGTCTGCGGGCGTTTCATGTAGTAGTTCATGCAGTAATCCGAGCGCCATCAGTGGCTGAAACTGGCTGGAAAGCGCCCAGATTGCGCCCGTATTGAACTCAAAACCCTCGAAAACGTTCTCGTCTTCTATGTTTTGCTGAACTCGCGTAAGGCTGAAAGGCGGGACCGGGAGTCAAGCTCCGCCGCGCGCACCTGCAGGTCACTTAGGGCCGCTGCGGCATGGAGCGGGAACGGTTCGTCATGGTCCGACTCCATCCAGCGCTCAACGGCGATTGTGAAGGCGAGCATCCCCACTTCCGCCCCCAGGCGGGCGGTCAGCTCGTCGACGCCCCGTTCGCGCAGGGCGGCGTTGATCGACCTGGCGATCCGGGCGTGCTTGAGCAGTCCCCGCTCCTGCAGTTCGCTGTTCGCCGCGACCACCGCCACGCGCTGGGCGGCCTTAGCCCGCTGCTGCGGGGTCATCGCGACCTCGGCGGCCGCGAATGCCGCCTGCAGGCACTCGGTGAGCGTCGCATCCGGTGAGGCAGCCCGGATGGCGTCGGCGAACAGCCCGGCCAGCACGTCTTCACCGCCGAACAACACCTCCCGCTTGTCGGCAAAGTGCCGGAAGAACGTCGCGCGGTTCAAACCGGCGCGATCCGCGATCTGCGCGACGGTCGTTTCCTCGTACCCGTTCTCCACGAACAGATCCAGCGCGGCGGTCTCCAGGCGCTCACGCGCGTTCGGTGCCCATCTGCTCACCGGCACAGACTAAGCGAGGAGACCGGATCGCATCACCTGGTCAAGTGATGCGACAGCGTTGCATGGTGGTGTTAGAATTGACGCGACCGGATCGCATCGGCCTCCGGCCGCGGGGTCTGCGCCGCGCATCTTCATCACCCGAGAGCACGACCAAGGAGAATCTCCATGCGCATCTTCGTCACCGGCGCTTCCGGCTGGATCGGCTCGGCCGTCGGCCCCGAACTCATCGGTGCCGGCCACAAGGTCCTCGGGCTAGCCCGCTCGGATGCCTCCGCCAAAGCCGTCGCCGACATGGGCGCCGAGGTGCTGCGCGGCGACCTGAACGACTTCGACGTGCTGCGCGCCGGTGCCCTCGACAGCGACGGCGTCATCCACCTGGCCTTCGTCGTGCCCAGCGTGGGCGAGGCTGCGACGCGGACCGACGCCAGGGCCATCGAGACGTTTGCCACCAGCCTCGCAGGCTCCGGCAAGCCCCTGGTGATCTCTGGCGGAACGCTCGTCAGGCCCGGACGACCCGCGACCGAACGCGACGAACTCATGGCCGTCGGACCTATCGCGGCCCGCCTTACCAACATGCAGGCCGCGCTGGCTGCCGCAGGCAGGGGCGTTCGCTCCTGCCTGGTCATGCTGCCCCGCTCAGTGCATGGCGAGGGGGAACGTCACGGATTCATTCCCCAGCTCATCGCCTTGGCCCGGAGCAAGGGCGTCTCCGGCTACATCGGCGATGGGACCAGCCGCTGGCCCGCCGTCCATGTGAAGGACGCCGCGAGCCTGTACCGGCTGGCCATCGAGCAGGCTCCCGCCGGCGCAGTGCTCAACGCCGTCGGTGACGAAGGCGTGCCCATCCGAGAGATCGCCGAGGCCATCGGTCGGCACCTGAACCTGCCCGCCCGGTCCCTGCCCGCGGAAGAATTCGGCGGCATGCTCGTGCACATCCTCAGCACCGACATGCCCGCTTCTAGCGCCATCACCCAGGAACTCCTGGGCTGGAAGCCCACCCACCCCGGCCTCATCGAGGACATCGAACAGGGCCACTACTTCGCCTGACCCAGCGTCCATGCGCAATCATCGCCGCCGTGATCGCCATCCTCGCCCGGCTCCACCCCGGCAAGCCGCCCATGACCTGCGCGATCAGGCGCGGCTGTTCAACCTCCGCAACCTCGCCCTCCAGCTTGTAGGTTGCCTCGGCGGTAGGCGTCGTGGTACGTCCGGAACGGACCATTCACAGCTTCACTTCCGGCCTGGAGCCCTTCAGCCCACCGCTCTCTTCACAAGCGCAGTGATCTTTGCCTCTTCGGTGGCCGTCACCTTCATGAGCGCGTACGAATTGGGCCACATGGCGCCGTCGTCGAGGTCAGCCTTGTCGCTGAAGCCGAGCGTGTGGTATCTGACTTTGTACTTCCCTGCGTTTTGGAAGAAGCAGATGACCTTGCCGTCCCTGGTGTATGCGGGCATTCCGTACCAGGTCTTCGGTGCGAGGGCCGGCGCAGCGGATTTGATTAAAGCGTGAAGTCTCGTGGCCATTGCGCGATCCGGTTCCTGCATATTGGCGATCACGGCGAGCACTTCAGTTTCCCCGTTCGCGTTGGCTGCCTCGGCTTTTAGTTCCCGGACGCGCTCGCGCATTGAGGCCTTCTCTTCAGCGCTGAATGCTTGCGACATTTTGCCGTTCGTGCTGGTGCGCTTCGCGGAGTTCGGCTTGGTCTTGGTTGCGGTCTTCGTCGGGGCCATGGTTCCGCTCCTGTCAGAGAATTAATGGCTACGACCTTGATTTTATCGAGCCGCCGCCTTGCTGGCCTCTTGCAAAATTGCCCGATTGAGCAACCGCATTCGGCTGCTCTAAGGTTCCGGAATCTCGCGGCTCTGGGTGGCGAGGGTAACTGCGTTCGGCTCGGGCGCGCGCGGAGGAAGGTGGTTCGAGTCCACCGCGACCCACAAGGTCAACGCACTTCGAACGTGTCGACACGGCCCCATGTTCATAAAGAGCGAGGTGGTCGCGAGGCCCGTCTTAATGGCACGCGCCGGGTCACAGATTCCCGGCACCAGGCGGCCCTAGGAGGACACGGACGGACACGGAGGAGCGGCACTTGAGTTCGGGCGGATCTCTGCGGAGCCGCCGGGACACTCGAGAACATGCAACAAAACGGGTCGGGACCGTGGGGCCCCCCGGGCTCAGAATCCCAAGGTTTGTCGGCTCGGGCAAGAATGGAGAAGTACGGTGCGATCGGGTACGACAACGGCAGGCTCCGCGGCGTCGTTGGTGATGCGCCGCAGGGTTGAGGCGACCCACCATGCCAAGTGCACGACCCTCGACGCGGTGTGATTCTAAACCGCCGAGTCTCGAGAAACGTGGGGCGATCACGACGTCGTCGTTGGATATCTTCTGGAGCCCAAACTTGGTAGTCAACTTCATTGCCTCTTGTCGGCGACGGTCACCAGCAGGTCCCACGTATTCCGCACGGCGACGACGAGCAACACCACGACTATCCATACGAGGTCGGTGAAGGCGGTCGACGTAGAGCCCAAGTAAAAGAGAGCGCCGAGTACCCCGACCGCAATGCATCCGAGCATGCTCAGCCCGAATCTCGAAATCAGCAGGCCTAGCCCAAGGGTACGTGCCCGCCGGGCGCGAATACCTCGGACCGACGGCGGCGTAATCAGAGCGAGCGACACACCGGCAATCACCATCAAATCGACGCCGGTCTGCTGGGGCACTCCGGCAGGTGTCAAGAGGAACAGCGATACAAGAAGGACGGCGAAGTAATCCGACAGTGTGATGCGTGCCAGACTCCTAGCCTCCGGATGGGTCACGACTATCTGAAGGTGCAGGGATAAGGCGACGAACAACAGGCCCGCAAATGTTGCTGAGGCCGCAGCACACGCCAAGTAGAAGTCGTGCCAGGTAAGCAGAGTGTCCTGGTAGCTCATGTGCCGCTGATCCTAAGCCGGGCGGCCAAGGGCTGAGATGAAGGGGCCTATCGCCGCGATGTCCGATCGCGAGGATCAGCGGCGTGTCGATTCCTGGCCCCCTGCGACTTCGCCGGCGCCGGCCGAACCGCCAAGCCCGCAGCCAGGGCGGTGAGGCCGAGCTCGAACTGCTCATCGCCGGCAACCCGCGCGAGTTCGTCGAGAACTCCACCGGCGAGAGGGAAGTCGACCGGCGGCAGGCTGGCGAACTCCCGGCGCCAACTCGCCGCATAAGCAGACTGGGGCTGCCGATGCGTGCGAGGGATCTCCCAGGCCACGAAGCCAGTGGTGTAGGTGAGAACCGCGTAGATGGCATGCACACCGACTGCCGGCGGCATTCCAGCCTGGCCAAGGCGCCCAAGTAACCTCTCGACGCCGTAGAAGATCCCAGGTCCGACCACGGCTTGGGTAAGGAAGATCACCGCCATGCTGGGGTGTTCGATTAGCAGCAGGCGGACGCCCCGACCCCAGTGAATGAGGATGCCTTCAATGTCGTTGGGTACCGGCTGGGGTAGCCGCAGGTCGCGGAGGCCCCGTTGTGCAATTGCAACCAGCAAATCCTCCTTACTGTCGATGTAGCCGTAGATCGTCATCACCCCGCACTCCAGGCGGGCGGCCAGGTTCGGCATGGTAAGCGCCTCGAGGCCGTCACGGTCGGCCAGGGCGAGCGCCGCTTCGACCACTTGCTCACGAGTCAACGAGCCCCGAGGCCTCCGCTTGCGATGGGACTTGACAGGGGCCACTACCGGAGTATGGTACTACCTACCGTAGCATCTACGCCAGCCAAGGGGAGCGATCGGATGGAGACTGGGAAGCAAGAACGCAGGTCGGAGACTGACGTGACAAGGTTGAATGACAACTGTCAGCCGCAGAAGGAACCTACGAGTCTTTCGGCGCGGACGGCTCTCGTCGCTTTTTGCTTGGTCGCGGGTCTAACCTACCGAGCAAGCGTCTCCTTGGTACCTTCTGGAATCCTCGAGGACGGCTTCGTGTTGCTTCTCTCCGCTCTATTCCTGTTTCTCGCGGTCCTCGCAAGGAGAGGAGAGAGCCTAGAGAGATACTGGGAGATTCCGTTCGGTTTCTTCGTCTTCACCTTGGCAGCCTTTTTTGGGGACGGCAATATCAGCCCCTTGCAACATCTATTCGTTAAAGACGTTCTGCACGAGACCACAAACACGAATAACCCGCTCGCTTCATCGGTCTCGGGGACAGTTCTCGCTCAGCTGTTTGGTACCGTGCTGCTGGTTACTCCAATCATCGTTCTGACCAAGGCGTCGGGGAGCGACTTGCGCTCCATCTTTATTGCCAGGTCGAGGCATTGGTGGGGTCTTGTTATTGGGGTTGTCTGCTTTCTGGTGCTCTATTTCTTGGCCCTGCGTGGCCGAACCGAATCATTCTTTCCAACCCACGATGCAATTACTGCATCACGTCTTCTTGGTCTAACCCCTGCACTCGTAATTCTTGTGCTGTTAAACGGTCTCAGAGAGGAGATGTGGTTTCGGGCCTTATTTCTCAATAAGTACGGGAGGTTTCTGAGCCCGCTGTCGTCGAACGTGCTCGCAGCCGTCATCTTCACCTCATTTCACGTCCAGGTTCAGTACTCGGCCAGCATCCTGCCTTTTCTGGCGTACACGTTGATCATTGGACTGATCCTGGGCTGGTTGATGCAACGGACCAAAAGCGTATTGGCGCCCGCAATCTTCCACGCGGGCACTGACATTCCGATCTTCTTGGTCTACCTGTCGTACGTTTCACCGTGACCAGCTCGATAGGCACCGAAGTGTCCAACTTCGCGCTCAGCAGAACGTCTGGACCCCCCGCCGGTCACAGATTCTCGGCACCGCGCGGCTCTGGGAGGAGGCTGGAGGATACTCGAGGACGCGCCGAGACGGCGGTTCGGGACCGGGGGGGCCTCGGGTTCAAATCCCGGGCCCACGACCAAAACCTGGTTGAGGTGACCCCAACATCTAGCCGATTGAGGCACGCACGGCCCCAGATATTCGCCCTACAACATCCGCGACTTCCGGACTGGCAACGGGATTTGAACCCCGTGGGAAAATCAAGCCCGAAGCGGAGGCAATGACCAAGCGGATATGAGCATCCCTGGGCATACTGCGGTCGAGGTGGGCCAATTCTCTGATGACGGCCTGTGGTGGTGGGACGGGACGACCTGGATCGCGACAGCTCAGATCGTGCTGCCACAGCTTCCGGTGACCGCGTTCGAGCAGTCGGGAAAACTAAAGGGCGCCCGCAGCTTCATGAGGCGCTGGTCCCTGGTTTTTTGGGGGAACACCAGCATCAATCTGGCCCTCATCTTCCTTTTTCCCTGGATAGCTGCGTTGCGGGACTATAGGTCGTGGAGGCTCGAGCAGCTGGCGCTTGCGACGGCCTACCTGCTTGGTCCTCACGAGGCGATGTTGGCTGGCGAAACCAGCTTGTGGGATTCCCGCATCACTCATGGTTCTGTGAGGTGGGATCTGGCTGTGTCTGTCACGGCTGCCCACATCCTGGTCTTTGGCATCGATTCTCTCGATGGGCAACCGCGATGGGTCGCCCTGGCAGCTCGCGCGACCGACGTGAACATAGAGCTACGCTCCCTGGTGTTCGGCTTATACCCGGCACTCTGGATCAGCTGTGGAAACGGGCAGTGGCGGATCCGTGGAACTTCCGGCGTCTTCAGGCCGGAGCCGGTGCTGGAAGCGTGGCGGCAGGCAGCGACCAGAATGGCATCGAACAAACCATGAAGCATGGGGCGTGAAGGGCGGATCGCAACTCCATTTTCGGTGAAGACACCTCGCCGTTAGGCGCGTAACCGCAATTCCTTTTCATAGTGCGCCGGCCGCTTCATGGCGTCACGCATGACGATCCAGCCAGGCGCGATGAGATCTAACGAGATCGAGAACGCCTTCCTCGAGTCTGATCTGAGAGTTCAAATAGCGTCCCGTCCCTCCGACCACTTCCGCCTAAACTGCGCCGCCGATATGTAGGGGCAGGTGGTGCGCTCAGGCTCAATTTATAGCGGTACCGTTCCTCCTTCTGCCGATGCCTTCAAGGGATTTGAACCGCTACCAATCGCTCGGCGCCGATGACACACCCAGTTGCCGAGACCGGTCATTCCCCACGGGCGATGTCACAAACGACAGGTGGGCGGTGCCAATAAGAGCGGGATGATGACGACAGTCCCGGGCACACCCGCCCTCGCGGTGGGCGATCCGTCTCGAAGGCGCATTGGCCAAGCCGCCGTCATGGCGTTGTGGACCGCCGTCGGGTTCGTCGTATATCTCTGGGTAGCGAAAGAGATTCGTCTCCTCTATGTTCACGAGCCCTGGCAGAACGACCCGTACGATGCGGTTGTTTCCTTCGCATTCTTTTTCGTCCCGATTTTGGCCGCTTTCTGCCTGACACGCGCGGCCTTGTGCAAGAGCGCCGAGCCGTTACCGGTCCGGCGCGTGCGAGAGTTGCTCATCGGCAGCCGCCTGATGCTTGCCGTCGCGGGCGTGACATTGGGGGCCGAGTGGATGAGTTTCGCTCTTGGGGTTCAGCGTGAGCTTTGGGACTCCACGACGGTTGTGATGCTGGTGGCTCTCGGGTTCATGACCGTGGTTGTACTTGTGGCCGGAGTGATGGTCATTGGGGCTCTTCGCAGCACTCCGGCGGCCAGACGGGGCCCGGACTGGTGGTCGGATGCCTCGGCCGTGATCGACGAGTATTGGCGACCTGATCTGCCGCTCGGCGCAGTGCTCCCGCGATTCGCGAAGTGGGTCATCGACCATGCCGCCCTGGCTGCTCGCGGCTGGCCGCTCGCCACGGCGGCGATCGTGTCCATCGTGTTCGGCGGACTGTTGGCCACCTTCCAGGGTCTAGCGGAGGACGGCTTCGCGCCGCCGGTCTTCGTCCTTTATACGTCGGTAGCGGCCGCGAGTATGTTCGCGTTCCTCCTTGCGGCCGGCGCACATCTCCATCTCGCCGGGGAGCGGCAGCCGATGGCCGGCCGATCGCGTAGGTTTGCAGACTCCGCGGCTACGGCCGCGGCGGTCTTCGCAGCTGCGTTGGCATTCCGCCAGGTGCTGCAACCCATCGTGAGGCTCGTTCCGGGCCAGGGCATCGGACATCTCCTGGCCGGATGCTTGCTCGTGGGGTTGGCTGTCGCTATCGGAGTCTTTGCCGTCGAGAGCGGATTGGGCATGCACGGGCCGAGCCAGATCCGCGGCAGTTAGTCGAACGGATGCGCCTCGACGGGACTGGCAGGGGTGGGCGGCGCGGTCAAACGCCCGGCTTTGGCTCGCCGGGCAAGGCCGTGATGATGCCGGTCAACGAGCTGGTGGCGAGCCTCGGAGAAGCGCCAAGACCGTCGATCCGTCTTCGGATCGGCGGTTCAAATAGTATCCCGTCCCCCCGACCAATTTCTGAATACCGAAGGTTGTGCGGAACTTAG